>Ga0182030_10008476_pt1 | contig 21270 bp, 18 predicted proteins | sample 812S3MmetaG_FD_121299 | JGI IMG/M metagenome (GOLD analysis project Ga0182030, IMG submission 121299) | Permafrost microbial communities from Stordalen Mire, Sweden - 812S3M metaG (Illumina Assembly) | ecosystem: Environmental > Terrestrial > Soil > Wetlands > Permafrost | place: Sweden...
GCCTCACCAGTTCTGCCTATTGAAAATTGGAAACACGGAACTAGCCTGTTATCCATCGCATCCACTTCGATAAAAGAAATGGAGGCAGTGGCAACTTATGGCTTTTGAAACTTTAGGAGAGGACAAAAAGGAAAGAAATGCTGCCATAGGCGTGGTTGTAACCTTGCTATTAGTCCTTGGCTGTTTCATCGTATTTAACCAGCCGACAGCTCAGTCTAACCACCCACAGTCGTTGCTAGATCAGGCTTTTCAAACTGCAACTCTTAACGGCCGCGCGCTAGTCGTGCATTAACTTTGGAATTTGAAGCAGGCTGCGACCGCCTGGGAAAGTATTTGGAGAATAGTACGCTATGTTGTTTGAAAGCATAAAGAAAGATCGTGACGCTAGAGCCGGTGTGCTCGGCATAATCCTCACGTCTGCTATTGCATGGGGCTGTCTCAGTTCGTTTAAGCCGGTAGAGTCGCAAGCTATAAGAAGCGCTGACTGCCATGCCTGCCACCACGACATGGGCCACGCCGATCATGAGCCGGAAGTTGACCAGCTTTAAGTCCTTAAGTCTTAAAGAGTATGAGGAAGCCAAAGAGTGTGGAATCCTGAACTAATATTTCTTGCTTGGAAAATCCAGGTAGCTGCCCTTCTCTATAAACGAGCGTGCAATTGCTGAAACTTCTGTTGCAATGACCTTTTCTCCTGACTTGTACTCTACCTGCGCATTGTCGAGTGCAAGGCTCTTAAAAGCTTCCATGCCGGCATCGTGATTGCTTTCCCAAATGATTGCGGCTGCATAAAGACGGCCAGCTGGATTCTTACCCTTCAGCAAAGCTTGCAATGAAATCTCGTCAGTTTTCGTGTTGCGATTTACAAGCGCCCGGTACGCGCCAAACGAGGCACTTGTCGTTGGACCTACCGCTCCCAGCGCTGCGTCGAAAGTGCTGGCTTGTTCGAGAATACTTATTAGTGGTTGAGCACCACTGTTGTTTACGGCAGTGAATTGGGACGCCGCTGGAATGTCATCGTCATCTTTGCGGCTAAGCGTCGAAGCAAGCGGGAAATAGCGACTGCTGCGATTGTCTGACTCCATCAATTGCCATACGAGTTTGTCGCCTTGCAAGCGCAATTGTGCATGAGCTTGGTATCCCCGGCGGTGCTGTACTTCTATGTCGGCAATTTTACCTTTGATTTGTCCTTTCAGGTCTGGCGCCAATTTTTCTGTGTCTGGAGGCAGCTTGCCTTCCCAGCCGATCAGCTCGTGATCGACTTGCTGTAATTTTAGTAAAAACTCTTTACCATTTGTGTATTGAATGGAAATCCAGTTGCCGGTGAACGGGTCTTTCTTCGCTGCATGCGCAGCTGTTGCATTGATTGAAAATGCACATAGTAGAACCGCCGTAGCGGCGCGAAGTTGCGAATGGTTTATCTCTGCTGTCACCATTCTGGAATACTGCCGTTGTGTTACTTTCGCAATTTTTGAAATCAGTTGTTTCATGGCACTGTCCGTTTAGCTCATCAATTATAGTCTCTGTTTATAGCCAGGAGCTTCTTTGCTACTTACTCTACTTAGCATTAACGAAGTTTGCGAACTTCGTGACGAAGTGATTCTCTTAACCCGTCGTTTACCTGCCGCGAATTATTCTTAGTTCAGGAGGTGCGAAGAAATGATCATACTAATAGAAGGACTGTATTACGCTGGCGTAGCCGCCGTTGCTGCTGCCGGTTTCATCTATGTTTGCTACTGCATTTGATCTTCAACTCGCTCGTCTCTTGCTACTGAACTGAAATTTCTAAATGCCAACTCAAGCCGTCTGCGCCAAACTCGACTGTGGCGCGGTACTACTTGCTGCGGCTGTGATGAGAATCAGTGTTTAGAGCGAGCGAGATAGATCTACTTCCCGAGCCAGAGGCGGCGATAGTCGTTCCATTCTTTATTGTCTGTTGTGTAATCCGCAAAGACTGCGACGCCTTCGAAATTGGCTTGATTTGTGCGCTTTTTCGCAAGTCCATCGCGAACTGCGTTGAGCGCCACCCTTCTCTGCCAATAACCACGCGTACCCACGCGGAAGGTAAAAAAATGAGTCATAGCACATCACTGCTACTTGATCGCATCTTTGGCAGACGCGACGAAAGTAGTCATCGCTCCAGCCCCAGAGTATGCCTGGATAATACATCGGGGTGGCGCAAGAGACGAGATGGTCTTTTCCCAACTTTGCTTTCGTTTCTTCAAGCAAAGTACAAAAGTCGTTGTTACCGACAGGCGCGAATTCATAGTCCCACTGGATGCCGTCAAAGCCGCAGCCGTTGACAAGCCAATCGGCTTCCTTTACCAGTTTTTTTCGAACAGCTTCGAGCGCGAGATCGGTGCCACCGTGCGCGGTATCGCTGCTGACGTATATCCAGGCAATGTTTTGGCCGGACGGCAGAGCTGCGTGCATACGCTGAAGTAGTTGACGCGCTGCTTCTCTCTTATGGAATCTAAGTTGCCCGTTCGAATTCACGTCGCGGACATGGAAAAAAGCATAGGTGATTTCGGCGGTGCGTTCACTTATGCTTTCCTGCCTATTGTCAAATTCAGTGTATCTCGCCTCTGATTTTCATGCTGAGGGACAGGGCGACTCCAGGCTCTTGCAGATTAGACGGAATTGATAATCGAGCCAGGCGATCTCGAGTTTTTTCTAATCTTTGGAAAAACGAGCTTGCCATTGTTTAATTCGGAAGGCTATTGCTTTCTAGTTGGCAAGTCTAGGCCTGCATAGCCTTTTCGGCATCTAGGGCCGGTAACTCTTGGTCCCTGCCGGCGAAAACAATCTTGCACGGATTAGCATATATTCCTAGCAACCAAGAGCTTCACTAGATAAGATCTCTTAGCGACTGGGCATTCTCCTCCTGGTTGTAGAAATACAGTGAACAACTTTGCGGAGCTAGCAAGATGGGCCCGAACGGATCAGCGATTAGTCGACCGAAAGACGAAACTATGGAAAACGGAAGCAAGAAAGCTCTAAAAGTTATCGTTACTATGCCGGCTTACAATGCCGCTAAGACACTTATTAAAACCTGGAATGACATCGACAAAAACATTGTCAGCGAAATCATTCTAGTCGACGATTGCAGCAAAGATGACACTGTTGCTGTGGCAAGTACGCTTCCAATTAAAGTCATTCGCCATCCGCATAATGTCGGTTATGGTGGCAACCAGAAAACAGGTTATGCAGAAGCTCTGCGCGATGGGGCTGATGTTGTTATTATGTTGCACCCCGACTATCAATATGATCCTTTGAAAATACCTGATATGGTCGGGCCGATTGCTCGTGGCGAAGCTGATATCGTTTTGGGGTCGCGCTTTCTGGGCGGCGGTGCGTTGAAGGGCGGTATGCCCATGTATAAATTCATCGCAAACCGCTGCTTAACCACGGTGCAAAATTGGGTTTTGGGCACCAATGTGTCTGAGTTCCACACCGGTTATCGCGCGTATAGCCGTAAGTTTTTAGAAACAGTGCCGTTTTTGCGTAATTCACTGGCGTTTGTGTTCGATTCCGAAATCCTTTGTCAGGCTGCTTTCTTTGGATTTAAGATTGCCGAAATCGGCGTTGAAACACGTTATTTCGCTGAAGCTTCATCGATTAACTTCTGGAACAGCGTCAAGTACGGTCTTGGTGTGCTTTCAACACTGGTTAAATATTCAGGTGCGAAAGCTGGCATCATTAAGTGTGATTTGTTCAAGCCATAAACTCTGTGGTAGCCGAAGTAGCACCGTTGGAACCAAGGCGATACTGTCCTGGTAACAGCAAAGCGTCTGAAATCGGTTAAAGGCAGTATTCAAGAACGGGCTGCAAAATTAAAAATGGAGTAGCATAAAGTTTCGCAGGATTTCTCGGGGACTAAATATGACAACCCGCTTCGTTTCATCGCTTTTGTTGCTTGCATCTTTGAGTTTGCCGCTTAGTCCGGCTTGGGCTGAGTCTGCCAAAGTCGACGCTAATATGTCGCCGCCTAAGGCGGTGCCGACAGAGTCGAAGAAAGAAACACATAACGATTTTGAGCCCGACTCTCTGGCGCAGCTAAATCATGAAGCTTTGAGTGAATTCAAAGAGCATAAGAATGATGTTGCGCAGCATTTGCTAGATAAAGTGGTGGCTGGTCTTGAGCAAGAAAAAAATGCGGACTTGAGCCTGGCTGAGGCTCTTGAGAATTTGCATTTGGTATTGGCGGCGCAATCTAAAGCGAAAGAATCTGACGAGGCGTTGCAACATGCGCGCGAAATTCGCAAGAAGTTTCATTTGCCGGCCTTGAGTCCGAAAACCGTAGATATTCTGCCTACGGCGACGGTTCGCCAACAAAGCACAGAGAAGGCTCGCGAAATTGCTGAAATAGCTGAAGGGCGTGATCCGCTTTTTCCTGCCGATAAGCTTACGACTAAAACACTGGAAGCTTACCTGGCTTTGATGCAATCCGCGCAGCACGAGCGCGAAATTGGTGAGAATCGCAAAGCGATTTTTAACTTTCGCAAGGCTTTAGCAATTGCAAATACCATGCCCAAGCCAAACGATAAAGTCGTTGCCGCGTTGAATATGCTTGCTGGTGCTTACAGGCTGATGGACAAGCCCGGCACTGCGAGAATCTTCTACATGGAATGCATCGCGCTTGACGAAAAAATGGGCAAAACTGAAACTGCGGAATATGCAACATTGCTGGATAATGCGGGACAAACACTGGTTGTTTTGCACGAGTACAATGAAGCGGAAAAAATGCTAGAGCAGGCTACGCAGATTTTCAAAAAGACGAAAGGCGTTGACAGTGCCGATCTGGGTATGGCAATGTGTAATCTTGGTGAAGTTTACTTGATGCTTAAACAAGACCAGAAGGGCGAGCAAATCATTGCTGACGCGCTGACCTTGTTCCGGCGATCGCTGAGTCCAGAGGATATGCGGGTTTTGATCACGGCTGACAATCTTGCTGAAGTTTACGGCAAGCATGGCAAATTAAAAGAGGCCGAAGAATTGCAACGCACGATAATTGCCACCATGGAAAAAGTGGTGGGTAAAGGCGTTCACCCTGATCTGGTTGTTGCGCTGAATAATTTGGCGCAGACATTGTTCCAGGAGAAGAAATATACTGAGACTGATCCGCTTTTGAAACGGTGTATCGAAATGAATCGAGCGATTTATGGCGATAAGCATCCTAAGACAATTGCCGCCATTCGGTCATACGTAACCTTCCTTGAAAAAACAGGGAAGAAAGAAGAAGGCGACCGCATTTTGAAGCAACTTACTGCACCTGCCGCTCCAGAACCAGCAGCCGGCGCAACCGCTGGAACGGCACCGCAGCAAAGGGCGACGCATGGCGGCGACCCTACGAATCCGCAGTGATTACCGAAAAATTCTTTGTTGAGTGTCGAGCTCATAGGGATCTGCTCTTTAGTGTCGAGTTCATAGAGATTCTCTTGACTAAAGCTAACCGTAAAAGCGGGCGGGACGCCCGCGCTCCCCGGCTTGCAAGCGGCATCCTGCAATGTCCATGTAGATGTGAGCGGGCGCTCGGGCCTTAGAACGTTGTTAAATTGAACCAGACGTTTGCGCCAGAAATGCTTGCCAATCTGCCTCTGTATCTATATCGCAATCACCGTTGGGAAACGGCACCGTTGCCAGCTTATCTTGGTGGCGCATGATGACTTTTTTCGCACCCCCATTGCCGCTAAGCTGTGCAAGTTCATCTGCACAATCCATTGGGAAAAGCACCGGCACTCCGAATGTGCCACCATAAGCTGAGGCTACAATTTTCGTAGGACTTTCTTTGTGCCGCTCGATCAGCTGATTGAAAATATCGCTGGATAGAAATGGCTGATCGCAAGTGCTAATGATTATTGCATCGCAGCCCGATTCCTTACTCAGCAATTGTTGTACGCCCGCTGAAATTGAACTCCCCATGCCGCTCTCCCACGACTCGTTATGAATCACAGTGACAGGCTGTGCGCAAATCAATTCCTGCATTTTTTCACAAGCGCTTCCCAGCACCACATAGACAGATGCGCATGCAGATTGAACCCCGGCAGCTAAAGCGTGTTCAAGAAGAGTTTTCCCTGCATGCATTTTGAGTTGCTTCGGCTGACCGAGACGACTTGAATTGCCCGCAGCTAGAATGATCAATGCGACGTTGTGCTGCATTGAATATCTCTGGTAACGCGCTGATCTCGCGGCTGTGCAGAACTGACGCTTCTCTCGTTATCAACTGCGCTTACCGTGGTCGTCGTGGCTGGTGTTGAAGGATCGTGTATTGGTTTTGTGCGATTGCGCAGGAAACCGGCTTCACGTCGGGCAGATACTGCTTGAATCTCTGCTACGATAGACAGCGCGATTTGCTCAGGAGTTTCAGCTCCAATGTCCAATCCAATCGGCGCGTGCAATTGCTCTTGTTTGTCCGCAGCAATCGCGTGTCCCTCTTGCCGCAGCTGCTGAAGGATCTTTTCGGTGCGCAACTTAGGACCGAGAACACCGAGGTAAGGAAGTTCATGCTGCAATAATTTTGAAAGCACCACTTTATCTACAAGCAAGTTGTGCGACATCACTACGCAAAAAGAGTCCGAGTTGACTTGCGGCCAGCTCGCCTCATCTTCGGGACGATAGGCAATTACGCTCTCTGCATCGGGGAAACGAGCCGCATCAGCGAATGCTTTGCGGTGGTCGATTACAGTCACTCTCATGCCGACGTTGTGGGCCAGTTCTGCAAGCGCAGGCGCATCATGTCCGGCTCCGAATATAATAAGGCGCGGCGGAGCTGCGATCTTTTCGATGAAAAAATCAATCCGTTCTTCGCCAAGCATATAAGTTCGAAGCTGCGCTTTGTTGGATGAACTCACTATATCTATGTCTTGTTCGAGCGCTTGCGCAAGACCGTTGGCGAATGATGCGAGCAGGGTTCCTGGAGCGACGATTTTGTTCACAAATATTTCTAGTAGAACATCTAATGCGGCTTCGGATTTTTCACATTCATCGTTATTCTGAAGAAGCTTTTCGACGTGCTTTTGAGCGCTGGCATCATGAACTGCTGGAATGGCATCATGAACTGTTTGAAGGTTGCCGTGTCGGTTTATCCGCACGGTGTCACTATGCGCTGTAAAAATCCCCCGCAAGCTGATCGCGTGCACGGATGACGCGGTCGCATGCGTCACGGAAACAAGCACGAATTCATTGCTTCCGTTCCTCTCGTCAGTCAACAAATGTTCTTTAATGCACAAGAGAGGGTTCGTTTCCCAACTGGGTTCAAGTGGTTCCACGCTAATCAGTATGGAACCGGCGCAACCATTGCCGGAGCCGAGAACGTCATCGTCATCGTGGCTGGTATCATATTTCAGCAAAGTGGTTTGCCTCGAGGCTATGGCCTGAATGCAGTGGTCGATCACGTCGCGTTCGAGACAGCCACCGCTGACCGAGCCAACAGTGTTTCCGCTTTCTGTAACCAACATTCGTGCGCCTGGACGGCGGTAGGCTGACCCCACTACCTCAATGACAGTTGCAAGCGCCGTGCGTTCAGCATGTGCTGCCACTCTTTCGTATGCTGAGATGACTGAAAGCAGCTCTTTCATTCGTCAACGTCTCCGCTTAAGTCTCAATTTTGGTGCCAAGTAATTCAATGAACTTTCGCATCCATTCGGGATGCCCCGGCCACGCCACTGCTGAGACAAGATTGCCATCGACATATGCGTTGTCCGCGCCAATGTTGGGGTCTACCCAGGTGCCGCCAGCTCTCCAAACTTCAGGATGAAGCGAAGGATACCCTGTGCAATGTCTGCCTTCAAGAACGCCTGCCGCCGCCAAAATTTGCGGTCCATGGCAAATTGCAGCAACCGGTTTATTTTCGTTGAAAAAGTGGTGCACAATTTCGAGCACTCGCTCGTTTAGTCGCAAATATTCTGGTGCGCGCCCACCAGGAAGGACCAGTGCGTGATAGTCCTTTTCATTTATATCGTCAAAGTCAGCGGTTATTCTAAAAAGATGCCCTGGCTTTTCTGTGTAAGTCTGGTCGCCTTCAAAATCATGAATAGCAGTTTTGACTCGTTCGTCATGCTTTTTTCCCGGGCAGACTGTATGCACGTGGTGACCTACCATCGTAAGCATCTGGTATGGAACCATTGCCTCGTAGTCTTCAACAAAGTCGCCGACAATCATCAGAATGTTTTTGCGTGCCATGTCAAACCTCGATTCTATTCGCCAGAATTATTATCCACCATACTTTCCATTTGCGTATATCAACTTTTTGGCCGTCTGTAAGGATTGTTCCATGCATCGCCCACTTTATAAACGAAGGTATTCCCGGGACGCCCGCGCTCCCGGGGAGGAGCTGCGGAAGGTTGCTGCTCGAACCTTGATGCGGCCTCCAAGGGTTCACATGATCTTGTCCAGGGTAATCGGCAAATCGCGAATCCGCTTACCCGTGGCATGATACACGGCATTCGCCACCGCCGCTGCAACACCAATGACCGCAATCTCACCAATTCCTTTCACACCAATCGGATTCACAATATTGTCTTCTTCATCGATGAAAATGGTCTCGATGTTCGGAATATCCGCGTGAACTGGAATGTGATATTCGGCGAGGTCGGCATTTAAGGTTCTACCGGTTTTCTCATCATGAATGAGCTCTTCGGTCAACGCCATTCCGATACCATATATGATGCCACCTTTAACCTGGCTGCCGGCTGTCTTTGGGTTGAGAATTCGTCCTGCCGATACAGCTGAGACAAAGCGTGTAACTCTAATTGTGCCCAGCTCAGGGTCGACCTCCACTTCGGCAAAATGGGCGCCGAAGGAGTGCTTCGAATGTTTTTCGGCTTCGTCTTGAGGCGCGGCGCTTGCGCTGACTTCAAAGCTGCTTCCGCTTCCGCTTCGTGCCAAAATGGCGCTGTAGCTCTCGCCCGTTTCTGGCTTGGATTTGAGATAAAGCCCTCCGCGCACAGCTTCGATATCGTCAAGCTTTGCGCCCATAAGCGGCGACTGCTTGTCTGCGCCGGCTTGCGCCGCTAACTTATTAACGGCAGCTTCGCATACGGCATGTATGGCACTGCCGGCGGTGGCGGCGGTCATCGAGCCGCCCGACATTGGCGCTTCAGGCATTTCAGTGTCGCCCAAATGAAATGCCACTTTCTCCAGAGGCAACCCAAGAGTGTCCGCCGCGATCTGCGTCATAATCGTATAGGTGCCTGTGCCGATATCTTGCGTGCCGCATCTGATCGAGACACTGCCGTCCGAGTTCATGTTCAGCTTAGCTGAAGCTTTCATGCGGAAAGTCGGATGCGTTGTGCTGGACATTCCCCAGCCGACCAGACGATTGCCCTTCTTCATGGAACCAGGTACTGGGTTGCGTTCATGCCAGCGGAAAAGCTCGGCGCCTTTGTCATAGCATTTGTCTAGCGATTTGCTCGACCAGGGCAAGCCGTTGCTTTCGTCTTTGTCGGCGTAATTGATCTGACGCAGCTTAAGCGGATCAATCTTCGCCTCATAGGAAAGCTCATCCATCGCGCATTCCAATGCGTAGGTGCCGGGACAATGCCCTGGCGCGCGCATCCAGATCGGTTTGCCGAGATCGAGCGGCACGACCTTCGCGCTTGTGACAACGTTGGGGCAGCGGTACAACATTACTGATGCTTCTGTGCCATCTTCAACGAAGTCGTTAAACGTGCATGTAGAAGAAACACAATCGTGTCTAATGCCCAGAAGCTTGGCGTCTTTATCGGCACAGAGCGAAAGCGTCTGCACCGTTTGCGGGCGATGACCTGTGTTTCCGTAGAGATTCGCGCGCGTCAGCGCCAGTCTGACTGGACGTTTGCTCTGCTTTGCCGCCAGCGCTGCCAAAATGCAGCCCGACCAGGTCATGAGCTTGGTGCCAAATCCGCCTCCAACGAAATTCGTTATGACTCGTACATCTGCTGGAGAAACGCCGAACGCCTTAGCTAGCTTGTTGCGCGTATTGAATATCGCCTGGGTGCTTTCATAAACAACCAATTTGCCATTGTCCCAATAAGCGGTGGTGGCATGCGGCTCCATGGGCGAATGAATCTCTTGCGGCGTGCTGTAGGTGCGCTGCACTTTGAACACCGCCGCCTGCTGCGCGTTGTCGAAGTTGCCGCGTTTTGTGGTTGATTCCTTCTTGTTTCCGGCGAATCGCGCTTTAGCAAGATTTTTGTCCATCACCACATTCGGTGCCACTTCGTCATAATCTACTTTTACGAGTGAAGCCGCGTGTGTCGCAGTTTCAAACGTATCTGCCACGACGACACCGATGGTCTGCCTGTCGTGATAAATCACATTATCTTGAAGCAAATGCAAGCTGTCATCGAAATCGCTAAGTGGCTTCGGCGGAATCTTGCCGGCATTCTTGTAGGTAATCACGCAGACGACCCCAGGCAGTTTCTCGGCGGCGCTGCTGTCAATGTTTTTGATCTTGCCTTTGCTCACAGTGCTCTGCACAAGCGCCCCAAAAGCCAGGCGATCTAACGGATATTCCGCCGCATACTTCGCCTGTCCCGTCACTTTTAAACGTCCATCCACGCGGTCAACAGGTTTGCCAACGTGCCGTTCTGTCTTACCAGTGCTCATGTTGAAGCCCCCACGTTGTTGAGCGCCCGTACAATTGTTCGCTTAGTTAGCTCAATCTTGAAGCGGTTGTTTTTAAGCGGCTTCGCGCCCTCAAGAGCAATTTGCGCCGCTTTCTCAAATAGCGATTGCGATGGTTTACTTCCAGTCAAAATCTTTTCCGCAGACGTTACTCGCCACGGCTTAGTCGCCACACCGCCCAGCGCCAGACGGCACGATTGAATTTTGCCCCCGCTCATTTCCAACGCCACTGCAACTGAACAAAGCGAAAATGCGTAAGACGCGCGGTCTCGAACTTTCAAATAATGCGAGCGTTTTGCAAACGGTCTTTCAGGAATCTCTATTTCAGTGATGATTTCGCCTGGCTTCAAGACACTCTCGTTCTGCGGCGTAGCGCCGGGAACAAGATGGAAATCTTCGAGTGCAACTTTGCGCGTGCCGTCGCTTCCTTTTAAAAGAACAATCGCGTCAAGCGCCAGGAGCGCCACGCACATATCTGATCCATGCGTCGCCACGCAATGATCGCTTGTGCCCAGCACCGCGTGAATGCGATTGAACCCCTCAATTGCAGGACAGCCAGACCCAGGTTCCCGCTTATTGCAAGGAAAAGCCGGATCGCGAAAATAATAGCAGCGCGTTCGTTGCATTATATTGCCGCCCACCGTAGCCATGTTTCGCAGCTGCACCGAAGCCCCGGACAAAACCGCCTCTGACAGCACCGGGCATTCATCTTGAATCAATTTATGGTGTGCCAGCTCGCTATTGCTCACCAGCGCTCCAATAAAAATCGAGCCCCCACGTTTGGCAATTCCTTTCAGGCTGAGCTGATTGATATCGATCAACGATTGCGGCGCAATGACGTTCAATTTCAACAAATCGACGACCATGGTACCACCGGCGATGACAGTGGCATGCTCGTTGCTCGATTGTTCTTTTATCGCCTCGTCAAGCGTGGCAGGGCAGCTATAGCCAAACGGATTCATTAGCTCTTCCTCCCCTGTCGTACTTCTTGAATCGCCGCGATGATATTTGGATAAGCGCCACAGCGGCAAAGATTGCCGCTCATGCATTCCCTTACATCTGCATCAGTTTTGCCGCAAGGCTCTTTGAGCAACGCCACCGCCGACATGATTTGCCCCGACGTGCAATATCCGCATTGAAAGCCGTCGTGTTCGATAAACGCTTCTTGCATCGGATGGAGCTCTTCTCCGTGCGCGAGCCCTTCGATTGTCGTAACTTCTTTGCCCTGCTGCATTACAGCAAGCGCCAGGCAGGAATTAACGCGTTTGCCATCGACCAGCACCGTGCAGGCGCCGCACTGTCCATGGTCGCAGCCTTTCTTGCTGCCGGTTAAGTCAAGCTGATTGCGCAGCAGATCCAGCAGCGTCGTGCGCGGGTCGATGTTCTTCAAAGAATGAACTTTGTCGTTGACGCGAAGGCTAAAATTCATGCCGGCTCCCCTTGGAATCGCGCCGCTGTTGCCAATTTCGGCGGCAGAGGCGCGCATACCAAGTCTGCCGGTTGCCAACAAAGTCGTGTTTGCTATCGCCAATTGAGCGAAACGGCGCCTGGAAATGTCAATCTTCACGGCTGACCCCTCCTAAAAACCTGGCGATCATACACGTTTGTCGCAAATCGTTGATTAACAGGTCGCAAAATGCGGCATTCAAGGGCTTAGTTTATTGGCGCGATTGGCATATTGTGGTGCAGGCATCCCCGTCGTCCCTCATTATCAGACGTACCATGGCAAATACAATTCAAGTTCAAGAAGAAATCCATATCCCCGAAGGCATCAACTACGACTGCATGGGCTGCGGCATCTGTTGCAGCGGCTGGTCAGTCAATATGTCGGAGGAGGACTACAAGCGCGTTTCCTCGGTCGATTGGGGCGAATTGAAAGATGACTACAAGGGCAAGAAGCTTTTCCGCGAGTTGAAGCCGCATGAGCGCGAGGGCACCGCCTACACGCACCGCATTGTTTCGCGCGATGATACCTGTCCCTTTCTTGTGAACAAGCTCTGCTTCATTCATGGGCAAAAGGGTGGACCTTTTAAGCCGACGATTTGCCAGCAATTTCCTTATGCATTTACAGAGACGCCTTCGGGAGTTTATGCGACGGTGAGTTTTGTGAGTATGGCTGTTCTTTATAATCAGGGGCCGGCGCTGGTGGATCAGCGCGATACCATTAACCAGAAGTTTATTGATTTTAAGAAGCTCTATCCGCACTACAAGCCCGATTGGTCGAAGATTCAGCTCTCGGTTGAGCAGCCTATGACGTGGGATCAATATTTGCAGCATGAGGCGCAATTGATGCAGCGCTTTTGCGATAAGAGCAAACCGTTGCAAGAACGATTAAGTGATTGCTGTGATTATCTGGCGCAGGAAATGGCGAAGACGCCGCGTGGTGCTAATGCTGTTGCTTCTGGGAAGAACCCGGAACCGGCGGCTGCGGCGAGTGATGCGAGCAATCGCTCGGTCTTGTTGAATAAGTTGGATAAGCATTTGCTTACAGCATTTCACAAAATGTATTTTCCGAGGCGCGCTTATCGACCGTTGTTCAATGTACCTAAGTTTTGGCTTGGTGTGTGGTTTAAAGCGGGCACTGTTTTTGAGATGGAATGCCCGCCGGCTGGTTATACACGGAACGTAGAGGGCGTGCTGGATAATAACAAGTATCAGGCGGTGGTTGAGGCTTATGCGATCGATCAGTTGAATGAGTTTCCATTTCCCGATGATGATGCTGAAATTAACGACATGCTGCATCGATTTTTCTATTCATTGATTTTTGGCAAGAAATATTTCGGTGCGGGCTTCGGGCATCTCAGCCTGGTGACTGGATTTCATCATATGGTGATGGCTTACTCGCTGGCTCGCTTGCATGCGAAGGGGCTAGCGAAAATGCGACGCGCGCCGAGAGTCAGTTTGGTCGATGTGGTGGCAACGTTAAAGCAGCTCGAGACGCAAATGGGCGAGATCATGATCGGACCTTACGCAGCGAGCACGCTTGAGCTGTTGCTGCAATATCCTAGCCGCGCGAGGCGCTATTTGGCTTTGCCCTAGTTTTGACGCAAGGACGCTAGAGCACGGCAATTCTATGCAGGCACTGCAATATTTTGAAAAGGCCATTCAACTGGAAGATTTGTCATACAGTCTAAATTTGTCAGCGGAACTGGTCCTTTCCCTCAGCTGAGCACAAACGAGACTCGACCGCCGGGAGAGTTTTCTGAAGGACTTGCGCCAGTGCTTTTGCAAGTAAAATGATTTCTGAAACTGTTCGCCACTATCGCCTGGGCTAATGGCAGAGTTGATATTCCAAAAATCCCTTCGCATTATCTTTGGCAGTTTTACTAGCGGTAGGGTGGTGCGTTGACTCTTCCAGCAAATCCAGCCATTGCTTACGCAGAGCTTCAGGCATTTTCAGATTTAGAACGCGATTAAGCATGCCCATTGTTGAAGGCACCGGTTGCCTTTTGACCGATGCAACTAATCCTGTTTGAAAGTCGGCGAAACTCTCCAGAGCGTGGACTATTGGACCAGGATTGCCGAAATAGGTATCGGGATATCTTTCCAGCAGTTGAAAAAGAACGGCTGCAGTTAGCTCAGTCACGCCTAATGTTCTGGCCTGTTGACACAAGTCAAAGAGCTCATTCTCCCAATTACTTTTATTGGGATCTATTCCATTGATAGCGTCAATAATTTGGGCAATGTTCATTTCTTATTCCGAAGTTTAATTTTGTGCAAATGCGATCACTCTTCAGTTAAAAGAGGTCGGCATCATTGATTGATATAGCACACTCGTTGTCATAACACCAGAAGCCTCCACGAATGCACGAATGTTGGCGCACGATGGTTTAATTCAAATAACTTTCAAAATTGACCTATAAACTCCGGGAACCTAAGGAGATAGAGGCAATGGAATTTTCTGAACCCCTTGTACTTCATCAGTCAGGTCAAAGATTCTCCGCGACGCTTGACCGTGGTTGTTGATTCTGTACTCTGCGAACTCTCGACTCAACATTCGTAATCCTATTCGCCGATGAATGCTTGGTGTCGCATTAGGTTAAGAATGCCCTGCGCTCAAAGCGATGCGAAGTGTGTCACTTCTGTGTTCATGCAAGAAATCTTTTCCAAGCACGAATCTAAGACTTTCATCTAGGCTGGACGATTGTGTTCTGACCTTGAGGCTATCTGCCGCGAAGGCTTGTGCTTGTAGGGTGTCCCCGTTGTGCGAATGAATTCTGGCAAGAGCATCGAGCGTGGCGCCTGTGTAGGAAGACTGAGCGCTACCGTCCTCCACGTGAGTCTTGAGCGCCATCATCCAATAGTCGGTTGCGTTCGAACTATCGCCAGCTTGCTCGTAAAGCTTAGCCAGAGACAAATATGTCGGCAATGAATCAACTTGTTCCTCGTGCGCCTGACATAACTGCTGTGCTCGTTGAAGATATGCTAATGCTGTCTGCATATCATTTCGTTGCATTTGAATCGAAGCGCAACCATTATATGCTCTTACAAGCTGTGCTACAGCCAGGTTCTTATTGTCTTGGTTTTCGGACGATACAAATATATTGTCTATATAAATGCGTCCGGTCTTCGGCGTGGAAACAACATCTTCGAATCCAACAGTAAACTCATTCATACGGCCCCAATCAGAAACCATCTTGAGTTTGGAAAACGGAATGGAAATTTTTTGCCACTTATCACTGATGTTATTCACAAATATGGGCGAAGCCTTATTGGTGAAGTCTTTCAATTCGACTTTCATGCGCTTGGTAAAACCAGCCGCTTTATCGCCTTTGATATAAAAATTTAGAGTGTCATATTTGGAAAAATCACGTCCGCCAATCTTCATCCAATAACCGCTAAACGCCATGTTTGGCGAATCAACGTCATAATCAAGCACGAGACTCTTACCGTTTGCATCATGCATCGCATCATCTGATGCAAACGAAATTCGTGTGCCTTGCGTACTATCTGAAAGGTCTCTTTCCCAAGTGCCCATTTCTGAGTCCAAATTATTGATGCGCTTGCCGTTGTTGAAATCAGCCAGCAGCAGCGGTGCGGGTTTCGTTTCCAAACTAGCCGACGCGAATTCAAGTTTAGATGGATTACCAATACTCTGAAGGCTTATCTCGATGGCGCGCTGATAATTCTGTTCTGCCTCTTTCAAGTTTCCGGATGCAGTCAAAATGTCAGCTCTGCTGTTCAACCTTTCTGCAATTTTAATATCGCCTGGTTCAAGTAAGTCGATGGCTAGCTGCAATGATTGCTCTTCAGCCTGAAGAGCCTCTTTCGATGATCCTGCGGCTTTCAAAACATTTGCCTCTGCGTCAAGAGCCTCGGAGTAGGCAAGCGAGTTCTTACCGGCAATATTGCGAGCGTCTTCGTCTGCTTTGTGAGCGAGATATTGTGTTTCTCCCGCAGGGGCTCCTACATAAATTCTATGTTGCAACGATCTCAAATCGTTGGTCAATTCCGATGAGCAATTCGCTCCGATAAGCTTTGCGATTCTTCGCTGCAAGACAATCGCTCCGGCCGATTGCTTTTCTTCGATCAGACAAGCACTGAGCATTCGCATCGCGTGTAGTACTTGCTTGTTCTGCTCCGAGAGAATATTTGCCGGCAGCAAGCTTAGTCGATAATCTTCGATAGCGGCGGAGTATTTTGCTTGAGATTTTTCAGTATCAGCCAGTGTGTTGAAGTAATGCATCCAGGGGCAAAGCAAAGCATCTTTAATCAGCCACAACATTGCCAGAACGCATACCAGACCCGAAACCGACACCAACGCTTTTCTTTTTCTCCGGACACTCAGCTCCTTATTCAGATGGATGAGTAACTTGCGACCAGTTTTGATTCGCTCGAACTCTGCATAGACCTCATCAGCGCTTTGATAACGATTCTCTGGTAATTTCTCCAGACATTTGCTGATTACATCTTCAAGCGAGTCAGCGTCGCTGCTTGAGCGCGCGTCGCTCCGCAATTTCGATGGTATCTCGAAAAGATGCTTATCCATATATTCGAGTCTGTTTTTTGCCTCAAAGGCGGCTCTATTGTTGAGCGCTTCGAACATAAGGCAACCGAACGAATAAATGTCAGAACGGCAATCCGACTGACCTTTCCATTGCTCCGGTGGCATATAAGCTGGACTGCCAACTAGCTCGCCCGTATAAGTCAATCTTGTTTCTTCTTCTTCCGGTTTCGCGATGCCGAAATCTAGAATTTTTGCCTTGAGCTTGCCATTCTCAAAGCGAAGCATGATGTTGGCAGGCTTTAGATCGCGGTGCACAAGACCCTGTGCGTGGGCGCAACTTAATCCCTCGCAAATCTGCATGAACAACTCCAGCAACAGCGAGGAGTTGCTTAGTTTGTTTGCGTTCAACCATTGGTCTAGAGGCTCGCCATCGAAAAACTCCATAACGATGAACGGAGCCGGCGTTAAACCGTAGTCCATAAACTTGATGATATGCGGGCTATCTAGCCTGCTCAAAAGAAGTGCTTCGCGCTGCAAGCGCAGTAAGCTGCTGTTGTCGGTGCGAAGATGCTTATGAATAATCTTGATTGCAACATTTATTCCAAGCGTTAAGTGCCGTGCTTTGTAAACGTTGCCCCAGCCACCTGCGCCGATGAATTCGATTATCTCGAATCTATCGTCGAATAGCGAGCCTATCAATGGATCTCCGACGCTTGCGTCGAAAACACATGAAGACCTTCCGCCAAGATTTTCATCAGGCTCAGGCATTGCTTTTAACCCATATCGAGGCAGTGCGCGTTCAGGTAACCACCCTGTTCGCTATTGCAATTTGACCATGTTGACCATGCTCAAGCATCCCAACTTTTGCGTTTCACCCACATCCATTATCACGATTTGCTGAATCGTTACACTGGGTTAATCTTCGCGTGCGAACTGTTGATTTGCACAGTTCGCGGCGGCGTTAAGGCTTGAGGGCTTCAAATTAATTTCAATCCGTTGAGCACAGGTATTGTGTGTCGCTTTGACTAATTATTTTGAGATGTGGAAAGTCTTGATCGCATCAAGTAATTGCGGCAAGGCATTGGCGCCCTCTTTTCCATTGCAGGATGCTATCAAGGCAAAATACGTGCCGTTTTCTAAGGTGGCATAGACGCATCCGACGTTTGGAGTGCCTGTCTTTGGAAAGGCTCCTGAATATTTTTTTGCTGCAAATTTGTGACCGTCAATCATCTGCGGCGGCAAAGTTTCTTCTTTGTAGTCCTTCAAACCTTCGTGATAAGGTGCCAGAATGCCGTCGACGAAGCCCGGGAGGTCGCCATTTGCATCAGGCACTATTGATACGCTTAGTGCCCTGTAGTTTTGTTTGTCGCGTGCCGGATCGACAAGAACAAACATGCGTCCCACCGAGGTGTCTTTGGTGTTTAACTCAAAACTGTTTGGGGCAGTGATGGTGCATTTGAATTCCTTGAAAGTTAGTTGTTGAAGTTTGCCCGCGCTGCTTGCGTCTTTCGCCCCGGCTGGGGCCTGAAAGCCGGCGCCGACATAGGCTAACGCGATAGTGATGGATAAGTAGGTGAGTATTGCCTTTTTCATTAGACTGCCTCTGGTTTTAACCTCGTTTTTCTGATTTATCCCAATTCCAGTTCCGGCTTAACCATATAAGTAGAACTAGAACCCATCCCACCCATGACTAAAGTCATGGGTGCGGCATGACTTACGTCCGTTTTGATCTGATGTGCTTTTGGGATTTCAAGCGGGGGCGACTGTTCGGGGATCCGAGCAGGTCATGCGCCCATGACCTAAGTCATCATGCGGTTTTTGGGGCTTGTATCTGAATTCCGTGTGGGTATAATAAATTCATCAGGTCAAACAAACCAATCCGATGCGGTACAAAGTTCGGATCTTGACTACCTCAAGTAATTCATGTAATGTACCGCTTTGTGAGACAGTGCGTTAGGCGTCAGGGGAACCGACGTTTGTCCTGTAATTTTACTAAATAGGCGGCTTCATCTCTCACTAGCAGATTTACCTTCGCTTTCCAGCAGGAGAACAATGACTATGATCAAGAAAATGGCTCAACTTACTATGGCTTCAGCAGTTGTGTTGTCTCTCGCCGGACCTGCACTAGCACAAGATGCTTTTGATTCGTCTGGTGCTACTGGTGCTCAAACCAACAACTCCGGACACTACACCGGTGCTCAAACAATGCAAGGCGGAGCCGCAGCTGCTCCAATGCTTCAAGGTGCCACCAACGGTACAGTAGGTCCTCAAGGCGCAGACGCTACAGTTATTCAAGGTGTTAACACCGCAGGTACAGTCCGCGTTAACAACCTCGCCAACTTGGAAGCTTTGCTCAACATCATCGCTAACGGCATGGAAATCCTCGGTATTGCCTGGGGCGGTCCTACCATGATCATGGGCTTTATGCACATGGCTGCTGGCACACAAGACGCCATGAAGAGAGTTCTCTGGGGCGCAGCCGGTGTAACTGGCGGTCTAGCAACTCCTGGTTGTATCAACTGGCTCGTTGCCTCTGCTCGCGACGCCAACCTGTTCAGCTAATCTGTTCAGCAAAAAAGTATTCGAAGGGGGAAGCGAAAGCTTCCCCTTTCTCTTAGTTCATATTTGTGCAATTGAGAGTGTATCTCCGTTGTGGGATCTGCTACTGGTCTCGGGCGGGCTAAATATGGTGGCCCGCCCTTCTTGTGATTCTTACCGCCGCGTTGCTTGCCTCATTTCCATCTCTGGTATAACTGCGGGCGTTACCAGAAAATAGCGACCATAGGATTGATCTATAGGCATTGCTACATCCGCAGCCGCGCTTGTTGCACTCACGCTCGTTCGTGCATTTACAAATCGGGCGGCATGTCCTTTGCCAATCTGTTTATTGCTGTTCAGCACGACTTTTGTTTTCACAATCAATGGAAGCGTATCGCACTCGGTTTGGATTTATGTACCGGCATTCTTGCATGGCACTCAAGCCGTTGTGCAATTCACTCGCGCAGATTAGAACTCGGTCGCGCTCTAAATATGCAGGCAACGCTTTCGTTCTTATTCCCGTCTTTTCTTTTGGGTGTGTTTATAATGTTCCTTTCCGTGCCGCTTTTGTCCATGGTGAGCAATCCGCAATTAGCTTATCCGGCCATTGTACTCACCGCCAGCGCCTTGCACTTCCTTTGCGACTTCGTCGTTGCTAAAGCAGAACGCCCGTAGTTTGGACACTTGTAGTTTGAAAACGTGTTGGCATTGCAAGTGCAGCTCGCGGAACTTGAAAACCTTATTGTGCATCTCTGTTTGTATCGAACAGGAAGAGCGGCATAAATAAGGAGTTTTATATGAATACCACGACATACAGAATGGAAAGCGCAACTACTGGAGAGCTAAAGCCAGTCTCTCCATGGAAGATGCCGCGCTTTCAACGATTCGCTGCAATTACTGTTGGCGCCGGATTGTTGATGACACTTGTAATGGCGTTTACTGAAAAAGCCTATGTGGACAATTTACTTCAGAATAAACTCCCATACATACAAGCTCAACTGGATAATGCAACATATCGTTAGTTAATAGCGTAGGGCTTCTTCCAGCACACATTCATCAAGCCTAAAACCTTGGGAGATATGGTGGTGCTCTGTCTACCGGGCGACGCACGGCGTCGCCCCTACATAAGGAAAGCGTGATATTCGGCTTTCACTGAATATTGCTCAGCATATATCCACGCCCTCGAATGGTCTTGATCAAGGATTCACCGCCAGTGGTGTCAAGTTTCTTTCGCAACATCTTTATGTGAGTTTTCAAATTGCTAGGTGTTGCAGCACTATCATCGAGCCATACTCGCTGCAAAAGCGCTTCTGTACTGAATGCCTGGTTGGGATGGCGCAACAGAAATTCAAGGAGGCTGAATTCCTTTGGTCTCAAATGTAGCGCTTCACCGTTTTGTAGAACTTCGCAGCTTACAGTATCCATGACGATATGGCCTGCTTTGAGCACGTTCCCGACAATTGCGTCTGGGCGTCGTAGCAAAGCACGAACCCGAGCTGAAAGTTCGCGCTGATCGAATGGTTTCACCAGATAGTCATCAACGCCGCCATCCAAGCCGGTTTCGCGATCTTCAATTGTCGACTTAGCGGTGAGCATGAGAATTGGCGTTTTGCCGCCGTCCTTACGGTAGTTGCGGCAGACGTCAAGCCCTGAAAGATGCGGCATCATCCAATCGAGAATGATCAAATCGTATTTGCAGCTTGATAGATAAAGCGAACATTCACGCCCATCGTGAACTTGCTGCACCATGTGTCCCGCTTTCTCCAGCGCAAATGTCAGGACCTCAGCAAGCTCCTTGTCATCTTCTGCCAGTAGTATTTTTGCCATTCGAATTCTCGATCGATAAGTTCTAGATTACGGGCGGGGCTTGAGCTGTGGATGCCAGGCTAGATGGGGCGTTCGGGGGAAGTATAAACCATATTGTGGAGCAAGTGCTGCAGATGTTTTGAGACCAGTTAACTTTCAGCTGGCTTGGCAGCGGCGCCTCATGGGCGCCGTTTCAAGAAGTTTGCGTTGTCGAAACGGACAAGCAATTGCATTTATGCAATTAACTCCAGCTTCCAAAATCGTAATTAAAACCATTTCGCAAAATGAATGTAAGTGCTCTGACGATTTCGTCTATGATTGGCCGCGGTTAGCTGTTTATCTTCTGCATAACGGACGGGTTGCCCCCGTGAGTATCC
>Ga0182030_10008479_pt1 | contig 21261 bp, 20 predicted proteins | sample 812S3MmetaG_FD_121299 | JGI IMG/M metagenome (GOLD analysis project Ga0182030, IMG submission 121299) | Permafrost microbial communities from Stordalen Mire, Sweden - 812S3M metaG (Illumina Assembly) | ecosystem: Environmental > Terrestrial > Soil > Wetlands > Permafrost | place: Sweden...
ACCGTGACATGTTCAAGCACGCGGGTCAGGCTATCGCCCCGGCGCAGGTAGCTGGCTGCGGTCGGCATCCGGATGGCGGCCCGGGTGGGAACTCATCGATGCCGCGATGAGCCCTCCGGGCTCGGGTGCCCGGGATGCAGCGAGGCCCGGGCGAATCGTTCCAGCGGGTGCGGCGTCGCTCCGGACGGGGCCAGGACCAGGCCGTCGGCCCGAATGGTCGGCACCGGCGGCGCCTTACCGCGCTGCGCGGCCTGCACCAGCTTCGGCATCCGGCGCTGTATCGCCTGGTAGAAGCGCTGCTGAGTCCAGCGGCCGAACAAGGCGAACCCCAAGCGGATGACCAGGCTCGGGATCGGCGCCGCCCGCGAATAGCCGGATACGCGGAAGGTGACCAGGCCGGTGTCCAGGTTCTTGATCACCTCGTAATTCAGGCGCCCCTGCTCCAGGTGCCCCTCGAGCGTCTGGTAACTCCAGCCCCAGACCCGCTCGGGACCACCGTCACCGTCCCTGGTCTCATCGATGACCCTGGTGACCCGGACGCCGAGATAAAACCGCAAGCCGAAGAACCTGCCCTCGAGCAGCATGTCGCGGCCCTCGAGATCGCTGTCGCCACGGTAAACGGCGCGCAGGATCCGGGGCTCGGCGAACTCGTACTGCCGGACCAGAACACACCCCGTCTCCCAGGGGCCGCCGGGCGCCGGCGGACCGGGAAGCTCCTGGCCGATGATCGCGTCGCCCGAGTCGACGTGCCAGTGCCCGTCCGCCCGGCCGTCCTGCGGCGCCCGCGCCGGGTCGTAGTTAACCTGACGGCGGCGCAGCCCGGCGAGCGCGGTGGCCTCGTCAACCGAGCCGAGCAGTTCCTCCCGCAATTACTCGGCCCGCTCGACGGAATCGCCGATGAGCCAGAGTGTGGGCGGCCACAGCCCGACGAACAGGGCACGCCGCTCGGCGTTGCCGCGCTCGTCCTGATCGACGGTCTTCGCGCGGATCCACAGGCCGATGCACAGCCCCACCGACGCTATCGACGCGACGTGCAGATACGTACTGCGCAGCCCGACCCGTCGCAGTGCCTGCCCCGTGGTCATGAAGAACCTCCCTATCCGGCCCCCGCAGCCCGGAACGGCTGCCGGGCATGGGACGATCCTGCCATGGCGACGGCGAGCCGACCGGACCGGCTAGGGATCGTACTCCGCTGGCCGGTCGGGATCGCTCTGGTCAGCTGGCGGTACATGTGGCGGACCATTCCCCTGCACCGCTCCGAAGAAGCCGGAAGCAGCGCGGATCTGCCCGATCCGCAGGGCGCGGATAGCGGCACCGAAGACGGGCGCCAGCCGGTCACGGCGGGCTTCGGCCCGCTGCTGCACCGCTCGTACGCGGTGCGGATCGTGGGCAGCGCGATGAGCCCGCCGGAACTGATCGATCTGGTGATCGCGAACCTCAACCGCGCCGCGCCGGAAATGGCGGTGTTCCGCAAGACCCGCGGCGCGAGCGACGAGCTACGCTACGGTGACGAGTTCCTCGTGCGGATGCCGGGACCGTGGGACGGCCCGGTCCGGGTAATCCGCCGGGACGACAACTCGTTCCGGCTAGGCACGCTGACCGGTCATCTGGAGGCAGGGGAAATCGAGTTCCGGGCGACGCAGGCCGGGGACGCCCTCCGGTTCGAGATCGAATCCTGGGCCCGGGCCGGAGACCGGCTCGCTGACGTTCTCTATAACAAGCTGCGACTGGCTAAGGAGATCCAGCTGAACATGTGGTCGCACTTCTGCGTCCGGGTCGCGGCGCTGGCCGGCGGCCGCCCGCAGGGCGGCATCACCATCCGCACGCGGTGGGTCCCCTGGCCGCCGGCGCAGGACAGGCAGGGCTGAATTCCCGGGCCGTCGCGCTGTGGTCACAGACCGAACTGCGCCCGGCGGTCGGCCGGGACCAGGTCGGCGTATTCGCGGTGTCCGGTGATCCAGCTCAGCACGAACGGGCAGTAAGGCAGGACCTTCAGGTTCCGCTCGCGGGCCTCGTCCAGAGCTGACTGAACGAGGCGCCCGCCTACGCCATGACCGCGGAAACGGTCGTCGGTTTGGGTATGGATGAAGGCGATCTCCTGGCCGCCGATTTGGTACTCGGCAAACCCGGCGAGCTCACCGTCTGCGCGGATCTCGAACCGCGCCTGGTCCGGATCGTCTGCCACCTGCAGGTCCATGACACCTCCCGAGACCATAGGCTATCCGCCGGTGCCACCGGCGGGATGCTGACCTGCATCACCGAGCCCGGCCGCTTCGGCCGCGGCGGGCTGGTGACTACTTTTCCGGACGGCACTTGCCCGCGGCCGGGCAGGCCGGCTCATTGCGCCGGATTCTGACCGCCTGCGGGGAGACCGATCCCGCGCGGCTGACCGCGTGGCTGGACGCCCTGAGCCGGGCCAGGAGCCAGCCGGGCAAGCGAACCGCCAACGGTGACGTGCCCTACCGCGGCCTGGCCAGCTTCGAGCGCGAGGACGCGCCCTGGTTCTTCGGCTGGGAGGATGTCGTCCAGCGGCTATTCGAACTCGGTCGCGTTCTCTCATTCGGGCCGAGTGGTGGCCGCGGGAAGCGCCGATGGCACCGTCCGGCTATGGGATACCAGTCCGGCGGCGGCAGCGGCGGCCGTGTGCGCGAACGAAGGACAGCCGCTCACCAGGTCGCAGTGGGAGGCCAATAGGACGGGACCCGCTTGGGAGGTGGCTGGCTGGGAGGGGGGCCAGCCAGCCACCTCCCGTTACGACGAGCGGGCGAAATCCAGGGCCTCGCGAGCCAGTGCAGGCCAATCGAGAGCGGATTCCGGGTAGAGGCTGAACCATTCCCTCATCGGCGTGCCCTTGTTGGCGTCGAACCGCACGCCATGGCCAGCCGCGACGAGCTCATCGACCCGCGGCCCGGGTAGCTTCACCACCAGCTCGCCGCGGACAAACATCGCGAAGATCTTCCGCCGGTAGCGCAGCGCGCCACGGCCGAACCCGCTGCCGCCTGGGGGCGGCGTGAACCCGTCCGTCCCTTCGAATTCGCCGACCAGATCCTCGTACCGCTCCTCCGGCGTCATAACCGCTAGCTTCTCACCGGGGTGGCCGGATCAGCTCGTTTCTGTGGCGTAGACGACGATGTTGCTGAGGTAGTGGCCGGTAGCGTCGTCGAAAGCCCCGCCACAGGTAATGAGCCGCAGCTCCGCGTCGGGAGTGGGGCCGTAAACGGCCTCCGTCGGGAATTCGTCCTTCAGGTATTCCTCGACCGCGGTCACCCGGAACTCCACCATGGTTCCGTCGGCTCGCCGGACGTAGACCTGATCGCCACGGCGCAGCTCGTCGAGCCGGAAAAACACCCCGGGACCATTGATGGAGTCAATGTGCCCGACGATGATGGCCGAGCCGATTGCTCCTGGCCGGGGGCTCCCCGTGTACCAGCCCGCGACAGAAGTCGTGGACGGCACCTGCAACGAGCCGTTGGACTGCAGGCCGAGCGTGATCAGCTTGGTGCTGACGCCGATGAGCGGAATGGTCAGCGAGACCGGCGCAGCCGCGGGGCGCGGAGCTGCCGACTGCGGCGGGGCCACGATCGGGCCGGTCGGCGCGGGCAGCGCCTCGACTCCGGCCGCGACCGGGCGCATCGCGGGAGTCGAATGACGCATCAGCAGCAAACCGGCCGTTCCCGCCGCGATCACGACGAGGCCGGCCGCGAAAATAATCGCGGCCGGCCGACGGAAAAACGACATTCCTCAGCTTCCGGCGGGCAGCCGACGACCTCGCCCGGTACGGCGCAGCCTCAGCCCGCCCGTCAGGGCAAGCAGAGACCCGGCGCCGATGAGCGCCGCCCACGGCAACGGTGAGCCCGGCCCGTGCGGTGCGGTACCGCCGAACCCGGTCCCGGTACCACCTAGGGGTGGCTGGCCGGCGCCGGCCGCGTCCTCCAGGTTGACCAGCTCAAGGCCATCGGCTCCGTCCAGGACCACCAGGGTGTGGACGGTGCCTGCGGCGAACGTGACGCTTTGGGTCGCGGTCTCGCTGCCCCCGATCGCGGTCACGGTCTGGGTGCCCGGCGTAATGGCCTGGTAGGAGGTCAGGGACGCGAAGGACAGCTTGGGCGCAATGGTGTTCCCGTCCCACGTCACCTTGACCGTCTGCTGCTTCAGGGACGCCTGGATCACCCGGACCAGGGCCTTGCCAGCCGGCGTGGTCAGGTCATCGTCCATGACCTGGAGTCGCAGGCCCGACTCCGGTCCCATGCCCGCCACCGTGTAGGCGTGGTCGGCCGCGATGGTCACGCTGGTGGACAGCACGGGCTGGCTCGTCGCCGAAGCACCCGCGACGCGCATGGCAACGCTGTAGTCACCGGCGGCAACCACCTCGTAGGGAGATACCGTGCCATAGGCCACATGATGCAGGACGATCTGAGCGCTGGAATCGCCGAACGAATACAGGTAGACATCTACGGCAGGCGTATTCGGGGAGAGGTGGGCGAGCCTGATCCATCCGGTACCCGTGGCGGCCGAGGACGCGTGCGCAGCGGCGGCCGCCGGAACCCCGAGCAGCAAGGCGGAAGCGGCCGAAAGTACGGTGATACGTCTTATTGTTCGCGCTATGCGCGGAAGCCTCATGTTGATCCCTCCCCAAGTGAGAACCCTTACGACCCTCCTACGTCCAGGAGAGGGCCGGGGGCGTAGAACCATACGGTCACCACTTGCTTACCGTCAGCGTTAGCAAGGCCGTCTTTGGCAGGCGCGTATATCCCTTGCTGAGCAGACCAGAACGCAAGTATCGCCGACAGGCCAGCCGGCCCGGAGGCGCTAATTTCAGCGCCGCGCAGCGGCACGGCAGAACCCTCGCCCGGCGACGAGTCATCGAACGCTATCAGGTGGAGCGACATTTTGTCCGCAAGTGGGGAAAGAGCGACAAGCAGACGGGGATCGACTTGACCAGCGACAAGTTCGGCACGTGCGGCGGCACTGGGATGGAAGTTCTTATTGATCAGCAGCTGTTTACCTGCAGCAATCCGGCTGGCGAGATCGGCCGCTAGCTGGCTATCGAAGGCCGCGGTCCCGTCCGGTGAGATGTAGCGGACGTCAACCTGCTCAGCACCCGCACCGAACTTCGCGATCACCTGCGGCGCGTAGACGCTGGCGAGGCGAGTCCCGAACTGGCTCTGGATGACCGGCGTCGCGATCACCAGCTCAGAGCCAAGCGGATCGGGCGCGGTCGACGGCAAGACCATCAGCGAACTTGCGGGAAAGCCGCCGCTCGCTACCTCACCGCACATCTCAGGGTCACACGACACGATCACGCTTCTGCTGACCTGCGTTGCGACCCACACCGCCGCCTGATGCCGGTTGGCCACGGCTTGCTGCTGCACGCCCGGGGCCGGATCACCGGACCGTCCCGCCGCGCCCGCTGACTGGTTCACCCCGGTGAAGGCGAGCGTCAGGCCGGCTCCGACGGCCATGGCGGCAATGGCGCTCAGCACGACCACCAGGCGCCGACGACGACTTGCCGGACGCTCACCGATCAGGTGGTGGCGTACCAGCCACAGACGCATCGTGGTGCCCGCCACCGCCCACCACGATGGCTCCGCCCGTTGATTTGACGGTTCCGGCCTGCGTCGCTGGAGCTCCTGGCTCATCTCCGCTCCCCCAGAGTCCCGCAACCGTGCGGGGCTCTCTACCAAGGCTTTTCGATCATACGCTCTCGCCCTATTTACGCCAATACAACCATTAATGCACTACTACCGTCTCGAAGTTCGCGATCATCACCTAGCAAGCACACGGCCAGATTTTTCTCTCATATGCATCGCTTCAATAAGTTCTGGGCCTGAAGATCCGGACCTCAGCGGCGCAGCTGCGCCGGATCAGCGCCCCGCAGGCCTGGCGGCCTGGGCGGGCTCACCCGACAGGACCTGGTCGCGGATCGCGGCCCACTGGAGGGAATGACGAATACCGTCGGTGACGTCGTAGTGCGGCCGCCAGCCCAGCAGGCGCTCAGCCCGGTCGATGCGCGGGTAGGCGCCGGCGATGTCACCGGGGCGCCGTCCGGCCTCGCGCGCCTGGACCGGACGATCGGCCACGTGGTTGAACGCGTCGACAAGCTCCCGGACGGTGGTACCGGATCCGGTGCCCAGGTTGATGGCCGTCGCCGGCCCGGGCAGCGCGTCGAACCGGGTGAGCGCGGTCACGTGCGCCGCGGCCAGGTCCCAGACGTGGATATAGTCCCTGACGCCAGAACCGTCGCGGGTTGGCCAGTCAGTCCCGGTGATCAGGAACGGGGCGCCTTCTTCGTAGGCCTGAATCATCTTGCCGAGGGCGTGCGTCGGCCGCCGCAACTGCAGGCCGGTGCGCATCTTGGGATCCGCGCCGACCGGATTGAAGTACCGCAGGGACAGCACGCGGAGCAGGCCCGCGGCGGCGATATCGGCAAACATCGCCTCGCACACGGCCTTTGTCCGCGCGTACGGGCTCTGCGGGCCGATGGCCGAGTCTTCGTCAACGGTGAGGTCCTCGCGGGCGCGGTAGATCGAGGCTGAGGAGCTGAAGACCAGCCGGCGGCAGCCGTTGCGCAGCAGGTGCGTGACGAAATCCAGGCTCTTCGCCACGTTCGCCCGGTAATACCCGACCGGATCAGCGACCGAGTCCGGCACCACGATCAGGGCCGCGCAGTGAATGACGGCGTAGATGTCCGGATGGTCCGCGAAGATGCGGTCAAGCAGCGGGCCGTCCGCGATATCACCCGGGTAGAACTCGTGGCCGGCCGCGAACTCGGCCCGGCCCGTCACCAGGCTGTCCAGGATCACCGGGCTGATCCCGGCGTCGGAGCACGCCGACGCGATCGTGCTGCCGATGTAGCCGGCCCCCCCGGCGATCAGGACCTTCATCGCTGGCTCCCCTCCGTCCCAGCGCCCGCTGACGCTGACGCTGGGAGCCTACCCGCGGGCGAGGATCTCGGCCGCGCGCTCGCGCATCTCCACCTTGCGCACTTTGCCGGTAACCGTCATCGGGAACTCGTCGACGATGTGCACATACCGCGGGATCTTGTAGTGCGCCAGGTGCCCGCCGCAGAACTCCCGCACGGACGCGGCGGTCAGCACCGCAGCGCCGGGCCGCAGGCGCACCCAGGCCATGAGCTCCTCACCGTATTTTTCGTCCGGAACACCGATGACCTGGGCGTCCAGGACGTCGGGGTGGGTGTAAAGGAACTCCTCGATCTCCCGCGGGTAGACGTTCTCCCCGCCGCGGATCACCATGTCCTTGATCCGCCCGGTAATGGCGAGGTACCCGTCTTCGTCCATGACCGCGAGGTCGCCGGTGTGCATCCAGTGGGCGGCGTCGACAGCTTCGGCGGTCTTATCCGGCTGCTCCCAGTAGCCGAGCAGCACCGAATATCCGCGGGTGCACAGCTCGCCGGGCATACCCCGGGGCACGGTCCGGCCGGTCTCGGGCTCGATGACCTTGACCTCGAGGTGCGGCCCGACCCGGCCCACGGTGGACACGCGACGATCGAGAGAGTCGTCGGTACGGGTCTGCGTGGACACCGGCGAGGTTTCGGTCATGCCGTAGCAGATTGACACCTCGGTCATCGACATCCGCTCGATGACCTGCTTCATCACCTCGACCGGGCACGGCGAGCCGGCCATGATGCCGGTGCGCAGGTGAGACAGGTCGTAGTCGGCGAAACCCGGGGCGGACAGCTCCGCGATAAACATGGTCGGGACCCCGTACAGCGAGGTGCAGCGTTCGGCCTGGACGGCCTGCAGGGTCGCGACCGGATCGAAGGTGGGCGAGGGAATGACCATGCACGCGCCGTGGCTGGTCGCGGCGAGGTTGCCCATCACCATCCCGAAGCAGTGGTAGAACGGCACCGGGATGCAGATCTTGTCGGCTTCGGTGTAACGGCACAGTTCACCGACGAAAAACCCGTTGTTAAGGATGTTGTGATGCGAGAGCGTCGCGCCCTTCGGGAAACCCGTGGTGCCTGAGGTGTACTGGATATTGATGGGATCATCGGTATCCAGCTCGATGCGGTCCAGCGCTCCGCGGTCCCGCTGGCGTCCGCCGTCCAGCAGCGCCTGCCACTGCGGGCTGCCGAGCAGGACCACATCGGTCAGGCCAGGGCAGCGGGGCCGCACCTCGGCGATCATCCCGGCGTAGTCGGACGTCTTCACCTTCTCGGCCGCGACCAGCAGCCTGGTCCCCGACTGGTTGAGCACGAACTCAAGCTCGCGGATGCGGTAGGCAGGATTGATGTTCACCAGGATCGCGCCGATCTTGGCGGCGGCGTACTGGGTAAGCGTCCACTCCGCGCAGTTCGGCGCCCAGATGCCGACCCGGTCCCGGCGGCCGATACCCATCTCGAGCAGGCCGAGGGCCAGCGCGTCGACGTCGGCGGCGAGCTCGGCATAGGTCCAGCGCCGCCCCGCAGCCCGGTCCACGAGCGCCTCGCGATCCCCGAATGCGCGCACCGTAGCGTCGAAGTTGCCGCCGATCGTGTCGCCAAGCAGTGGCGTGGCGGATTCTCCCGACGAGTAACTAAGGGCAGCAGACATGGCCCACTCACCTCCATGCCTCGTTTTACCTGGCATTAGCGTCACAGTCCAGCATGGCACGGTTTACGGGGCCGGGCTTTATTTGCGACCTGCCATCACACGCTCTGCCTGGCGGCGGATAATGTGCTCTATATACGGGCGGCCCTGGCATTATCGTGAGGACCGTGGAGGGTGAACATGCATATGCGGCTGCTTAACGTGCCCGTCGACGGCGGGAATCTGCGCGTGCTCCAATGGGGTACCGGCAAGCGCGTAGCGATCGCCGTCCACGGGATAACCGCTTCGGCGATGTCGTGGCTGGCGGTCGCGCGTCACATGCCGCCTGACTGGACCCTGGCCGCGCCAGACCTGCGCGGTCGCGGTCACAGCTACGGCCTGCCCGGCCCTTACGGGCTGGACCGGCACGCCGCGGACGTGGCGGCGGTCCTGCGGCATTTCGGCGGACGTCCGGTGCTGGCCGGGCACTCGATGGGCGCCTACGTCGCGCTGCTCACCCGTGACGCGCACCCGGACCTGGTGCGCAGGCTCGTGCTCGTGGACGGCGGGCTGCCACTGCCGGTGCCGGAAGGAATCGACCTCGACGCCGCGCTCGAGGCCGGCCTGGGCCCGGCGCTCGCCCGGCTGGGGCAGACCTTCCCCGACACCGAGACCTACCTGGACTTCTGGCGGGCGCATCCGGCCCTGGCCGACCACTGGACCGCCGACATCGAGGCGTATATCCGCTACGACCTGGTCGGTGAGCCGGGCCAGCTGCGATCGCGGGCGGTTGCGGACGCGGTCCGCGCCGACAGCCGCGACCTGCTGGCGGAAAAGTCGTTCGCGGACGCGCTCAGCCGCCTGAGGCGGCCGACGCCCCTGCTGACCGCGCCGGCCGGGATGTTCGGCGCGCCGCCGCCTTTGCTGCCAGCTGAGGTCGTCGCCAGCTGGACCGAACGCGTCCCGGCGCTGCGGCCGCAAACGGTGCCCGGGGTCAACCATTACACGATCATGTTCGAGCGGGAGGCCGCGGCGGCCGTGTCGCAGGCGATCAGGGCGGCCGCCCTCTAGCCCCGCTAGCTGGACCGGCGCCCGCGGACCGGCGCCCGCGGACCGGCAGCTCCCCGGCATGAGGCACCATGGAAAGGTGACCCAGCTGACCGAGGCGAGAACAGCCGGCTCGTTCGGAATCATGGTTGATGTTGTCGCTTCCGGCGGCGCGCTCATCTTGAGCGGAGCCGGGCTGTCCACCGAGTCGGGCATCCCGGACTATCGCGGGCCGACCGGCCTGGCCAGGAAAGCAACTCCCATGACCTACCAGACCTTCGTCGCAAGCGCGGCCGCCCGGCGCAGGTACTGGGCCCGCAGTTACCTCGGCTGGCGGCACATCGCCCGGGCGGTGCCGAACGACGGGCATCTCGCCGTCGCCGAGCTCGGCCGCCGGGGGCTGCTGGCCGGGATCATCACCCAGAACGTGGACGGCCTGCACCAGGCGGCGGGCGCGGCCGAGGTGACCGAACTGCACGGCAGCTTGCACCGGGTCCGGTGCGTGTCGTGCGGTCAGCGGACCTCGCGCACCGACCTAGACCGGCGGCTCGCGGCCGCCAATCCCGGCTGGGACACCGAGCCGGCGTTGATCAACCCGGACGGTGACGCGGTGCTCGCGGCCGAGGCCACCGAGTCGTTCGGTGTCGTGGACTGCTCCGCGTGCCAGGGCGTGCTCAAGCCGGACGTGGTCTTCTTCGGTGAGAACGTCCCCCGGCCGCGGGCGCAGGCCTGCTACGCGCTGGTGGAAAGAGCCAGCGCGCTGGTCGTTCTTGGTTCGTCGCTGACCGTCATGTCGGGGTTCCGTTACGTCCGGCACGCGGCCAGCCTGCACCTGCCCATCGTGATCGTGAACCAGGGAGCCACCCGCGGCGACACCTACGCCACCGCGACTGTCGACGCACCCCTGGGGCCGACCCTGAACGCGCTGGCTGCCGCGCTCGGTCCGCGGGGCTAGCCGAGGGCGCACTGCTAGCCGAGAGCACGCTGCTAGCCGAGAGCACGCTGCTAGCCGAGGGCGCGGGGGTGAGAGGACGCGTACACCTCGCGGAGCCTGTCGACCGTGATCAGGGTGTAGACCTGCGTGGTCGTGACCGAGGCATGCCCGAGGAGTTCCTGGACCACCCTGATGTCGGCGCCGCCGTCGAGCAGGTGCGTGGCGAACGAATGCCGCAGCGTATGCGGAGACACATCGGCTAGGCCCGCGCGGCCGGCGGCGGCGTGCAGCACACCCCAGGCGCCCTGCCTCGTCAGGCGGCCGCCGCGCGCGTTGAGGAAAACCGCCGGGGTCCCGCGCAGGGACGGTGCCGCCAGGGCGGGCCGGGCCCGCACCAGGTAGGCCTGAAGGGCGCGGGCGGCGTAGCTGCCCACCGGCACCACCCGGTGCTTGCTGCCCTTGCCGATCAGCCGCACCATCGGGTCCTCGTCCAGCTGGAGCTCGTCGATATCCAGGCCGGTCGCCTCGGAGATGCGCGCCCCGGTCCCGTAGAGGAACTCGAGCAGCGCCCGGTCCCGCAGCAGGCGGGGGTCGGCGCCCGCGGTGTCCGGCGCCGGGCCGGAGGCGGCGAGCAGGCGCTCTACCTCGGTGAGGGTGATCGCCTTGGGTAGTCGCCTGGGCGGGGACGGCGGCGGCACATCCCGGGCCGGGTCCACCTCGGCCAGACCTTGCGCGACCGCGAACGCGTGCAGGCCGCGAACCGCGATCACGGCACGCGCCGCCGAACTGACCGCCAGCGCCGCGTGCTCGTCGTCGCCCTCCCGCATCAACGCGAGGAACTCCGCTACGTCGGCGGCGGTGACGTCGTTCAGCGTGGTCCGGCCGCGGGCGGCCAGGACCGACTCATACCGGCGCAAGTCCCGCCGGTAGGACTCGATCGTGTTCGCCGCCAGCCCGCGCTCCACCACCAGGTACTGCAGGTAGCCGCGGAGCGCGCCCGCTAGCGTCTGGGCCAACGCCCTAGTCCAGCACCTCGCTGGCGGGGGTATAGGGCAGCGCGTGGGCTTCGGCGACCGGCTTGCAGTTCAGCGTGCCGGCCTGGGTGGAAAGGCCCAGGGCCAGGGACGCGTCGGCGTGGAGCGCTTCGCGCCAGCCCCGGTTGGCCATCTCGACCACGTAGGGCAGGGTGACGTTGGTCAGCGCGTAGGTGGAGGTGTGCGGGACGGCGCCCGGCATGTTCGCCACGCAGTAGAACAACGCGTCGTGCACCTTGTAGGTGGGGTCCGCGTGCGTGGTGGGCCGTGATCCCTCGAAGCAGCCGCCCTGGTCAATGGCGATGTCGACGAGGACGGCGCCCGGCTTCATCCGGGAGACGAGCTCGTCGGTGACCAGCTTAGGGGCTTTGGCGCCCGGCACGAGCACCGCGCCGATGATCAGGTCCGCGTCGATGACCGCCCGCTCGATCTCGTAAGAGTTGGACGCGACCGTCTGGCAGTGCCCCTGGTAGATGGCGTCGGCCTGGCGGAGCCTGGCGATATTCCGGTCCACCAGCAGCACCTCGGCCTGCATGCCGAGCGCGATCGCGGCCGCGTTCATGCCGGAGACGCCCGCGCCGAGCACGACCACCTTGGCCGCGTACACGCCCGACACCCCGCCCATCAGCACCCCGCGCCCGCCGCCGTCCCGCTGCAGGTGATGCGCGCCGACCTGGGGCGCCATCCGGCCCGCGACTTCGGACATCGGGGCGAGCAGCGGCAGTGACCCGTCGGGCAGCTGGACCGTCTCGTACGCGATCGAGGTGACGCCCGAGCTGAGCAGCGCGTCGGTGCAGACCTTGGACGCGGCCAGGTGCAGGTAGGTGAACAGGACCTGACCCGCGCGCATGCGGTGGTACTCCTGCTCGATCGGCTCCTTGACCTTGAGGATCATGTCCCCCTCGGCCCAGACATCGTCCGCAGTCGCCAGGATCTTCGCGCCGGCCGCGGTGAAGTCCTCGGCTGGAATCGACGAGCCGTCCCCGGCCCCGGCCTCGATGACGACCTGATGGCCGTTGCGGACCAGTTCGTGCACGCCGGCGGGCGTGATCGCCACCCGGTACTCGTGGTTCTTGATTTCCCGGGGTATGCCAACCTTCATGGCGGTCCTTCCTTCGGGAGCGTCATTGCTCCTGCGGTACATCTGCGGGACGAAGCTGGTCATACCCCGTTGACCTGGCCGCATACGTCGCCATGATGCCCAGGGTCGCGGGCCCGTTGCGCAGCTCGCCAGCGAAAACCTTGCGGACCGCCTCGTCCAGCGGTAGCCAGCCCGTCAGGATGGAAGCTTCCTCGGCTTCGGGAACGAAGTCGCGCTCGGCTTCGGGGATGGGTTCGGGGTCCCGCGCGAGGAAGATGCGCAGGCGTTCGGTGCTGTAGCCGGGCGAGGAGTAGTAATCGGCGAGCACCCGCCAATCGTGCGCCCGGTAGCCTGCCTCCTCGGCCAGCTCCCGCTGCGCCGTGGCCCACGGCGGCTCCCCGTGGACGTCGCGCAGGCCGGCCGGGATCTCCCAGAGCAGGTGGCCGACGGCATGACGGTACTGCCGGATCATCAGGATCCGGTCGGCGTCATCCAGGGTCAGCACGGCTACTGCGCCGGGGTGGATCACCACGTCCCGTTCGGCCAATTGGTTATCGGGCATGCGGACCTTATCGGTCCGTACGGTGATCAGCCGGCTACGGACCAGCTCCGCCGATGACGCCACGGGCCACTGCTCGACTTCATCGGCTATGTTCATGCGCTGGCCACGGCGCGCGGGGCGGCCGCCGCGCTGACCGCTTTGGACCGCGCGAGGGCGGCCGCGATCAGCCCGCTGAACAGCGGATGCGGCCGAGTCGGACGGGACAGGAACTCCGGATGCGCCTGCGTCCCCACGAAGAACGGATGGTCGCTCAGCTCAGCGAACTCCACCAGGTGCCCGTCCGGTGAGAGCCCGGAGAAGACCAGCCCCGCCTGCTCAAGCACCGCGCGGTAGGCGTTGCTGACTTCGTACCTGTGCCGGTGCCGTTCTTCGGCGGTGGCGCTTTCGTACAGCTCCTCGACCTTCGTGCCCGGCTGCAGCACGGCCGGGTACAGGCCCAGGCGCATGGTGCCGCCCATGTCCCGCTCCCCCGCGACCACGTCTTCCTGGTCGGCCATGGTGGCGATCACCGGGTACGGGGTGTCCGGGTTGAACTCGGTACTGTCCGCTTCGGCCAGCCCGGCCAGGTCGCGGGCCACCTCGATGACCATGCACTGCAGGCCGAGGCAGAGCCCGAGGATCGGGATGCCGTGCTCGCGCGCGTACCGGATCGCGCCGATCTTTCCCTCGATGCCCCGGACCCCGAAGCCACCCGGGATCAAAATGCCGTCGACTCCCTCGAGCTCGCTGGCGGCGCCTTCCGGATCCTCGCAGGCGTCGCTGATCACCCAGCGGATATTTACCTGCGCGTCGTTGGCGAAACCGCCCGCCTTGAGCGCCTCGGCCGGGGACAGGTAGGCATCGGGCAGGTCCACGTACTTGCCGACCAGCGCGATCGTGATGCTGTGGGCCGGCCGGTGCACCCGGCGCAGCAGGTCGTCCCACTTGGTCCAGTCCACGTCACGGAACGGCAGGCCGAGCCTGCGCACGACGTAGGCGTCCAGCCCCTCGGCGTGCAGCACCTTGGGGATGTCATAGATGGACGGCGCGTCGGGGGCGGAGACTACCGCCTCCTCGTCCACGTCGCACATCAGGCTTATCTTGCGTTTCAGGCCGACGTTGATCGGGCGGTCGGAGCGGGCGACGATCGCGTCCGGCTGGATGCCGATGCTGCGCAGCGCGGCCACCGAGTGCTGGGTCGGCTTGGTCTTCAGCTCACCGGAAGGACCGATGTACGGCAGCAGGCTGACGTGCAGGAAGAAACATCGGTCCCGTCCTATCTCGTGCCTGATCTGCCGGATAGCCTCCAGGAACGGCTGCGACTCGATGTCACCGACCGTCCCGCCCACCTCGGTGATCACGACGTCGACGTCGTCTCCGGCCATCTGCAGGATGCGCGACTTGATCTCGTTGGTGATGTGCGGGATCACCTGCACGGTGTCGCCGAGGTACGCACCGCGCCGCTCGTTGGCGATCACCGTGGAGTAGATCTGGCCGGTCGTGACGTTCGCGTCGCCCGCCAGGTTCGTATCGAGGAAGCGTTCGTAGTGACCGACGTCGAGATCGGTTTCCGTGCCGTCGTCGGTCACGAACACCTCGCCGTGCTGGAAGGGGTTCATCGTGCCCGGGTCGACGTTAAGGTACGGGTCGAGCTTCTGCATCGTGACCCGCAGGCCCCGCAGTTTCAGCAGGCGGCCGAGGCTGGATGCGGTAAGTCCCTTGCCGAGGCTGGAGGCAACGCCTCCGGTGACAAAGAGATGTCTGGTCTCTACTGGTCGCGATTGGGCCGGTCGAGTATGGGCAGGCCGTGATTGAAGTGATGGTGCGGCCACTATGAGGCTCCCGTGGTGTCCGGTAGGGCAAGGAAAAACTGCAGGTCCACGGGCCACCAGAATAACAGGCTCGAGGCGGCCGGCCCGGCATTGGCCTGCCGATGCGCCTTCGCGTCGGCCATCGCGACGTCTTCTTCTTGATGCGCTTCACCGAATCTGGCCAGAATGACGGCGGAGGCGACGGCGATGAAGAACCCTCCCCAGGCCACCACGGCCAGGTGGGGACGGGTCTGGTCGCCCAGGAAAATCACCCCGATGACGGCGGGCGGGATGGTCTCGCTCAGCACCACGGCCGCGGTGGCGACCGTCACGCTGCCGCTTTCCAGCGCGGTGGCGTAGAACATGAACGAGATGATGCCGGCCGCGGCGACCGCGTAGGCGGCCGGGTCACGGGCGAGCACGAGCGGCGAGAAGCCGTTCAGGACACGGGCGGCGATGCTGAGCACGCCGTAGCCGAAACCGGCGGTGATGCCGAGCGCAGTGGTCCGGTACGGCTCGTTGAGCTTGGCCGCCGCCAGGCCGACTAGGGCCAGGCCCGCTATCGCCACGATAAGCGCGAGCTTGAACACCGCGCCCACCTGCGCGGCGCCCTCCGCACCCGCCGAGGAACCGAGCAGGCCAACGCCCGCCACCACGCCGAGGACGGCCGCCCACTCCCGAAAAGACAGGGTCACGCCGATCACCCACGAGGCCAGTACCGCCGTGACCGCGAGGTTCGCCGCCACGAACGCCTGCACCGCGAACAGCGGCAGCCGGTGCAGCGCGACAAGCTGAGCGACGAAACCCAGCGCGTCAATGCAGATGCTCGCCACGAACCGCCACTGATGCAGCATCCGCACCATCAGACCGGGATCGACGCCTCCAGCGGCGCCCACCGCCGACTTGTGGCTGGCCGCACGTACTGCGATCGCCTGGATCACCGAGGCAATGCCATAGAGCAATGCCGCGACGATCGCCGCGATCAGGCTGACTAGCACGTCACACCTCCCCCGGCAGCTCTGCTAGCCGACTGCCCGCGCCCGTTAAGCTACGTTCTCGCGGTGTTTATCCACGTTCCCGCGGTCGCGTAGCCGTAACGTCGCCTGGCCTCTTTTCTGAGGCAACCATCAGGAGAACTCCAGCATTCCGGCGAGACCATGAACTATCATTCCGCGCCGCCGGCCCGACCGCAGGAGGACCCCCGGCCGGCGTGTCCGGAACCCGCTGAGGCTGCGCCGGAGCTGGCCTAACGGAGCGCGGCCGCCGGGCGCGACTCCCAGCCGGTCCATAGCGGCCGGTATCCCATCCGGCTCCAGAACGGCGCGGACAGCGGGTTCATCTGGGCGTAGTGCAGCAAGGTTATCGAGATACCGCGGGCGTCGAGTTCGTCGTGCGCACGCTTGACCAGCGCCGCGCCCAGGCCGCCGCCGCGCTCATCCGCCCCCACGAACATCGTCTGCAGGTACGCCGTCGTGCCCGGGCGCGTCTTGCCCGCGATCCAGACCGACTCATCCGGCGGCTGGACGTGCACCAGGCCGGCCAGCCGCCCGTCCCGCTCGGCGACCCAGGCCCAGGCCGGGCGGCGGGCCAGCGCCTTGCGGGTGGCGTCGCGGACCAGCGCCTCGGCGGACGGGCGCATAATGGCGGCGCCGAAGTGCGCGTCGAACCGGATAACGCCCAGCTCCATTTCCATCACGGCATCGAGATCATCCGGTCTCGCCTCGCGGATGACCACACCAGCGGGCGGCTCCGTGTCCGTGGCCTGGATCGCGCGCCCGGCAGGACGCACCGCGAGCACCGTTATCGCCTGCATCCCGTGTTTCAGCAGAGCATTCACTCCGCTGACGTCACGGGAGGGCCAGTCGATTGTCGCCGTCGTTTCGTGGTGGTCCGCCGCTGGCAGGTCGGCCAGGTGCTCGCGCCAGCGCCCGAGCAACTCATCAAGGGCCGCGTGGTTGTCCGGCTCGCGCAGCCGCGGGGTCAGGACGAGCCTGGTCGTCGTGCCCCAGACCTGCTCCAGGGCGTCGTCCGGGACGTGCAGGTGACGGCAGACGCCGACCGCCGCCGGGCGGCCGTTCTGTCCGGTAACTACCAGTGGCGCCATGCACCCTTCGGGCAGATCGCGAGGTGCGGGCAGCATCGGGTCGAGAGCACGCCAGCGCCTGCCCACCGCCTCATTGATGTCATCGCGCACGGAAAACATTACCACGGCACGTCTTGCGCACCCGTCACTAGCGACACTGCCCGTACCAAAGCACCCTGGTGCACCGTTCCTCGCCGTTTCTGAGCTGGCCCTAGATGTGTGACCAAGGAGCCGTGGGTTAAACCCCAGCTGCGTGCATGCCGCGGAGTTCCTGCTTGAGTTCGCGGATCTCGTCGCGGAGACGGGCGGCGACTTCGAAATGCAGCTCGGCGGCGGCGGTATGCATCTGCTCGGTGAGCTCGGTGATCAGGCCGACGAGCTCGCCGCGAGCCGCGCTCGCCTCTTGCGGCTCACCGGTCGCGGTCCGTCCGGTGGCTATCTGAGCCGCCGCGGCGCGGGCGCGAGAGGACAGGCCGGGCACCGGGGCCTTGCCACGGGACTGCTGCCGGCCACCGCCGCCGATCAGCTGCTCGGTGTCGGCGTCCTCGCGGACGATCTGGTCCAGGATGTCGGCGATCCGCTTGCGCAACGGCTGGGGGTTAATACCGTGCTCGGTGTTGTAGGCGACCTGCTTTTCGCGGCGCCGGTTGGTCTCGTCGATCGCCCGCTTCATCGACGGCGTGATCGTGTCGGCGTACATGTGCACCTCACCGGACACGTTTCTCGCGGCCCGGCCGATGGTCTGGATCAGCGACGTGCCCGAACGCAGGAATCCCTCCTTGTCCGCGTCCAAGATGGCGACCAGCGACACTTCGGGCAGGTCGAGGCCCTCACGGAGCAGGTTGATGCCGACGAGCACGTCGTACTCGCCGACCCTCAGCTCACGCAGCAGCTCGACCCGGCGCAGGGTGTCCACCTCGCTGTGCAGGTACCTGGCCCGGACCCCGTTCTCGAGCAGGTAGTCGGTCAGGTCCTCGGACATCCGCTTGGTGAGCGTGGTGACCAGCACCCGCTCGTCCCGCTCGGCCCGCTCCCTGATCTCGTGCAGCAGGTCGTCGATCTGGCCCTTGGTCGGCTTGATGACGACCTCGGGGTCGACCAGCCCGGTCGGCCGGATCACCTGCTCGACCACGTCGCCGCCGACGCGCTGCAGCTCGTACGGACCCGGAGTAGCCGAAAGGTAAATGGTCTGGCCGATCCGGTCGAGGAACTCATCCCAGGTCAGCGGCCTGTTGTCGATCGCGCTCGGCAGCCGGAAGCCGTGCTCGACCAGGACCCGCTTGCGAGACACGTCCCCCTCGTACATGGCGCCGATCTGCGGGACGGTGACGTGCGACTCGTCGATCACCAGGAGAAAATCCTCAGGGAAGTAGTCGAGCAGCGTGTTCGGCGGGCTGCCCGCCTCGCGGCCGTCGATGTGCCGCGAGTAGTTCTCGATCCCCGAGCAGCTGCCGACCTGCCGCATCATCTCGATGTCGTAGGTGGTGCGCATCCGCAGCCGCTGGGCTTCGAGCAGCTTGCCGCCGCGATCGAGCTCGCCGAGCCGGGTCGCCAGCTCCGCCTCGATGCCGTTGATGGCGCGCTCCATGCGCTCCGGCCCGGCCACATAGTGCGAAGCGGGAAAGACGTAGAGCTCGGTGTCCTCGCTGATCACCTCGCCGGTAAGCGGGTGCAGCGTCATCAGCCGCTCGATCTCGTCGCCGAACATCTCGATCCTGACGGCGAGTTCCTCATACATCGGGATGATCTCGATCGTGTCACCTCGCACCCGGAAGGTGCCGCGGGTGAACGCCAGATCGTTCCGCGCGTACTGCATGCCTACCAGCTTGCGGAGCAGCGTGTCCCGCTCGATGGTGTCGCCGAGCTTGACCTTGAGCATCCGGTCCACGTACTCCTGCGGCGTGCCCAGTCCGTAAATGCAGGACACGGAGGAAACCACGATGGTATCCCGCCTGGTGAGCAGGGAATTAGTAGCCGAGTGCCTGAGCCGCTCGACTTCGGAGTTGATCGAGGAGTCTTTCTCGATGTAGGTGTCAGTCTGCGGGACGTACGCTTCCGGCTGGTAGTAGTCGTAGTAAGAGACGAAATACTCGACCGCGTTATTCGGCAGCATCTCGCGCAGCTCGTTGGCGAACTGGGCGGCGAGCGTTTTGTTCGGCAGCATCACGAGCACCGGGCGCTGCAGCCGCTCCGCAATCCAGGCCACCGAGGCGGTCTTGCCGGTGCCGGTCGCGCCGAGCAGCACGGTATTGGTGTCCCCCGCCCGGACCCGCTTTTCGATGTCGGCGATCGCCCTCGGCTGGTCGCCGGCCGGAACCATGTCCGTGACGACCTGGAACGGCGCGACACTACGCTGCAAATCAGTAACCGGACGCACGAACCCAACCTCCCAGAACTCCTAGAGTCCAACTGTAGGCGGGGGGTCTGACATTCCGGGTGGGGTTGCGGCTTGTGGGCTTGGCCCCGGTGGCCTCGGTGGCCTCGGTGGTCCCGGTGGCCTCGGACGGTCAGGGTGCGGCGCGGCGCTGAAGGTCGGCCCAGACCTCGCCGACACGGCGGTCAAGGTCTGCCAGAGAGCCCGCGTTGTCGATCACGACGTCGGCCACGTCGAGGCGCTGTTCCCGGCTGGCCTGAGCCGCCATCCGGGCCCGGGCCTGTTCCGGGGCCATGCCACGCTGGCTGACCAGCCGCTCGACCTGGAGCTCAGGCGGCACATCCACCACGATGACCAGGTCGAAGCCGCCCTTCCCGCGGCTCTCGGCCAGCAGCGGCACGTCGTGCACGATGACCGGGCCGGGAGGGCTGGCCGCCTGCACCGCGGTGCGTTCGGCTGCGAGCATCCACTGGCGGACCAGCGGGTGAACGATCGCATTCAGCTTGGCGCGCAGCTCGGGATCTGTGAAGACGATCTCGCCCAGCCGCGGCCGGTTCAGCGAGCCATCCGGGCTGAGCACGTCATCGCCGAAGGCGGCGGTTATCCGCGCGAGGCCGCGCGAACCGGGGACGACCACTTCCCTGGCGGCCACGTCGGCGTCGATGAGCACGGCTCCGCGGGCCACCAGCCGCCGGGCCACTTCGCTCTTGCCCGACCCGATGCCCCCGGTGAGCCCGACCCGCAGCACCGCAACGCCTCCGTCCTTGCGCCCGGCAAGGGGCACCGGTCACGCAGCATACTGCGGGCAGGTCACCTCCTCCAGCCCCCCTCCGGCCCGCATGCACCCGATTCAACGACATCGATGGAACATCGGCGTCGTAGGAGCAAGTCGTAGGAGCAACATCGATGGAACATCGGTGTCGTCGACACAACATCGATGGAACATCGGTGTCGTACGCCCGGGCCCGGGGTGAGTACCAGCTGCCTCACTAGGCTCTTAAGTGCTCTTGGGGGCTTCGGCTTGGGTGAGGCCGGGGTGACAGGGGAATGACGGGGGCGGAGTAAGCGTCAGCGCTGACCGCGATCGGTTCGCTGGTGAGGGCGGGACGGGCTTGCCGGAACGCGAAAGCGGCACCCACCGGGGTGGCGGGTGCCGCTTTCGTTCTAGCTGGGTACTAGCTCTGGCCGCCTGAGAGCTTCTCGCGGAGCGCCGCGAGAGCCTCGTCGGAGGCCAGCGTGCCGGTGGCCGCGGTCCCTGGCGTCGAGCTTGACGTGACCGCACCCGGGGTGGCGGCCCCGCCGCCCGGCCGGGACCCGCCTGTACGGGGACCGCGAGCCGCCCGCGGGGCGCCGTTAGCCGCTGGCGCCGCGCCGGGCTCGCCGGACTCGGCCACCGCCGCTTCCTCCTCGTCCGCGACCTTACGGGATTCCTCCACCTGGCGGCGGTGCGCTTCGAACCTGGCACGGGCCTCGGCGTACTGGAGCTCCCAGTCCTCACGCTGCTTCTCATAGCCAGGCAGCCACTCCCCGGTCTCCGGGTCGAAGCCGTCCGGGTACTCGTAGTTGCCCTGCTCGTCGTAAGAGGCTGGCATGCCGTACAAGGTCGGGTCGAAGTCGTCGCCGACGGTCTCGCCGACGGTGCCCTCGTTAGCCTGCTTGAGCGACAGGCTGATCCGGCGGCGGTCCAGGTCGATGTCGATGATCTTGACGAAGATCTCGTCGCCCACCTGGACAACCTGCTCGGGGATCTCCACGTGCCGGTCGGCCAGTTCGGAGATGTGCACCAGGCCCTCAATGCCCTCCTCGACCCGGACGAACGCGCCGAACG
>Ga0182030_10008480_pt1 | contig 21261 bp, 28 predicted proteins | sample 812S3MmetaG_FD_121299 | JGI IMG/M metagenome (GOLD analysis project Ga0182030, IMG submission 121299) | Permafrost microbial communities from Stordalen Mire, Sweden - 812S3M metaG (Illumina Assembly) | ecosystem: Environmental > Terrestrial > Soil > Wetlands > Permafrost | place: Sweden...
AAATAGTGTATCACAAAGGTGCGTTTATGATATGATGATTGTGGCATTGGGTTGTGACCGCTCTTAAGTACGGCAAGTCCGCTATCGCGGTCTCGCTCAAAAAGCGTTCAGAAACGGTCGTTTGTGAGTGGAGGGAGATCGGGTGACCATACGATCCGTCAGTGAAGAAACGGTTGACAAGTCTTTTTGGAAGGCTCTCACCGCCATCAATACGGCGCTACGCGTTGCATACGAGGATAGCCAGACGAACGGCACTGTTTACGCCTGTCACTTGGACGCCGCACGATCTTCGTTAATTGCCGCGCGGCAATGGTTGATGGATAACCTCAAGATCGCTCCAGAAGATTTGCTAGAGCAAGTGCGCGCCGAGGCCAAACGCCTCAAGCGAACCCCGCGCACCACCGATATAGCCCGCTCAGCTAAGGCCGGTCGAACTACATCGCTGTGGGCATTCGTGAAAGCCTTTGGCTCATGGAACAAGGCAACCGAGGCGGCAGGCTTAACTCCAAACAAGGCAATCGCCAAACTCTCACCACGTTTGGAACTCCTTATTGAAGAGCTTCGCTCGGAGGCGTCCCGCTTGGGCCATGCTCCCACAGCGGATGACATTACCGACGCCTCGAAAGAGGGTCGCACACACGCTCACAGAACCTTTGCGAAGTATTTTGGCTCTTGGAACAAGGCTCTCCGAGCGGCGGGCTTGACTCCTCAGAAGTCCTCTGTGAATCGTAGCCGTAGTGAATTACTTGCGGAACTCCGAGCGGAGATTGAACGATTGGGCCATGACCCAACACACGCTGAAATGGTCGAGGCTTACAAAGCTGGCAGAACCGCACACCATAGAACCTATTGCCGCACCTTTGGTTATTGGGCTTACGCTCTCAGACGGGCCAAGAAACCAGTTGCTAGGAATCCGCCTCAAAGAATCGAGGCGATTGTAGAACCTGCAACAGCCCCGGCGATGCCAGCTTCTATAACCCACGTTCAGGAACACGATGATTACTTCTTTCGATAAGGTCGTATGTGAAGGGCAGTAAAGGAAGAGGGAGCATGTCAGTAGAGCACAAGACTTCTGACGAGTTTATGCGAGAAGCACGATCCGCAGCCGCGCTGATCGTTAGCGATCCACAGGCCACAATTGACGAACAAGCCGTGCAAGATCTTGCAATCCTTCTGGCCGTCGTCTACAACCTTGGCGTTGATAGCGTCATTTGTGAAGGGTCCAATGAAGCGTGAACGCTACGAGCTCGACCCACGGCCAGCCGCGCTAGGCGGTGGCTGGCAATTGCGGCTCATCGGTCGTGATGAAGAGACGGGCGAAGAGGTCCACATGGGCGGCGGCGTCATCCCAGCGGCAGAAGGGGAAGACGACAAAGACGCCCACGCCGAGCTTATGGAAGTGGGCGACGAGTGGCTGGCTGTCCAGGGTGAGGCGTGAGATGCAAGCAAGGCAGTGGACAGTTTATGAAATGTTCAAGCGAGAGCCGCTCATTCGGCACAATGGCGAGGTAGCGCCAAGGAGATTCAGTTCCTATCGCGCCGCCACCCAGGATGAAATTGATGCGGAGCTAGAGCGCCGCGCTCGATGCGCGGCGGACAAAGCCGGCCGCGAGGCATTTGCGGCGCGTCAGGATGTCATGGACGCGCAAGCCGTTCGATCATCCATCGAATTCATGGAGCCAGGAGACGGGTTGGTTGATCGACTATCACCCGAAGAATGGGCCGCGCTTCGCAAAAGGCTTGAGGATGTGGCATAGATGACGAACTCTGACCAGGCCGTAGTTTCAACTCGCCTATCGCGGGAATCTTGCGCAGCTTTTGAAACGCTCCGCAACAAGATGACGATGGAAACTGGAAAAGAAGTAACGCGCAGCGGTCTAGGCCGCTACCTGATTGACCAAGGGCTTTTCGCAACCGGCGCGTTAACCGAACCCGCCCAGCTTGTACACCGGAGGCACCGCGTCTCTGCCAAAACCAAGCTGGAAACGCTTGAGCAGCAAGTAGCCGACTTGACGGCAACTGTCCTGGCACTCAAGACTGACAACTGACGGCCAGAACAATTGCGCGATCGGAGGACAAATGCACCAGGTACAGAATCAGGCACAGAATATCGTTTTTGGGTTTGCGATGTTCGCAGGAATCATCTTCTCTGGCGCCGTTCTCGCCCTTGTGTTCCTGTTGAGGATCATGAAGCCGTTTTTCCGTAATCGCATTATTCGCAAAGCCAGCCGCAATCTGTTTCCTTATCGTTGACACGGGCCAGGGTTCTTGTTGCATCATGTATTTAGCCGGTAAAGCGGAGGTGAGCCATGCTGGAGAGCATCTCGCCAAGGAATAGCCGGTCGGAGACTCATCTAAGCCGATGAGCAACCGGGGATGGATTAAACTCTGTTCCCGGTTTCTTAATATACATCGAAGTGATAGATTTTCCCTTGTAAAACGCATAAAACTAGGCTCTAGGATGACCTATAAGCGTTCCGCGAAGTGCTCCTGATGGTTTCCTATCACCGATTTCTTTACCATACATCGGATACATAGATTTCCCCATGCCTGTTTTCAAAACTCACCTTTCAAGACGCCACGAAGTGGCACTCCAGCGATCTAGTTTCTGCCTTTCAACTTTCCTTAAAAGCAACTGCAAATGACCAGGGCGGGGAGAAGTCTCTCCCCCCGTCGAGCCAACGATAGAGCCGTTGTCTCTCTCTTCCCCACTCTGCGGGGATACCCCGCAACGCCCCGGCCATCGGCGCTACGCGCCCCTCATGGCGGCAAAGCCGCCCTCTGCGCCGGGGCTTCGCGCCGGCTTGCCGGTTGCCACCGGACGGCTCCCCCCGGATCATGCCTCAAACGCCATTCTGGTACTACGGTCAGTCCTTTACGTAAAGGATCGGTTGCAGGTCTAGTGCTCAGTCGCAGGCTCCTTCCGCGCTTCCCTTCACCGCCCGCTGCGCGGCTGCTGCGCAGTCCTTGACGCCAAGGCCCGACCGCAAGAGCCTTGCTAATTATTGAGGCATGATCTCAAGTCTTCACGACCCGAAAAACACGCCCACCTGGCCCCGGCGAGCTGCCATAGATACCGCCGTCTATGCTGACGATCATCTTCCGGCAGACATAGACAATCCCGGCTATGGAGACCCCGGCGATCCGCGCCGCCGCCCAGCTTCCCCGGCAATCTTCCCCAGCATTCCAGCCGAACCAACCAACCTCTAAAGCATTGAAAATAATAAAGATTTCCACAGGTTTCTTTCTATTACACCTTTACATATATATGTAATGCTGATATTCTATATCTGTAGTCAAGTGATGAACAAAGCAACGCAACACAAACCAGTTCCGAGGAAAGAAAGGAATTCCAGAATGAACATCCGGTACAGCCGCAACATGAACGCAGATTCTCAAACCGCCCTTACCCTTGACGCAATCCGCACTTATGCCCCCTCTGCATTCGCCCAGGCCGCGCACGAGTCCCGCTCTAGCCGTTACACCTACATTCCCACATCCGAAGTTATCACCGGCCTCATGGCGCAGGGATTCCAGCCCTTCAAGGCAGCGCAGAGCCGCAGCCGCATCGAAGGCAAATCGGAGTTTACGAAACACATGCTCCGCTTTCGTCACGCCGACAGCATGGCCACGGCCAGCCCCGAGGCAATCCCCGAAGTGATCCTAGTCAACTCGCACGACGGGACCAGCGCATACAAGCTATTCGCCGGTATCTTCCGCATGGTTTGCACCAACGGCCTCATCGTGGCCGATTCATTGGTTGATTCCCTTTCGATCCAGCACAAGGGAAACATCGTGGACAACGTGATCGAGGGCAGCTTCGAGATCATCGGCCAAACCGTCAAGGCACTTGGCAGGGTTGATGAATTTCGGCAGCTTCGCCTTAGCAACGGTGAGCAAAACGCCTTTGCCGACGCCGCGCGAGAGCTTCGCTTCGCCGACAACGAAGGAACCATAGCATCCCCGATTTCAGCCGCGCAGCTTCTACACCCCCGCCGCCGCGAGGACATGGACGAGAACGCGACCGCCTACGGACGCCCAGGCCGCGATATGTGGCGCACCTTAAACACCGTGCAAGAGAACGTCATTCGCGGAGGACTCACCGGCATTCAGCACGGACGCGACGAAAACGGACGGCCAACCCGCCGCCCCGTGACTACCCGCGAGATCAAGGGCATTGACCAGGACGTGAAACTTAACCGCGCTCTTTGGATGCTTGCCGAGCGCATGGCCGAACTCAAGGGCGAACAGATAGCAGCTTAACGACAACGGCCAGCCGGGGGCCGCAAACCCCGGCAAAGAGAGAACTCTCACATGCCCGCAGATTGGATCATCGACAAAAGCCACATCGGAAAATTCACCCTTGCCCCGCAGTACGGCGACGTTACGCTTTGCACCGTTCCAGTGCGGATATACGACGACGACGGCGAGCTTTACCTAGAAGGCCCCGTCAGCGCAAGAATGCTGGACTCTGACGAGTCAGACGCTTTCTTTCTTCTCACCGAAGCCGAGGCCGATCTAGGCGCGACCCGCATGGACTACGAAGACCCAAGGCGCGGTTGGATAACGCTCTAGCACCAACCTGACGGGAGGGCGCTACGCGCCCCTCCCGGCCGGGGGAGCAAGTGACGGCGAAGGATTCGAGGAGGTAGACAGCGATGCGTAGGCATTTTGAACGCGGGACGGCAGTTTTTGACTGTGAAGTGTGCGGACGCAAAGCCCGCAACACAAGCGACCAATACCAGCGCCGGGTGTGTTCGCAGTGCAATGAAATCGGCGAGATCGAAAACGGCATCAGCGACAACAACCTCACCGGCGCGGAGCTGGCCCAGGCAGAGAAGCGCATAGCGAAGCTGAGGGCAGAACTCAAGAGAATTGCGAACCGCAGTAAGGGTAGAGGTTAGAGATGGCGAAGGTATCGGAGCTTTGTTGCTGGACTCTCGAATGGAACAACCCGCACACGCAGCCGCCAGACAATCAGCCCCGCGTACTCATTGAAGAGATTCTCCCACGCGGGCAGGAGCCGGAACAAATCAAAGCCGCGCATATTCTCGGAGGCCTTATGGTGTTCACTTCCGACCTGCCAACGAGGCACCTATCCGCAGGTTGAGCGAGAAGACAAAGCAAGGTATCAGACGCAAACGGCTTGAACGGCGCATGACCTTGAAAACTCCGCTCTTTGCTCAAGACGCAATCGCAAACGCAATCGAAGCCCAGCCCGATTACTACGGGACGCCGGAATTCTGAGAGTGAGGAAGACAATGCAAGACGAATACACACCCGGCGACTTTGGCGCTTGGCTGTCAGCCTATCCGCCCGTTGCAGACTTGCTCAAAACGGACCTCTCCGAAGCGATCCTCGACGAATGGTATGGCCGCGAGTTCCCTTCGGGAGCCGGACCAGCCGGTTTGCAGAGACGAGCCGAAGCCCTTTCGGAGTACCGCACGAATCTAGCGGCAGACGCCGCGCGGTATGAAGACATCCGCAGCAGAGGAGCCGAGGCGCTCAGCCCCTACGACATTCAAATCGCATCGAGCGGCGATGCGGATAGCGCCGTCAGAATGGGAATGTCGCTCAAGTTTAACCATGTGATGTATAACCTCCGCTTGATTGAGTCAGCGCGGCGCGTAGCGCCCGCACTGGTCGAATTCTTGGAGTCAGGAGCCACCGTGATCCAGCGGGAAACGTGCCCCGTCAACGATTCAGAACAATTCGCACTGTTTAGCTGATACCGCCAGCCGGAGGCCCATCCGGCTCCAGAGGAAAGGAGCTTGGCAATGAAGGTCATTTATCAGAAGGACGATCAGGACGAAAAGGAAGTTGAGTTTTCCGTGATTGGAACATGTCTCAGCGTTCAAGAATTCGATGGTAACGGCAGCGTCGAGACACAACACAGGATTGCTTTAACTCAGAGTCAATGGGGGTTGCTGGCAGAAGTCGCCAACCGCAAAGCGAATGGAGACTACTAATCCCCAGCAACCGCGCCTCAATCAAGCGAAGGCCGTCACCGAGGAGACCCGAAATGCTCAAATTCGCCTACAAGAAGATCATCAAGGAGCGCGTCAAGGCCAAATGCGAACGGCATCCCCGTTATAACCCGGAGCGCGACGGTCGAGACGGAATTAAGGCAGGCTGTACGACATGCTGGCAGCTTTACGACCTTGACCAGGCCCGAATCCGTCTCGACACCGCCATACACGAATTCCAGCGCCGCGCCGCGCCGTGGAGTGTCCGGGTCACGCCCCGCAAACAAGCCCCCCCAGCAGCCTAAACAAAAAACGCGGGCGGGATCTCCGCCGAGATTCTCGCCCGCCCCAGGCACCTACAGCGCGAACGGCAGGAGGGCGCTAGGCACCCCTCCTGCATCTCCCCGCCGCCCGTTGCCGCTGTCCATACCTGGCTGCTACTATTACACATTGACAAACGCAGGAGCCTAGACAATGACCCCGAAGGGACCAATACGCGCAGCAGGACCAGACCGGCGCACCGTAGGCCGACCGAAGACCGGCAAAAGCAGCAACCCCGATTATGCAACCGCTTTCTTCTTGATTCGCAAGGATACGAAACAGCGACTCGCGCTAAAGCTGGCAGCTTCCAACGGAGAGATGGACGCCTCAGACTTGATTGAATCTCTCCTCCAAGAATGGCTGAAGAAGGCGTAGCCCAAATGCGGGCCCCGCCCGCCAGGATGAGGAAGACAAGCATAGCAGTCGATTCTTTACGGAATTACATACACAGAGCACGGAGAACCTATATGAATCTGATAATTGTTGAAAGCCCTAATAAGGTGAAGAAGATCAAAACCTTTCTTGGAGCTGGATGGGACGTAGCCGCAAGTGTCGGCCACGTCCGCGACTTGCCCGTGAAATCCCTTGGAGTGACCACCCCAGGCTACACGTTGGAGTACGAGTACACCGAGCGTGGCAAAGGCGTTGTAGAAGGTCTCAGACCACGCGCGGCCCGCGCCGATTGCGTCTATCTGGCCACCGACCCCGACCGCGAAGGTGAAGCGATTGCTTGGCACCTGAAAGAAACGTTGAACCTCAAGCGATACCAGCGTGTCACTTTCGATGCCATCACAGAGGCTGTCATAGCCAAAGCGATAAAGGCTCCCCGCCAACTCGATATGAACCTAGTCCATGCCCAGGAAGCGCGGCGCGGCGCGGATCGGCTCGTAGGCTATAAGGTCTCGCCAGCTCTATCCCGGCAAACTGGCATTGCCGGTCTAAGCGCGGGCCGCGTCCAGACCGTTGCCGTGCGCTTCGTTGTCGAGCGTCAACGCGAGATCGAGAATTTCAAGTCAACAAAACACTTTGGAGCCGAGGCGATCTTCCAGCAAGGTAAGTGGACAGCACGGTGGGACACAAGCCTGTTTCTCAAAGACGGTGAGAAGTACATACTTGACTCCGCAATCGCCGCGCAAGCCGCGTTGTGCCGCGCATTCCGCGTCACAGACGCCGCCACAAAACCGGCCCGCAACGCTCCACCCGCGCCGTTCACCACTGCGACACTACTGCAAGCGGCCAGCGTAACACTCGGCTACAAACCCGATCAAACCGCCATGCTCTCTCAGAAACTTTTTGAACAAGGCTTGATTACCTATCACCGCACCGACAGCCAGAACTTCTCCGCCGAAGCCCTTGCCGAGGTCCGGGCATTCGCCCAGGCCAACAATCTCCCCATCCCACCAAAGCCGCGTACATGGAAATCCAAAGAAAGCGCCCAGGAAGCTCACGAGGCAATCCGACCGACACACTTGGAAGATCGCAATGCCGGCGAGGACGAGGATCAGAAGAAGCTCTATACCCTCATCTGGCAGCGTGCCGTTGCATCGCAACTCGCCGATGCGGAGTACAGCGTCAACACTCTCTCGCTGGCGTCACAGCAAGGCTCACAGACGTTCGTGTTCAAGGCCACTGGCCGAACCCTCATCGTTCCCGGCTGGCGCGTTCTAACGGCCCAGGACGCCGCAGAAGAGGCCGAGGATAACACCGACGGCCAGGACGACAACAATGGAGCCGTCCCGGCACTACATACCGGCGCCGCTCTCGAATCAACGAGCACCCACATTCTCAACAAGCAGACCAAACCACCGAACGGCTACACGCAAGCCAGCCTCATCAAGAAATTGGAGAGCGAAGGAATCGGACGGCCTTCAACCTACCCCGCGATCCTCAAGAACATCATCACGCGCGGATACCTTATCGAGGGCAAGAAGATCCTCACAGCCTCAGACCTAGCCAAGCTGCTGATCGACTCCCTTACAGGCAAATTCCGCTTCGTCGAGTACGACTACACTCGCGGGCTTGAGCAAGAACTTGACGACATAGCCGAAGGCAAGGCCCAATACCTTACCGTCGTCTCAGCCCTCGACACACAACTCAACTCGGAGCTGGGGCAGCTTCATATCGAGCGCCAACCGGACCTAGCCTCACATCGGCCCACCGGAGGCGCAACATCGGCCACTCAACCGGGTTTGACCTGTCCAAAGTGCAAGAAAGGCCATCTCCGCCGTCCCAACGGCAAAGACTTCTACGGATGCGACCAATACCGTGACGGTTGCACCTTCTCTGTCAACGTTGTAATCGCCAAAAAGAAGCTCACAGACAAGCAAGTCGAGACGCTTGTCACCAGAGGCAAAACCGGCATCATTAAGGGTTTCACAAGCAACCAAGGAAAGCCGTTTGACGCATTCCTGACTTGCACGGAAGCCACCAATTGGCGCACCAAGTTCGAGTTTGAATCCAAGTAGGTAATCTGAAAGAGAAAGGAAGGAACTCCCCCATGCAAGTCAGGCACGTCTACGCTACCGCACTCAAAGCTACAGCGGCTTTAGCCCTCACTGCGATTTTCGCTCATGACGCTTATGCGATCGATCCGAAGGCAGACACAGACGGGGAAGCAGCAAAATTCACTGCTTACTACCATTTAACCAAGGTCGGCCTAAGCGGATTCAACTTCGATTACAACCGAATCACAGCCCCCGGTGCAGTCCTAGTCGTTAGGGTTCCCGGTATTTACTCAGACGTAGCAAACACAAAGCAGGCCATCGTCAATACCGACGTACAAGACGGATCAGTCAAACAGGCTCACGGCATCCTGGCCGCACTGAGCAACACGAGCAATGCTCGCGAACTTCAACAAGGTGAGACGGTCTACATCACGAAACTCGACATTAAGCCAGGAAGCGGCATCGTCCACATGGAGCTTCTCACAACCGGGCAAACCCAGCGAGGTGGCTGGGACAGCACACGCTATCGCGCCGAAGTCAACTTCCACATCCCGAATCTTCCCAGCGCCAAGGCCGCGGGTGTGAAGGCCATTATTGATTCCATCGTCGCCGAAGAATCAATCGCGAACGCGGTCCAGAGTAAGTCTGTTGACATCGGCATGGCACCCGACCAGGTGAAGCAGATACTCGGCAATCCCGACAACATCATCAACCTCGGCCCAAAAACGATCTTCGTCTACAAGAACATGAAGGTCATCTTTATCGACGCCAAGGTTTCGGACGTACAGTAAACCTCAACACAATGGCACTCTCTAGCGCCCGGCTACACGCCGGGCGCATCTGTCCAAGCACCAAACACTCACCGCTTGAGCTTTACGTATTGGTCCTCAGTCAGACTCAAGAACACCCCGCCCCGCCCCATCTCAATCCCCTGATCTACCATCAATCGGCTCTCTAGGTCAGAGAATCCCCCGCCGCGCTCTACGAGTTCAATGATCTTCTCAGAGGACGCAAAGCATAGTTTGCAGGGCAGCGGCGTCTTTAGATCGGCCTCCAGAAACTGGCAATGCCAGCCATAGCGATCCTGAAAGGACATGTACACCCGATGACGCTGGTTTCCGGAGGGCATGGTGGTCCTAGAGCACTAAAGAAGTGGTGATGTGGTGCCTACGCAGCCCGCTCTATCCTTTCGCGGCCTTGCGCTTTGCCGCCCAGCGCCGCCGTGCCGCCGCTGCGATCCGCGCCCGACCCTCCGGCGACAGATTCCGTCTCTTCTTTTTCCGTGTCACCGCTGCCGGCGACACGCTACCATCTTTCCGAGGCCGGCCAGGTCTCCGTCGTGCCGTAAGGTCCGTACCGTTACGACTGGGCACCAACAACGCGCGAGCTGCCCGCAGGTTGGCAATCTCGCCATCAAGCATTTCCAAAATATCTCTCAGAGCCATTCAGGCATTATAAGACCCGTTCCCGATTACGACCCCTTAACGTACTCTGTGATCCGTTTTCTGAAACGACCCCAAGTAGTCAGCCGCTACAGCAGCCGACATCAAGAAGACCATCGACACGAAAGGCCGCGCCAGGACACCCCGGCGCGGCCTTCTCATCCTTCAAGCTACTCAGTTCCCCACAATTTCTCCCACACTAAAGAGTCCAGTTTTCTCACCTTGCGGCAGGAGACGCGAGAGCCGTCTAGCTGCCCGTCCACCAGGTTCAATTTGCCGCGAGGGACCAGGCAAACTTGGAATGAATTGAATCCCTTTTAGCGGCGGCGCAATCCACAATCCCTTTGCCCGCGCCTCCGATTGGAGTTCCGGCCATGCAATCCTGAGAGCCTGAATCGTTTCTTTGAACCGCTGTTTTATGCGGCGCTCATTCGTATCTTTATGCCAAAGCTGCTCTCTGACATTCGCCCACGGAATCAGAGTCGCAGACGACGCCGCCCATGAGCGCCAACCCAGGAATCCGATGTATTGCTGTAATTGCGGCCGTTCCGAGACTAAAACAATCAACGCTTTCAGCATAGGCACGTTATGGTCTACGAAATCCTTGAAGAACGCCTCATCGAACATCAGCCCTCTAGGCAACTTCTCACTACTTTTTTTACCCGCTTTAGCTATAACGCTGGCAGTCGATTCATCCTGTCTCCTAATACTTTTCGGAACCCGCGATGCTCTTATAATCGGCATCCGGAATGTTTCCACATCACTGGAATCTGTTCTTTGAACAGTGATCGACATCCCCGCAATACGCCTAAAGCGCTCGCGCATTTGCTTCAATGTTCGCCCCCCTTGTCGCAGCCCAACCCATTCGATATATTCCTCCGCAGTCCTCCAAGGAACGAACGGCGAATTGCTCTGGATTGACCTGTTAATCAAGAAATGCAAGACCTCCACATCCGCACCGAACGGAAGATCGACCCCTTCGTCCATCGCAGTGAATGTAACAACGACCCGCGATCCATCAGCCATCCGAGTAGACTTCTGAATACTGCGCTCGGTGATCCTGCTTATCGGAAGCCCCATGAAAATCAAGAACTGTGCCGTTACGATTACCTCTGGCGACGGCGCAAGCCGCGCCTCACGCAGCATGACCATCTTCGAGACCAGTTCCATGCGGCTGTTTTGTTCCTCAGCCCGCCAATCCCGACGCGCCTCTGGCACTTCTGGACTTGTCAACGCAAACGCATCGCTCATGCCGCCGCAGCCTGCTTTCTCGCGTGCAGGTAATCCCGCAGCGCATCAATCATGATCTCTTGAGCAGTTAGCTTTCTTCCAGCTCCCCGCTCACCCGCCATCAGGAACCACATCTCAGCGTACAAATCCGCCGGCACACTTACCGTCGTCTTCGTGGGCTTAACAACATCCTGCTTTTCAGGCCCCTTTTTGCGCATCAGCAACCCCCTTGACCTCTCCGCATTCCCAGAGTACCTCCGTAGTGTATTTCCGTATATCCATCATGTCTATTGCAAAAAAAGGGCTTTTCTGTACAGTGGCATCAAAGAAGTACCGTCCTCATGAATCCGAACGCGACCACCGAGACCCGGAAAAGCGTTCACTGTGCAGCCCTTTGGCCAGCACAGAAGGCACACACAACACGACGACACCGCCCAGCCCACGCCACACAGCCCCCGCGACCGACCAGAGCGCGGCGAAGACTGCCGAGCCGACAATCCTGCAAGAGCGTTCGGCACGGCCCCTTTCGCAGCCCAACCCCACACAATGAAGAGGGCTTCCAGGTACAGAATGCCCCTAAAGCACGGATATTGCAGCAGTTCTCTTTTCTACAAGACCCACCTTCCAAAAGAGGGCTTTCAGGTACAAATCATGAAGAGGGCTTCCAGGTACAGAATCCTTACCGCAGGTGGCTATCGCACCTGTTCAAAATAAAGAGGGCTTTCAGGTACAGAACGACCCTACCGCACTGATATTGCAGCAGTTCTATTTTCTACAAGGCCACCCTTCACAAAAAGGGCCTTCAGGTCCGAAAAAGAGGGCCTCCAGGTACAACAAAAGGGCCTTCAGGTACACAGGAAAGGGCTATCAGGTATGCCAAAAAGGGCTTTCAGGTACGCCTATATAGAAGCAAGTAATACAAGTTTGTACAAGAGAGATTCAAGAACAGCAGGTTTTATCGTTCTGTGCAAATCTGCAAAACTTACGCGGCGGTTTTAGAAGGAGGATGGAAAGACAAAAAAGGAGGATGGAAGTGCCTTCCTATCGAGGATGGGGTGTTCTGGCTGCATCGGTTAACACCTCACAGTAGTGCTAGATCAGGCAGAAAGCCCGGTCAGAGGCGCTACAGCGACTTGAGACGGCCCAGCACACCCCCAAATGCCTTTCTGCGCCTCTGGCCCCTATTACCGTCGCATCTCAAATTTTGCGATCCAGAATGAATCACGTTGAATTGGTGATCGAGACTGGGCGTGTTCTCGCCCACAGGGATACCTGATGTTTTTGATGGGATCAAAATAGCACTTTTCCAGGTTTGGACAGCTCGCTTACTGGCGCGAAGACGGAACCAAAACAAACCAGCAACAGCAAATGCAAAAACCCTGACTGAGGGGCGCTGCCCCTGGCGCGCGCAAAGGGTATCCCCAGTCTTCCGCGCTGGGCGCTACGCGCCGCTTGTGCAGACCAAGGGGCTTTCCGTTCTCGCTGCGCTTCTCTACAAGCCCTAGGTGATTCCCCTCCCCTTGCACTTGCCGCCCCCGCTGGCGTGGGCCAGGGCCAAGGCGTTGTTGTGGGAACAACAACAGCAAAACCATTTCAAACCCGGAAGGACAAATCAAATGACCATCGCAATTACCGCCACCTACAGCCCCGAAGACAACAAACTCCGCATTTACGCTTCCAGCCGTCTCGACTCTGCAACCTATGAGCGCGTGAAGGCCGCAGGGTTTAAGTGGGCACCGAAACAGGAGCTTTTTGTCGCTCCGATGTGGACACCGAGCCGCGAAGACTTATGCAGCGAGCTGGCCGGAGAGATCGAGGACGAGGATACAAGTTTGGTTGAGCGGGCCGAGGCCAAGGCCGAGCGGTTGGAAGACTTGAGCGAACGCCGCGCCCAGGAAGGGCAACAGGCCCGCGCCGCAGTTGATGCAATCGCCGATGGAATCCCCTTCGGTCAGCCGATCCTAATTGGCCACCACTCCGAACGCCACGCCCGCAAGGACGCCGAGCGCATCGAGAACGGTATGCGGAAAGCGGTTGACTGTTGGAAAGCCGCCGAGTATTGGAAGAGCAGAGCAACCGGAGCATTGCGACTCGCCAAGTACAAAGAGCGCCCCGACGTGCGCGCCCGCCGCATCAAGGGACTTGAGGCGGAAATCCGCCAGATGCAGAGCAAATATACCCCGATCTATGAAAAGCCCATCATGCAGCAGAGATGGAACAGCGACCGAGACGCCGAGAAGATCCCACACGTATTTTGCGGCCCAAAGGGTGGACGCGGCGGCTCATGGGTTCCCGTTGAAGACCTGCCCAGCCTCAAGACCTATTACTCCCGTTGGATCGAGCACACAGAAAACCGGATTGCCTACGAGCGGGCAATGCTTGACGATTCAGGCGGGCTTGTGGCCGAACAGCACGACATCAAGGCAGGCGGGCGGGTGTTAGTTCGCGGCGAGTGGGTCGTAGTCTTGCGCGTGACAAAGAAGGCGGGGAAGGTTTGCAGCATGAGGACCGCGCAGCGGTACTGCTCACTTGTGAGCGCGGAAGAGGTGAGAGGTTACGAGCCGCCGACCGCAGACCAGGCGGCGAAAGTGGCCGACGCAATGAAGATCGGGCCACTGTGCAACTATCCCGGCGAGAAAATCGCCACATGCACAGAGGAGACTTGGAAGAAGATAGGCAGCGGCTACAAGGGCAGCATTACAATCGCAGCGACCGAGACAACCGGAACGCACCGCATCCGCCAGGCCATCGGCCACTATCTGACCATCCCCGACGCGGCCAAGACCTCTGACAGCTATTGGAGACATTCTTACTATCCGGTGTACATCGTTGACGCCAAGCGCAAAGACCCGCCAGCGAAGACACCGACCCCGGCCAGTGAGCCAGAGCCGGAGGTTTCTTTCTTCGCTCCGATCCACGACCCCGACGACTTGGAAGAGAGGACCGCGCGTCTCACGCGGTCCAACCAGGCCCAGGAGGCAAGACAAGCAGCGGCAGCGCCTTTCATTGCGCTTCAAGAGCAATTGAAGGCAGGCGTTAAAGTAGTGGCCGCGCCGCAACTTTTCCCGACGCCCAGCGAACTCGCAGCCCGCATGGTTGAAGAGGCCGACATTTCGCCCGAGCACCGCATCTTGGAGCCGAGCGCCGGAACCGGAAACATCTTGACCGCGATTCGCGCGAGAGATCGAGAGTCACTTTTCGACGCAGCCGGGGAAGTCGTAGCCGTGGAACTCAACCCAGGACTAGCCCAACATCTCACGATTCGTTTTTCAGGCGCCACCGTGATACAAGGCGATTTTCTTGAGCAAAACGGCAATCTTGGAACCTTTGACCGCATATTGATGAATCCGCCATTTGAACACGGCGCAGACATCAAACACATTCAACACGCGATCCACGCGCTCAACCCCGGAGGCCGTCTAGTCGCCATCTGCGCAAACGGACCCCGGCAGCAAGCCACCTTGAAGGCAATGGCCGAGACCTCGGGCGGATGGTACGAGGAACTACCAGCCGGAACCTTTGCCGACCAGGGCAGCAATGTAAACACCGCGCTTTTAGTGATCGAGAATTGAAAGAGCACGAACGGGCCGGAGCAATCCGGCCCACTCCCACCGCCGCCCCCTGCGGCCCCGGCACCCCGCCGCACAATACAACCGCGCCGCAGATCGGCCGGCACAGTCATTCGTATCTATGGCCGTTTTCTTGCCTCCGGATCTCGCATAGATATTTCCGTCTATGGAGGCCTCGAGCTGGCATAGTCATCCCCGGCTGTGGTGGACAGCCAGCAGAGCGGCCAGGACCGCAAGGCGTTCCCCAGGCGGTAGTTCACGATAGTTCGCTGCCCACCGTTCCGCTTTTCGTTTGATTCGCTGCCTGTCTGTGAAATTCACCCCGGCGAACGAGGCCCAATGAGCCGCCGACGCTTTGAAGTTGAACCAGAGCTTTTCCGTTCGCGGCCCGCCGCGCGTCATCACCTGAAATTCGTAGGTGTTCCAATCCGGCAAGTGCTCATCATAGAGCTTAGACGGATATCCTGAGAGAATCACCGACGCCGGCGAGGCCCGCAGCCGATCCAGAAGCGCGATGTGCTGCGCATCGCTCAACTCGTGCGCGTACCGCTCGCGCGAGGTTCGAGTTTCGTGCAAGTACGGCGGATCAGCGTAAATCAAAACCCGCCGCGCTGCAGCATAGTCGAATGCGTCTAGGAAGCTGAGAGCATCACCGCGGACTCTGACCAGGCTAGGACTCTCCGGCAACCGCTCAAGAACCGATCCGTCGAGATCGACCGCGTAGGACGCGGCGGCAGGCTCTTTGCGCAGAAGAATCGCGCCAGATCCTACAAACAGGTCTACGAACGTGTCATGCGGCGGCATGAGCGCAATAATGGCCTGAAACGCTCCCGAAACAGCTTTAGAACCGAGGTACCCCATGACCGGCAGCATAGACGCCGTTGTCTATGCTGTCAACCCCACAAAAAGGAATCGCACCGCAGAAAGGAGCGGCGCGCGATTCACTTTTCAGTCGGCCAACGGTGCGCCTACGCAGCCCGCTCTATTCTTTCGCGGCCTTGCGCTTTGCCGCCCAGCGCAGCCGTGTAGAATTGATCCAATCGCCAGTTTCCCTCACCTAAGCCACGCAACACAATCTCCTCCCCCGTAGTCCCTGCTTGTACTTCAATCAGATCGATTCCTTGAAAGCTGGCAAGAGTTGGGAGGAATCCCGACTCATTTACGCAACGCCCCCGCCCCCTACAGTCTCGGCACCCCACCGCAAAAAAGCAGCGGCGCGGCATTCTTCTTTTGGTGAGTCTATCCCAACATCGGACCGATAGATTTCCCCATGCCTGCTTTCAAAACTCACGCAACAAGCCGCCGCGCAGCGGCCCAAGCGCCCTTATCTAAACGACGTTGCCAAGAACAGACAACAAGCAAGGACGAAGCAGCTTGCGCTAAGCCAGCGAGGTACCGAGTGTGCTTGATTGCAAGACTTCCACCAGGCCGAGTAGGAGAGAGCCAGAGCCATATTGCAGGCGAGAAACGCGATCAGAGCACGATTTGAATCTTGCCGCACAATACAAACAGCAGCTATTACCGCGTATAGAGTTCCCGCAAATATTAACACCCCCGCGACTATCCGCAGGTTTCGAGTTGTCATATAAATTGGCATTGCCTTAGACCTCAACAGCAACGGCAAACACCCTGACTAGGGAGCGCCGCCCCCCGCGCCCGCAAGGGGTTTCCCCAGGCTTCCGCGCTAGGCGCTACGCGCCGCTTGTGCAGCCCTCCGCTGTGCGCTTCGCCCTTTCCACTTGCCGCTTGCGCTCACGTTACAAGGGTGGGTGATTCCTCTCCCCTTGCAGTTGCTACCCCCGCTGGCGTGGGCCAGGGCCACGGCGTAGTTGTTAGCAACTACAGCCAAACCATTTTCAGGGCCGGAAAGGGGGAAGCCGCAAGAATTGCCCCGGCGTCTTTGGATGATCCGACTACGGGATGCATTATTAAGTTAGCGGCGGAATTAGGCCGCTAAAACGAGCTAAGCCCCGGTTGCACCCGAGGCTTGGCTTTAACTGAGGAGGTGCGATGAAGAAACCATCGCTCCCTAACCGTGGTCCCGTCCAAGTGAGAGCTTGGATTGGGGCTTTGAGGACTGCCGTAGAGTTCGTGTTCTGGTTAATCCACGAACTACACAAGCAGTTCTGAACCACTTGCCCCGGTTCGCAGGTACCAGCCTGCGGACCGGGCTACTTTTTATGGTAAGGCGATTCGCCGACGAAAGCAAGAGAAAACCATCCCGCCTATCGCGGGTTGCGCCTTGCGTCCTGTTCCCGAAGGGTGCGCATCACATCCACAAAATCATCGTTCGACTTCAAGAGAATCAGCGCCGCCCGCATGATATGGCTCTCGCTTGGCCTCATGGCGTACTGCGTTCGCAAGAAGACATCCAGTTCGCTTAGCTTCTCTTGCTCCGCAGGGTCGATGTAGACGGCCAGCTTGCGGAGCTTCACTGCTGTCTTAGAAGGCCGCACTGGCGGCGCGGGCGCAATAACGCTATTGGAGCTTGCAGGAGCCGGAGGCGCGGCGTGAGGCGCGTGTTCAGGGGCGACAGCCACAGCAACGGGCATAGAGGATTCGTCTACAGCGGTTACCGGCTTCGCTGGCGAGGGAACCACCGCCAACGGAGCCGCCGCCAACTGCGCAGTAAGACCTTGGAGCGGATCGAATTTCACTTTGGATGCCACGTTACGCCACCTTTGCATGATTCGGTTTTTGAGGAACGCTAGACGGCTGATAGCCAAGGGTGAGCACTTCCCCGACGAGGTTAGCAACTTGGAGTTGAGCCGCGACATCGAGGCCCGCCCACCCAGCAGTCAGGAAATGAACGTACACCTGTCGCATGTGGAGTTGATTGGTCAATGCCGGAACAGGGATGCCCAGGAGCTTAAAGGCGTCATCCAGGGCGCGGGTAACCAGGGTCCCTTTTACCACCTTGTTTATCAGCACCCGCGTAGAGGCTTTTGGATTCACCTGTAAGGCGAACTCTACGGCGTCCTTCGCTTCCCACAGATCGGGCGCATTCGGCGTTGTGACGACAAGCACGACATCTGCATTGAGCACAGCCGTTGTGGTGCCCAAGTGTTCAAGATTGGGCGGGGTGTCGTACAACACAAAATCGTACCGCTCCCCCGACGCGGCCAATTCGCGGCCCGCCATGCGCGAACTGCGGGAGCTTGTCCCTTGATCGTCCCAATCATGGACGGCAACGCGTTTGCCGGTCTGTCGCAGAGCTTCGGCGATCAGCAAAGAGGTTGTGCTTTTCCCAACCCCCCCTTTGCGAGCGATTATGCAGATGTTCATGGGCTACCCTCTAGGCGGATTCCCGCGCTAATTCAATATATCACATAACCGCACAACAGCACAACTGTATAAACACATCACGTTCTAAGGATGGTACGTTTGTACAGCTACACGGTATGACAGCACCACAGTACAAACACATAACCGCTAGAATATAGGACAGTAGAACGCCAGAAGAGTAGAACGGTTGTACCTCTCAGAGATATAGCCGCAGAACGGTAGAACGGTTATAACGTACAACAGTACAACGACAGGACAGCCACAACGCATAACGGTAGCAGGGCCTAAACGTATCACAGCACGACGACATAACCGTAGAAGGGCGCTACCGCACAACGTCGCAATCGAGTAATGTACAGACGACACGGTCGCAGCGCCCTTGGGCACCGTGTCGTCTGCTGCCTTACTGGAGAGCATTCGCCAGGCTTGGATAGAGGTCACTGTTGCAGCACTCGTAGAGCGACAGCAGGCGCTGGCGCATCAGGAAGTAGGCCGCAGCAGCCTCTTGCGTGCGAATCGGCAAAGCGACTTGGAAACGCTTCATCATTCGACCCGATAACAGACCGAGTTCAACCCGAAGGACCGCGCCGCGCAAGATAACGGCGTCATGACGCATTCGCTCTGTAACTACGGAAGCCTCTAAATAATTCCACCTTTGAGCATGAGCCGCCAGATCAAGCATTATGGTAGCGTTCTCACACATCTTCTTTAGCCCTTCATAGCCACCCACGATTTCCCAGATCTCATCTGCTTCAAGCGTAATTTGTCCGCAGATTGGATTCAGATAATCACTCGCAACGACATGCAGTTCGTCCAACTCCAGTGAATACAAGTCTGCCACCAGATCATGCCAGGAACGCTGTCTCTGCTTTCGCAATTTCGCCCAGCTAAGAACTATAGTGCTAACCAGGAGGCAAACGCCGACAACAATTACCACAACTTGCAGGATAACGGTCATGCTGTAGAGGTTACTTAAGTGACCCCAATTTTGTCAATATCTTTCTTTATCCGGCCATGTAGAGATTGAACATACTTCAGAACCTCTGGGGGAATATCACGCCTCGCAGGCTCTTCAAGCCAGAATTGAAACGCCATATAAGCAATTGCCAACAAAATCACTATTACCCTTACGCGGTCCAAAATGGGGAGGTACGCTTTATTACCCTCGTAACTCTCCAAAAAATCAGCGATCATTGCGACTACGACCCATCCAGTCCAGCCAGTCAACAGAGCAAAGACGTGGTTTCTAAAACCGTATCCGTGCCATTTGGAGGTCAGGAGCATGACAATGAACAGCTCACAAATGACCAGGCCCGCGAAGAAATTGATCTGCGCGTTCAAGTGATCAAAAACAGTAAGAGCTGGGGGCGACAATAACCACGAAAGAGCAGCCGCAACAATAACCCCGATACCACCGCCAAGCAGGAACATCTTTTTCGCGTCACGAGCCCAGGTTCCAGTCGGCTGCATCACAATCCGCACGATCTCCCAGACCACCGCCATTTCCAACAAGAACTCCAAATATATCGATGTCCAATAGCAGCGCGAATACCAGTGAGGATGACCGTATCGGAAAACGATGTACAGTGCTACGCTAACAACTACTTGATATGCAATAAAGACCGTAAAGACAGGGAACTCCCTACACCTACGGCGTACCAAGAGAACCGCCAGGAGCGCAACATTTGCTAGGATCGTTGCTGCCCACAAAGCATAATCAAGAACCGAAGGCGCCATCAGACCTCTTGCAAATCATTATCTCTATTTTAGAGACCGAGTGCAGAGCTGATTGCAAGAACGACTAGAGTAAACGTCGAAACGGCGTCGGCACTGGGGTGAGGAACGGGAAGCCACGAACTCGCATGAGCGATTGGCGCAATTGCGATCAGCACAACGGCAACGACGGCAAGACGGGTGGCAAGACGGGTGTACTTCTGCATAGAGGTTCTCCTTTTGAGCGCAAACAGGCGCGCAACTAAAGGCTAAGCTCTCAAATGCACTTTAGACGAGAATAAACCAGAGAAAAGAGAACGCCAAAATAGTAGGCGATAAAAGACTATGCGGTACCCTTTCCCCTTGTATTCATTGAACAATCAGATTGTCCGGGCGAGACCACGCCGCTTCAAAGTCGCTTTCAAACGCCTTAACCGCTTGTGGGAGTTGCAAATAAACAACGTCATTATCCTGGGTAGTCAGCCCCGAGTGAGACCAGTCCGCGGACCCAGTGCGTAAGAAACTATCGTCTACAGCGTAGCTCATAAGACGCATCAGTTCGCGTCCAGATTTCACCCGAACCTCTACCCCAGCAGACCGCAGAATATCGCTTGTAGTAGGCCGGCCAGCCGCTCTCGACTGCTCTTGTGCGAATTGCTCACCATCGCGATAAACGCGCATTCTAACGCCACTGCGGGCCTCTGAAGCCAACGCCTCCGCCACATCTACGTCCGTAAAAGCGTACATGGCAATGTCGATCTTCCGACGCGCCTTGGCTAAAACCGCAATCTCTTCAGGTTCCAAATCCGCCGAAGGCGAATAGTCCTGATGCTCAAGGATTGTGGAGGTTCCACGTGCATCGTAGACAGGCGCGGCCAGCGAGGAGCCCGCCACAGAAGCTGCGGGAGCATGGGCGACAATTCGCCCCACAATGACCAATGTCACCAAGAACAATGCGAGCGTGATTATTCGTTGAACACGTTTTGAAAGGACTCGACTCTGCGGCAGAGAGTTGCCTAGTGAGGGTGATTCTCCATGAAAGAAAACACCTATCCTGTCCACCACTTTCTCAAAATCCATACCGTCCGCCTTGTGCCAAAATCTAAACTCGCACAATTCTACCACCAATACTCTAGGCGGTCGTTAGATCTTGGAGCGGCAAACGGCACTTTTCGATATGGCCTCTTCCGGAGTTCACAGGACAGACACTCTACGCTTCCTTAGCTGGCGCATCCTCTTTGGAATCTACTATATATAAACCGGACAGAAGTTCTGAAGGATCAATCTCATA
>Ga0182030_10008481_pt1 | contig 21261 bp, 15 predicted proteins | sample 812S3MmetaG_FD_121299 | JGI IMG/M metagenome (GOLD analysis project Ga0182030, IMG submission 121299) | Permafrost microbial communities from Stordalen Mire, Sweden - 812S3M metaG (Illumina Assembly) | ecosystem: Environmental > Terrestrial > Soil > Wetlands > Permafrost | place: Sweden...
ACCAGTGCCGCGATGGCACCGGCGGCGGCGAGCCAGATCAGCAGCCTTTCGGATCCCTGTGTGCCGATGGCCGGAATCAGGAAGAGACTGAAGGCGAGCGCGCCGATGATCGACCCCGCCGTGTTTGCCGCATATACCTCGCCCGAGAGTCTGGCTGGGTCTTCCTGCGCAGCAGAAGCGGCGGCCAGAGCCAGCGGAAAGCTTGCGCCCCAGAGCAGCGTGGCGGGAAGAATGGCGCGAAGGCATCGCTCGATGTCGAGATCGAAGTTGAACCACGGGCTCACCGAGAGCCACGGGTCTACCGGCCAATACGGCAGCACGCGCGCGATGGTGAAGGCCGTCCAGGCGATCGCGACCGCGAGGAGGATCTGACAAACCGCCAGCGCCATGCGTGAATCGCGCACGCGACGCGCGATGAATGAACCGGCGCTGCTGCCCGCAAAGAGTCCGACGAGAAAAACGGCGAGGATGATCGAGAACGTGTAGACCGTGGGACCGAGCAGAAGCGAAAGGAGGCGAGTCCAGACAACCTCGGCGCCCAGCGCGGTGAGGCCTGAAAGACCGATGGCAACGTAGATGATCATCGCGCCCGGCGCGCGCACTGCCGCGGTCGGGTCGGACACATGGGCTTCGGGAGCTTTGGTACGAGAGGCGAACGAATAAGCCACCAGGGCGGCAGCGACGTTGATCGCAACAGCTACGTAGGTGGCGACCGCCATATCGAAAACGCGCAGCAGGTAGAATCCGGCGAGCCCGCAGCCGATGACCGCCCCGGCGATGTTGGCGCTGTAGAGGAAGCCCAGCTGTGCGGATCGGCGGGATGCATGCGCCCCGATCTGCGCCCAGCGCGCGATGGCGGGGTAACCGGCACCCATCAGCAGGGTAGGCGGCAAGAGACAGGCGGCGGCAATGACGCCTCGCCATATCATGCCGAAGAGCCCGGAGAACGCGGTCGCGACGTAGAGGTGTCCGACCAGGGGAACACCGAAGAGCGCGATAAGGCCGAAGAGTCCGATGCCGGCTTCGATTGCGGCGTATATCCGCAACGGATGTATGCGAGCGGGGACAAGGCGCGCGAAGGCGGCGCTGCCGAGACAGAGGCCGCCCATGTAGGCGGCGAGGAGCAATCCGAGTGAAACAGCCGAGGAGCCGATGACCAGCTGCAGGAGCTGGAACCAGACGATCTCGTAAATCAGCGCGGCACATCCACTGGCGGCGAACAGCAGAAGCAGCCAGGGCAACAGACGGCCCGATTCCGCAGACGCCGCGGCTGGACCTTCCGGAACCTCCACCACATCCCGCCGCGCGATTCCTGATGTCTTTGGCGCTGAGGCGACAGGGGGGCGTTTAGGCACTCAACAATTAGACTACAGCCGGATTACCAGAGTGCGCATCGGCGACGAAGCCTTCGAGTTCGAGATCGCCGAGCACGTCCTTCTTTGTGAACATGCGGATTTCAGAGAGGCGGCCGTCCCGTACCTTATTCACCCAATGCGGATCGCCGATGAGGCCGCGGCCGATCGAAATCAAGTCGAACTCCCCGTTGTTGAAGCGGCGCAGGAGTTCGCGCAGGCCCGCCTCGCCGGTTGACTTCGCTTCCTTGCCGAAGAAGTTGTCCATCACGTCGGTGTCGAGGCCGACGCTGCCGACCGCAATCACCGGAGCGTCCGTCATGGATTTGGTCCAGCCGGCGATTCCCAGATCCGACCCGGGCCATTCGGGAACCCAGAAATAACGCGCGGAGGCGTGGAAGACATCAACGCCGGCGGCACGCAGGATGTCGAGCATGGCGGCGAGATCCTGCGGGGTGGGGACGATGCGGGCGTTGTAGTTCACTTCCTTCCACTGGGAAAAGCGAAACGAGATAGGGAAGCGGGCGCCGACGGCGGCGCGGATGGCGCGGACAATTTCGGCCGGGAAGCGAACGCGATCGCGAATGTCATCGCCGCCGTAGCCATCTTCACGGCGGTTGGTTTCAGCCCACAGGAACTGATCGAGGAGATAACCGTGGCAGGCGTGAACTTCGACACCGGCAGCGCCGATTTCGCGCGCCACCAGAGCCCCGCGCACGAAGGCGTCGCGAATGGCTTCGAGTTCGGCGAGGGTGGCGGCCTGGCCGTTGGGCTTACCGGCGTGAACCAGGCCGGAGGGGCTCAGGATGAGGCCGGCGTCTCCGTCCTTACGGACGGCGCCTTCATGCCAGAGCTGCATGAACATGCGGCCGCCGGCGCGGTTGACGGCATCGAAGCAGCGCGCCCAGGCGCTCGTGGTGGCGTCGTTGATCCGGCAGAAGAAGGGGACCTCGGTGGAGGAAGGGTGATCGACCGCGCAGGACTCGGTGATGATGAGGCCGACGCCGCCTTCGACGCGCTCGCGATAGTAGTCGGCCAGGCGCGGCTGCGGGACACCGTTGTCGCACCACTGGCGCTGCATGCCGGGCATCACGAAGCGATTGGGCAGGGTGAGGCTGTTGATGCTAAATGGGGTAAACAGCGGGGCAACCAGGAGGCTCATCGTGTGTTTTCAATTACATCGCCGGGTTCGTTTGGCAAAAATGACATTTTCCCGGGACTTCCGGCTGGCTTCAGGCGGGGCGAGCGCGGGCGGGCTGAAGCGGTCATTTCATTGATCTCCGGTCACATTATCACCCAACGAAAGACGTGGCGAGGCGCAGTAAGGACCTAAGTGGCGCGCTGTCAAAGAGGAACTGTTTTTGGGGGCTGTGATTGGCGCGAGCGTCAGATTTTCTGGAGTTGCACCGCGGTGCCATAGCACAGGACCTCCGTCACGCCCTGCATGATCTCGGTGGCGTCGTAGCGGACGCCGATCACACCCTGGGCTCCCGCTTCGGCCGCGTGCTGCAGCATGCGCTCGAAGGCATCACTCCGCGTTTTCTCGCAGAGGTCGGTGAACAGCGTGATGTCTCCGCCAACCAATGTCTGCAAACCCGCGCCGATGCTGCCGAACACGGAGCGCGAACGGACTACGATTCCGCGAACGACCCCCAGGCTGCGGCTGACGCGAAACCCCGGGATCTCGAATGTAGTGGTAGTCATCTCATGCGCAATCATTTCCGGAATCCCCTTTTTCGTAACAATCAGCTCATCGTGCCATGTTCGCGGACAAGTTCAAAATTGATGAATGAGCGCGCACCAGATTCGACTGCGGTCTGACGAAAGGCTAACTTCTCGAGCACGCGAATCGAAGCGGCATGACCCACTTCGGTGCTGGCGATGATCCGGTCCAGGCCCAATTGATTGAACCCGTGATCGATGAAGGCGCGGCCGGCTTCGGTCGCCAGACCTCGACCCCAATAAGGTTTGGCGATGTAGAAGGCGAGTACCGCCTCGCCTTTGCCGCCCCAGCCCTGATGGAGACCGCAGTAGCCGATGTAACGCGTCTCCGGCTTGAAGACCGTTGCCATCAGGCAAATCTCCCGATTCGCAACTCGCAGGAGAATCTGGCGGAATTTGTGCTCAGCGTCGGCGCGGCTCAACGCCCCGCCTCCGACGTGCCGGCGGAAGTCCGGATCTGCCGCCAGTTTGCAATATTCGTCGACGTCAGACGGTTGGTGAGGTCTGAACAAAAGTCTTTCAGTCTCGAGCGTCATCGCTCCTGACATCATAAGACTGGCGCCGGGGGGAAAGACTGCGCCCCGGCATTCCTGCGGAATTCGTAAAGCTCCGCGCCGGGCAGAAGCCCGGCGGCAGGCAGGAATGCCTGGCGCCACGAAAAGCGCTCCCTGGAGGCGAAGTATCCTAACGGTAGCAGTGATGCCTCCGCCCTCCGCAAATTCCGCCGGTAAAGCAGACGAACATTTTCAGCACTACACTCTTAAGCACCACGTCGTCAGCTGGGTCAGCCGCAACCTGTTCGACAGGTACACGTACACCGTGCGCCACGGCTTGTTGAGCGGCCTGAAGCGGAGAGGCGGGCTGGGTTGGGTACCGCAGGTTTTCGCGGGATCCATCGAGACGGCCGAAATTGATTTCTGGCGAAAGCTGTCGCTCGGGGGCCTTACGGTCTACGACGTCGGGGCTTTCGAGGGATTACTCGCGCTATTCTTCGCGAGCCGGGCCAAAAAGGTGATCTGTTATGAGCCAAACAGCCGGAATCACGCGCGCCTGCTGGACAATATCCGCCTGAACGGATTCACCAATGTAACGGTGCGGAAGACCGGCGTCGGAGAAACGCCTCAGAAAATTGAGCTGACATGGAATCCGGCCATGCCGGGTGGTGCTTCGGCGGAGAGCGCTACTGCCGCGCATTTGCGGGACAGCGTATCCGGCGCCCGGGTTGAGACTATTCCGATCACGACACTCGACGACGACTTCGAGGCGAACGGACTGCCGCCTCCCGATCTTATCAAGATCGATATTGAAGGCTGGGAACTGCCGGCCCTCAAAGGAGCGCGGCGGCTTCTGCATCAGTTCGGGCCCGCCCTGTATCTGGAAATGCACGGCGAGACGATGGCCGATAAGAAGAGAAAAGTCGAGGACATCGTGCGGTTTCTGGAAGATACGGGCTATGCGGTGATCGAACATATCGAGACCGGACAACGAGTGACGACGGCAAACTGCGACATCGCCGCCGAAGGTCATCTTTATTGCCCGCGCAACGCCGGACCCCGGATTTAGAGGCCGCTTGCATATTTGTTTCGCGTGTTCCGAATATCCTCCCGCACCTCATGGAGGCATCGGCAGTTTCGTTCAAACCCTCGGACGTGAGCTGGTAAAACGAGGCCACCTGGTTTCCGCAGTGGGAATGTATGGCTACGGTCCGCATCTGGAAGGTGAAGAGAACGACATGGGAGTTCGGGTCATCCGGGTTCCCAGCCGGGGTCTGCCTCTGCTGCGGGTTCTGCCGAATCGCCTTCGCCAGCGGCAGGCCTATTTTCATTTGGATCGGCAGACGCCGATCGACATCATCGAGGGCAGCGAGGCGGCATTCGCCCGGATTGGTGCGGGGCTGCCCGGGCTGAAGCTGCTTCGTATGCATGGCGGGCCCGCATTTTTCAGTGTTCCCGATGGGCGCCAGCTGCGCGCGGAACGCTGGTCTTTCCGGATTGCCGAGGAGATCTGCGCGGTCAGCCAGTGCGTGGCGGAGGGGACACGGCGCCTGCTGAGTCTGGGCGATCGTCACATTGAGGTGATTCCGAATCCAGTGAATGTGGAGGAGTTCGCGCCGCCGCCGGACGGTTCCGAGGATGAAGGCCTGATTGTTTTCACCGGCACCGTTACGGAGCGAAAAGGCATCCGCCAGCTGATTGAAGCCATGCCTGCGATTCTGGCCGCTGTACCGGCCGCCCGACTCGAGGTTTATGGCGGGGAGGCGATTCCCGAGCCGACTGTCCCGATGGCCAAAGTGCTCAACGATGCGATGCCGCCGAGCTTGGCGTCCCGCGTCACCTGGAAAGGGCGAGTGGCGCGGAGCATCCTGCCCGATGCGCTGCGCCGGGCCAGCGTGTGCGTCTATCCGTCGCACATTGAGGCGATGCCCATCGGCTGGCTGGAAGGCCTTGCGACCGGGAAAGCGGTAGTGGCGTCGAAGACCGGCCCCGGACCGGAAATTATCGAGGATGGAGTCACAGGGCTGCTCTGTGATCCGGCGGACCCGGCTTCTATTGCCGAGAAAGTAATCCGGCTGCTTAAAGACAGCGCAGAGCGGCGCCGTCTCGGGGAGGCCGCCAGGAGACTTTGCGTCGAGCGATATTCACTGCCGGCTCTGGTAGAGCGGAATATTCGCTATTACGAAAGCCTTCTCGCCGGAGCAAACAGAAGAAAGCCAACAGAAAAGAGCAAATAGAATAAATTCATGGCCGTCTCCGGCAGTTCTCAGATGACCGCAGAAGTGGCCGTGCTCATCCCCTGTTACAACGAGGAGAAGACGATCGTGGCAGTCGTAGCCGCCTTTCGCGAGGCCCTCCCGGAAGCTTCGATTTACGTTTACGACAACAATTCGGGCGACGCAACGCGGGAGAAAGCACAACAGGCAGGAGCGATTGTGCGGCAGGAAACCGCGCAGGGTAAGGGCTGGGTGGTGCGCAGAATGTTCGCCGACATCGAAGCCGACTATTACGTGCTGGTGGATGGAGACGACACGTATGACGCATCCATCGCGCCGCGAATGGTGGAAGCGGTGAGGAATGAAAGTCTGGCCATGCTGGTGGGGCGCCGGATCCACGAATCGGCCGATGCCTACCGGCCCGGACACGTGCTGGGCAACAAACTGTTCACGGGCTCGGTGGCGGCACTGTTCGGCCGCCGATTCACGGACATTCTTTCGGGATACCGGGTGTTTTCGAGGCCCTTCGTCAAATCGTTTCCGGTTTTTTCGGGTGGGTTCGAGATTGAAACCGAGCTGACCGTGCACGCTCTTACACTGGGCCTGCCGATCTCCGAGATCGCGACCACTTATAAGGAGCGGCCCGCCGGTTCGGCCAGCAAGCTGAACACCTACAGGGACGGAATACGGATTCTCTGGATGATCTTCAAGCTTTTCAAGAACGAAAAGCCGTTGGTCTTCTTCGGGATGCTGGGAGTGCTTTGCCTGGCGCTTGCCGTGGTACTGGCTTATCCGCTGGTTATCACCTTCCTCGATACGGGTCTGGTGCCCCGGTTTCCGACGGCGATTCTGGCGACGGGAATCGCCATCTATGCGCTGATTATGTTCGCCTGCGGGCTGATACTGGATACGGTGACGAAGGGCCGCCGCGAGATGAAATTGCTTTCCTATCTGAACGCGGGCCGCTTCGCGCAGAGCATCTAACGACCCTTGGCTAAAGACATTGGCTGAGTAAAAGCACCGGCGGCAAGACCGCCGGCGGTACATCAGCTGCGAACCTTTTTGAAGTAGCGCGGGCGAAAGGGCCGCAGCTTACGGTACCAGGCACCGACCCACTCGGGCGCGAGATTCCTGAGCATGGAAGCGCCCGGCTTTGGCTTGAGCCCTGCCGCTTCGGCTCCCGGGGCAGCCTGCCAGTACATAAGAGGATAATCGCTCTGCACGGGAGCCTGCGCCAGGACATCGACCGAGGCGATTTTCTTCGCACAGACGATCATGTAAACCGGCCGCGTATTCACCAGTTCCACGCGCGAGCGGATCTGGCTCGGATTGGCAACCTCATACCAGGTGCCTTTCCACGGCTGCTCATACACAATTACCTTTTCGATGGCAAAGCCGTTCTCCGGCGTGAACACGCGGAAATAAAGCTCGGGACTGAACTGGTAGAAGCCGTGACCCATCAGATTGTTGGCGGGCGTAATGCAAAGAAAGTGGCCACCGGGCGCAATCGCCTCCATAATGCTTTTGATGGCGATGGGGAAGTTAAAGACGTGCTCCAGAGTTCCCGCGTCGATTATCAGACTGAATCGCTCTCGCAGGGAATCCGGCCAGGGCTGATTCAAGTCGTGAATGATGGTGGCTTTCTCGTACGCCGAGACGTCCATGGAATCGACATTGGCCGCGCCGAGAGAATTCAGGAAACGTTCGCAGTAGCCGTCGTCGGCGAACAGGGCGGCGGCCTCGGGGCCGCTCATATTGACGCCGTTGCGGGCGAGGAGCGCGCGCAGCTGGTCGGGCTTGATGTACATCCACTGGCGTCCCAGCGTCAGGACGCGGTCGAGCGAAACGCCCAGCTTTTGCGACGCTGCCAGGAATTGAATCGTGGCGGGATCAAATCCCATGCAAGTGCTGTCGCAAGCCTGTCATTTCATCGCGCCCGCCGGGCGTTGCGCAGCAACCGGCAATCGGCGAGACGGGCCGAATGCGGCGGCAGTCCGGGTGGGCATTGGCACCGATTCGGTCGCCGACACGGGCGCTTTCGTCAGCCGGTCCAGGGCCGCAGCGAGTCCGGCAATGACAAAAAAATGAGGATACTTGTCGCAATTCTGAAAGGCAGACATAACGGCGTAGAACAACAGAGCCGATTGAAGACACAACGTCATTCGGCTCAACAGCTCCGATTCGGGGTCACCCTTCCTGATCCGCTTCCGAACGGCGTAAAGCGTGACAAAAACGCTCAAAACCATAGCCATGTAAAGCAGGGCGCCGGGAAAGCCGGATTCGGCGCCGATTTGCATATAAGTGTCGTGCGCGGGAAACCAGGTCTTCCGGATTCCTTCCTTACCAAGCACGTTGTAGCGGTAGTCGGCGAAGTTTCCCGGCCCTACGCCGAAAACGGGGTTGCGGATCATCGTCTCGAGCGCATCCCTGAACAACTGCTTCCGCTCCGCAGCCGATGCCGCCGCCTCACTGGTCCGGGCGGCGCCGCGCAAATCGCCGCTGTCGTCTTCCGGCGCGGAGAGAGTGGCGAGCCGGTCCAGAACTTTCTGGGGCGCTGCCCCGATAATCCCTACGCAGAATAAAACAGCCGTCCCGATCAACGCCACGCGCTGGGCCATGGTCAGCCGGGCCAGGAGCAGGATACAAACGGGTATCATCGCGAGAAACGCGGACCTGGTTCCGGTATTGACGAGCAACCAGAACAGATAAAGAGAACCGCCGCCCGACAGCGTCAGACGCAGCGCTTTGTTCTTGATGGTGGATGCGGTAAATACCCAGAACGGCAGCACAAAACCGATCAGAAGGGCGAACTCACCTTCATTGCCGAACATTCCCACGCCGCCCGAACGGTACGCGTCCGCTGCGTTAGGGTCCGCCCTGCCTTTTCCCATGGCGGCAAAAACGATCACCGCCAGGGTTACGCTGCCGCCGAGTATCTGCAGGAGTTTCTTAGCCGCTGTCAGGTTCTTCGGCGCCTCGGCAAGCGCCAGAAACAAAACGACTAAAAGCAGAACATAGGACTTCACATACTGAACGCTCCCGCCCTTCCACATCCCGAAGGGAGAAACCAGAAGCATCCAGACTACATAGGCGGAGATCAACCGCCCGGTGCGCGTGTTGAGGCCGCGAAGTCCGCCGGTGAAGCCAACCGCGAGGATTGCGGCGCCGCAGACTACCAAAGGGATATGCAGACCCACCAGAATCACGTCGAAGGGACGCGCCATGAGGATGACAAGCAGCAAGCCGGCGAAGCCCATGAGGAGGGAAGAGCCTCCCGCCGCAAGCACCTTTTGGGGAAAGCCGCGAGGGACGGCAGCCACCGGCGCCGCGGACGGCTTGCCGTTCGCATTACGAGATCGGACAGCGCCACCTACCGGCGTGAACGCAGAACGGCGAGGGAATGGCGGAAATCGGGGAGGCACAGAATTGCTCGTCACGACGCTCATTTATCAGGTTACCAGTCCGAGTCCGGACATTATTACAGGCAGAAAGCATGGGGTGTACCAGGACTCACCCTCCGGCTGAACTGGATTGGTGCCACTATTCTGCTTTACGGCTGTCGAGAGAAATTTTCTACCTGTCATACTGACCCCACCCTGGAATCAGAGAATCCGTTAACCGGCGCAGGTGATACGCTGGAAAAAGATGTTTTATCGATTAAGAAAGTCTATTGCGAACGGTCGTTTCAACCGTCAGACCGAGCGCCTGCTTAAGACGCCCCCGATTGACTACAAAGAAGCTCCGATCAGCATTGTCAGCATGGTGGAGAACAAAGATGTACAAATGTACATTTTGGCCGTTAAAGCCCTTTATCGGCGTCTGGGACGAGGAAAGATCGTGTCGATTATCGACGCCGATTTACCGCAGGCATCGCGGGATCTGATTCGCAGGCATCTGGGTCCGGTGGAGTTTGTTCTGCTGGAGAGCATCGACACGGGGAGTTGTCAGAGAGGCGGCACCTGGGAGCGGGTGCTTTTCTGCGTGGACCGCTCGGCCACCGATTTTGTCATCCAGATTGACGCCGACGTGCTGTGTTTTGGCCCCATCGAAGAGGTGCTCGATTGCGTGGAGCAGAACCGGGCATTCACAATCGCGGAAAACATGCCCGTAAAACCCCTTGCCGACTGGGTGCAAAACGGCATCGATCGGAAACAGGATCACATTGTTACCGCATTTGAGATCAAGGCGCAGGAATTCCCGAACGTGGACAAATGGCTCTATGTGCGCGGATCGTCCGGTTTCGCTGGTTTTGCCAAAGGGGGCGTGACGCGGGCCATCCTGGAAGAGTTTCACGCCGGCGGGTTGAAGGTACACGGGGCGCGCTGGACAGAATGGGGAACAGAGCAGATCGCTTCGAATTTCGCGGTGGCCAATTCGCCCAACTCGCTCCCTTTGCCTTATCCGAAGTACGCGACTTTTGAGCCCGAGTATGCCACTTTCCAGAAGCAGGGGATCACGAGCGCGATGTCGGCGCTGCACTTCATCGGCATATTCCGCTTTGACCTGGGCGTATTTCCCATGCTGGCAAATCGCGAAATCGATGCGATGCTCGCACCTGTTCCCGCCGGCGCCACGCGGTAACCGGGACGAGACACAGGCCGCGGAGATCAGCGCTCAGGGATTTTTCAAATGATAGACAAGCGCATGCGGCGAGGCTGCCGCTTCCTCCAGCCAGGCCGGGCTGCGATCCGCTGACAGGTTGCCGAGGAACGGCGACTGCAGTATCTCCTCGGCGTCCAAAAGGGGCGCTGAAATATTCCGATACACAACCAGATAAGAAGCATGGTACTGAAGCATCAGGTTATGCACGTTTTGCTCGGTCCAGGGCTGATTGCTGAAAGGGGCTTCGGCGAGGCTTACTGTCTTACGGCCCCACTCATAGCCGGTGGCCTGGCCCGATGAGGCGAGGACCACGGCATCAGGGGCGACATGCAGATCGATCCACCGCCGGAGCGAGTCCCCCTGGCGGGTTGGCTCGGTCATGAATCCGGCAATGCCGGCGTACGTGTAGTTCGGCTGAAATGCATTCAGGTTCTTCAGGTTCAGGTCGGCATAACCTACACCCAGCACGATAAGAGCTGCGACAGCGACTTTACGCAGACCGGGCGCTTGCTCCGTCGAACGCAATAACCCATCGAGCACGATGCCGACGGCCACGGCAAACAATGGCAGGAGCGGCATATAGTAGCGCGCTGAATAAAAGATCGCGGTGGTCAACACGTTGTACACCAGCAAAGCTGTGTAGATAATCAGGACCGCAGCCAGAAAGACCAACGCCGGTCCCTTGCGGCCAAACCGCAGGGAGCCGCCCCGCACCACTGCGGTGACGGCCGAAGCCGCCAGCAGGACTGCCGCCAGTCCAAAGCAGATTTCAACCAATCCGAAGTGAACCGCGACGTTATCGCCGAACAATGAATGGTAGATTAACGGGCCCAGGTTTTTCAGAAAATCGATCATGGGATGGGGTATGACTCTGGCAGCAGCGCCGCTGCCACCCCGCCAGTCGCCCGCGGTCTGCAGGTTATGGATCAGCAGAGCTGCCGTCGAGCCGAAAGGTAAAGCGAGAGAAAGCAGCGCGGGAAGGAAGCGGCGCAGACGAAACCCATAAGCCATCACCATGTACAGAGTCACGCCGAAAAGAATGAAAATGCCGGCGTAACGGATCCACACGATGGTGGCAAGAAAGATCCCGGCAATCCACCAGTCGGGTGATTCCGGCTGGTCCCGCAGGATGCTCCGGACATAAAAGAAGATCGCCGCACACAGGGCTACCGTAAAAAGCCCTTCCGACATGACGGCAATCGAATACTGCAGGTAGGCTGAGTTGAATAAGACCATTGCCAGCGCGACCCGGATAGCGATCCAGTCCAGATTCAGCTCCACGCCCAGCGCCATCACGATCAGGAAGGCCGCCGCGCAGGACAGGAGCGATACGGCTACGGACGCCGCCACGAGTCCTATCCCGAGTCTGCCGAACAAAGAGATGACAAGCGCGTACCCGGGTGGAAAGGTGGTCAACGGCGCGGGAACGCTGGCGTGGCGCCGCTCCACGTCATAAAAAATGATCGACGTCTGCATGCCCTTGCCGTGAATGATGTTGCCGGCTTCACTCAGATACTGATAGCTGTCGTTGGTATAAGAGGGTGCAAACTTCCAGGCGAAAAATCCTGCCATGAGCACAAAAGCAAGAAACCACAACAAACACTCGGCCAGGATACTGCGATGGGTGCGGGCGCGCGGAGTGAGAATTATTTCGTCTGATGAATGCATCGCCTCGGATTCCCGCGCGGTCTCAGATCTTTTTGGCGGACTCCCAGGCTTCGGGCCGGTACATGATGCAGTCGAGTTCCCGGGTGCGCGGAAACCAGTCCAGATTATTCGCCACCAGGGTGCTCAGCGTAAAGCCGGCTTGCTGGTAAACGCCCAGAGCCTCGATCCAGCCGGGAGCCCCTGCATAAAAAGGATCGACCGAGAGTTCGCTCTGGAGTCCTACGATCTCGGGCAAAATCTCTCGCGCTCCCGCGAACACCTCGAGGTCGAAACCCTGCGTATCCATTTTCAGGAAGGGACGTGAAAAGCCGAATTTGCCGCGGAGTTCGGGCAGTATATCGGCTAACCGCCGGACTTCCACTTCAATTTCGTGGATCTCGGGTTGATCTTCCTGCTTCAAAGCCAGAAAGCTGTTACCTTCCGACGAGGAAGCAGGCATAGCCCGGAACTTAGCCCGACCCGTTGAATTGGCCAGTGCAATGGGTTCGACCTGCCACAACTTGTCCTTCTCGCTGTTCCTCCGCAGACCTTCCAGCACATCGGGAGTAGGCTCGAACGAAATGATCAAGCCGTGGTAGTTACTGTATTCGCGCAGCATCAGCGCATAGCCGCCGGTGTTGGCGCCCACATCGAGAACGCAATCGACTTTGAGCTCGGAGAGCAGCCGGCCCACATATTGTTCTTCAAAGTGGCGGTGCCGCCTCCAGGGCTGGGTCAGACGGGAGGTGGCGAAGTTCTCAACCGAGTGGGCCACTCGACGAACAAGAGAATTCATCGGCCTCAGGGTAACACGCACGCTGCCGGAGGGCGTTCCGGCCGCCGGATAGAATTGACGTTTGGCTCGACGCTTCCAACCGTTCAGGCTGCTGCGGCATTTGACCTGCTTTTGCGGCCTGCTGTTAATAGCCGCCACCCTGGGCTTTCCGTTGTACTACTGGACGACAGCTCTTTCCATACCGTGGCGCACCGACAACAGCGGCACCCTGATCGTGCTGAGCGGCGACATTGTGGCACCGGACATGATCGGCATGACTTCGTGGTGGCGAAGCGTATACGCCGTTCGCGAGTGGCGCACCGGGCGTTACAGCAGGATCGTCGTTACGGGGAAAGACACTGCGCCCCTGATGAAAGACCTCATGGTGGGAGAGGGTGTACCCGCGCCGTCGGTGCAGGTGGAGAATGCGGCCACATCGACGCGCGAGAATGCACTCTATGTGGCGGGACTTCTCGGTGGAGACGCGCAACCGAAGGTATTGCTGACCAGCGATATTCATATGAGAAGGGCGCTGGGCGCATTCCATAAAGCAGGAATCGAGGCGAGGCCGCTGCCGGTTCCGGATGCGAGCAAACGCCTCAGCGACTGGACGCAACGCTGGGGAATCTTTTGCCTGCTGCTGCAGGAAACGGTGAAGCTCGCTTACTATCAGGCGCGCGGCTGGGCGTAAGAGGCCGAGGGCGCGAGCAGCGATTCATTGGTCATCGTGCGCGGCCGCTGCCAAGGGAGTCAGCAGCGCAAGATTGGCTTCGCTGTGAGCGATTCGCCGGAATCCATCGGCCCCGCCGGAATCCGCGTCGGTGCTCAGTGTGGCAAAGAACTGAGGTAATTCTTTCCACGAAATGCGGGGATCGTCGCCTTCCGCCCAGTTCCACGAAGGGGCGGGGCGAGCGCTCCACAGCCGTTTCGAGACCCAGACATCTCCCCCGTTACGCCATATTTTCAGGCTGCGCGCGGCAAATTGCCCGCGCCACTCCGGCACGAGAACGTTCCCCGGCACGATGATGTCGTAAATCAACAGAGGAGTCGGGCGATTGATTCTGTCGAAGGCCAGCCGGTTCAGTGCCGGCTCGAGGTCGTCCTGATTCGTGGTTACCATCGCCATGCCGGCCGCGTTCAGCCGGCCCCGAAGATCCGCCACTCTTGCCAGCTGGGCGCTGTTTTCCGCGTCGACGCGGGGGGCCGCGAAAGAGTAGCCGTTGGTCAAAATGACGACAACCAGAAAAGCCCCGATGAAAAGCTGTGTAACCCTGCGCCGGGCAGCGGCATCGCGCAATATCCACGCCAATGCCATTACGAGAAAGGGGAATGCGGGCAGGAAGCGCTCCGGCGAACTCGGTTCAAAAATCACTACGGCAAAAAAGATGATCGGAGCGACGCCGGCGCAGAAGAAAAGCAGCATCCATCCGGAACGAGGTCTGCGCAACAACTCATAAAAGAGGCAAAGCACAAAAAGGTAAAACGCAGCGAGTTTCCAGAGGCTTGCGCCAATAATGCCCCTGAGGGTTTCGGGTGCGTAAGGGTCGTGCAGGAGATACCTCTTGTAGAGGATCCCGTCTTTTCCCAGATAGAGCAGTGCGCGCGGCAGCCCCGTGGCGACGCGCACGACTTTCATTCCGGGAGAGGTTCCATGGCCCGCCGCGGCGAACCAGTCTTTGGCCTCCGCCACGGAAGAGATCTGTCGAGCCCACCCAGCCGCGCCGTACACCGCAACCACGATGAGTGCGGATACGGCGACGAAGTGAAACGCCCTCTTCGCCTGGGCGTGTCCAAAGTGCAGCAACTGCGGGTGGCTCTCGCTCTCGAACGGCCATGCAGCCAATATCAGGAGTCCCGCTCCGGCGAATATATATGGCAGCCAGGTCAGCGCCGCCAGAGCATAAAAGCAAGCAGCGCTTTTGGGCCTCTTCATAAGAAGCAGATAGAGACTGGCGGTAAGAAGGGTAAGACCTGGAACGTAGGCGCATCCCGAATGCGCGTAAAAAAGAAAGCCATGGCTGCAAGCCATGGCGACCGCGACCAGAAAGGCTATGCCCTTTGACCCGCCCGCGCGAAGTACGATGGCATGCCACATCACGATCGAAGCAAGGGCGCACACCGTGGAAACGACGATCAGGACGAATTCGGCCTGCATGACCGGCGTCCAGGCGGTCAACCGGGAAAGCAGCGGCGAAGTGAACGTCAGAAGCAGCCAGCCGAGAGGCCTCCAGAGTAAATGGCCGAATTCCCATAGGGTATTGCCGCGGCCGAAGGGCGATCCGCCAAGATGGTTTACCATGTCGGTCGCGTAGACGGGAGTGTCTCCCAGCTCAGTAGCGCGCGTCAGCAAAATGACCAGCAACAGCACCGCCGCCAGCCAGAGACTGCTCCAGACAGAGCGCGAACCGGACTGGCCGCGAGGTGGCTCGTCTGTTCTTCCAACCGGTCCAGCCGCGGGTTTCTCAGAGATGGACATGGTCGGACGAGGGCGCGTCTCTTGAGTATATCGGGCAGCCGGGAGATTGACCTTTCGCGCCGCGGCCGGCACAAATCCCGGCGCCTCGGCTCAGAGTTCCGGCCGCCACGTTTTTCCGCTGCGGCGGGAGCGCTCGATTATCAATCAGCCGAATATTGATTATCAATAAACGCTTGACGAGCGCGCTGGGGCGCTATAGACTCTTTGTTCAAGTCGTCAAGGGGTTTTTCCGGCTACACGAATTTTGTCGATCAGAGAGGGAAAAGGATCGCATATGCGCTTCATTAAGCTTGCGCTGGGTACCGCGCTGTTTTCAGCTTTATTGTTTGGACAGGCAGGTAACGGCACTATCACCGGAACGGTCAGGGACCCGGGCGGAGCAGTCATTGCCAACGTCCCGATAGAAGTAAGGAATACCGATACCAATGTTCCTTACCCGACGGTTACAACCGGCACGGGAGCTTATACAGTTACCCAACTTCCCGTCGGACCCTACAGCGTAACGGCCTCTGCTCCGGGATTCAAGAAACTGATCCGCTCCGGCATTTCGGTGGATGCGGGGCAGGTCCTGCCTCTGGATCTGGTCCTCGAAATCGGCGCGAATACCGAATCGGTGACGGTCACGGCCGAGGCGACTTTGCTGAAAACGGAGAGCGGCGACATCTCGCACAACGTCACGCTCGAGCAACTGGACGACCTCCCCGTCCTCGGAATCGGCGGCCAGAACGCGGGCAGCAACGGCATCCGCAATCCATATAACTCAGTGGTTTTTCTGCCCGGAGTGGCTTATTTCCCGAACTACCAGATGATCGTCAACGGGGCGCCGCTCAACACCGCGGCGTATCGCGTGGAGGGCATCGATAACACCAACCACACGGTATCTTTCGCGATCATGCAGAATATGCCGAACGCGGACGCGATTCAGGAGATGGCCGTCCAGACCAGCAACTACGCGGCGGAATACGGCCAGGCGGGCGGCGGCCTTTTCAACATCACCATGAAGTCCGGCACCAATCAGTATCATGGAACCGCTTTCGACTACTTCGCCAACGAGTTTCTCAACGCCGGGGATCCTTTTTCTTATAACGGCACGGGCGGCAAGTATCGCCCGGAAAGCCGGCGAAACGATTTTGGGGGCACATTCGGAGGTCCGGTCCGGATTCCGAAACTCTACGACGGCAGGAACAAGACATTCTTCTTCTTTTCCTTCGAGCGTTACAAGGAAGACCTGGGGCTGACTTTCACCGACACGCTGCCCAACGCCATGTACCAGGCGGGTAACTTTTCCACCATCTCCCCGAACGGCGGAGCCGCGTTCAACACAGCGCTGGGCATTCCCTCCACGCCGATCGCGACCCAGGCCAACGGTACGCCGGTATACGCCAACGAAATCTTCAATCCAGCCACCCGGACAACGTTCAATGGCGCGGGTGTGGCATTGCCTTTTCCGAACAACATCATCCCTCCGTCGATGATCAGTCCTGTGGCGTTAGCTATCCAGAGCGTGCTTCCCAAGCTTTCGAACGGCGGCCTGTTTCAAAACTACAACGGCTACGATCTCGGCCAGCGCATCACGCAGATCCCCTCCATCAAAGTCGATCAGGCCATTGGCGACAAGCAGAAGGTGTCTTTCTATTACCACCACACCAACACCAATGCTCAGTACACCTATCCCAACGGCAACGCGGACGGACTGCCCGACCTGATCACGGGAGCGCGCGGTTCGATTCCGATCGGCGGCCCCGCCTACCGGCTGAATTACGACTACACGATCGCGCCTACGCTGCTGCTGCACGTCGGCGCGGGTTATTCACTGATCTACTTCTTCGACCACAGCCCGATCACGCAGAATGGCGGTACCGTCAACTGCCTCACCCTGCTTCAGCTGCAGGGTTGCGAAGGAAGTTACAACTTCCCCACCATCGTCGCGGGCAATGTGACTGCGCCCATCAGTCTCGGCGGCATGCAGCAGTTAGGGAACGCGCTGGCGCATACCGCTACCCACACCGAGCGGCCCGCCAGCAATGCCAACATCACCTGGGTCCGCGGCAACCACACCTATAAGGCAGGCGCGGAAGTATGGTTTCAGGCTCAGATTACGGCGCCGCCGACCGGTGTCGGGCTTAACTTCGGCGTCCTAACCGCTGGCGGCGTGCCCGGTTCGGCGGGCACTGTCTCCTCCACCGGCGAGGGCGCCACGGGCGTTCCCGCCGCGCTCGCGCAGGGCGCTTATTCCGCCGGTTTTCCCTACGCCAACTTTCTTCTGGGCGACGTGACATCCGCCACCCAATACGCCCCCGTGGATGCCCGCATGTTCAAAACGCAGTTTGGCATGTTCGTACAGGATTCATGGAAAGTGACCCGCAAACTGACCGTCGAATACGGCATTCGCTGGGATTACGCGACGCCGGCTTCCGAAGAGCACGGGCGTTCCGCGGATCTGAGTCTGACGACGCCCAACCCGGCGGCTGGTGGACATCCGGGCGCGGCCATCTTCGAGGCAACCTGCGGTTGCAAGTTCGTCTCGGCTTATCCCTATGCGGTCGGACCGCGTCTCGGCATCGCGTATGCACTGAACTCCAAGACGGTATTCCGCGGGGGATGGGGACTTATCTACGCCGTGCCTCCCGATATCAACCTGCAAAATACGGCGGATATCACGAACACGCCGACCAGCATCAATGGTTATTTCCCTCTGAATGTCGCCGGCACCATCCCGCAACCGACGTGGCCCAATTTCAATGTCGGCCAGACTCCGCTGCCTGGCCAGACCACCAGCGGCTTCCTTTCGTATCTCGACCCCGGCGCTGCGCGGCCTGCACGGCAGAACCAGTTCAGCGCGGGTGTTCAGCGAGAAATCACACCCAACACCCTGATTGAGGCGGCTTACGTGGCCAACCGCGGCGTGTGGTGGCCGGGACCGCTGGGCTACCTGAATCAGGTATCACCTGCGGCGTTCGCCGCGTTCGGTCTTTCGCCTTATACCAACGCTGCGGACAATCTGCTGCTCGGCGACACGCTGGCCAATTCCGCCGTTGTCTCACGCATCGGAAATTACCTGCCCTATCCTGGCTACTCCACCTCAAATACCCTGCTCAATGCACTGCGCCCCTTCCCGCAGTTCTCAACCATCGTCGATACCAATTCGCCTACCGGGCGAACCTGGTATGACTCGCTGCAGATGAAAGGCAACCATCGCCTTTCACACGGTCTGTCGATACAGGGAACGTTTACCTGGTCCAAAGCGTTGGTGGGTATCCGGCCGAACCTGTTTGTGGAATCGAATAAATCGTTTCAAACCACCGACCAGCCCTTCCTGTTCAATACGAACATCCTTTACACGACACAGAAGTATTTCAACAGCCGGCTCTTAACGACTTTGACGAAAGACTTCGCCATCGGCGCATTCCTGCAATATGGCAGCGGCTTTCCTCTGACTCCGCCGACCGCCACGAACACCAACTACATTGGCGGCAGCGAGCAGTTCCGCGTTCCGGGCCAGCCTCTTTATCTGAAGAATCTGAACTGCGGCTGCATCAACCCCTACCAGGATCAGGTTCTGAACCCCGCCGCATGGGCCAACCCGGCCAACGGCACTTTCGGCCCGGCGCTGGGAACTCTCTATGGCGATTTCCGATCGGCCCGCCGTCCCCAGGAGAATTTCAACTTCGGCCGGACTTTCCGCATCAAAGAACGGTATTCTCTGGCGATTCGGGCGGAGTTTGTGAACATCTTCAACCGAACTCAGATCGGCAACCCGATCACCACGGCTCCGGCGAGCGCGCTCAGCCACAACGCGGCCGGACAATTATCCGGCGGCTTCGGCGTTATCAATGAAACGGTGTCAGGACCCAATGTCGCGCCCAGCGTTACGGCGAATGCCGTAGTCGGCCAGCTGTACCAGTTGCCTCGTACCGGAACGCTGATCGCCCGCTTCACGTTTTAGGGCGGTGTGTCACAAATCGTGAGGCTGTCTGTCGCACCAGACTAGTCGACTGCGGAAAAGCTCTTTTCGTTGCCGCTTGCTGACGCGCGCGGTTCAGTAACCCCTGCGGAATTGTAAGTCGGCCAGACTAGTCGGCTGCGGTAAGACGTTGCGGAAGCAGCGTGAAATGCACTGGATCACGGCGGCTGTTCGGCCGCCTGATGCCCGCCAGCGCCGCCAGTTTATCCACTGTCACGCGCCTTCGATTCAGGCGCGCCGCACGGGGCATGGCCACGGCGGCGTCAAAAGCAAGTCCCAGCGTGTGGTCGGAAACCGGGACCGGCTGCTGTTTGACGAGCAGTTGATGACGTCTGAATTCGGCGCCTACTTCCTCGCGCAGCGCCTGGCATCCGCTTGTCCGGTTGTTGCGAAGCTCCTTCACCCACTTCACCCAGACATCGTGAAGATGGGCCTGATAGGCCAGCGGACGGTAAGCGGATTTGAGCTCGAACGTGCCGCCCACCGAGGTCACCATCTCTTTGAACGTGTCGAGGGCCTGAGCGGTGTCCGGCATGAGGCCGTCGAGGGCGGCAGGGGCGGATTCGGCATTCTTCTCGAATGCCTGGGCGTCCGGATCCTCAATCTCGGGAAGCGGCGCCACCCTGCAGTTTGCCAGCACCTGAATGCGGCGGACGGAGCTGAGTTGCGCATCCAGAACGGCCTGCGAAATGGCGCGGTCCGACGAGACCGGCAGTGCTTCCTCCTCGATGGCGGCAGGCACCATTACGGCAGGCAGCGAGTCGGCCGCGTTCAGGCACGTGCAAATGATTGAGAAAAGAAAAACCTGCTTCACGGTCCGATACAAAATAGGTCAATACTCCCGGGGGGCCTGGGGGCCCGTCGATTTGCGCCGAATCCCAAACTGTAACACTGCTGCGTCGATGGTTCGAAACATCAAGGTGAGCCACGAAAGCTTTCTGATGGCGCAGGTGCAGCCGCTATGCCACAACGGGAGCGTCAGCGGGTGATACAACGGGTCAAGCGATGTTATTATACGCATTCAGTTTGAGACCGCTTTTGCGACCGCACTACCTCCGCACCTCCTCACTTATATGAAGCTCACGTGGACCAAGACCGACGAGGCACCGGCGCTCGCGTCGTACGCGCTGCTGCCCATCCTGCGAGCGTATTTCAAAGGGACGGGGGTGGAGATCGAAACAGCCGACATCTCGCTCGCCGGCCGTATTGCCGCCAACTTCCCGGAGCGTCTTCAGGAAAACCAAAGAATCCCCGACGAACTGACGCGTCTGGGAGAACTGGCTAAAACGCCGGAGGCCAACATCGTCAAGCTGCCGAATATCAGCGCCTCAATTCCGCAGCTGCGAGACGCGATTGCGGAACTTCAGGCGAAGGGCTACCACATTCCCGACTATCCGGACGCTCCGTCTACGGAAGAGGACCGTGCGGTACAGGCGCGATTTGCTGTGGTCCTGGGGTCGGCCGTCAATCCCGTGCTGCGCGAAGGCAATTCCGACCGGCGCGCTCCCGGGGCCGTGAAGGCGTTTGCGAGGAAGCATCCCAACAAGATGAAGGCCTGGCCGAAATCCGCTGCAGGGACGTCCGGCTCGGTGACGCGTGTCGCCCACATGAGTAGCAAGGACTTCTTTGGCAGCGAGAAATCCGTGACGCTGAGTTCCGCAGGCGCGGCGGGTATCAAAGAAGCGCGTATCGAATTCGTGGATTCCGCCGGCGCGGTGAAAGTGCTGAAACAAAGAATTCCGCTGACCGAGGGCGAAATTCTCGACTGCGCGGTCATGAACGTGACGGCGCTGCGGAAATTCTATGCGGAGCAGATCGCGGCCGCTAAAGCGGATAATGCGCTGTTCTCGCTGCATCTGAAGTGCACGATGATGAAGGTCTCCGACCCGATCATGTTCGGCCACTGTGTGGCAGAGTATTTCGCCGATGCCCTGCAGAAACACGCCGGCGTGCTTGCAGAGATCGGGGCTAATGTCAACAATGGTTTGGCCGACGTGCTCAGCAAACTCGACC
>Ga0182030_10008482_pt1 | contig 21254 bp, 26 predicted proteins | sample 812S3MmetaG_FD_121299 | JGI IMG/M metagenome (GOLD analysis project Ga0182030, IMG submission 121299) | Permafrost microbial communities from Stordalen Mire, Sweden - 812S3M metaG (Illumina Assembly) | ecosystem: Environmental > Terrestrial > Soil > Wetlands > Permafrost | place: Sweden...
GTTGGAGGGAGTATTCCGGGAAGATTTCCGGCATTCGACTTTCTACGCTGGATCATGCGCGCTGCGGTGTGTCTGTGCAAGCTCCGGACCGTAGCGCCGCTCTTGACTCGCTCGCAACTCTCACCCGTCCGACTTGGGATTGCGTACACAGTGACCGCGCTATGGCCAGACGCCAAGTACCGCGCCGTTGCAACTCGAATTGCAACGCAGATTGGTCCGAAAACAGATCAAAATACGAGCAACCTTCTTGCTATTAGCTGAAGTCGCCAGCAATCTGTGCGGGGATGCACGACAGTTTGGGAAGGTCTGGGCGAGGCCGCGCGTATAATGGGAAACCATGATCGCATCGATCAAGCCGCAGCGGAGCAGACTCCCGCTCTTTCTACTCTTTTCCGCTCAATTATTAGCGGCACAGGACGTGATCACTACCGTCGCCGGCTCCGCCCGCGTCAGACCTTCAGGCGCTGCGGCCGCCCTCGCAACGTCCATCGCACCGTCGCGTATTATCACTGCTTCAAATGGAGATGTCTATTTCGGCGATCGCGAAGCGAATGTAGTCTTCCGGCTATCGTCCGGAGGCCTCACCGTCGTGGCCGGCAATGGCTTGGCCGGATATTCGGGAGATGGGGGGCCTGCAACCAGCGCTTCTCTAAACCAGCCATCGGGCTTCGCGTTCGATAAGCTCGGAAATCTATACATTGGGGATGTGCGGAACGCGCGAGTTCGAAAGGTAGATACCACCGGCACCATTACAACAGTTGCAGGCAATGGCCAGTCTGGGTACGCGGGCGACGAAGGCCCTGCGATCAACGCGAGCATCGGATGGGACCTCGTGGACGCTCTATTCTCCACCAGTGGGGGACACGCCCCTGCCGAATATCCCGGTGCCATTGCCGTCGACGGAAAAGGAGCGCTGTACATAGCGGACTTCTTTAATAATCGGGTTCGCAGTGTCGGGACCGATGGCACGATAACGACAGTTGCCGGCAACGGGTCGAACCAGGTGGTGACGGAGGTGCGGCACTTACCGCCGGAGTGCCCTCGCCCGATGCCATTGCCGTCGACTCCCAGGGAAATCTCTATATCGGTTCCTCAGCCTCGGGAAGTGGAATCCGCAAGGTGACGCCGAGCGGGACCATCACTACTGCCTACCAAACGGGATGTGTCTCCTTAGCCCTGGATAGCAAGGACACGCTGTACTGTAGCACCGGACCCAACGGAGGAACGATACAGCATTTGTTACCGGCCGGAATCACCGTCGTCGCGGGAAGCTCCGGCTCTATTCCGGTGAGCCAACTAGGTTTCGGAGTGAACTTTTTCGGCGATGGCGGTCCCGCTAACGGCGCCCTGCTGGCGAGTCCCTTTGGCGTTGCCGTCGATAGCTCCGGAAATGTTTTCGTGGCGGACACCTTCAACGAGCGAATCCGCATGATAAACCAGGCAGGCATCATTAACACCGTGGCTGGCACCGGCGCGCCAAATTTCTTCGGCGATGGAGGTCCGGGAGCCGGCGCGGGATTAAGCCTTGCCAAGCTTCTTGCTTCCGGAAGCAATATCGTGATCGGCCAGAGCGGCTCGTTGTACATCGCCGATACAACCAACGGCCGGATTCGCCGGGTGGACCCAACTGGCACCATCACCACTTTCGCCGATTTTACCGGCTCTCAATATCCGGGGATTCGAAATCCATACCATATCGCTAGAACGCCTGACGGCGGTCTATGGGCGGCGGAGTTCGGCAACGGCACTATTATCAAAATTGGCGCTGCGGGCGCGATAAGCACGTTCGCCGGTACCGGGAGCGCAACCCCCGCGGACGGCGTCGCCGCTGCCAGTGCGGTGTTTGGTTCTATCAACGGCCTGGCTAGCGATTCGGCGGGAAACCTATACCTTCTAGACGGAACCACGCTGCGTAAGATCGATGCGACCGGCATCCTCAGAACCTTCGCGCCGGGAATCACCAGCGCAGTCGTGGCAACTGACCCATCGGGGAACGTTCTCGTTTCCAGCTACCCAAGCGCGGTGCAAGTAAAAACCATCGCGCCGAACGGCACTGTCACGACCATTCCCGTTCCGCAAGCCTCGCAGATCACCGGCCTGGCCGCCGATTCGGCGGGAAATATTTACGCTTCGGACAGTGGAAACCACAGCCAGATCCTGAAGATCGCCAGCGGCGGAGCAGTGACGGTCTACGCGGGCGATAACCAGTACGGCTTTGGCGGAGATGGCGGTCCTGCCATCCAGGCCGCGCTATGGGGCGTGACAGGTCTGGCTTTAGATCGGACGGGAAACCTCTATATCGCCGATAACGACAACGACCGTATACGCGAAGTCGTCGTTACAGGGTCTTTCGGCGCCTCTCCCATCGCGCTTGGTTTTACGGCGGTTTCCAACGGCATATCTCCTTTTGCGCAAAATGTATACCTCACTTCTTCAATCGCCGGACTCGCCTTCACCACCTCCGCCAGTGCTCCGTGGCTAAGCGTGACCCCCTCCACAGGCACCATTCCGAGCGTCCTCGAAGTGACAGTCGATCCGACCACTCTCGCCGCCGGCAGCTACTCCGGGACCATCACCATCACCGCCCCCAACGCCTCTCCCTCCACCTCCACCATTGCCGTCACTCTAAGTGTCTCTACCCCCACCCCCGCCGCCCTCAGCGTCAGCACCCAAAACGTCAGCTTCACAGTGACCCAGGGCACCACCGCTCTCACCCAGCAACTGCAGATCACGGACACGGGAGGGGGATCTCTTTCCTTCACCGCCGCTACTTCCGGCGCTTCCTGGCTGAACATTTCCACCTCCACCGGCACCGCGACTCCGTCCTCGCCGGCATCGCTAACGATCACCGCGACTCCCGGCTCTCTCAGTCCCGGAACCTACTCCGGCATTATAGCGATCACCGGCGCAGGAGCCACTATCAACGTTCCCGTCACTCTTTCCATCACCGCCCCCACCGCCGCGATTCTCATCTCCCAGGTCGGCCTGACGTTCACGGCTGTCGCGCAAGGCGGCGTGCCCCTCCCGCAGACGTTCGGGATTCTCAACACCGGACAAGGCTCCATGAACTGGTCCGCGACCTCCTCGATGATCTCGGGCGGCAACTGGCTCGCGATTTCCCCCGCCAGCGGCACGGTAACGATGCCCTATCTCGATGTCTCGCTGGTCGCAGCGACGATCAACCCCGCCGGCCTCTCGGCAGGGACATATTACGGCCAGATCCAGGTATCGGCGACCGCCGCCAACACGCCGCAGTTGGTCACCGTCATTCTGAACGTGCTCCCCGCCGGCCTCAGCCTTGGTCCGCAAATCTATCCGACCGGCCTGATCTTCACCGGAGTTGCCGGAGTTACCCCCGGCTCGCAGGACGTGCAGGTCGGCAATCCCACCGCGACAGCGAACAGCTTCCAATCCGGGCAAATCGGAACCGGCTTCAGCTTCTTGCCGACCAACGCCGACATCCAGCCCAACCAGCCTGCCGACGTCCGCGTATATCCCGACTTCACCCAGTTGACTCCCGGCAGCATCACGAAAGGGACCATCACGCTCCAGTTCTCCGACCAATCCCCGTCGCAGACTATCAACGTGTTGTTCGTCGTCGCCCCCACTGGCGCAACCGCTAATCGCACGGGCGCGAAAGACGCCCGCTGGTATCGCATCGACCTCTCGAGCGCCGCCTCCGGATGCGCATCGGCGAACCTGCAAGTTCAATACCGTTCTCCAGCCCTGAACTTCGCCGCCGTCCAAGGCCAGGCGACGCCCTTGGAAGCGCAGGTCACGGACGGTTGCGGCAACCTCGTCGGCACCAGCGGAGGCCAACCCGCTACCGTTACCACCATTTTCTCCGATGGCGAACCCTCCCAGACCATGACCCACATCGGCAACGGCGTCTGGCAAGTCGGATGGAAACCCGTAAAAACCGGCCTCGTCGTCGTGACCGTTGCGGCATTCCTGCCGCAATCTGGCGTGGGCTTGCTTGCAGGCGACGCCAGCCTCACCGGGACCGTCAGTTCTCCCTCCACCTCCGCAACCCCACTTGTTACCGCCGCCGGAGTCGTTCACTCCGCCAGTGATCAGTCAGGCGTCCCGATCTCTCCCGGCGGCCTCATCACTGTCTACGGCAACAACCTCGCCGACGGCGCGGCGCAGGACAACGGCCTCCCTTTGCCTGACACCCTCTCCGGCACACAAGTCCGCCTCGGCACCCAGCCTCTGCCCATTCTCTACACCAACACCGGGCAACTGAACGTGCAAGTTCCCTACGGAGTGCCCATCAACACCCAATATCAGCTGACTGTCCAGCACGGCAGCACACTGTCGGTACCCCAATCACTGGTCGTCGCGCCCGCGCAGCCGGGAATTTTCACGGTGAACCAGCAAGGCACCGGACAAGGCAGCATCGTGAAGAGCGACGGCGTGACGCTGGTACAGCCCGGCACTCCGGCCACCGCGGGAGACACAATCGTGATCTACTGTACCGGCCTTGGAGCGGTTTCGCCAGCAGTGAAGGAAGGGTCGCCCGCGCCGACAAGGCCCCCGTTGGCGACTACGGTGAATCCGGTGACAGTATTTATCGGCGGGCAGACGGCTGCGGTGGCATTCAGCGGCCTAGCGCCTGGGTTTGCGGGGCTCTATCAGCTCAATGTAGTGGTGCCTTCGGGCATCACGGCGGGGAACGCGGTTCCCGTAGTATTAAGCGTCGCCGGGCGGAATAGTCCGCCGGTGACAATGGCCGTGCAGTGACTGCGAGCGTCGTTCAGGTCGTCGCCGAGCGCGCCGAAAGAGCCGCCGTGGTGTTGACCACGAACCTGCCCTTTTCCGAGTGGACCCAGGTCATCCCAAACGCCCGGCTGTGCAAGGCATTGCTGGACCGAATCACCGACCGTGCTCACATCCTGGAAACGGGAACAGAATCCTATCGCTTCCGCCGAATCGCGGACACGCAGAAAGGGAGCCAAAACGCACTGACTTCGGACAAGCTGTGGAAATGACGGTCCGTGGAAAGCCTGGAAAACCAACCCCAGGTTTTCCACCCTTCCCACCGCCCTTGGAAATCGCTGCGCGATTGCACATTCCCACAGCTTCGACGACGACTCCTATATAAAAGGAGAGGCCAAAACCGCCTCCCCTCAGAATCAATAACTTAGGGTGGGCCAAATTAAACCGCCGAAATGGGCCAAGTGCTCTTGCCAAACGCACTTGCCCGCGAACTCATCGCAAATGACACAGTTTGCTATCTGTAAGACCCGGCGGTCCCGGCTCGGAACCTACTTCGTGCCGCCACCATCGCGACCAGCCCGAAGCCGATCAATAACATCGTGCTTGGCTCTGGGGTCGCTTCAACGCTTATGTCATCCAGCACAAACGCCGCTGGATAGTCCATCGTGTCGAATTCCAGCACATCAGATCCAGAGCCAATCACGAAATACGTATATTCAATATAGGAATTACTCACTAAGTTCATGATAATGTCGATGGTGCTCGAGTCCCACAGAATCATCAACGAGTTAGGAGTAGAAGTCCCGCCATCGGTTGGGGCAGCGAGAAAGTAATCGAGTGTATATCCCTGGCCTGGTACCGTCGCCAGAGTTTGAGTCAACGCATTGGCCACAGAACTGCCACAACCAGAGAAATCGCCACAACCGCCCAGGTACGCTGCGTAGTTGCCGCTGTTCGGACCAGGATCAGCACCGGGATCGACGATATTTCCACCACGAGCACTTGCGGCGACGCATGCAAAGCTGCCACTGATGGTCCAATTCGAGAAGTCACCCGTCTCAAACCCGTCATTGGAGACGAGGTTTGCATGGCAAATTGGGGCAAAGGCAATGATCAACCCCGCCACGCTCGTCAAGATTTCGATTCTCAAGACGGATAGCAACTGGATCGTCGTTTTCATTTCAAAATGTCGCGCTGCATCATCCGTTCTGTTTTTCTTGTTCCGAAAGCAGAACAGAATGCCCGGCGTGTACTCCTCAAATATCTCATGTGAACAAGTGGTTATTATCATACATACGGATGTCTTGTTCTGCAAGTAGAACAGAATCGGTGATCAAAGCCCCTTTTCCCCACTATGAAGAGGCAAGTGGGGCCCTCCGGTCACAAGCTCACACAACCTGGTGGAAACGGACGCAAAACCACGCGATCGGGTCCTGTTACGGCTGCTTTATGCCGCTGGATTGCGGGTTTCCGAGGCTTGCGGGCTGCTTTGGCGCAACGTGCGGCCGCGAGGGACTCCGGCCAGATTACGGTGTTCGGTAAGAACGGCCGCACGCGGTCCATCGCCCTGACCGCGCCGCTGTGGGCGGAATTGACCGGAGTCCGAGGAAATGCGGGCGCGGAGCAGCCAGTTTTCCCCTCCCGAAGCGGAAAGCTCCTGGACCACGGGCGCGTCCGCATAATCGTGCGCCGGGCGGCGAAACAGGCTGGGGTGGTGGACGCGGTCAGCGCGCACTGGCTGCGCCACGCCCTGGACCACGGAGCGCCGATCCATCTGGTTCAGGCCACCCTCGGCCACAGCTCCGTTCCGCACGCTCGGCAAGTGACCAGATACAACGTCAGCGCACACGGTTTCGAATCCGGCTCGGAGGCCAATGTTTACGCGGTCGCGGGTTCGATCACTCTACCAATTTAGGATCGACCACCACCGTTCGCCTCTCTCGATGAACACGGAATCCCCATCCCGACGCACCGACCAATGCCACATTCGAGTCGGAAGTGCCGTTCTCAATACCGCGCGAAGGGTGAGCATTTCTTTTTCGGTAAGGGGCGCCGCCGGCCTGTAGCGATATTTGTCCAGCTTGCGAAGTTTCAGAATTACGTCGTGCCACCGGCCACGTGGTGTATTCCACTTTGCACGGGATTTGCGCCATTCGTCATAAACGGCGCCAATTCGGGCCTGCAATTCCGGTGAACGCATAGATCGTAGGTGGCGAAATCAGGAACTTGCAGAGCGCAGTGCCTCCCTGAGACGAACCACCGCCTCTGAGGGATCTGCAACCTCTATGATTAACTTCTCATATCGTTCGTCTTTCAGATCGACGACGATCACCTTTTCAGGGTGGTGCACATCCCAGAAAATCCAATTTCCGTGATGATAAAAGGTCCCAGCCGTGATCACTCCCGGCACCTGGGCTCCGGCGACCCGCATGCCGTGCCACCAACCTTCCGCAATCTTCGCATCCGCGCAAATGCCGGTTACATGCTGGATCGGAATAACGAGGCGGCTGTGGAGCGACCACAGTTTGTCCCAGCCTTCCACTTCGACGATGAGATTCCCCTCTGACACACTCACGATCGTCATGTTTTCCTCCCTGGATGGCTCTAAGAGTAGCGCGTCGGCGCCAACGAATCTAGAGCGGGTTAATGCGCATCCATCGTGACTTCTTCCCGTTGGCGGTTACGGTGCGGCAAGATCAGAACGGGATGATCGTCGCCTGCTCGACCGGCTGATGCCAGCGCAACAGGATCATCGCGTCGACCTGATCGACTTTGGACCGTTGGTTTGGAGACCAGTCTACCTTTGAAACTGGCCTACTGTGCAGTCCCCTTGCACCTCCCGTATTGAAGTCAAAGGATTGTCCTGTAACAAAGCTTGCCATCGTGTATCTCAACAGCATGGCAGCGATTGTTTGGAAAGGCTTTGTCAGCTTCGGTCTGGTTTCGTTCCCGGTCCGGCTCTTCGCGGCGGCGAGAGCGGAAGGCGTCCATTTTCACATGCTCCACAAGAAGGATCTCTCGAGGGTGAAGGAGGTCTGGTTCTGCGCCGAGGAAGACAAGCGGATCGAGCGGTCCGACATGGTGAAGGGATACGAGACGAGCAAGGGCAAGTACGTGGTGGTGGAGGACGAGGAATTGAAGAAAATCGCGCCGCCGACTGCCTGGACCATGGATATTCTGCAGTTCGTGCGCGACACTGAAGTTGATCCGATTTATTTCGAGAAGTCATACTATATCGCGCCCGGCGACGGCGGGAGCAAACCATACGGACTGTTCATGAAGGCGCTTCGGGAGACGAAGTTGAACGCCATCGCGAAGGTCTCGATGCATGGGCGCGAGGATACCGTGCTGATTCGGGCGGCGGCTGATCAGTTGATCCTGCATACTTTGTATTACGAGGACGAGCTCCACGCGGGGAACAAGGCGGGCGGAGCCACGACCAGCGGGACGGCAAAGGAACTCGCCCTCGCGATCCAGTTGGTGCGGCAACTGGCCGCGCCGTTCAAACCCGGGGAGTTTCACGACACTTATCGCGAGAATGTCGAGAAATTGATCGAGCAGAAGAAGAGGGGCAAGAAAATCACCGTCGAGCCCAAGGCGAAACGCGCGCCGGTGATTGATCTGATGGAAGCGCTTCAGAAGAGTCTGAAGGCGTCGGCGGGGACTCCAAGAACGGCGACGACCGCGAAGAAGTCCCGCCGGAAGGCAGCGTAACTCGTCCACGACCGGCGATGCGCGGGACTATTGCGTGCGGGAATTGGCCGCCGTCGGATCGCCCATGCGGCGATTGTCCCTCTACTTTTTAAACGTTCTCCTCGGACTCGCGGTGTGCCTCCAATGACCTCTCGTGCGCTCTCGTGGAATGTTCGAGGGCCTGCCGGGAGAGTTGTGGCCTGTTTGATGATCCTGCTTGCCGTGATGATCGGCCGCTTGCCGGTGGGCATGCGCAGCAAGATCGTGCATCTCAGCAGCGATCTGATGTGAGTCTTTCATGGTCAGAGGATATCAGGATAGCCGTGTCTTGAGCGCCGTTTGACTCGCATTACACTGGGAACGGTGCCGTAGCGGGAGACTAATGTGAAGTTCATCGAGATGATGCTGCTCCTGCCGCCGGAGACGCTGCCGGAGGGATAGGGTTGCCAGGCCGCTATTGCAATTGCTGATGGAACGTTCGCGGATCCCCGTCTCCAACGCGATCACCGGACAACGGAAGGCCGCCCTGCGAGGTCATCTTCATGCCGACGGCGCGATCGGCTCTCATGACGAAAGATATTCGATTACGGGCGGACGAGCGCGTCGCGAAGCTGCCATCCTCCTGCTTGAGAAGGCGTTCGGGGGCCAGGCCCAAAGCTTCAATCATCAACCAGCCATTCTCATTGAACACGCGGTATGTTCGCCGATACTGGGCGTAGGAATCGTGCAGGTTGGATGGCACCTCGCCAGCAGTGAGGACGAAGGTGCCTGTTAACTGCCCGATCTCAGTGACGGAAAGTGGAATGTCAGTCTGCGCGGGCGTCGGTCGTGCAGCTGGCGGCCTTGGAACTTCTGCCAAGCCGAGGATCGCGCGGGCCAACGCCCTTGAAATCGCATAGGCATTCTGTCCTTCTGTGTTTGTGAGCACTACGATCGTCAGTTGATCGGCCGGAAACTCGTACATGGCACCGCTGAATCCGAGCAAGGATCCGTGCTGACCGATGCTCCGGTGGTCATCTTCGTGATTCAGCGTCAGGGCAAGCCCATAATGCATCTTCGGATCCTGCGCGCTCATGCGCTCCGCCGCGCCGCCGGCAGTGGTCATCATTCGGAACGTCTCCGGCCGGAGGAGTTTCTTGTCCTGCACGGCGCGCCAGGTTTGATAAAGATCGCCGACCGTGCTGCAATATCGCAGATCAGTGTTGTAGGCCATGCTGTCCTCGTGCGCAATCACATGGCCTTCGCCGAGCCGACGGTACGCGCGCGACAATCCATGGACCAGTGTGGAATCGTCGCAGTATGTCGTGGATTTGATACCGGCCGGATTGAAGATATTCCGGCGGACGAATTCCTCGTAGGTTTGTCCAGCGACCCTCTCCAGAATCGTAACCAGCAGCTGGAAACCCGAAATTGACCAATCCCACTTCGTTCCCGGTTCATGCACCCACCTTTTATCAGCATAGAGCGCCATCACCTCGTCTAAGGCTTTGGGTTGGCGGCTGGTGGCCTCGATCGGATCGCCGAGATAGTGGTAATCGACGATTCCCGAGGTGTGGTTGAGCAACTGGCGGACGCTGACATGATGGCCTTGAAAGGGGAACTCCGGGATGAATTTCGAGACGTCGTCATCGAGGGACAATTTGCCGCGTTCGACCAGGTGCATGATTGCGACACCGGTGAAGGGCATCATCGGTCCGACGACCCCGTAGACCGTTTCGGCCTTCGCAGGCGCTTCCAATCCTACATCCGCGAACCCGTATCCCTTTTGAAGGATGACTTCGCCCTTGCGGGCGACGAGAACGGAAGCGCCAACGACTCGTTCTTGCTCCATCGCACGTTTCGCGATCGCGTCAAGATCGGCGGGTTTCTGGGCAAGGAGCGCCGTGCAAAGCGATAGCGCGAGAACGGGCCATCCTCCGCCCCTCCGCGTTGGTGCAGGACAGCATGCGAGTGTCATGAGATTTTCCATTATTGTACCGTTCTCCCAACCGCGCGGACCTAGGCGTTTCCGAACCGCGACGCTTCGCCGGCTCAAGCCGACATTGGCGCACCGCATAGAATAAAGGAATGGAATACGTTCGTCTCGGCAAAACGGGTCTCAAAGTGTCCCGCATCTGTCTCGGCTGCATGTCGTACGGCGAACCGGCGAAAGGGGCTCTTACTCCCGGCAGTCATGCGTGGACGCTGAACGAGGCGGATTCGCAGCCCTTCCTGAAGCAGGCGCTCTATCTCGGCATCAACTTCTTCGATACCGCCAATGTCTATTCCCGAGGCGCCAGCGAGGAAGTCTTGGGCCGGTTCCTTAAGAAGAATACGCAACGCGACGAGATCGTCATCGCCACCAAAGTCAACGGCGTCATGCGCGATGTCCCCAATGGAGGCGGTCTTTCACGCAAGGCGATTTTCGCCGAGATCGACGCCAGTCTACGCCGCCTCGAAACCGACTATGTCGATCTGTACCAGATTCACCGCTTAGATGCCGAAACCCCGATCGAGGAAACGCTTGAGGCACTTCACGACGTGGTCAAGGCCGGCAAGGCGCGCTATATTGGCGCTTCCTCCATGTATGCCTGGCAGTTTGCCAAGGCGCTTTATATTGCAGATTTGCGGGGCTGGACGCGTTTCGTCTCTATGCAGAACCACTATAACCTCATCTATCGCGAGGAAGAGCGCGAGATGATGGGTCTCTGCCAAGCCGAAGGCATTGGCGTCGTGCCCTGGAGTCCGCTCGCGCGTGGACGCCTTGCCCGTTCCACGACAGCCGAAGGCACGAGGCGCCTGGAAACCGACCAGTTCGGCAAATCGATGTAGAGCGGCACCGAGGAAGCGGACCGCAAGGTGATCGATAAATTGACCGAAGTCTCCGCGCGCAGGAACCTTCCTCAGGCAACGGTCGCTCTGGCCTGGATGCTGGCCAAACCGTACGTCCATAGTCCGATCGTCGGAGCCACCAAGCCCGCTCATCTCGAAGACTCCGTCCGGGCGCTCAACGTGACGCTATCTCCGGAGGAAATCGCGGAGCTTGAAGGTGCATACATTCCCCATCCTGTTCGCGGCTTCAAATAGTCCGGCCCACGGACGATTCCGTCGCCCCCTGGCCGGCAATCTGAACACGGTGGCCGGATGAAACTGAAATAGCATGCGGCATCGCTGGCGGCTGCTCTTAAGGCCACAAGTTCGTCAGCCGGCCCCGTTGTACACTGGGCAAACCGACTGAACAGATCTAAACTGGAGCAATGCCATCCATTACTCTCGAAGACGCCCGCCGCGTCATTGCCGCCGCTGAAATGAAAGCGGCTGAAATTGACCAACCGATGAATATCGCCGTCGCGGATGAGGGCGGTAACTTGGTCGCACACGTTCGGATGGACGGTGCCTGGCTGGGCAGCATCGACATTTCGATCAAGAAGGCTTACACCTCGCGCGCCTTTGACATCAGCACCAAAGATCTCGCCACTCATTCACAATCTGGAGGCCAATTCTTCGGCATCCATGCGTCCAATGACGGCAAGATCATGATTTTTGCCGGAGGCATCCCCCTCAAGAAGAAAGGGAAAGTGGTGGGCGCCATCGGGGTGAGTGGCGGATCCGGCGATCAGGATCACTCCGTGGCCGAAGCCGGGGCAAAATCCTTTTAAAGAACCAACCGGGGGGCAGTGGCCCTCGTTTTTAGCGGGCTGTACCTTCGCTTGGCGATGCAGTGCGTTGGCAGTGGTGCTCTGCAGTTCTCTCCGTCATCGGCTCCTTCCGCATTAGACTGAAAAGCGTTGCCAGCGCGAGACTCCACAGCACGTTTCATCAAGCCGATGCTCCTTCTGCCAGCAGAGACGCTCCCGGAGGGCGCAGGATGGACCTACGAGTTGAAGCTCGACGGGTTCCGCGCGATCGGGATCAAGACTGGCGGCGAGGTCCGGTTCCGATCCCGGAACGACAAGGACTTCAACCGGAAATATCCAGCGATCGCGCGGACGCTCACGGCTTTGCCCGACGAGACGGTGGTCGACGGCGAGGTGGTCGCGCTCGACGAAGCCGGGCGGCCCTCGTTCAGCGCGCTCCAGAACGGATCGGCCCATGCGACCATCGTCTACTACGTGTTCGACGTGATGATCCTCGGCGGCCGGGACGTGATGGGCGAGCCGCTGCAGGCGCGGCGGGAACTGCTCACGCGCGAGTTCCTGCCCCAGCTGGCCGATCCCGTCCGGGAGGCTCCGAGGTTCGACGCCGCCCTTGCCGATTTGATCGCGGCCGTCCGGGGCCAGGGCCTGGAGGGCCTGGTCGCCAAGCGCCTCGACAGCGTCTACGAACCCGGCGCGCGCTCGGGAGCGTGGCGCAAGATGCGGATCAACCGCTCCGAGGAGTTCGTGATCGGCGGGTACACGAAGGGCGGGCGGACATTCGACGCGCTGGTCCTCGGCAGGTACGAGGGTGAGCAGCTCGTGTACGTGGCGCGGACCCGCGTCGGGTTCACTCCGGCGAGCCGGGCGCGCCTGATGGCCCGGTTGCGGCCGTTGGAGGTCCAGGAGTGTCCGTTCGCGAATCTCCCGGAGGCGCGCTCGGGCCGGTGGGGCGAGGGCCTCACGGCGGAGAAGATGAAGGAGTGCGTCTGGGTACGGCCGGAACTGGCGGCGGAAGTGGAGTTTGTGGAGTGGACGCCGGACGGGCACCTGCGGCATGCGAGGTTTGTGGGGATGGCAGACGAGAAAGATGGGCGGGACCTTTAGAGTCCTCTCCAGACAACTGGCAAGCCCGGAATCACTTACGATATCTAGAATGCAATCGGATGACCGAAAAGAGATCAGTCGCTGGTGGCGGGTTGCCGGCGGACTGTTGATGAATCTGGCGCTGGGGACGCTCTACGCGTGGAGCGTGTTCGTGGCGCCGCTCGAAGCCCGGTTTGGATGGAAGCGGGCCGATACGTCTATGGTGTTCACGATCGCTGTGATCGTGTTTGCCCTCAGTTTCGTAGTGGCGGGCAGGATTCAGGATCAGTTCGGGCCGCTGTGGTGCTCGCTGGTGGGTGGAATCCTGGTGAGCCTGGGGTTCTACTTGTGCGCGTATACCACCAGCCTGAGCTACCTTTATGTCTGCTTCGGAGTGATCGGCGGCCTGGGAAATGGATTCGGGTATGCCACACCCATTCCGGTAATGGCCAAATGGTTTCCAGATAAACGCGGGCTGGCGGTGGGTCTGGCGGTTGGCGGGTACGGCGCCGGGTCGGCCGTCTTCGGCCCTCTGGCGCAACTGAAACTGATTCCAGCTTACGGGCTGCCCGCAACGTTTCGGATTCTGGGGGTAATTTTCCTGGTGATGACGATAGCGGGGGCTTTGCTTCTGCGGAATCCCCCAGTGGGATACCGGCCGGACGGGTGGTCGCCGGAAGCCGTCAAGAGCGCGGGGTCGGAAGGAGATTTTACACCTGGCGAAATGCTGCGGATGCCCACCTTTTACCTGATGTGGGTGGGATTTGCGTTGGGATGCTCGGCGGGGTTGATGGTGATCAGCCAACTGGTGCCGTTCGCTAAAAGCGTGGGAATTGCAGCAGGGGCGCTTTCGACCATGACGCTCGTGGTAGGCGCGTTCGGAAATGCCTCAGGACGGATTCTCTCAGGGTGGGTCTCGGACAGGCTGGGGCGCATCAACGTACTGCGGACGATGATCGGGATCTCGATGGTTGCGATGCCGGCGTTGTATGCCGCCGGGAGCCAGGTGGCGTTGCTGTACGCGGCGGTGTTCGTCGTCTATTGGTGTTACGGAACACAAATCTCCGTAAACGGGGTCGCGGCGTCAGACTTCTGGGGCACAAAGAACGCGGGCGTCAACTACGGGATCCTGTTTACGGCGTGGGGCGTGGCCGGGATCATCGGGCCGCGCATCGGCGGCGTGCTATATGACCGATATCACAACTACCAGGCCGCGTTTTACACCGCTGCGGTCCTGGCGGGTGTGGCGCTGCTGTGCGAACTTAGTGCACGCCGACCAGTCGTAGGCGGAGAGCCTACCACTTGAATGGTCAGTGTTTACTCCGCCCGGCTCACACCTGCTCAGATCAGCCGTCAAAGACAACTCCGGCAGGCCGCTCTCCAGGACATGGGCGATCTGGCGCCGGGGTTCACCGTGATGTTGATCCGGCCGCGTTCGAGCAGGCTCACGAGCGTGCGGTTAAGGGAACCAGTGGAACTACTCAATCAATCATTTCAGAGCATATGGGACCCCGCATTGGTGGGAGGTGGAAACGTCTGGGCTAGTACCTCAGAGTGATTGACGCCCCACTGGAGGCGGACTTAGTATTCCAGCTGAGAGCGGACTCAAGGCACACCACCTGAGGCACGGAATGGACGCCCGCGCGTAAAACGCTCCGCTCTCGCCATGAGATATCCGCATGACCGAGCGTCAATGGGAACTTTTCCGGCTCAGCGTGGTTGAAACTTGGCCAGACTCACCCTTCAAGGCCGCCACCATCGCCGCAATCCAAGGCAAGCTTGCCGCGATCGACTATGCGGAAGCGTCGACAAACCGTGCGAGCGGTGATTGGAAAATGGTGAGGACGGCCGCGTAATTGCGCCGATCCGCTCCCGCAACCACCACCGACGCGATCCTTCCGATCACTTCTCCTGGCCGGGCGCGCGGTACTTGGTAGACATCGCGAGCGCCTGATCGGTCTCCTCGACGGTCAACAACGGCGTTGTCCTGACCCTGACCAACCCTGTTTGTCCTACGCTCAACGACAACGCGGCAATAGTGGTGTTGTCCGGTGGGTCCACGATCAACACGACATCGTCGGAGCCCAGGGCGAAATGCAAACTCTCCACCTTCCCCTTGAGGCTCTTCATCGCGGTTTGCACGGCAGCCTTGCGGCCGGACGCGGTCTCCTTCACCAGCCCCTTGAGGCCCTCGGGAGTGTAGCTTCCTTGAATCATGTACTTCGGCATCGTTTGTCCTTCCTGCCGATCGCGCAAAGCGCCAGCGATCGTGTGGAGTCTACAGGACCAGGAGATGGAAAGCAACGGCCCATGTCGCCAGTTCAGGAGTTCGCCGCGAACAGGAACACGCGGACGAAGGCGGTCGGCTCAGACTCTCGCGGTCTGTAGAACGCGGGCGATTGGGTTTCAGACAATAGTGGAACGCAGCGGCACGAACGTGGTCTCTCGCGCGAAAAGTGTGTTTGGAAGGTGGGAGCGCATAGGTGACCGCGGACACGAAACTGCGTTGCCCAAGTTTCGGTACTCCAGATCCGACATGTATTGAGCTACAAGCCGAGTCCCCTCATGTTCCAGTCCGAACCGCTCCAGACATCTGTCGTAGAGTTGGCGAGCGAACTGAAGTCTCGGTTCTTCAGAGGTGGCGATTAGGCGCAGCATACTGTATGGTGCATGGATGCCCGAGGAACGTTTCATCAGAAATCGTCTATTCGCCAGAGCCACCCTCTCGGCGAGAGCATCGACGCTTTGGGGCAGGGCCTGCTGGGCTGGCTGGCTGACGCCCGACATTTCAGGGCGCGCCAGGACGTGATGACCGCCCAGGCTAGGCTGCTTTCCTTGTCGCGCCCGCCTTCTTCTTTGCCCATCGTTTCTCCATCGCGATAGACAGCGCCTTCCGTCCAGCGGCGGTAAGAACGCGCTTCTTGACCTGCACGGGAGCCTTCGTGGGCGCTGCCTTGGGTGCCACCGCAACGGGAGCCGGCGCCGCAGCAGCAGCCTTCGCCGCCCTGATGGCCGCCCAGCGTTTCTTGGTCGCAGCGATGATCGCCCGCCTGCCGGCCGCGCTCATCTTCCGATTAGCCGGGACGGTAGGACCTACGCTCGCGGGCGGCTTCGAGTCCGGTTCGACAGACGGCAGTACCGCCTTTCGACCGGAACCCGGTGGCCTTCCCTTTCGCTTCGGACCTTGAAGGGCGTCAATCGCCTTTGTGAATCGGTCTCGCTCGCTTACGAGCAAAGCCAGTATGTGATCAGTTGTCATGAACGAGAGGCTAACATACTAGCCACAAATCGGAACACAGCAGGCGCGCAAGGTTTGTTGCAAATAATGCGGGTCGTCACACAAAAGAGAATGCTTGCCGTTATTGCAGGTTGGTGCGTCCTCAATGTCGTAGGACGATGCACTAAAGGAGGCCAGTAGTCCGTAGCGAGTTTCGATCTCGTTGTCTGCTGTTTTTAGCGCGCAGCGGTATTCATAACGTTCGACGTTTCGCTTTGCTGTCAGGGCAAAGCTTCTTGTAGGTTGGCGTCGCGCAAGAAACGAGCCGTCTCTTCTAGCAGCCGACACCGAGCAAAATCCGCCAAGCTGCGGGCGCCCGCCGCTTTAGCCATCGCCTTCAATTGGTTGTGTTCGTCCTCGTTGATGCGAAAAATCACGAGCCTTGGCTTCGCTTCAGCCTTTGGCCGTGGCTTTTTAGGGGCGTCGAACGCCCCAGGGCCTAAAGTACGCCACGCGGTCCGCCATCGACGGATTTCGGCTGGGTCCACCCTACAAGCACGGGCCACCTCCTTCAGCGGAGTTCCTTCCTCCACTCGCTTAACGGCGGCTTCCTTCATTTCCTTCGTGAATCTCCGACCTTCGGTTCGCGAAAACGCCTGAGGCCCCAAGTCCCGCATTTCGTCGCGCCAGGCCCGGACCATGGCTGGGTCGAGATTCTCGGCGCGGGCCACTCGTCTCAAGGGCGTCCCCTTTTGAACGCGTCGAATTACAGCTTCTTTAAATTCTTTCGTGAATTTACGATCTACCTTCCGCGAAAAAGGCACACCGCCGTTCGACTCTGTCAAAGCAGGCACCTCCTCTTTAAGACGCGGGCAGGCGTTTCTTTAGACCTGTTCATTACCTCGGCTTATCTCAAGCAGATTTCTAACCTAAAGCAAGCAATCCTGGCAAGCGTTTTGCGAAGCACAGCACTCACTGTTGAAATATCCCGCCTTCGCCCTAAGGTATTCGCCCCTCAATGCTCTGCAATCGTTCACTCCGACCATTCTAGGCACAGCGCACTACGAATCTCAAAATGCACGGTCAGTAAGCTCCCCGCGCCGTTACGACTGCAGCCACGGTACGCGCGAGGATGTACAGATCCAACCATGGCGACCAGTTGCGGATGTAGTACGTATCGAGGGCTTCCTGCACCTCGACGTCGCCCTCACTGCGCGCACTAACCTGCCACATCCCAGTGAGCCCTGGCAGCACACGTGTCCGCAATGCTCGAAATTCCGCTGAAAAATGTTCCAGGTGATAACCGGGAAACGGTCGCGGCCCCACCAGACTCATCTCACCCCTCAGAACGCTCCATAGTTGCGGCAGCTCGTCGAGACTGGTACGCCTCAGCAGGTTGCCGATCCACGGCAGCACACGCGGATCGTGGCGAAGCTTGAAATATCGTGACCATTCGAGGCGATCCCCTGGATGTTCGGCGAACCACAATTCCAGTAGGCGTTCGCAGTTGATGCGCATTGTGCGCAATTTCCATACCGCGATGCGCCGGCCGTCGATCCCCTCGCGCATCTGGCAATGAAACGCCGGACCGCGGCTGATCAACTTGATCCACACCGCCGCGGCCGCGATGATCGGAATGCTCATCACGAACAGAGGCGCTGCGATGCATCGATCCATCATTCTCTTTAGTGCGAGATTGTGCGGCATCAACAGGTTCTTTTTGATTTCCAGGCCGAGGCAGCCGCCGACATCACGTGCTGTTACCCACAAGCTCGCCACGCGGGTGAACTGCGGTATCACGATGACGCGCGGAAAATTAAGTTCCTGTAGCAGGCCTACAGCGTCATCTCCGTCTAAATCGGCCAGCGCGACGATTGCTGCTTCGGCCCGTTTTTCGAATTCCTGAGCTAGCCCTAATGGACCTGCCACCGGCACCGTCTCCAGGGAGTTGTTCCATGTTTCGGGGCGATTGTCCAGAAAGACGATGGGAATTAATCCAAGTTGCGGTTCGTTTAAGAGAGTCCGCACCACTAGTCTGCCTGCCGATCCGGCTCCGATCATCACTACTGGGATGCCCCATTGTTTGCGCCTCGCTAAAATACTCCTCACAAGCGACTCGGCTAATGGGGGCAACACGAGGGCGAAGACGAACGTCAAGAGAAGTACTCCACGCGAAAGTACCCCGCGAGCGACGATGTTATCCCACGCGACTAAACCTCCGAACACGGCGAAAGTCGCAAGAGTCCTACGCCGCAATCGTTCGACTGGCCCAAGCAAGTAGCCGGGATAGATTCCAAGTTGGTGATGGACCACGGGGAGCAACAGGATTCCCACGGCGACCGCGAAGTATTGGTCAACGCCTATATTCGCGGTAAAGAACGGAGCGAGCAGGCGACGCACTCCTAGTCCCAGTCCCAATGCAGCTTCAAGCGCGACGATATCGGCGCATAGGATTGCCCAGGGCGTCCAGGCGGTGGCCTGAAATGTCGGGATCGCGACCTTCGCGCGGGCGGCGGTGCTCATGAAAGTCTCGTCCCGATAATCTGCTTCGCCGCGAGGACTGCAAATCGAGGATTGTAGAGCAGATAACGTCGCCAAAGTCTTCTTGGCTCCGTCGCGAGACGGAACACCCACTCCAGTCCGGCACCTTGCATCCAGCGTGGCGCCTGTGGTTTCGTACCGGCGATAAAATCAAACGCGGCTCCCACGCCTAGCATTACGACTGGAACGCGTCCTCGATGATCGGACATCCACAGGTCCTGTTTCGCGCCGCCCAGTCCAACGAACAAGATACGTGCGCCCGAGTCCCGAATCCCGCGTACTACGTCTTCGTCTTCCTCCTGTGACAAGGTCCGGAATGGCGGCGCCTCTTTGAATGACACATTGAGTTGCGGAAAGCGGGATCTTAAGTTCGTAACCATCCGCTCGACCACTTCTTTGGTCGATCCGTAAAATCCCACCGGAAGGCCCGCGCACTGGGCTGCGTCCAAAACGGAGAGAGTTAAATCCGGACCGTAAACGCGAGTCGCCGTTCTTGTTCCTAAGCCCCGGAGCATCCATACCAGGGGCATTCCGTCGGCCGTTACCAGATCCGCTTGCTCCAATGCTGCTCTATATTTCTTTGAGTCCCTGGCTTCCATGACACTTGCCACTACGCCCAGGCATACGGTTCTCGACTCGCCTCTCCGCGCCCATTCGATCACTCGTGACGTCGCATCAGCATAGGATGTCACGTCCACACTGATGCCCAAAATGGTCCGGCGCTCAGGAGGCTGCACGTCTCTCTCTCCTAAAATTCGCGATTGCGGTCTCGTAGCTCGCAGTCAGCATTTCGTAGTTCCGCTCGGCTGAATATTTCACTTCGTATTCCTGCCGAGCCGCCCGCCGCATTGCGTCCAGGGCAATGTGATTCCCAAAGGCCCACCGGACATTCCGCGCGAGATTTGCCGCGTCGCCTGCATTGAAAAGGAGTCCGATGCGTTCGTGCGACACCATTTCGGCCATCGATCCCAGATTCGATGCGATCACCGGAAGGCCGCACGCGAATGCTTCGATGAGCGTCATTGGCGCGCCCTCGTACCACTCCGAGGGGAAGATCAGGATGCGTGCTTCGCGCATGAGCTCTAGGATCTTGTCGTGCGGCTGCCTTCCGATCCACGTTACGCCGGAAGGCCACTGCGTTCCTGCCAATGGGCCATCTCCGGCGACTAACAGCGGGATGTGCCTGAGGTCCTTCCAGGCTTCCGCCAGGACTGCGATACCTTTTTCCGGGGACAACCGCCCGACGAAGAGCGCGTAGCTCCCGGTTCCGGTGCCAACGCCGGGATCCGGCGAGACAAAATTGGGCTTCACGACGATACGGCTTGCAGGCAGTCCTCCCTCGATGAACTTCTCGCGTGCAAAATCGTTTAGCGCAATGTAGAGGTCCACCTTTCGATGCCAAGTTCGCGCCGCCCGATGGACGGTTAGCATGGTCGCTACAGCGGCTGTTGCCGGCCGGCTTCCTCGATAGCACTTGTTTGCCATCCCCGGCCGAAACGATCGCTGATCGATGCACTCCTGACAAATCGCGCCGTCTCGAAATAGCGTTGCTCCAGGGCAGAGCAGACGGAAGTTGTGGAGCGTCTGAATGACCGGGACGCCTTCGCGCTGCGCGGCGTAATACGCGGCGGGTGAGATCAGCGGGAATGTATTGTGAAAGTGCACGACGTCAGGTCTCTCACGTCGAATCACTCGGGTGAGTGCGTTGGCGGATTTTGAGTTCCAGACTGCACTTAGGGTAGTGACCGCGGCGCTTCCTTTTTCGATGCGCGCGTTATCTTCTTCAAAACGGATGACTCGGTGACTCTTGCACTCCAGCAATGCCGATTCAGAGGCGAAGACTTGATCTTCTCCGCCGGGCTGCCGATAGCGATTGTGAGCCATCAGTACCGTCCGAGAGTTTACGGCCATGATGGAAGTCATTTTGCGAGAATCATGATGGAGTATCCACCGAGGAGTCGAGCGCCCAACTTTTTTGGAAGTATTCTGCGGGGCAGGTTCGTCAAGCGCGTAGCGGGGCGGTGGGGGCGTTCGAGCGAGACTGGCGTCAAGAAATAATCGACGACTCGCTGATCCGAATGCTCCACTGCCTTAACAGCGGTCTCCATGGTGAACAAATGCAGATGCCCCACCGAGTCCCAGCAGTTCCCGCCGCGGAGTATCAACGACGCGCTCGCGTCCAGTGGTATGTGATACAGCTTCCAAGCAGCTTTGGCGCTACATTGGCGCATGAAGGCAAAGCAGTCTTCTACGTGTTCTATCACGTCGATAATAAGCGCGAGATCGAAAAAGCGTCGATCGGCAAACGCGTCTCCGAGAATAAACTCGCAACGCTCGTTTTGTAATCGTTGGCTCAGGGCATGGGCCTGCGGGCTAACCTCATA
>Ga0182030_10008483_pt1 | contig 21254 bp, 15 predicted proteins | sample 812S3MmetaG_FD_121299 | JGI IMG/M metagenome (GOLD analysis project Ga0182030, IMG submission 121299) | Permafrost microbial communities from Stordalen Mire, Sweden - 812S3M metaG (Illumina Assembly) | ecosystem: Environmental > Terrestrial > Soil > Wetlands > Permafrost | place: Sweden...
GCGTGGGGCACGGGCGAGGGATGCACGCCACCGGCGACCAGTCCGGCAAAGTGCGCCATGTCCACCAGGTAGAGAGCGCCAACCTTGTCGGCGATCTTTCGCATGCGGGCAAAGTCGATGATGCGGGGATAGGCCGAGCCGCCGCCGATGATGAGCCGGGGCTGCTCGCGCACGGCGAGGGCCTCCATCGCGTCGTAGTCGAGGGTTTCGGTCTCGCGGGTGACGCCGTAGCTAACGACGTGATAGGTCTTGCCGCTGAAGCTGAGCTTGTGGCCGTGGGTGAGGTGTCCGCCGTGAGCGAGGTCGAGTCCCATGATGGTGTCGCCGGGCTGGATGACGGCGGCGTAGGCGGCCATGTTGGCCGAGGAGCCGGAGTGCGGCTGCACGTTGGCGTGCTCGGCGCCGAAGATCTGCTTGGCGCGGTCACGGGCGAGGTTTTCAACGACGTCGGTAAATTCGCATCCGCCGTAGTAGCGCTTGGCGGGATAGCCTTCGGCGTACTTGTTGGTGAAGACCGAGCCGGTGGCCGCAAGCACGGCTTCGCTGACAAAGTTCTCCGAGGCGATCAGCTCAAGGCCATCGTGCTGACGGTTCTCCTCGTTGGCTACGGCCTGGGCAACTTCAGGATCGACTTCACTGAGCGGACGGAACATCGACGAATTCGACATGAGAACTCCTGTTGAGATTGAATCTATAGGGTACGACGGAAGGGGCGCGGGTGGGAAGAGCAGGAGACGCTCCCGCCGCCGCGCAGCCCGGCCTCTGGCGATATACTGTCAAGGGCTGGCCGAAATGGACGTAGTTTCAAAGCGGGCACGATCCAGAATTATGCGGTCGGTGCATTCATGCGACACTGGCCCGGAGATGTCGGTACGCCGTATTCTTTGGGCACTCGGATACCGGTACCGTCTCCACTCTGCGGACCTGCCTGGCCGTCCCGACATCGTTTTCCGCTCAAGGCGGCGGGTGATATTCGTTCACGGCTGTTTTTGGCATCAGCATGACTGCGGTGCGGGTGCCCGACCGAGCTCGAATGCATCCTACTGGAATCGGAAGCTGGATGGGAACATGAATCGGGACGAGCGGAATATGTCGGCCCTGACACAAACAGGCTGGAAAGTCCTTGTTCTTTGGGAGTGTCAGATTCAGAATAGGGCGAAGCTCAAATATCGGCTGCTGCGTTTTCTTGGTGCCAAATGGACAGAAATAAGATGACTTGGTACGAGTTCTTTGCAGGCGGGGGAATGGCGCGGCTCGGACTTGGCGAGCAATGGCATTGCCTCTTCGCGAACGACTTCTCCACGAAAAAGGCTGCTGCGTACCGTGCAGCGTTTGGCGAGAACGGCATCGCGCACGAGTTGAGGGTCGAGGATGTCCGCGAGCTGAGAGTGACTGATCTTCCCGGAGTGCCGGACCTCGTCTGGGCTTCATTTCCCTGCCAAGACCTTTCTTTAGCCGGTAACGGCGCCGGTTTGGACGGGCACCGCAGTGGCATGTTCTCCCCATTCTGGGAATTGGTGCGTGAACTTGCAGTAGATGGAAGAAAGCCCCAGATTGTTGTGCTCGAGAATGTAGTTGGGGCGATTACCTCGCATGGCGGGAGGGACTTTCAGAACATTATCTGCAAAATGACCTCGGCTGGTTATAGCGTCGGGGCAGTGGTGATCGACGCCGTGCTCTTCGTTCCCCAATCGCGCCCTCGACTGTTCGTCGTTGCGGTGGATTCTGCTGCCTCAATTCCGAAGACCTGCTCCGTGGACGAACCAAATGACCTTTGGCACCCTGCCAATCTGGTGAAAGCCTACGAGGATCTTCCTGCTTCCCTGAAGCGCAACTGGATTTGGTGGACGCTGCCCGAACCAACCGCGCGAGTGAAATCGCTTGCCTCGCTGATAGAGGACGTGCCCACGGGGATAAGGTGGCACGAGGCTTTTGAAACAAAGCGACTGATAGGAATGATGTCTCCACTGAACCTGAGAAAGGTTCGCCAAGCCCAAGCGCTATCCGAAGCAACCGGGGAGAGATTAGTTGGCACGGTTTACAAGCGCACGCGACCGGTGTTGGTTGACGGCGTGACAAGGAAGGTGCAGAGGGCAGAGCTTCGGTTTGACGACATTTCTGGATGCCTTCGTACGCCTGCGGGAGGGTCTAGTCGCCAGATCATTTTTGCCGTAGAGGGTAAGTCCGTGCGGTCCAGGCTTCTTTCGACGAAAGAAGCTGCGCGGCTAATGGGCGTTCCTGAAGATTACCCAATCCCGGCAAACTACAACGATGGGTATCATCTATTTGGGGACGGATTGGTCGTGCCGGCGGTAGCGTGGCTCGACACGCACATCCTGCAACGAATAGCAAAACCGACAAAGGCAATAGGTGCCGCGTAATGGCGGGACCTAATCAAAATATAGGAAGTCGCCCCATCATCCTTTGCTCACGTCCCGTAGAGCTGGAGCGGACCATCTCCGAATTCGCCAGCGCGCTGAAGAAAGCCGCTCCGAGCATCGGAAGCCACGGCATGAGCGAGGAAGAGTTCTGGACCAGTGGGTTGTTTAGAAGCGCTGTGGAGCGCCTTCGTGGTCAGCAGGTTGCCTCGATGGCTGAAAAGCGCGATTTTATTGCAGGGATACTCGACAGTCTCCGCGACCGAGGACTAATCGCAGAGTGGAAGTCATCGGGAGCGGGAGACAGGCACGACTACGAAATGAAACTCCTCGACGGCACTATCGTTGCAATCGAGGCGAAGGGATGCTTGGACGGGAATAATACGAACATCTTTGAGCGGCCCCCGCACGCTGACGAGTTCCTGATCTGGTCCTTGTGCCAGAATACCGGTGCCGATCCCCGACACAATGTTTGGTCTGGCATACACACGAGGCTGAGCGCTGAGATTATTCACCGCAAACAGAGGGTTGACGGATTGATCGTGTGGGACATGTTATGTGGGACAATCGGTCGCCCTTGTCCCAAACTGGCGGGAGGTGACGCGAGAGCCACTTTCGTCGGCGGTCTCAGGTTGCCGCCGCCCTGCCTCTACCTCTTTCCGCGGAGCATTCCCGACCCCAGAAACAATTCCAATCCGCGCTGCTGGGAATTGTCCGAGGTCAAGAGTCTTGCCATGCTCCATGACGCTTTTCATGGCGACCTTGAGGATGTGGTGGAAGTACATATCTCGGCGGATGTCGAGGATGCCACAGTACGTCGAGTCACGCGGCTCGTTCGAAACGGGACCGAAATATACAAGTCAGAACCAGCGCCGATACTTAGAGCTAACCGATAGAGCGCAGCCGCTTTAGGCGCGCTCCGAGCGGGGACGGGTGTGGGAGTACACTTGTCGGCTGACGCTGGATTTAAGGAGACTGCAATGGGACGGCTGGTACAGCTATCGAAGGTCGAGGTTCACAAAGAAGCGGGGAAGAGCAAGATCAAGCGAATCCAGATCGAGGGCTTCCCGGAGGTAATCCGCATGGGGGTTCACGGCGGGATTGCGGAGTTTTTCAAGGTTACGCCGGATGAGCCGCTGGCATCGACGCTCGATTATGTGGTGGCGGCGGTGGGCGGCTGCATGACGGGCACGCTGGCCGGCGCGCTGGAAGGGCGCGGGATCAGCGCCGATCCGGAGAAGCTCGAAGCGCATGCCGAGGGGCGGATGGAAGAGGTGGATGGCAAGCTGCTCCTCACCCACGTCACGGTGAAGTACCGGCTCAAGGTTCCGAAGGACCGCCGCGAGGCCGCCGAGCGGGCGCTCGAACACCATGCGAGCCGGTGTCCGGTCTCGGAGAGCGTGAAGCGCGGGATCAGCGTCGATTTTGTGAGTGAGATCGTGGAGGAGTAGGGTTCGCGAGACGAACTGAGGTTCCCCACATTCGCCCAAAAACGGGGCGGACATGGGGCACCCGCGCTTTCCCTCTGCGGCTAAAGCCGCGCGAAACGAGCCTTCCTGGCGGCATGGCTGAAGCCATGCCCTTTCAAAACCGGGTTATGAAACAGCTTCTAGAGGTTAGTGCAAAATGGCACCGACGGGCGGGCGAGGCTGGGAACGGCGTTCGAGCACAACGACCGGGGTGCTGGAAGAAGACTTGGGTTTTCGCATCAAAAGCACCAGCGGAGTGGTGAACAGGAATAACCATCCCATCAGATAAAAGACATCGACAAAGCTGAGCAGGGTCGCCTGCTGCTGCACCGAGCCGTAGATGGCTGCAAGAGCCTGGTGGGTTGCGGTGGTCCCATCGGCGCCATGCTGCATGAACATCATTCGGAGCTGGGTCAGCGCCTGCTGGGTCTGCAGGTTGTAGAGGGAAATGTGTCCAGACAAGCGGGACTGATGGAACTGGGAGCGGCGCGCGACCCAAGTTGTGACAAAGGAGATTCCCATGCTGGAGCCGATGTTGCGGGTCACGCTATAGAGACTGGTTGCGTAAGCAATATCTTCTTTCGGAATCGGCTCCATGATGACGATGGTCAAAGGTACGAAGAGGAGAGTTTGACCTACCCCCTGGTTGATCTGATGGACGAGAAGATCCCAGGTGCCGGATTGCAGATTCATGGTTGAATAGCCAAAGAAGGCCGCGCTGGCGATAATCAGTCCGATGAACAACATCCAGCGGGCATCCCACTTTTTACCGAGAAGATAGCCCACGAACGGCATGCAGCAGGCGGTGGCGATTCCGCGCGGGCTGGTCCAGACGCCGGCGGTGGCGGCACTCCAGCCGAGCAATTCCTGCATGAACAAAGGCAGCAGGACGAGGCTGCCGTACATCACAAAGCCGAGGACAGTGACCATGGCAATACCAGCGGAAAAGGCGCGGTATTTGAATAGCGACAACTTTACCAACGGCTGCTTGACGCGCAATTCACGAACGATGAAGCCGGTGAGCAGGACGCCGGCAACGATGGCAAGGATGATAATGAAACGAGAGCCGAACCAGTCATCCTCCTGTCCCTTGTCAAACATGATCTGGAGAGCGCCCATACCGACGGCGAGCATTCCGAGACCCCATCCGTCCACCCGCATGTTGCCGCGCTTGAGGTATGGCGGATCATAAATGAACGCTGAAATCAGGATCAGGCTGAGGATTCCGATGGGCAGGTTGATGTAGAAGACCCAGCGCCAGGAGTAGTTATCGGTGATCCAGCCACCCAAGGTAGGTCCCAGGACGGGGGCAGCGACAATCCCCATTCCCCAAAATGCCATGGCCTTGCCGCGTTCTTCATGAGGATATTCTTCGAGCAGCACGGCTTGCGAAAGAGGCTGCAATCCGCCTCCGGTAAGGCCCTGCATGACCCGGAACAAAATAAGGAGAGGAAGACTGGGCGCCAGACCGCACAGCACACTGGAAAGAGTAAAGCCGGTGACCACGGTCATCAGCAGGCGCTTGCGTCCGAAGTAGTTGGAAAGCCAGCCGGTGATGGGGAGGATGATGGCATTGGCGACAATGTAGGAGGTTAGAACCCAGGTTGCCTCATCCACGGTCGACGAAAGGCTGCCGGCGATGTGGGGCAGGCTTACGTTGACGACCGAGGTATCGAGCACCTCCATGACCGCGCTGGACATGACGGCGATGGCAATCAGCCAGCGCCGGGCCGATGGCGGTACCGCGGCGATATTTGCCATTGTTACGCGCCCTCTTCACAGTGCATGACGATTTTGCCAGTTCGGTCCTCCGGCTTAACGCGACGCAAGAGGCCGTGGCGCGACCGAATCCCAAGTTTCAGCAATACTGACGATAGTTCAATCATACGGCGGTATCGGGTGAACTTCAAAAAAGGAAAAGGCCCGCACCAGAATGTGCGGGCCGAGCCACTGCACGGAATATTCAGAACGCCGAATGTCTCGTGGACATATGTTCACGGGAGAAGTGAAATAGTTTATTTCATTGAATTATCGAAGTTCACTATTGCAGTACGCTCATCCTGCTTGCGGCCTCAGCGATCGCCGCGATGTGTGCTGGAGTGGTACCGCAACAGCCTCCGATGATGTTCGCTCCGGCGGCAACCAGTTCCGGAACGCGTGATGCCATGTATTCGGGCGTCTCTTTGTAGACCGTTTTGCCATCCACAAAGGCCGGCAATCCTGCATTCGCCTGAATGAGAATCGGCGCCTTCGGCACGGCTCGGCGAATCAGCTTCGCGATCTCGATCATCTGGTCGATTCCGTTGCCGCAATTCGCACCCACCGCGTCGGCTCCGGCATCGAGCGCAGCCAGCGCCGCCTTCTCCGGAGTTACTCCGACTGCGCTTCGATAGCCCTTTGCACCCGCACTGAAGGTAAATGTACAGATCACCGGCAGCGGGGTGTTTTCCTTCACCGCGCGAATCGCCTGCGCCGCCTCCTGCACGGACCACATGGTCTCGACGCAAATCGCGTCCGCGCCTCCTTCGGCTAGTGCAACCGCCTGGCGTGCGAACGAATCGTAGAGGTCGGTGGCGGCGATCCGTCCGCCCTCGCCCCGCACGAATATACCCGTAGGGCCAACTGAGCCGAGGACATAGCCCTTCGCGCCGACGCCCTCCTTTGCCAGCCTGGCGGCGGCCCGGTTGAGTTCCGCAAGTTTGTCCGCAAGGCCGTAGGCGCCCAGTTTATGCGCGTTTCCGCCGAATGAATTGGTTTCAACAATCTCCGCACCCGAGGAGAAATAGGCAGACGCAATATCGCGGAGTTCGTCAGGGTGGGTCAGGCACCATGATTCGGGGCACTCGCCGGCGACCAGGCCATGTTCCATCAGTTGTGTGCCCATGGCGCCATCGCAGATCAGGATTTTGCCGGCATGAAGACGGTCCAGAAAGCAGATCATGGAATGCTCCTCCGGATCATTTTGCGTTAGATCCGGATTCTTGCGAAAGATAAAAATCAGCTACGTTGCCCCGCAAATTCTCAGCATAACCGCCGGTGAGGCACGGCGCAAGCCGCGCTTGAGAAGGCCGCCTCCGATTCCAGCCGGAGCTCATTGAAGTGTGGGCGGAAGGTACCAGGGAGTACGGCACATATTAGACGGCAGCCGGGGAACGAGCCATTTCTGATGTGGTAACATTTCTTCGACGATGTTCACTCCCGTCCCTACCCAGCCGCTTCGACGCAAGCTGCACGGCACGATTACACGTGAGCTTGCTCTGAGGATCATCGAAGCGGAGCGGCGATCGGAACAGATCGCTTTTCCCAGTGAAGCCGAACTCAGCGTACAACTTGGGGTAAGCCGGACGGTCGTGCGCGAGTCCATGAAGGTGCTGGCGGACAAGGGCCTGGTGGAGATGCGTCAGCGGGCGGGAACAAAGGCCCGCGTGCGTTCCGCCTGGAAATTGCTGGACCCGGACATCCTCTCATGGCAGGCGGAGCTGACGCCCGATTCCCGCTTCCTTCGCGACCTCTGCGAAGTGCGGCTGGCAATTGAGCCGACTGCATCCGGATTTGCCGCCGTGCGCGCCACCACCGAAGAACTGGACGAGATCGCCAGCCGGCTGATGCATCGTGAAGCGCTGCCTCACGATGCGCCGCTTCCAACGGTGGTCGATCTTGACATGCAGTTCTTTCGTGCCGTGATCGCGGCCAGTCATAACCCTCTGCTGGTCAATCTGAACGAGATTATCCGGGAACCTTTCAAGACCACCCTGCTGTATACATTCCGTTCTGCAACCAGCGTTGCACTCAGCCTGAAGGCGCAGCGCGATCTTTTCCGGGCGCTGCATCGCAAAGACCCCGTCGCCGCCAGCAGTGCGGCGGAAAGAGCTGTGGGCGTGGCGATGCTGGCAGTGGAAGAGAAAATAAAGTCGGAGTAAAGCTGCGAGCAAAAGTGCCGGAAAAATTCTCTGCTGTGAGTTGGTGTCAGCAGATCACTCGATGTAGGTCACCGCGTTCTGTTCCGTCTCCCAGACTTTTACCCGCTTCACGCACGCCCGACCCTGCGTTGTGCTTGATACCAGCAGATTTGTCTCTCTGAAAAGATACCGGGCGAGATTCTCGGCGGATGGGTTCAACTCTTTGAAGGGCTCAACCTCATTCAAGTATTGATGGTCCAGGCGGTCGGTCACTTTGCTCAACAGACGCTTCACATCCTTGAAATCGCAAAGCAGGCCGATTGGGTCCAGTCCGTCGCCCGCGACGGTCAGGCGCACCTTGTAATTATGGCCGTGAAGGTTCTCGCACTTTCCAATGTAGCCGCGCAGCGCATGTCCGGCAGCGAAGCTCTCTTCCACGTCGATCTCAAACATGCGAACTTCTCCAAAGGAAACGGGTTCACCGTACCCATGAGAGACTGCATGCCCGCAAAGTAGCGAAGCAGGCATGCAGTCTTTTCATGGAAGCGAATGATCGCGCTCCGGATCTTATGAAAGTCCGATCACTCGTCCCGTGCTGGTGTCGATGTCGATCTCGTAATACCCCGGCCGCGTCGAGAGTCCGGGCATGGTGCTCATTTTCCCCAGCAAGGGATACAAGAAACCCGCTCCGATGCTGGCGCGAACGTCGCGAACCGGAACGATGAACCCAGTTGGCGCGCCCTTCAGCGAGGGATCATGGCTGAGGCTCAGATGGGTCTTGGCCATGCAGACAGGAAGTTTGCCGAATCCCTGACGGGTGTAAAGTTCGATCTTCTTTTCGGCTTCAGCGGAATACTCGACGCCCGCGCCGCCGTACATCTCCCGCACGATGCATTCGATTTTCTCTTTGATCGAGGCTTCCTTGGGGTATAAAAAGTGGAAGGTCCCGGGCACGGAGCAGGCAGCGATAACCGCCTCGGCCAGTGGAGCTGCGCCCGCACCACCCTCGGCCCAGTGGTCGCTCACCACCGCATCTTCGGCGCCTGCGGCCAAGGAGAGGCGACGCACCAATGCAACCTCGGCGTCGGTGTCGGTGGCAAAGCGATTGACGGCAACTACTACGGGGATTCCGAACTTCCGCGCGTTCTCGATGTGCTTCGCCAGGTTTGAGCAGCCCGCCTCAAGCAAGCCGAGATTTTCATCGGTATAGGCGCTCGATAATTGCTCTCCGGCTACGACCTTTGGCCCTCCGCCGTGCATTTTGAGCGCACGAATGGTCGCCACAAGGACTGCGCAGTTTGGAACCAGGCCGCTTTCGCGGCACTTGATATTGCAGAACTTTTCAAAGCCGATGTCGGCGCCGAAACCCGCCTCCGTAAGCACGTATCCATCTCGTCCAACCAGTTTGAGTGCGATCTGGTCCGCAAGGATCGAGGAGTTGCCGTGCGCAATGTTCGCAAAGGGACCGGCATGCACAAATGCCGGAGTACCCTCAAGCGTCTGCATGAGGTTGGGCATGATGGCATCCTTCATCAACACCGTGAGCGCACCGCCGGCGCCAAGGTCGTCTGCCGTTACGGGATTTCCCTTGCGGTCGCACCCGATCACCATCCGTCCGAGACGTTCGCGCATGTCGGCAAGGCCCGTGGTGAGCGCCAGAATTGCCATGATTTCGCTTGCGACCGCGATGTCAAAGCCCGTCGAGCGCTCCATTCCCTTTTCTTCCGGTCCTTGTCCGGTGGTGATGCCACGAAGCATGCGGTCATTGGTGTCGGTAACACGCCTCCAGGTGACGGTCTCGGGATCAATGTCAAGACGTACAAATTGGGAGCGCTCCTCGGCCGTGAGTTCGTTGGGATCCGTTTTCATGATGCCGAGCTTGCGGAGACGGCGGAACATGATCGGGCTGAAGCGGCGGCTGCCGTTCTTCGCCAGCGGGCAGAGACGGTCGAAGAGGCTCTCGTCTGACTGGTGGCTCTCATGAAGCATGCGCGCGTCGATTGCGGCGGCCAGCAGGTTATTCGCGGCCGTGATGGCATGGATGTCGCCGGTCAGGTGGAGGTTGAAGTCTTCCATCGGGATGATCTGGCTATACCCGCCGCCGGCAGCACCACCCTTGATTCCGAAGGTCGGCCCCTGGCTTGGCTGCCGTACGCAGGTGAAGACGCGCTTCCCAAGGTGGGCTCCAAGCGCCTGGCTTAGTCCAACCGTGGTGGTTGTCTTGCCCTCGCCCAGCGGAGTCGGAGTAATCGCGGTGACAACCACATACTTGCCGCTAGGTTTGCGCTTCAATCGGTCAAGAATCGACAGATGAACCTTGGCTTTGGTGTTCCCATAAAGTTCGAGTTCATGGCTGAGGATGCCAGCCTCAAACGCAATCTGGGCGATCGGAATCGGAACCGCCGCCTGCGCGATTTCTATGTCGCTTGGAACTTTCGCCTTTGAGGGCGTAGCGAGCTCGCCGAACTCTAATGGCTTTGCGGTTGCAACGAAAGGTTGAAAAATCTCGACTGATCCATTTGCCATGAGGGGAGCCTCCCAAGCGACGTCTATTTCCTGAATATATAATCTTATTATAGTATTTATTGTCAAGCTAATAATCTTCCGCTGGCAGAATATAACGGATCAGACCGAAATTCCGTTATTATTTAGCAATAAGATTTTCTCTTGCACATATAATCTTATTATAGTATTTTATTTTTGCAGAAAAAGAGCTCGGTCGCCTGCCCCTGGGAAGCGAGGTCGGAATGATGGAAAACGTAAACAACTCTGGCAATGAGGCGGACCGAGGGCACATCGGACGATACGAACAGTCCCTTCTCGACAAGAACACCTTCAGCATTACATTGGAATTGGTACCGGGGCGCGGAGCCTTTGAGAAGACGCAGGAGGCGGTAATCGCGGCGGCTGAGCGGGCTGGCAAGGGCGGCAAAGTCCACGCGCTCACCATCACCGACAATCCCGGAGGAAATCCGGCTCTTTCCGCCGAAATGCTGGGCATTGAGATCAACCGGCTGGGAATCGAGCCCCTCGTTCACCTCACCTGCAAAGACAAGAACCGGAACGAACTGGAAAGCCTGCTCTATGGCCTGGAGCGGGCGAGCGTGCGCAACCTCCTCGTGATGACCGGGGACGCTCCCAAGAGCGGTTATCTTGGCAGACCGAAGCCGGTCTTCGATCTGGATCCGGTCACTCTGATCAGTCTCATCTCCGAGCTAAACAAAGGGATAGTTGTTCCCACGGCAAAGGGAACTACGACGCTCAAACCGGCGCACTTCTTTCCCGGCGCGGTGGTTAGTCCGTTCAAAGCGCTTGAAGCCGAGCAGATGGGCCAGTATTACAAGCTCAAGAAGAAGCTCGATGCCGGCGCGAAGTTCATCGTCTCCCAGCTTGGATTCGACGCTCGCAAATTCCATGAGCTCCTGCTGGTTGCCGAGCTTCTTGGTTTTGGTCATGTGCCGGTTGTTGGCAACATCTACCTGCTCTCGCCTGGAGCGGCCAGGCTGATGAACTCCAATGGCCTGCCGGGATGCGTGGTTTCGGACAAGCTGCTGGCCCTCGTCCAGCAAGAAGCAACGGCCCCGGACAAGGGTAAGAGCAAACGCCTGGAGCGCGCCGCCAAGATGTATGCCTTCATGAAGGGCATGGGATTTGCCGGGGTTCACCTTGCGGGTAACGCCATGAGCTATGACGACGTGGAGTTCGTGATTGGTCATGGCGAGGAACTGGTGCCCAATTGGCTTGACCTCGTGCATGAATTCGACTTCCCCCAGAAGAATGGCTGGTACTACTTTAAGAACGACCAGGAGAGCGGATTGAACGCCGACATCGCGGCAGACAGAAATCAACGCCCGCAGGCTGGAATTTCCTACCAGATGTTCAGGCTTCTGCACCACACGATGTTTGATAAGCGAGGATTCCTTTTCGCTCCGATGCAGAGCCTTGCAAAAAAGATAGATGGCTCGCCTCTGGAAAAGACGTTCACAAAATTTGAAGGCGTAATTAAGGGTCTCACCAACGACTGCTTGCACTGCGGCGACTGCGCGATGTTCGACACCGCCTATTTGTGCCCGCAAAGCCAGTGTGCCAAGAACCAGAGGAACGGCCCCTGCGGAGGAAGCCACGACGGCTGGTGCGAACAGTTTCCGGAAAAGCGCAAGTGCATTTATGTCCGCGCCTACGACCTCCTGAAGAGCCACGGTGAGGAAGGGCTGCTTGGAGCAGCTCCGGTGCCGCCGATCAACTATGAGCTCAACCAGACATCCTCTTGGATTAACTTTTACCTGGGGCGCGATCACTCGACCCAGGCGCTCGGAATATCCCCTATAGAGCCGGCCAAGGAAGCTGCGGCCCCCGCTCAAGCCCCATCCACGAAAGGACCACGTTAATGCTAGTCATTGGAGAGAAGATCAACGGAACCCGCAAGCTGGTCAACAAGGCCGTGCTCGGCAGGGATGCCGAGTTCATTCGCAAGTTGGCGATTTCCCAGGTTGAGGCTGGTGCTGACGTGCTGGATATCAATGCCGGCACTGCCACCGACCGTGAACCGGATGACATTCTGTGGTTGATTGATACGGTGCAGGAAGTGGTGGACAAGCCGCTGTGCCTTGACAGTCCGAATCCCGCAGCCCTGCTTGCGGGGTTGGGCGCAACAAAACAGGTTCCGATCATTAACTCAATCAGTGCGGAAGAGCACCGCCTCACCGGAGTTCTGCCGCTGGTCGCAAGTCATGGATGTCGCGTACTGGCCCTGGCCCTCGATGGCGGCACCATCTCCCCAACCTGCGAAGGCCGCATGGAAATCATCCGGCGCTTGATGGCGGAGACGCGCAAAGCGGGAGTTCCGGACGAAAACGTTTACGTGGACCCGCTGGTCATGTCGGTGGCAACCGACAGCAACGCATGCGGCATTACGTTGTCGACCATGCGTGCGGTCTTGGCGGAGTTTCCAAAGGCTCACCTGACGGGAGGACTCAGCAACGTCTCCTTCGGGCTGCCTGCCCGCACTCTGCTCAACCGCGCATTCCTGACCCTGGCGATCGAAGCGGGATTGGATTCGGCGATCGTGGATCCGACCGACCGTGGACTGATGGAAACGCTGTTCGCAACCGAAGCGGTACTCGGCAGGGATCGGCATTGCGCCCGCTATAACCGCGCTTTCCGCTCCGGAAAGATTGGAACCAAGCCGGAAGAAAAGAAAGCGGCTCCAGCCGAGCCCGTGCTCGCCACGGCCGGTGAGAGGCAGCCGTAGTGCCCATGACGAGTATCCGTAGTTCCAGAAAATGGTGGATTGCCGCTGCTGCGGTGGTCATGCAGCTTTGCCTTGGCGCGGCCTACGGATGGAGTGTCTTCGTCAAGCCGCTGGTCAACAGCGAACATTGGACGCTGACCCAGGTCTCGATGAATTTTTCGCTGGCAATATTCTGCCTCGGGATTGGAACCGTCGTTGGCGGCATGTGGCTGGACCGTGTCGGTCCGCGCGTGGTCGCCTCCGTGGCGGGACTGCTCTACGGACTCGGCTATGTTCTGGCCGCCGTCGCCGTGGCCCATCACTCTCTGCCTGGACTCTATCTGAGCTATGGCGTGTTGGCCGGCTTCGGTGGAGGAATGGGATACATCTGCCCGGTGTCCACGCTGGTCAAGTGGTTCCCGGATAAGCGCGGATTGATGACCGGCATTGCCGTATGCGGCTATGGAGCCGGAGCGTTGGTCATGAGCGCGATCGCCGCACCGCAAATTGTGGCGCACGGCGTACCCATCACTTTCCTTATCCTGGGCGCGGCATACGCCATTCTGGTGGTCGCGACGGCGCAGTTTTACCAGAACCCGCCGGAGATCTTGCTTATCCCGGGTCTGGAGGCGCGGACCCATGCAACGAGCGCAGCGCAGTCCGGCGAATTTTCCGTCAGCGAAGCAATGCGGACTCCGCAGTTCTGGCTGCTATGGATCATGCTGTTCGTCAACGTCTCGGCCGGCATCATGATTATCAGCCAGGCATCTCCGATGTCACAGCAGTTGGCCGGATTCACCCCGGTGGCAGCCGCCGGCGTTGTCGGGGTAATTGCGCTCTTTAACGGTCTGGGGCGAGTGGTCTGGGCGGCAGCCTCGGACTACATCGGTCGTGCGTCCGTATTTGTCATCCTCTTTGCGATTCAGGCCATCGCGTTGTTCTCTCTGCCGTTCCTGCATGCACCGATACTGTTCACCGGTGCCATGGCCTTGGTCGGATTTGCCTACGGTGGCGGCTTTGGCACCATGCCTTCGTTTGCCGCCGACTTTTTCGGCGCAAAAAACATCGGCGGCATTTACGGATGGATACTCCTGGCATGGGGCGCGGGAGCCGTGCCGTCTCCCATGCTCATCGCTCACGTTCGCGAGGTGAGCGGCCGCTACAACCTCGCGCTGGAAGTGATTGCCGTGTTGATGGTGTGCTCGATTGCGTTGCCGTTGCTGGCAAAAAAGCCGCGGCATCCCGGCCTATCATCGGCGGGCAAGCTGGCGAATGCGCAAAGTTAAGATTGAACCCTCGCATCGCTCGATGTAAATGATGGATTGCCAAGTCCTCGAATTCGAGACACGAAAATGTCAAGGCAATGTTCGATGCAGCCGGCAGGTATGGGCGCTTTGACTGAAATGAATTTATTTCCTGGCAATGCTAGATTGGTAGAGCGAGAAAAAGCATGAGAGCAAAGCTCATAACCTGCCGGGTAATGATCGACGAGATTCGACGCTTCCTTCCCAGTGAGGTCGAGGCAGAGGTCTTTGACATCAGTCAGCACGTCCGGCCCAAATTACTGAAGAGCGCATTGCAGGCGGCAATTGATCGCGCCGACGGCAATTATGACGTCATCCTGCTCGGATATGGACTCTGCTCGAATGCGGCGGTTGGGCTTGTTGCGCAACGGTCGCAACTGGTGATTCCAAAAATACACGATTGCATCGGAATCTTTTTGGGATCGCACGCGGCTTACAAAGCGGAAATGGAGCGCGAGCCTGCGTTCTTTCTTACCCAGGGCTATATCGGTGGGTATGTCGCGGAGCATAGCGGCCCGGTCGAGGAGTTTGACCGGGCCGCCAAGCGTTACGGACCTGAAAAAGCGGAAAAGCTCCTCACCGAAATGATGAAGCCGTACAAGAGACTGGTGTATATTCACACCACCGAAGCGCTCGATCTTGAAGCTGACCGCCGCTATTCCCACAATATGGCGGAGCGCCTCCATATGCGCTATGAGGAGATGACGGGAACTTCGGATTTATTGGAAAGACTGGTGAAGGGTGATTGGAATGATGACTTCGTCGTCACTGCGCCAGGGCAGGAGATTACGTTAGAACAGTTTATGAATTAATTGCTATAAATATTCCAGGACCAGGAGGGCTCCATGCCCAGTTTGGATGCGATCAAAGATGCACTTGCGGAGTTGAACGAAGATCTGGCTTTACAGTTGGTAAAGGACGCCCTCGCGGCAAAGACGCCGGCGTTTGACATCCTCCAGGCATGCCAGGATGGCATGACCGAAGTCGGCAGGCGCTTCGAAAGCCAGGACTATTTTGTCTCCGACCTGATGATGTCGGGAGAAATTTTCAAGCAGATTGGCGCTCTTCTCGAGCCGGAACTCAAGGCCAGCGGTTCACGCACGGTTGGCAAGATCGTCTTCGGTACCGTGAAAGGCGACATCCACGACATCGGCAAGGACATTGTCGTGAACATGCTGAAATCGTCGAACTTCGAAGTCATCGATCTTGGCGTCGACGTTTCGCCCGAAAGGTTCGTCAGCTCGCTCAAAGAAAGCGGCGCGACCGTGTTGGGCATGTCGGGACTGCTGACCTTGGCCTTCGACTCGATGAAAAGCACGGTTCAGGCGCTGCAGGCGGCCGGTCTCCGCGAGCATGTGAAGGTGATGATTGGCGGCGGCCCGGTGGACGGCAGCGTCTGCGCGTTTGTTGGCGCCGATGAATGGGGCGCTGACGCGCAGCACGCGGTCAGACTGGCGAAAAACTGGCTGGTCCCATCAAGTTTATAGCGAACTGAACCAAGCGAGAGGACTTTCCAGTGGTGGATTCAACCGGGGCTGCGGATTGTCGAGTGACTTTCCAGCCCATCGGTAAGCGGATTGTGGTGAAGGCCGGCACGTCGCTCCTCGATGCGGGGAGGGCCGTCGGCCTTTCGATCTCGGCGAACTGCGGCGGTGTCGGAATTTGCGGTAAATGCCGCGTCAAGGTTGTGAGCGGCAAAACCTCTCCTCCTTCCAGGATCGAGCAAGCATTTCTCGAAACCGAGAATTTTGGGCCCAATGAGCGCCTTGCATGTGAGGCGCGTGTTGCCTCGTCCGTGGTCGTGGAGCTTCCACCGGAATTCGATGCCAATGCGCAGCGGTTGCTAGTTGCCGGTGTTGCTGACGAGCTTATCTGCGATCCCAACGTCGAATCACACCAGATCGCGCTCACTGCCCCGAGCCTTCAGGATTCCCGTTCCCACTACATGCGGGTGGCAGATGCGCTGAACGCCGGCGTTGGCTCAAGAGACTGGACGATTCAACCTGCGGCCGCCGTGCAATTCAGTCGCATCGTGCAGCAGAGCGGCTGGAAGCTCACCGCGTTCAGCCGCGGTAGTGAGCTGATCGGTTTCTCCGGCCCTGGGAGCCGGGCGGTTGGATTGGCGGTTGACGTCGGCTGCACCAAAATTGCTGCCTACCTGCTCGATCTGCAAACGGGAAAACAGCTTGCATCTCAGGGCATCACAAACCCACAGATCCCTTATGGAGAAGATCTGATCACGCGCCTGGTTTTTGTCGCCAGGGACAATGGGCAAACCGAGCTGATGGCGAATCTCGTTCGCGACGCGATTAATAAACTGGCCGCCAACCTCTGCTTCCAGGCGAAGATCAGCACGGAGGAAATCGCCGAGCTGTGCATCGTTGGCAATACGGCGATGACGCACCTGTTGCTTGGATTGCCGGTGGAGCAACTACTGAACGCGCCGTTCGTCTCGTCGATTGACCGCGATATCGATATGAGGGCATCGGAGTTAGCGCTGAAATCCGCCCCGGGGGCCAACGTTCATATCTTGCCGGGAATCGGCGGATTCATCGGAGCCGATCACGTCGCCATGATTCTTGCGCACGGCATCGATCGCTCAGAGAAAGTCACAATCGGTATCGACATCGGTACCAACACGGAAATCGTTTTGCATAACTCTCGAACCGATGCCATCGTGTCAACTTCCGTGCCCTCTGGTCCGGCATTTGAGGGAGGGCACGTACGCGACGGTATTCGCGCCGCATCGGGAGCCATCGAGAAAGCGTTCTTCGTCGATCAAGTGCTGGAGGTTCGCACCATCGATAACTGCGCTCCGCTGGGAATTTGCGGTTCGGGAATTGTGGACCTTCTCGCCGAGTTGTGGCGGCTGAATTACATCGACGAGCGTGGGCACCTGCTTCAGCGCGACCAGCTCGTCAGAAGCGGGAAACATGGATTGGAGTTCCTCGTTGTAGCGGCCGCGCAGTCTGGACACGGGCGCGACATCGTTTTGACGCAACACGACATCACGGAGATTCAACTGGCAAAGGCCGCCATTCACGCAGGCATCGTCACTTTGCTGGAAATCACGAACACCGGCGCCGCAGAGGTCGAGGAGATGGTCGTTGCAGGCGCCTTCGGATCCTACCTGGATCTGAGGAACTCGGTGGCCATCGGCCTTCTGCCTTACCTGCCGCACGCGAGCTACCTGCAGATTGGCAATGCCGCCGGTACAGGCGCAAGAATGGCGCTGGTTTCAAACACCTGCCGTGAACGGGCGCGAATGATCGCACGAAAGGTGACTAAGGTGGAATTGAAGAAACACGAGAACTTCAATCGCCTGCTCGCCCGGGCAACGCGATTTCCCGCACCGCGAAATAAAGTCCCCACCCTCTAGCGCGGTTCCCTGGAAGATATATCCGTGGCCCAGAGTTGGCTCTTTTCCAACTCTGGGGCCTTTCGGAGTCACGGGCAGGACACAACAATACAGGAACTGCTCTAACGCTCGTTCAGAGTTGCCGTCTCCCGATGTTGCTTTTGTCGCGCATCGGTTGTCGCGGATTTACAGAGATCCGCCGGCCAGCCACTGCTTCATTTTTGCGTAGAGCGCTTCAACCTCAGGGCCCTTCAATCCCGGCATGTTTTTCTTTACCGGGTAACCGATCTTGCTCTGCAGATAGGCCAGGTGCCGATAGCCAACCGGAAACTGTTGGAGCAAGTTCTGGTCCAGCTTCGGCGTAATCGATGGATCCAGAGGATCGAGCCGGTCCTTTTCATAGATCGGCTGGCGTAATACCAATCCCCAGCGTCCCTTGCGCTTTTCCCAGAAATCCGCAAATCGGCCGGTACAGACAACGTCGCACTCGACACCGTCGACCTTGTCGCGCTGAGAAATTGTCATCTTCGTCTGCGACACCGCACGTTCGCCTTCCACCTCCACCGAGCAGCCGCCCAGGAAGTGCAAAATGCTGACGCCACGATTCCAGCCATCGATGCTGGCCTTGATGAACTCGTCGCATGTTCCCTGGGTCCAGGTCGCCATCATGCGGCCATCGTCATGCCAGACCGTACGGAAGCGCTCCCAATCGCCTGCATCGCGCCAGATTGCCCAGTTCTCTACCAATTGCCGAATAGTTAAGATGTCCTCGTTCATAATCGCTCCAGTCCTGCTTAGATCCCGCAGATAGAATTAACGGCAGTTCCTTGGGAAGTATACACAGTTACTAGCTGCATCCACTTGTGGAGCCACAGGACTGGCAGCGGTAGCACGAACCGTTGCGTGTCATGATGGCGCCGCATACATGGCAACTTGGTGCATCGCCCATATCGACCAGCTCGCTCAAGGCATCCGAGGCGTGTCCTGTCTTACTGCGCGCCGCTGCAGCCGTCTCGGGGAACGAAGCCTGTGCGCTCACCGCCGCGATGGAAGCCACTGCCAGCGGTACCGCAGGATGCGCTTGCGAGCGCGGACGCAGACCGTCGAACAGGCTCTGCTGCTCTCCCGAAAGGAAGCGCAGATCCAGCCAGCGGAAGATATAGTCCATGATCGAATTGGCGTAGCCGAGCTCCGGGTTCTGCGTCCAGCCACTCGGTTCAAAGCGGGTGTGGGCAAACTTGTTGACCAGCAGACGCAACGGAACCCCGTGTTGCAGCGCGATCGAAACCGCGCAGGCAAAGCTGTCCATCAATCCGCTGACCGTCGAACCTTCTTTCGCCATGGTGATAAACAGCTCGCCAGGTGACCCGCTTTTGTAGAGGCCCACTGTCAAATAGCCCTCGTGCGATCCCACCTTGAACTTGTGCGTGACCGAGAAGCGCTCGTCCGGCAGCTTGTGACGGTGTGCGCGCGGCGGCCCTTCCAGTTCTTCTTGTTCTTCCGCAACCACCACCAAAGCCTTCTTCGCCGCGTCCTCCTTGGTGGAAAGAATCTGCACCATCTTGGAGCCGTCGCGATAGATGGCCACCGCCTTCACGCCGAGCTTCCAGGCCTCGAGGTAAGCCTCGCCAATCTCGTCAATCGTCGTTTCCGTCGGCATGTTAATCGTCTTGCTGATTGCGCCGGAGATGAACGGTTGCGCCGCCGCCATCATCTTCAGGTGACCCATGGGATGGATGCTGCGCGTACCCTTGGCCGGCTTGAGGGCGCAATCGAAGACCGCCAGATGCTCGGGATTGAGTTGCGGAGCACCCTCAATTGTCCCGTCCTTGTCAATGTATTGGACGATCGCGTCGGCCTGCTCCGGCGTATAGCCGAGGTTGAACAACGCTTCCGGGACCGTGTTGTTGACGATCTTCATCATGCCGCCGCCGACCAGCTTCTTGAACTTCACCAGCGCAAGGTCCGGCTCTACTCCCGTCGTGTCGCAATCCATCATGAAGCCGATGGTGCCCGTCGGAGCCAGCACCGTGACCTGCGCATTGCGGTATCCGAATGCTTCGCCATGTGCCAGCGCTTCGTCCCAGCTCCTCTGCGAAGCTTCCAGCAGCGACGCCGGCACGTTGGCCCGGCTGATCTTTGCAACCGATGCGCGATGCATGCGAATCACTTCCAGGAACGGCTCGCGATTGATGAAGTATCCGGGGCAGGCGCCGTCGGTATGCTCCACCGCCGCCGTCAGCTCGGTTGCCGAGTGCAGCGCCGGGCAGAGTTCGGCAATGCGCGAGGACTGCAGATAGGCCTGGCCGCACATGATCGCCGTCAGGCAGGCAGCGTAATCGCGGCCCGCATCCGAGTCATACGGCAGCCCGGTCGCCATCAGCAGCGCGCCCAGGTTGGCGTAACCCAAACCCAGCGGGCGGTAGTCGTGCGAGTTGCGCGCAATCGCATCCGTCGGATATCCCGAGTGATCGATCAGAATCTCCTGCGCCGTGATCAGAATCTCCACCGCGCGCTTGTATGACTCCACGTCGAATGTGCCGGTCGGCGCAAACTTCATCAGGTTCAGCGAAGCCAGGTTGCACGCCGAATCGTCCAGGAACATGTACTCCGAGCATGGGTTTGAGGCATTGATCCGCGCCGAATTCTTGGACGTATGCCAGCGGTTGATCGTGGTGTCGTACTGCATCCCCGGATCGCCGCACTCCCAGGTCGCCTTGGCAATTTTGTTCAACAGCTCGCGCGCCCGGACCGGCTCGCCGATCGGCTCACCGGTGTTGCGGGCGATCAGCCGCCACTCGTCGTCGTGCTCGACCGCTTCCATGAACTCATCGCTGACGCGGACCGAGTTGTTGGCGTTCTGGAAGAAGATCGACGAGTAGGCCTCCGAATCCGGGCCGGAGCCATCGTAGCCGGCTTTGATCAGGCTGAAGGCCTTGGCCTCCTCTTTGGCCTTGCAGTCGATGAATTCCATGATGTCCGGGTGGTCGGCGTTCAGAATGACCATCTTGGCGGCACGGCGGGTCTTGCCGCCGGACTTGATGACACCGGCGAAGGCGTCGAAGCCGCGCATGAAGCTCAACGGCCCGGAGGCCTGGCCGCCGCCGGAGAGGTTCTCCATGGAGCCGCGGATCGAGGAGAGATTGGTTCCGGTTCCCGATCCCCACTTGAAGAGCATCCCCTCGGTCTTGGCCAGGTTCATGATGGAATCCATACTGTCCTGGACCGAGTTGATGAAGCAGGCGGAGCATTGCGGCTTGGCCTGCACGCCGACGTTGAACCAGACGGGCGAATTGAAAGCCATCTTCTGCTCGACGAGCAGGTGGGTCAGCTCATCGCGGAAGGCGTACTTGGACTCAGGCGTGGCGAAGTAGCCCCCTTCGTCTCCCCAGCGGACAATCGTGTCCGCGACGCGGGCGATCAGTTGCCGCACGGAGCCTTCGCGCTCCGCGGTGTTGGGCTTGCCGTGAAAATATTTCGACGCGACGATGTTGGTCGCGGTCTGCGACCAGGAGCGGGGGACTTCGATATTTTCCTGGCGGAAAATCACCTGGCCTTTATCATTCCCGATTAACGCGGTGCGCCGCTCCCACTCGACTGCGTCGAAAGGAGCGAC
>Ga0182030_10008484_pt1 | contig 21253 bp, 15 predicted proteins | sample 812S3MmetaG_FD_121299 | JGI IMG/M metagenome (GOLD analysis project Ga0182030, IMG submission 121299) | Permafrost microbial communities from Stordalen Mire, Sweden - 812S3M metaG (Illumina Assembly) | ecosystem: Environmental > Terrestrial > Soil > Wetlands > Permafrost | place: Sweden...
GCTTCTGCATCCTCATTCGGATCGGCAGGGGATACCGCCCGCCGCTCGAGGACGTAAGCCGCACCGTCATTCGTGCCGAGGCGCCATTCGAAGCCGTTGGCCCACCACTTCGGAAGGCCCGTGAAGGGGCGTCGCGTCACGCGCGCGTTGGTGGTGCGACCCTTTCGCCGCACCGCTTCTCCAGCACGAATGGCCGCGATCACTTCGGGCGCAGCCCAGCCACCAACCGGGATCCCCCAGGTGTAACTCAGTTCGATGTAGCCATTTGGATAGCGATCACTCTTCAATACCGGCAAGTCACCGATCTGTGGGATTCCGAGGATCTGGATCCCGTGGGACTGGACGTAAGTGCCGGTCTCGTAAAGTCCAAGCCACCTGACCAGTGATTCTCGAAAATCCTTTGGCTCGACAAGATCCGCAACCGTTACGTCAACTCCGCGGCTTCTGCGCAGTCGGGGCGTGCTCAGGCCGTGGCGACCTAGCAGGGTGGTCAGCTCCTTGGCTGAGCGCTCTGGATCGGCCATCAGCAAGAGCGCCTCGCGCATGGCGGGCACTATCTCGGGATCAGGTTCGAGCGTTCGACCGTTCGCGCGATAGCCTGGTGGTATGGCGCGATCGGCGAAAGGGTTTTCGTTGCGAGTGGCCGCCGCAATCTTGCCGAGGATAAGGCGACTCATGATGGCCCGACGCTCGTTGGTCGCAAAGATCGTGTGCATTTGCCACTGCATTTCACCATCGCCTGTGCGCGGATCTATCGTGGCACCGTCGCCCAAGAACGCTTCGACGCCACAGGCTCTCGCCTTGTCGAAGAGCAAGGACGCCGGCACCTTCTCTCGCATGAGCCGGGTCATCGGGCCACATCGAATTCGCACCGGTCGGTACTTCTCGATGAGTTCCATTGCAAACTGGGCAAACTCGTAGTCGCCTTTCGCCGAAGGTACCGCGGCGGTGCCGAGGTAGTAGACCACCAGCGTTGAACCGACTTGGATCACGGACGAGCCCCACTCACTCGAATTCCTCGTCTCTGCGTTCCACTTTGCCGGATGATCGATTGGATCGAGACCCGCCTCATACAGCGGACGGAGTTCGGGCAGCGCCGCCAGGTGGACAAGCAGGGTTTGCTGGGCCATGCCCAGGAGCAAGTATCGCTTCTTAGGGTCCGACTCTCTGATGAAGACGATGTCGAGGATCTTCAACACGTTCAAAATCATTTCGTTGCTCCGGTCCGTTGATGAGTCCACAGCAGGCCCGTCGCCCACGCCCTGCGCAGTTGCGCGTTCCTCACCACGTCGTGTCGTCGTGTCCATGACAATTCCTCCTGTTGTGCATTGATGCCCGTTGCCAAAGTCGACGGGGGTGACGTTTTGACTATTCCCCTAACGACTTTGACGACTATGACTGTCCGTGCTTCTTCGGACAACGCCATGAGGTGCGTCCAAGGGTTGAATCCTCCGCGTCAAGGAAGCTGCTTAGTGGCGCGAAGTCGCGGAGTGCGAACAGTCATCGACATGGAAGAGAACCTCACCCAGTACGACCTGCGAGAGCTCGCGACTCTGATGGATGGTCCACATTCTCCGCTGCTTGCAGTTACCGAGCAACTCGCAACTGGCGCGGTACCACCACTTTCGATCACCGTAACTCGCAGTCAAGTGGCCGTACGGGCTCCGAAGTACCTCCGCTGAACGGCTTCGCCGTCAGTAGGTGAGGTGGGTAAGTGCGACTCGGTAAGCGGAGTCGGTCCTCGGTTAGGGGTGGCACAAAGACGACGTCGAGACCCAGAGCAACATATTTGTCCAAATGCCTCATCAGCTCATCTGGTTTTGGTCACCAGTAAACGGGCACTTCGTCACCGGTAGCCCTGGCCGTTCGTTCATGTCGAAGGGGAGCCTCCATCGCAGACGAAGAAGGGGTGGCGTCTCGGCCACCCCTTCTTCTGCGAAGTGGACAGCAATCTGTCCGTGGGATCACCTTTCGGTGAAACTCCCCCGATGACCCCGAAAGGCCTTCTGGGAACTCCTCAGCGAGAGCAGCCTCGCTGAGTCCCGTTGGCACGTCGCTTGCGCTCCGTACCGGCGACAACGACGCTTTCACGTCGCACCGCAGGGTTTGCTGCCAACCAACATCCCATCCGAAGATGACCCCTAGGCCTTCGATCCGAAGATCTCCGACTTCGAGTCTCGGTGGATTGCCACCGAGGAGCACTCAGTTCTCTCACATGCGCAGCAACTTGTCAAGTGAAAGTTTTCCCGAGTTCCATATCTCCGTAAGTGAACCTTCCCGCAGGGTCCCCGCATCGCCACGCCGAAGGACACGACGCCCGACAGCCTTTGGCGAGCGTGGCCACGTCCTCAAGCGACAGCGGCGCCGTCGTGGGTCGGCGGGCCGGGCTATTGGTAATGCTGGCCGCCACACCACGGTGGGCCCGCAGCAAACGGTTCAAGACGCCGCGACGCGTGTTGAGTGTCTTGCGTGACGGGCCCGCGTTGGCGTTGGTCGACACCCACCGGGAAATGGTCGCCTCGTTGAGGTAATCACCAAGCGAGCCACCCGTGGAGGGGGCGACGTCGGCGATGAAGCCTGTCACAATCGTCATCCACGCCACCGATTATTCGTCGACGCTGCTCGGTTGCGCGGCGACGACGGCAGCGCGGATGTCGTACGACATTGTGTCTCGTTGAGCCTCGGCAAACCGGTTGGAGTTGTAGCGGGCGATACGGTCGCTGATGGCTTGGGTGTCATCTGCTTGGTCTGTTGTTTGTGTGCTGTAGGTCATGCGTCCACTGGTCTCCTATCGCGAAGGCGGCGCAAACGGAGCCAATTAGAAATCTGTGATTGCGAAAGAATTCCCGAGGACCGTTGAAAAGTGAACGAAATCAGGGTCGTCGGCCTTGTGGGTTGCAGTGGCGTAGGGATGCCGAGTCGGGTTGGTTAAGCCGCCCTGGGTTTTGCGGAGCTCTTAGCGAACCTAGATCGGCTCAGTCAAATTATTCGTACGGCCATCGCATCACGTCGCAGACCTCAACTGGCGCGAAGGAATCAGCGCCGATCGAAACCTTCGTTGGCCGTCCACGTTACGGCTCTCAGCCTTACCATGATGTGGAAGGGAAGGCCAAAGGAATCTGATCATCAGGCAGAGTTGCCGTGTCAGGGTCATTGACTCGTCGGAAATGCGCGATCATTCGGGTATGCCCATTGAGGCAGGATGGGGCCAAGGGCCGCAATATAAAGGAGACATCATCACCGATTGGCAGCACAACATGGGAGAATCATCTGCCCGTCGCGAAACCCCAGAGCAGATCAATGAAGTCATCGATACCATGCGTTCCCAGCTTACGGCCACCGCGACGCGGCCCACGGTGGCGACGCTGCGCCGGATCGTGGACGGCATACGAGACTGCGAGCCCCTGGCCGAGACAGCTAGCACCCTCGGTCTTGAGGACCTCGTAGTTCTGGACCTCGCGGCGAAACTCGGCGTCTGGACTGGCCGCGTGCACCGAATCGTCAACGTACCTGTCGTGACGGCGGCGAACAGTAAAGACATGTTCGGTACTCGCGAGCGCTCACATGGCGTAGTGATTCCGTTGGGCTACGAGTACGGCAATGGACACCAGCGCAAAGTCTCCAAGGCCTTGGCTGCCCTGATTGTGTCTTATCCCAAGGACGATGAGCTGGCTCGCTTCATCGCCCGTCAGTACCGCGCGCAAACTAATGCGGTGAGCTACGAGGTCTTCAATCACGTCTGGTATGCGGCGACCAAGGACCGTCTGCATGGGATAAATGAAGCCAGCTCCGGTTCCATCCCGTTTCTCAGATCTGCGGTCGCGGCGTACGACGTCTTTAACCTCGCCCTCGAGCAGGCCCGCGAGGGCTTTCTCACGCTCATGCACGCCGACGTGACCCACGTCGAAGAACTGGAGTTGGCCTGCACCAAGGCCGACTGGACGGACGAGCGGGAGTTCGCCAAACTACGCGAGGCAATCGCCGTCGCTCGCAAGACGCCGACGGGGGATCGAATTCTGATTCGTGAGTTGGACTCCTTTCGAGCTCACGCAAGGCGGCGCTCACCGAGCTTTCCGCCACTGCGCATCGGCGACATCACCAAAGCCCAGGCTCGACGTATTGCCATTGGCGCTGGCATCAAAGTTGAGTCTACGGACGCCTCAAATCTGGCAGAGGTCCGCGCGCGCCTGTTCGACATGGGTTTCGGCGCGGACATTGAGATGCTCAGCGTGAAGGCAGTCGAGGCGCAACACTATGGGATTTTGCCGGCGTTTTGGGACGCCATGGAGGCTCGCGCCGACGGAGATGAGGAATGGGACCTCGATCTGGCTGTCCGTCTCGACGATGCCATGCTCGAGGGTGGGGACTGAACGAGAGCCACATGCGGCTGGGGGTGATTGGGTTTCCGGTTTGCCCATTCCCCGCATGACTTTGACGGTAGATACGGGTCCGTGCGGCAACGAACAATGCCATGAGGTGCGTCCAAGAGTTGAATCCTCCGCGTCAAGGATGCTGCTTGGTGGCTCGAAGTCGCGGAGTGCGAACAGTTATCGACATGGAAGAGAACCTGACCCAATACGACTTACGGAGTTCGCGACTCTGATGGATGGTCCACATTCTCCGCTGCTTGCAGTTACCGAGCAACTCGCGACTGGCTCGGTGCCACCAGTTTCGATCACCGTAACTCGTAGTCAAGTGGCCGTACGGGCTCCGAGGTACGTCCACTGAACGGCTTCGCCTTCAGTAGGTGAGGTGGGTAAGTGCGACTCGGTAGGCGGAGTCGGTCCTCGGTTAGGGGTGGGGCAGCTCGTGGTGCCCCGTTGGCTCTGGATGAGTGGCGCGGTGTTAGTGCCCCGTGATCATTGAGTCGCGCAATGAGCTGAAGCTGGAATCGATCGCCATCAATGAAGGGTGCCAATCCATTCGAGGGCGGCGCGTAAGGAGCTGACGCGGTCGATGCCATCTCTTGGAGGTCCTACAAGGACCAGACGTGCGCGCAGTGCGGCCTCGTCGAATCTCGACTCGAGCGGATCTCAGTATCGTCGGCGAAGGGAGGGATCAAGGCCGTCACGAAGTCTTTCACTCTCTGTATCCGATTGTTCTAAAGGGGAATGATTGACACGGATTTTGCGTTTCAAACGTATAAAGACATTCCTGGTCGAGCGCAGCGAGCGCCAGCTAGGTGTACTCCTCGGCCTGAGTGGGGCGGCGCTGCGCTTCGTCGGTGACAAGTCCCCGCCGTGGTCTTCGCTGTGCTCGATTCCCACCCACCGCGTCTCGATGATCCCAGATTCGTGCGGCGTCAGCCGCGGCAGCGTGTAGCGCTGCACCAACCACAGTTAGATCACTCGACGGCGCTGTGTGTACGAGTGCCGAATCCTCCGACCATCGCCGAGAGCTAATCAATCGGGCACGTAGTCGCCGCAACTAATCGCAAGACCGCAACAGCCGAGAGGTGCAGCTCGCTATGGGTGGAGACGAGGTACTCAACCCAACGCGACCACGTTTCGCACCCAATAGACGGGGTGGATAGATGGGGGTGGGTACTCGGTCGGGGCTGAGGTGGACCGATGTGGCGCTCCTCGGGTCAGTCACCGCGACCAGCTACTAGCGGCTGCGGCTACCCGGCCACCGACTTCACTGCCAACAGGCAGGTCACCGCGGAAGGCGGCGAGGCCGCAGCGTAACCGACCGAGAGAGTGGCGCTTTCAGCCTCATAAGTGGCCTCTCCTGTTGGCTGAATGCCATGCGAAGTCGCACATGGAGGCGCATGGGCGTCAGCCGAATGTCGGCACGATGGTCGGGATGGTTACTCGAACTCGGATGCGACTGCGCCTAGCTGGGTGGCGTTCTCTTTGACGACTCGTCGGCTCCGATCGTCAAATCCATCGGAGGATGCGTTGACTTCGAGCGTGAGTGAGATCGATGCGTTCGGAGCACCACGAAGGTGCGCGGCAACATTGTCGAGGATTTCCTCCAGTTGACGAATCGCGCGGACACCATCGAGTGAGAACTGACCGTAGAACCTCGTTGGTTCGGGACCAGTTGCACTCGCAGGCGAGGGCGTCGACGTCGTTGGACTGTCACTGCTGCTTGGCGTCATTTGGGGGGACTCGCTCGCGCGCTCGTCGGACGCGTCGGGACCGTTCCTTCTGTCAATCACGATCTGGGCAGCGGCCACTGGGGCCGACACCACGAAGCCGCTGCGGCGGGCATCAACGATCCGCGCGACAGCGAGTCCAACCCATCGACTGCCGTCGTGACCGTCGGCGTAGGCGAAGGAATCGTTCTCCCAGTCCATCTTGGAGGTTCCATCGCCAATAGCTTTGGCGAGTACGTCATAGGACGCCAGTCTCGGGAGATACGGGAACTGGCAGTAGGCCTTCCAGAGCGCGTCGACGCTGATGTCGCCGCGCTCCGTCCACAGCGGGATCCGGTCGAGATCCATTCGCACCCTCGTCCCCCCGTAGGTGGTGATGAGTCGCTCTTCACTGTCGAGCTTCTTGGCGATCCGCTCAGGGAGAGTTCCCGCGGCGGCCGGCTTGGTCTGGTGCCACCTGACCTCGCGCGTACCCGGGTCCTGTTCAGGCACGAGCACGTGGACGAAGGTCTCAAGGATCCGTTGGCTCACGGTGTCATTTGTCTCGGCGACCTTGGAGCGAGCTTGTGCGTCGTCACTCATCGTCAGATCGAGTCGCTCATTGCGTCGGTCGACCTCGATGGATTGCCACGCGAGGAACTGTCGAGTAGCCGAACGTAATTCTGCGAGGCGAGCCTCGGACGGAGCGACGAAGACCAAGAGGTTGCGATTGAGCCGCGGCCCTGCGTTGCGCTGGGCGAGGATGTTCTCAGCCATCACCGTCGCGGGTGACGCCTCGGCATTGGGTACGTGCTGTGCCGTCAGTGGCAGCACGACAAGGTGTACGCCGTCGTCATCGTCGGTGACGTCGCCGGGGCCGTCGGGGAAGGCATGAATCGCAGTGAAGGGGGCGCCGGAGCGAATTGCTTGAATCCTTCGCTTGATCTCGTCGTCGGCGTTGTCATCACTGAAGTTCGATGCCGCTCGATCGGCGGCCATCCGGGTGATGTTGGCTCGGAGGGAGAACCAGTACTGCGAGCCGTCAACGTAAAGATACGTAGCCTCCCCCGAAAGGCGACGAAGCGCGTCATTGAACGTGCCCGGATTCTCCCCAGGCTGGGTGACGCCCAAGGTGATCAGCTTCACGTCAATGCCGCGTCGGGCCTCCTCTCGAGGCGCGGACGCGAGGTAGACGGCGCGAGCGACACGGCGGGCTGCGGAGTATCGACCGAGGTTAATGTTCTCCTTGTCGAGGCGCAACGGTGTTGCGGTCGGACCGTCGATATCGGCACGGATGACTGGATCCCAGCCGTCCTCGAGATACTTCGTAAGTTCGGAGTTCACTCGTGGATCGTCCATCGGGATTGTCCCCGGCATGATGAGCAGGCTCTGGTCGCCTCGCTGCCAGAGCACGGAGATGACCGTCGCCATGAGACGAAGCACACCGCGCGTCCGTTGGAAGCGGTCGAGGGATGACCAGTCCTTGTAGAGGCGGTCGAAGAGTTCGGGATGGATCGGGTACGACAGTTCCATCCGACGGCGGTAGTCCGCCTCAGAGGTCTCCGAGGGGAAGTCAGCACTGCGCTCTCGGTAGAGGTCACAGAACGCACGAATCACGCCATCGCGCACCCTCGCGTTGTCGGCGTTCATTGGCTCGAAGAGCCGGCGGCGAACGATCTCGAAGCTTTCGTCATCCTCGGCTGGTTTCCATTGAGCCGACTTGCGGCGAACGACGTTGCTGAGTCGAACGAGGGCATCTCGACCGCGCTCTCCACCCACTTCGATGTCGCTCGCGGGGATCGAAACCAGGACCACCACGTTCGACACCGCCGCAGCGGCCTCGGTCAAGGTCTGCGCGAAAGTGAACTGCGTATCGAAGTGACCGCCGATCAACGCAGGCTCATTCTCCTTGGCGGGCAACTGACGGGCGTAGGCGACCCACTCATCGATCAAGACGATCGACGGGCCTGCGAGTCGGAACAGTTCAATGAGTTTCTCGCCGGGGTTCGTCCCGGCCCGGTCGTCGGCTTCAACGAGGCGATACCCCTCGGCACCGGCGAGTTGGTACGCGATCTCACCCCAGATCGTTCGCGTCTCGATGCCGTCTCCCTTGGCGTTGGGAGATGCCGGAGACAGGAATTGGCCGACGACCACTGCTCGGGCGATCGACGTCGGCAACTCGACCCCTTCGTCGGCGAGCAGTTCGCCAATCCCGGGGAGTTCGGATGCCGCGATCCCTGAAGCGAGGTGGTACAGGGCGATCATCGAGTGGGTCTTACCACCGCCAAAGTTCGTCTGGAGGTCCACCACCGGATCACCGCCTTGGCTTGAAAGGCGACGGGCTGCACCGGTCAGGAGCTGTCGAAGACCGTGAGTGAGGTAGGTGCGACCGAAGAAAGCGACGGGGTCCTGGTACTCGGCGTCGGCGTTGTTGCTGGCGACCTGGAAGAGGTCTGCGGCGAACTCCGCCTGCTCGAACCGGCCGCTGGCGACGTCGGCATGGGGTGTGATCACGTCGCGCCATGGGGTGAGCCCCTTGAGCGGCTCGCCTTCGGTTGGCTTGGCTGCAGTCTTTCGCCGTTCGGAACGACCTTGTTCGTCGAAGACTTGTCGCTGTAGGTCTCGCTTCAGTTGCTGGACGATCTGGATCTGGTCACGAGCACTCACCGCCTGTAGCAGGCGCTCGGCCGTGTCAAGAAGCCGATAAACATCGTCCGAACTGAACTGATTCTGATGCGCCCAGGAGTTTCTTCCATCGCGGAGTTCGCCCACGTAGGCGCGTTCAGCCTGTCCCATGTGCTGACGCCAAACCTCTTGCCAGGAGTTCTGCATACCCTTCAGCAGGAAGATCAGATCATTCGGATCGGCCACCCCGGCCGCACCCTTGTCTCGACCGTGAATCACGGACAGCCAGTCGGCCCCGTAGTGAGCTTCCCAGGCAGGCTCACACACCGGGCGCAGCCCGTCGCGGACTGCGTCAAGAGCCCGGCCCACTCGTTCGTTGTGGGGCATCACCATGAAGTACCAACCTCGTTACTCGGAGCGGGCAACGCCGCTGAAGATCGCATCAGAACAACCGCTCTTCGCCTGGCGGGAGCGGACTTGTGCCGGCGAGCCGGACGAGCTCGGGCCAAGCTGTGACCAGCATGTTGTAGTAGCCCGCCTCCGCTGCCCACCGCTTCCTGTCGCAAATGCCGTATAGCAAGTACGCGAGCTGGCGGGCGCGATCGCCGACACCTGTTCCCAGACGCGCAAGCAGTGCCGCGGCTTCGGTTTCAGAAGAGTCGAGCGCGCGGATGAGGTACTGGGTAGCCTCCCAAACGGTAAAGCGACGGTCAGTTACCGGATCCCAATCATCCGGCAGCTCACTGCGCTCAACGAGACGAACGATGCCGTCTCGGCTGACAACGACCCCTGCCTCTGCAACGCCATCAACGGTGGTGTTCTTGGCGTGCGCCAAGAGGTCCGCTTCACCGAACTTCCCGGGGTTATGTCCGAACTGCTCAAACCAAGTGAGGGCGAACCGAGTGTCGGGATCAAACTCGGACTCCTCGCCACCGAGCACTTCGGAGAGGGCATCATTGATCAGACCTAGCGCGGAGCGAATCGTCATCGTCGATCCGTCCGCCTCGACGATGCGCGCATATCGGGAGTAGATCGAGATACCAGGACCCATTGCTGACTGGGCAAGGTCAACGGGCGCGATGTTCTCTTGCTGGAGGATGCGCACTGCGGGTTCCAACTCCTTCTTCATTGCGCCAATGAAGTCTCCGCGCGAAGCCATCGGAGCGCTTACCTCACGCGGTCGGCAAGCAAGCACGATCGAGGACGCAAGCGCGTTAGTTCCGGAAGCAATCATGCGGTTGCTGAGTTCGGTACGAATGGGCCACGTTGCAGTAATCGCATAGCCGGCCTCAAGCAGTCCGTGAAGGAATGTTTCCCAGCCGGTTGACGTGACTCCGTCTGTCGTCGACTCTGTTGCCTTGAAGGCGTAAAAGACAGTTGCGGGAAAACGCGGATCAGCGTTGGCAGCCGCTTCTCGGAAGACGTCCTCCATACCGTGTTCGAAATGGTCGTTGGCAGCTTGCCGTGAACCCGCACGATATGGATTGGCGATGAGTTCATCTTCCTTCGGCGTCACCAGCGTCGCGCACTCATCTGGCCAGACATCACGGAGATTGCGGCGGAGCCACACGTAAAAGAAGTCGGAGAGATCTGCGTATGAGATGTTGTCGTAGTACGGAGGATCTGTTGATATGACACAAGTTCCGATCTCCTCAATTCGGGCACGCGCATCTCGTTGGGCTGTTTTAGCGGACGTTCCTTGTGGCAATACCTCAAGTACACGGAGTATTCCCTTCAGACAGTTTGACCAACTGCCGGACGAGTTCCCTATGGGATTGTTCTCGGAGAAGTCCCACGTCATGGGGATGGCTTGCCGCGCAAACACATTCCGGGTGTGCATCCGCGACGAGTCCCATGAGCAGATGGAGGAATTTCTGTCGGCCATTCGATCAATGGCGAAAGCCAAATAGGTGATTACTGCGTCCGCATACGCCGGAGCCCCTAGTCCGCCATCGTGCAGTCGGCGTCCATCATCGAGGAGCCCTGCTGCTCTTGCGTCAGACTCAATGACGCTGCGCACATCGCTTAGAAGGTCAGAGAAGGTCGAGAGCGCCATGAGTTGACGAGAAGTGAAAAGGTCGGACCATCTTGTAAGCCCGTAGTTAGTGACCCAGATATTGCGTGGGTCATAGGGGATCGTCTCGGTTGGAATTCGATCTGGAGGGACTACATCCGCTGCATCCCGATCGATGTTTGTCGCCGAAACATAGACATGTCCGGAGGGTCCATCCGCCACTATGGCAAGAAGAACGGCTCCCATCCTCCCGGCGCTCGCCTCCTCCTTGATATATTCACCGGGAATCGATGACCCCGTCGCTAGGCACGTTCCGTTCCCTCGTTCGACGGTTTGAGGTGGCGCAGTTCCACCCGTGCGGACCTCGTAACTGATCGTCTTGGACTCCCTGTCGACGTTCGGGTCAATCCATATGATCGGTTTGCCCGGCTTCTTTGAGAGCACCCACGACCTCACGAGTGGCACATGTCCCGGCCATGAAGGGTCAGGTGACTTGACGGTGCGCGCCCAAATCCAAGCTATCGGCACAGCAGTCGTTCCGTCATTGAGGGTGACTGGTGGGTAGAGATGCCCAATCCGATGTCGAGCCTCATCGAGCATCCACTTGGCGTATGTTTCGATGTCTGATGCGAGGCCACGTGCGCCATCCCATATCCCTTGGCTGTGTTGTGCGCCGGGTGCGACGGGTGGCCTGCCGGCAAATCGACCGGGGATCTCGAGCATGGCTCGCTGGATCAGGACCGCGACAGGGTTGAGGTCTCCCGTGTAGGTCGGGAGTCCAAGTCGCATCGCCTCGAGGGGGATCGCCCCCCCTCCTCCGAACGGGTCGAGCACCTTCGGGAGATCACCGTCGCATGAACGTTCGATCTCGGCTCGAGCCTCAGCGATGATCCGAGGGTCGTTTGAGGCCTCCCATGGCACAAGTCGTTCGAGAATGTCGAAGAGACGCTTGCGTTCCACGAGCTGGTCTTCTTCAGTGGGGAACATCTCGGGATGAGCCGACGGGTCGTCGACGAGTGAGGCCCACAGAACGGCCCGGGCGGCGGCCAGTGGGCGGCGGGCCCACCACAGGTGAAGGGTCGAAGGGTGTCCATGTCTGATGGATTTCTCTCGTGCAGATTCCGCATTGATCACGGCCAACGGGAGCGCCACCTCAATCAGTTTCTTCTTGTAGGTCACTGTGGCTCCAATGCGTGGGGTGCGAGTCCCGCAACACTCAACGGGACATACGTCTGAGCGAAGTGTAAGTCGTAGCCGTCGAACGGTCGGACGAAGTAGGAGACCGAGGGCACCTCACCAGCTTCATTGGGCACCAAGACAATGGCTAGGCGGAAGCGCTCGGGATTCTGTTGGGCTTGACGGACTTGGCGCGCATGGACATTGACTTCTTTGGTCCCGGGTCGGTGCCCCTTCACTTCGACTTGGTAGACCATGCCGGTCATTGGGTCTTCCGAGAGGATGTCGAAGCCGGGGTTGTTGTGCGCTTGCTCGACGGGGACTCGTCCGATGGCGCGTTCCGCCGACATGACCGCGGCGACGGCGCGGCGGTCGGTCTCCTTCGCTACTTCTGGGTCAACTGCGTCGCCGACTGTCTTGTTGAGTAGTCGGTCAACGAATCCTTGAGGAAGTATCAGGGCCGCCGCGACCACTCGCGGCGCCTGGTTCACCAAATCGGCTTCGGCATCGAGTTCGCGGAACCGTTTGGTCTTGCGAACTTCCAGGTCGTCTGCACGCTGACGAGCCCGGCCAGAGTTGAGTTGCGGCTTCTTGCCTTGGAGTTCTTGTTGCTTGAGTTCAGCGGCGCGACGATCCCAGTATCGGATTTCGCTGTTGAGGCGCTCCTCGACCGCACGACGGGTTTTGTCGACGCGGGTAACGGTGACGCCAGCAATCTCGCGAAAGTGTGGCGTGGCGAGGTTGGCTGTCGCCCAGTCCCGGGCAATCTCATCGATTCCTTGGCCAGCCCAGCCAACGTCGATGTCCATGAGTCGCTCGGCGACGTCCTCGGTGAGCGGTTCGTAGTTCAAGTAGGGCTCAGCCCCTGGATCTGACACGTTGCCATCGGGGTCCACCTCGACGAACTGGAAGCGAGTAGAGACGACCTTGCGCTTGCCTTCCGTCATTCGCCCATCGCTCACTGAGTGTTCGAGGTAGATGAGGACTCGCGGGACAGTTGAGTCATCGGTGGCATCAACCAACGTCGATCCACTCGTGAGCGTGGCACCGTATCGCTCGAGCACTGTCTCGATGACGGCTTTGACGAGAGGGTTGCCCGGAGCGAGCAACTCGGCGCGGACGCCGCCTTCGCGGTCGTCGAGGGTGATCCGGTCCTTGTCGAAGGTCACCCGTTCGTACGCGCTCTGGAGCGGTGCGCCGACGGTCGCTTCGCGCTCCTTGCTGCGGATAACGGCTGGGACCCTCGTGATCTCGAAGCGACCGTGTTCTCTCGGAGTGATGCGACCACCGAGGTCGGTAAGTGCGGCGGTGAAGAATGCCTCGACGAAGCCAGGTTGAAGCTTGCGGGCCTGGGCGAGCTCCATCTGATGACGGATGGCCTCGTTGTTCGAGAGCTCGGAGCCGACGGTGGACAGGGCGCGTTCCTCGAGGACCGATATCAGGCGAGCACCGATGTCCGCGTTGATGACCTCGTTAACGCGTGCGCGAACTTCCGGTCGCTCCCCGTAGCGAATCGCTTGAATAAGGAGGTCCTGGAGTGACCGGTTGATCTGGGCGTCGCCGAGCACGTCGTAGATCTGGTCGCCGTAGACTTTGCGTTGCTGGTCGATCTTCTCGAAGAGTCGTTGAAAGACCATGCCCTCTCTCGTGCCCTCGGCTATGAGATTCCACAGGTGGCAGACCTCACCCTGACCAATGCGATGGATGCGGCCGAAGCGCTGCTCGATCCGGTTAGGGTTCCACGGCAGGTCGTAGTTGACCATCAGGTTGGCCCGTTGGAGGTTCACGCCTTCGCCGGCAGCGTCGGTCGCGACCAAGATCTGGACGCTGGGGTTGTGGCGAAACTCGGCTTGTATGCGGCGCCGTTCATCCCGATGGACACCGCCGTGAATCGCGACGACAACCTCGGGTCGCCCCAGCAGCGTTCTGATCCTCTCGACGAGGTAGTTGAGAGTGTCTTTGTGCTCGGTGAACACGATCAACTTCCGTGGCGGGTTCCCACCGCGCAGCTCGTCGGATTGCAGAATCGAGCGCAACTCCACCCACTTGCGGTCTTCGCCTGACGAGCGTACCTTCGCTGCTGAGGCCTCAAGATCTTGAAGATCAGCGATCTCGGCTCGGAGCTCCACGATCGACCCGGCGGTCATTGCTCCCTCGATTGCCTCGTCCTCGAGGCGCTCGAACTCGTCGTCGTCGAAGTCATCGGTGTCGAACCCGTCGGGATCACTCAGCCGTCGATCGAGGTCAGGGCCGGTCGGCATCGCCCGCTCGGCGGTCTCGAGCTGTGCGGCGAGCCGCTCGCGGCGGCGCCGGAGTGACTGGAGGATCGCCTCAGGTGACGATGCCAAACGACGCTGAAGAGCAGCAAGCGCGAAGCCGACCGCTAAGCCCCGTCGCCGGTCGCCGTGCTCTTCCATGGCCTGGGCCCGCCCCATGCCCTCGCGCACGTAAGTCGTCACTTCGTCATAGAGTTCTTGTTCGGCATCGCTGAGGGGGTAGGTCACCGTTGTCGCCCGCCGCTCGGGGAAGAGCCGCTTGCCCTCGAACGTGAGCAGGTTCTCCTTGGCGTAGCGACGCATCACGCCCTTGCAGTCCGGTACCTGCTGGGAGTGTCGGAGCTTGCCGGCGAACTGGTCCGGATCGAGAAGCGACATGAACAGCAAGAAGTCGTCGTTACTCCCGTTGTGCGGGGTCGCAGTCAGGAGCAAGAGGTTGCGGGTCCGGTCTCGAACGAGCTCGCCCAAGACGTATCGCTGGGTCTTCTTGACCTCGTCTCCGTAGAGATGGGCTGACATCTTGTGCGCCTCATCGACAACGATGAGGTCCCAGTCGGACACGTTGAGCTTCGCCTTCAACTCCTCGCTCCTCGAGAGCTGGTCGAGGCGGGCGATCAACAAGTTCCGTTCCAAAAACGGGTTGCCCGAACGGGAATCCTCAACCATGTCACGACTCAGGATGTCGAAGCGGAGGTCGAACTTGTCGTAGAGCTCCTCCTGCCACTGCTCGACAAGGCTCCCAGGAGCGATGATCAGGCATCGAGCGAGGTCGCCACGCAGGAGCAGCTCACGGATGTAGAGCCCCGACATCACGGTCTTGCCGGCGCCGGGGTCGTCAGCGAGCAGGAAGTGGAGTGGCTGCTGCGGGAGGAGCCGGTCGTAGACGGCCTCAATCTGGTGCGGTAGCGGCCGAATGGTCGAGGCTTCGACGGCCGCGAACGGATCGAAGACGTGAGCGAGTTCGATTCGGCGGGCTTCAGAGGCCAGACGGAATGCGGCACCGTCGGCGTCGAAGGTCCAACGGCTTCCAGTTACCTCAACCACTACTTCCAAGTCACTGTCCGTGACGAGGCGGTCGGCTATGGCGCCGTCATCTGATCGGTAGACGACGTTGGCGATGCCCTCCCCGTGAGCTTCTGCCGCCACGAGCACGACGTCAGAACCGGCCAGAAGGTTGCGGAGCCGGAGTCCTGGTCTAAGTTCAGTGATCTTCACAGGGGCCGTTTTCTTGTGCGCCATCAGCGAAAGCGAATTGGCAACTTGGTGGAGAAGACACGAGCCCATCGTACGATGTGGGCGTTACATCAGCGAACTGCAATTGCCTGGCCGTCTGAACCGGCGGCGAGGCTGTCAATGGACCCACTATTCACTGGCAGTATGAGATCTGCCGCACGATATGTCTCGATTTCTGGACCTCCTAACCTCCTCAATCGGATGCGAAATCCATCGGCTGCCACGCTTCCAGTCTCCGTGTGTACATACGAGCCAAGCGACAAGTTCAACTGTCCAACTTGAGCCTGACACATTCTCCGGGATTTAGAGATTCCTAATTAGCGCGTGCCCTGTGACGATCTATGTGCGGTTGAATTAGGGGGCGGGCGCTTCACGAGCGCTATGCCGTCGTTGATTGCAGGCCACTAGAGCCTCGATATCATGCGTTCAGTTGCCCGTTTCATGGCGCTTTCGTCTCTCGCTCTCCTGAGCCGGTAGTACCACTCCGCCACCTGCGGACATTGACGACGTTGCCGGTAATTGAGATCCTGTAGCGCTCGGCAGTCGGCGACCGTCACCAGCGAAGGATTCGACGCGCCCTTCTCCCAGAGCGCGTCAGCTTGGGCCTCCACTTGCCCCCTCTGCACTCCTGCTGTCCGGTGAGAACGAACGAGCTCCATTGCGTCGAGGAAAGCCGGCTGTGACGGTAAGAACAACATGATGAGGTAGCCAGCCAGCGTGACGTGGGCGGTGACTCCCATGAAGATGCCCGCGATGAACCAGGCCCACGCGGAAACAGTCAGGATTTGTGCGTAGCTCTGGTGCGTACGGCGGCTCCATGCGGCACTGGCTCGTTGACAGAGCACGACGTTGAGAGGCCATGGCGCTCTGGCGGTGTCGGCGTACCAGTTGTTCTTCCTGGCCCTGGCCTCGCCCTTGATGTGATCGGAGGCATCGATGATGTCTTCATGTCCCAGTGGTCTTCCCGCTAACGCCTCATGCCAGGGAAGTCCGAAGACCTCGGTGTCGAACTGTTCTTGTGCAGTGACTCCGGCATGGATCTCAGAGTCCTCGGCTTTGCCGAGGAAGGTGCGCCCGGCGAGCACCCACAATGCCGCGAGGGCGGCGACCCAGGCCGCGGCTTGCGGTAACCAGAAGGTAATGACGGGTGCTGCAAGGGCGAAGCCGAGAGTGCCGATGACCCTGACGAGGTGCCACCTCGTTGCTACTCGGTAGTGCCAAGTCGCCGCACAGAGTAGTTCCATTGCGTCGTCGTCGTTCTGCCGCTCGGCGATTGGCGGAGGCGACACCGGAGTACGGGACTCGCCCTCATTGGGCAGTGTCGTCATGGCCGCGGCATTCGCCAGCCGAAAAGTTCGCGCCACAGCTCGACCGCGGCTCGCTCGTGCCCGTCTGCCGCTGAATCAATGGCTTTCTCGGCAACGACGAGAGCGCCAGCGAGCGCCCTTGACGCGGCGGATCGCTGAAGGTTCGACATCGTATTTACGTCGGGGCCGAGCCCGGCGGGGTCGGGCCACGAGTCGTTGACTTGGTCGGCAGCTGTCGCCAGGAACCACCGGACTTCTTCGGGGTACTCACCAAATGGCTCCAAGACGATCCCATGGGCCATGACCTCCAGAAGGAATGACGGATTGACCGGCTCGTTGAGGTGCCGGTTCATGCCCTTGATCATCTTCACAAGCGGGACGAACTTGCCACCACAGGCGGCGTTCTTCGCCGTGCTCAGTTCGTGGTGGATGCGAGGATTGGTGGAGATCCAGTCGCCAGTCCCGGTGTCGGGGATCTCGTACCCGCCGCCCTTGCGGTCGAAGGCAGGGACGATGTCGAACGACATGATTTCCTCCTCCTTGCCGAAGCCGACGACACAGGCCATTTGATCCACATAGACGTCCGGGTACTTCGGCCGAAGCACTGACGCCAGATCCTTGAGCATCGCAGTTGGGCCGCACCGGCGGAGGGAAGCTTGTGGACCGTCGCCGTCGATCACGACGAAGATGTCGACGTCCTTCAGTTTCTTCGTCTTGGTCTCGCGTCGGTAACTACCAGTGAGAAAGTCCTCCTCAAGGACCCAACTCTCGCGGACATGGTCACGGATCTGGTGATGCCGGCGGACAGCGAGATCCTGCTCAGTCTTGCCGATCTCCAGTGTTGACTTCAGATTGGCGAACGCGTCGTCGACGTATCCCATGGGACTCTCTCCTCAGGAGCTCTTTGGCTGGTGCAAGTAGCGCATCGATGCAGCTGCATGGGGTCCGGAAGCCAGAGTCCCAAAGGCGCTACTTTGGAGCCCGACGGTTGAGGCTCTCGTGGCTTGCGACCAACCCGGCTGGGTGCTGTGTGCACCGCGGTAACTACAAAACAACCTAAATCGGGTACCGGCTGGCACCGACGCAATTTTCGCTCGGTACTTGACGAGTGACGCCGTGCTCGTCGTGAAGGCGGCGTCGCCAATCAGGTCAGCGGTGTAACGGACGGGGAACTCAAACACCGGCACGACCGAACCGCCGGGTTGGTGGCACTCGAGGATGATCTCGCTGAGTGATTCCTCTTTGATCCACGCAGCGATAGCGATCGCATCTCGTGCGAAATCCCACGGACCGTTCGACAGTGGGATACCGAGGTGGCCGAGGATCTCGGAGATGGTCCCGAGAACGGCGTCGGCTAGATAGGTCGCAGTGTGTGTCCGAGTGATTGCAGCTGTGGACGTGGTTGTGGTCATGAGCGGTCCTCGCTTAGCTGGCGGGCTAGAGCGTCGAGGTCAAGAAGCTCCGCGCCGCTGGCGCTCTTGGCGGCGGTCGAGATTGGGACTTCGGTAGTGACGTGGTCGGAACCAGTCACAGCAGCGACGACGTCGGCAGTGAGCGGCTCAGGGGCCGGAAGGTGGACTTTCCACGCCGAAGCTGAGGACGCGCCGGGCGCAGGTCCGAGATTTTCCTCGATTGAGATGGCCTCGACACCTGAAACGGTGTAGATGCTGAGTTGGAGTGGGCCGGCATCGACCACGATCGGACTCTTCTCAACGTGCCGGGCGGCTATTAGTCGGGGACCGACGGTTACGGCAACCGTGAAGGCCTCTATGACATCGGCCCGTTTGATAGTCGCTGACTGATCCAGTGTGTCGGCTATCAGGTCCACGATGACGATCCATGCCTCGTCGGCGCGCCTGACGGGCGAAGCTGCGATGTATCTACGCCGGAGCATCAGACATCCTGCGCTTGGCGCGCACCGCGCTGGCGTTGACGAGGTCGGCGACGGCGAGGAGTTCGGGGTTGAGCACGGTTTCGGTTCGTAGTTTCATCGCGTCGGTTACGACCTTGCGGGCTTGACGGCCATCGAGGCCGACGAGTGAGGCCGCAGCATCCTCGAGTTCTCGAGCATTTGCGAGCCGGGCGAGCTTCGGGTACTTGGCCCCATAGCCAATCAACGTCGTTCGCAGGATCTTAAGGATGGCATCGCGGTTCGGAAGTGGAACGAAGATGGCGTCGTCCGCCCGGGACTTAAAGGCTTCGTCCAGGGCGTCGGTGAAGTTCGATGTGGCGACGGTGATGATGTGGGGGTGATCGGCGGTGTTCTGGTCGAGGGCAGTCAATACGGCGTCGGTAGCCCGGTGTACGTCGGCCGGGTTGGCCGACAGTGACGCGGTGTAGCGGGCGACACACATCGATTCCACCTCGTCGAGCAGGACTACGGTCGGTTTGCCATCGCTGGCGAGTGCCGGAACATGGTCGCAGAGAAGCTGCATGACCAACTGTTGGCTCTGTCCGTGCTCGGACGACATGAGGCCATGTGGATTTACTTCGATGAGCCGTACCTTCCGCTCGGGAACAACAGGGCCGAGTTCATCGGCGAGTCCACGCGCGAGTGTGGTCTTACCCGTGCCAGGCGGTCCGTAGAGCAGGGCAAGCCCGTGCAGAGCTGTGGTCGTGAAAGGAAGTTCGCTACGAAGCCGCAGGCCGAGCAATGCCGTCCGGAACAATCGATCCTTCACTCCAGGATCAGTAACGATGGAGGCCCACAGATTGTCCGCGCCGGCGGTCGGCCGTAACTCATTCCTAATGATGCACTCTTCAACTTTCACGACCTTATTATCCCGGTTGCCTGTGACATCGTGAACCCGAGCGACGTCGGCCAGCGGCAAATACCAATATCAACGAGGCGATGAGCGCCGGACGATGCTCTTTGGTGGGGAGACCTAGATTCTTGTGCACGTTACAATACTACACATTCATTTACTTTTTCGTTCACTTTTGACGTATAATGGCCTGAACGTGCAGTTTACCGCTAGGAGATAGAGATGTTGCTCAGATTTCAGGTCTCCAATCATCGGTCAATCCTTGAGCCCGTAGAACTCTCGATGATCGCGGTTGACGAAGACCGTCTATCCGTTCGGGGGTTCGACACGATTGCCGAGCGGGTTCTGTCGATTGCGGGAATCTATGGACCGAACGCGTCAGGGAAGTCGAACCTGTTAGAGGCCATCGCATGGCTGTCGGCGGCGGTCGGTCGCTCGCTGTGGACCTGGGAAGAGTTCGTCCCCCGTGAACCGTTCAAGTTCGGTTCGGGTCCGATGGCCCCCTCGACTTACGAAATCGAGATGATCGTCGATGGCGTTCGGTATGTCTACCGCGTTGAAGTTGACGACTCGGCGGTGCTCTTCGAGGGTCTGTACAGTTATCCGGAGCGCCGCCGCCGCGTGCTCTTTGAGCGTGAGGGCCTAGAAATCCGCTTCCGGCGAGGGTTGGGAACCTTGGCTGGAACGAGAGAGTTGCTCACGCCCACGACGCTGGCACTTTCGGCGGCGATGCGGTTCAATGAGCCGGAAGTTCAGCCGTTTGGCCGTGCTGTCTCGGGGATTCAGTCTCGCGGCGTACGTCGCAGGAGTCAAGGACTCCGTACAGGCGTTATGGGTTCACCGTGGTATGGACTCACTGAGCGTTTGTTTGACGAGCCCGGTTCGTCGACGCAGTCATCACTGTTCGATGATGCGGATGTGACGGCGTTGAGCCCTCGCGACTCGGCGCTGGCGTTGCTTCGATTTGCCGATCTCGGTATTGACGATGTTCAGATCGTCGAGGACGAGGTTGACGAATTGGAGACACCGGACGCTGTCCGTCGCGCGCCGAGGCGACAGCTGCGATTGAAGCACCGCGCAGCTGGACAAGAAGTGTCGTTCGATTTCGCCGAGGAGTCGGCGGGTACCAAGACTTGGTTCCAGCTCATTGGTCCGACTCTGAGGGCGCTGCGAACTGGCCAAGTGTTGCTGTTCGATGAAATAGATGCGAGTCTCCACCCGCGGCTGTCGGCGCGTCTGCTCGAGTTGTTCCAGGACCCTGCGACAAACCCCAAGGGAGCGCAACTCATCTTCACTACGCACGACACCAGTTTGCTCAACTATCTCAACCGAGACGAGGTGTGGTTGACGGAGAAAGATGAGAGTGGCGCAACGACTTTGACCGCGCTTGCGGAGTTCGCAGGCGACAAGGTTCGACGGTCTTTGAACTTGGAGAAGGCTTACTTAAATGGGAGATTTGGTGCGGTTCCCGAACTCGACCAGTTTGTGCTGCGTCAGGCTCTTGGGTTGGCGTGGAGCGACCATTGATGTCTGCCAAACGCGAAAACGTAGGGGTCCGGCCGCTTAAGCGCCGTGTCGCGACACGGCAACCTCGCAAGACGCTCCTCGTCTTCTGCGAGGGAGAGCGAACCGAGCCAGAATATTTGGAAGCGTTGAAGCGACGGCCTTCTGTGCGAGGAGTTGCCGCGGTTGATCTCCAAGTTGACGCGGGACACGGAGGGTCCGTCCCCATGACTCTCGTGTCGTTAGCGGTCGCGGCTCGCCAGAGAGCAACAACC
>Ga0182030_10008485_pt1 | contig 21249 bp, 17 predicted proteins | sample 812S3MmetaG_FD_121299 | JGI IMG/M metagenome (GOLD analysis project Ga0182030, IMG submission 121299) | Permafrost microbial communities from Stordalen Mire, Sweden - 812S3M metaG (Illumina Assembly) | ecosystem: Environmental > Terrestrial > Soil > Wetlands > Permafrost | place: Sweden...
CCGCGGATTACGCGGATACGGGGGGTTTAACCGCCAAGGGGACAAACCGCGGATTACGCGGATACGGGGGGTTTAACCGCCAAGATGCCAAACCGCGGATTACGCGGATACGGGTGGGTTTAACCGCCAAGTCGCCAAACCGCGGATTACGCGGATACGGGTGGGTTTAACCGCCAAGGGGACAAACCGCGGATTACGCGGATACGGGTGGGTTTAACCGCCAAGATGCCAAACCGCGGATTACACGGATACGGGGGGTTTAACCGCCAAGTCGCCAAACCGCGGATTACGCGGATAAGGGTGGGTTTAACCGCCAAGTCGCCAAACCGCGGATTACGCGGATAAGGGCGGAGGGCGGAAGGCAGAGGGCGAATTTGTCCTGTTTCGAGTCGAAATGAGACACGAATTGACATCATCCAAGACAGTTTGCGTTGAAGTGGCGGTTTTTAGACAGATTATCAAAGTGCGGCGTTCGGGAATCATTTTGCCGGCTGGCAAAGTCTTTTTGAGTTGCGGTCGAATAGCTTTAAGTTGTCCCGGAAGCATGGCGCCGGGGTGGGTATGAAAGTGTTTTGCCAGATTTAATTCGTGAGTTGAAAACAAATGACAGTGTACCGTCGGAAAGCAGCTTTGAGTTGTGCCAGAATGAAAGTGTTTGGTTTCAGACACACTTTGAGTTGTCGGTGAATGCTTTTTTTTAACCCAAAGATTTTCAAGTTGTTACAAAGCAACTTTGTGTGGTCGTTTTTACCTGGTGAGTTGGGACGAAACCTTTTTATTTTGAGGCCGGGTGGATGGGAGGATAAAGGGCGAAGGCAGAAGGCAGCAGGCGGAAGGCGGAGGACGAAAAGGCGGAGGGCGGAGGGGGCGCAACCTGAAGGTGTGCGGCTACGGGGGACGCTCGCCCCACCGGTGGGACGGAGGGCGGAAGGCAGCGGGATTTTGCAGGCCGGTGGTCATAAGCAGGGTTTGGCATATTGATTGCTAGGTGAATTTTATTGCTTCAATTGACGGGACCTGTCGGTCCAGCCGGTTGTTCTCAAGGGGGAAAAACTAAATGCAGTTATGAAAAAATATATCAAGGTCGCATTGTCATTTGCGACGCTCAACAACGATCAGTTGAACAGTTTCCTGATCCTGGTGCTGGTCTGTTTGAAGAACAACACGCTGTTCCCCAACCTGCCGGTCACGCTGGCGGACCTCACGGCGTTGCTGGCGAAGTTTCAGCAGGCGCAGGCGGCGTCGGCCACGGGCGGGCAGATGGCCACGGCGGCGTTGAAAGAGGCCCGGGACGCGGTAATCGGAGCATTACGACAGGTGGCCGGCTACATCCAAAGCCTTGGGTTGACAAATGAATCGGACGTGCTGTCCTCGGGTTTCGACATTGTTCTGCCGAACAAATATCCGCAGACGCCGCTGACGACGCCGGTGGTGGCGCTGGACAATTCGGTGTCCGGGCAGTTGCAGGTGGGATTGCAGGCGGTGGCGAATGCGAAGGCGTATCAGGTGCAGTACAGCACGGGGACGGGGGCGTGGGTGGATCTGGGAATTTTTCCCAATACGCGGAACATAGTGATAACGAACCTCACACCGGGAACGGTTTATTCAGTGCGGGTGCGGGCGGTGGGGGGATCAACACAATACAGTGCCTGGAGCGCGGCGATTTCGCTCATGGCCACGTAGGAGAACGGTCGCGGGCCGGGAGTGGGGCGCTCGCCCGACTCCGGCCCCCGGCCACCCGGTTTCGATCCGGAATTCCCGGCACAGTTTACGGAAGGAGGATTCATCCAACCGTAACCGGGCGATGGATAATTCGGTCAAAGCAAAACCCTTGAGAGATGACCGGCCATCGCCCGGTCAATTTTTTTGAGGGGCGCGCAACCAAGCCGGAGAGGGACGAAGGGCGAGGGACGGAAGGCGGAAGTAAAAACCAAGCATTCAACATTCAACGTTGAACGCCAAAGTAAAATAAAGCATCTGGGTTAACCGTCCAGAGGCCAAACCGCGGATTACACGGATAAAAGAGGAGAACATTCAACTTCCAACGCGCAACTTTCAACTTTGAATGCAGGCAAGGTGACCGGCTCGCGGGGACGCTCGCCTCACCGGTAGGAGGGAGGGGATTCGGCCAGAGGCCGAACGTTACAAATGTCCAAGGCCAAACGGCGAAGCAAAACAAAAGGGCCGATTATTTAACCACACTTCCGGCCGGTCGGGATTTCCCAAAAACCATTGATTTCGAGCTTGTGTTTTTGGGGTTCGGACGAAAAACTATGCGTTCATTATGGAACTACAAGACGCACCGGTAAATTATCTTTTTAAACTGTGGCCCAAGATTGAAGCCAACTGGATTCGCATCGCCTGGGGTGGCGGCATCGTCGTCGTCGCCATCCTGGTGATTTCGTTTTATTCCTGGCAGCAGGGTCAAAACGAGATCACGGCGGGCACCGCGCTGACCCAGCTGGTTCTGTCCACCAGCCGCAATGTTCCTGCCAGCCAGCAGGCCGACTTGTTCCTGCATCTTGCCACGCAGTACCCGAGCACGGGTGCCGGGCAGCGGGCCTGGTTGCAGGGCGCCGCAATGATGTTTGCGATGGGCAGGTACGCCGATGCCCAGATCCAATTTCAAAAGTTTGTTGATGCCCACCCGGACAGCATGCTGGCCGCGCAGGCCGCGCTCGGTGTGGGAACCTGTCTGGACGCCCTGGGCAACGCCGACATGGCCGCTGCGTTTTACCAGCAGATCATCAAGAAATATTCCGACGTGGTGGCGGTGACATCCGCCCGGTTCGCCCTTGCCCAAATTGATGAGCGTCAGGGCAAGCTGGCCGAGGCCGCGGGCCTTTACCAGGACATTGCGCGGAACAATCCCAATGGTTCGCTGGGTTCGGAAGCCGGATTGCGCGCCATGGAATTGAAAATGAAAACGCAATCAACCGCGCCGGCACCGGCAACCACACCGACGGTTCCGTTCAAACTGAACTGAGCCATGAAGCTGACCATCATCGGGACGGGCTATGTCGGCCTGGTCACAGGCACGTGTTTTGCCGAAGTCGGCCATCAAGTCGTGTGCGTGGACAATGACGCGGCCAAGGTCAAACTGCTCCAGTCCGGCGGCATTCCGATTTATGAACCAGGACTCGAGGAACTGGTGAAGAAAAACGTGGCGGCCGGACGGCTGGTTTTCAGCAGCAGCACCGCCGAAGGCGTCCAGAAATCCGACGTGATTTTCATCGCCGTGCCGACGCCGCCGCAACCGGACGGCTCGGTGGATTTAAGCTTCATTGAACACGTCGCCCGCGACATTGCCGCGGCCATGACGGAATACAAGATTGTCGTGGACAAGAGCACCGTGCCGGTGAGGACCGGCGAAAAGGTCACGGAAACGATCAAGCGTTATTGTCCGGCCAAGGTGGACTTCGACGTGGTCAGCAATCCCGAGTTTCTGCGCGAGGGCTTCGCCGTCGGCGACCTGATGAAGCCCGACCGCGTGGTCATCGGCGTCCGTTCGGAACGCGCCATCGCCGCGATGAGGCAGGTTTACGCGCCGTTCAACGCGCCCATCATCGTCACCGACATCAATTCCGCCGAACTCATCAAGCACGCCGCCAATTCCTTTCTGGCACTGAAAATTTCCTACATCAACGCCATCGCCAACGTCTGCGAAGCCGCCGGCGCGAACGTGCAGGAGGTTGCCCAGGGCATCGGCCTCGACGAGCGCATTGGCCGCCGTTTCCTCAATGCCGGCATCGGCTTCGGCGGCAGTTGCTTTCCGAAGGACCTGAGCGCGTTCATCAAAATTTCCGAGCAGGTAGGTTACGAATTCAAGCTGCTCAAGGAAGTCCAGCGCATCAACGCCGACCAGATGGACCGGTTCGTGAAAAAAATCACCGACACGCTCTGGGTGTTGAAGGACAAGAAAATCGGCGTGCTCGGCCTGGCCTTCAAGCAGAACACGGACGACGTGCGCTCCTCGCCGGCGATTGAGCTGTGCCAGCGTTTGATCAAGGATGGTGCGACGCTGCGGGTGCATGATCCAAAGGCGATGGACAAGACGAGACCATTGCTGCCGGGCGCGACCTATGTGGATGACATGAACGCGGTGGCCGAAGGCTGCGACGCACTCGTCGTGGCGACGGAATGGGATGAATTCAAAAAGCTCGATCTCGCCCGGGCGAAGAAATCCATGACCGCGCCGATTTTCTTCGACGGCCGCAACCTATTCGACCCGGCGGAAATGGAAAAGCTCGGCTGGGTTTACAAAAGCATCGGACGGTGAGAAAACCGTCGAAAGCCGGGGGCCGAAGGTCGAAACCAGCCGTTTCCGAAGCCCGACGCCCGACGCCCGACTCCCGGCCCATCATTGAGGTTTCCGCCGCCCTGATCTTCCGCGATGGCAAATTGCTGGTCACCCAACGTTACGCCAAAGCGCATTTGGGCGGGCTGTGGGAATTTCCCGGGGGCAAGTGCGAGACGGGCGAAACGTCCGAGCAATGTTTGGTGCGCGAAATCCGCGAGGAACTGGGCGTGGAGATTTCCGTCGGCGCTCTTTTCGAATCCGTCACCCACGCCTATCCGGAAAAAACCGTTCACCTGAAGTTCTACGTCTGCCGGTTGCAGGACGGCGAGCCGCAACCGCTGGGTTGCGAAGCGGTCAAATGGGCCAAGCAGTCAGAATTGGACGATTATGAATTTCCGGCTGCGGATGCGCAACTGCTGGAAAAATTAAAAAACCCACGCATGGCGTGGGCTTGAAATTGCGGCTGCGTGGTCGCGCAACTAACCGTTTCATACCTTCCCGTAATGCTCTTCGATGATCTGGCGGAAATTGTTTTCGCCGACGTTGACGATGCCCATCTCGCGCCGGGCGTTGTCCGCCGAATCGCTGGCGTGGGCGGCATTGACCATGATGTTCGAACCAAATTCGCGGCGGATGGAACCCGGCGGCGCCTTGGACGGATCGGTCGGGCCGAGCACATCACGGATTTTGGCGACGGCGTTCATGCCTTCATAAACCAGCGCCACGCTCATTTCTGTACCGGGCTGGGTCCAGGATTCCTTCGGCAATTCCGACGGCGCGTGTCCGGACATGAAACGGATGATGTTTTCGAATTGGTTGTCGCCAAAGCTCGGGCAGAGGATTTCCCCGAGCTGCTTTTCCTCGGCGGCAGGAATCTTGAAGCCGAATTCCTTCTCGAGCGCGGCTTTGGCCTTGGAACCGACCACGTCCTTGAGCTTGGTGCGGAGAACTTCGCGGACCGGCCCGTAAAATTCCATCGCCTGCGCCACGCTCATGCGATGCACCTTGATGCCGACAATGAAAAGGCCGGCGCGCGAAAAGAAATCAATGACGTTGCCGGGCCGGCCGGTCGGAAAACGGAAATTGTCCGGCTTGATGATCACCAGCGTGCGCTCGCCGGTATCGCCGGGCTGGTAGTTGATGACGTTTTCCAGCACCCCGCCGTCCTTGTCCGAATGGCGCGCCCACAATTTGAGCTTTGCATCGGCCTCCTCGACGTTGGGCGCGGCCAGCACCGCCGGCTCAAAGTAGCGGATCTGCCCGTTGTCATCCGAGATCAGGTCGCCGTAGGTGTCCCGGATGGTTTCGCCCACGCGGCGTTCCGGACTGAGGTTGCCAACGACGGCGCGGACTTTTTTCACCGCATCTTCGCCCCGGAACAAAAGCGCCATGACCCGGCGGCGGCGCCCGGTCTTGGCATCCGGCGAGAAATTTTGGACAACGTAATTGCGCAGCAGTTCCTGGATTTTCCGGTCCTGGGGGTCATGGGCGGAAACAATGGTCTCGGCGTATTCCCTCACCAGCTCGGGGCCGGGCGCGAGCATGCGCATCGCCGCCAGATCCAGGCCCGTCCGGGAAATCAACCGGGTAAGAATTCCCCCGGTGCGCGACTTGTAAAGCGAATAGGGCGTGATGATGACATAGGCGAGTTGTTGCGGCATAATTAGTTTGGAGTCGGTGGGTTGGCCGGCGTCACGCTGGCGGCGGCTTTGCCACCCAAGATCTTGAACATCACCGTGCCGCATGTCGGGCATTTGCCCTTGATCGCCTTGCGCCCGTTCTTCATCGTCTCTTCAACGCCATCGGCGATTTCCTTCTTGGCTTTGCATTTGACGCAATATCCTTCGGCCATAAATTATTTTACCGCCCGGCGCACCATGCGCTGAATGGTCTAATATCTTACCGGTGACAGTCTGGCCGCGTCAACTGGGAAAGGCACTGAGCTTAACTCATTGGAAATCAATTGCTTATTATTCTGCAAGTTCTCAAACCGATGGCCGTTGCCGGAGGGTGGTTTTAAGGATTTTGCCGGTGGCATTGCGGGGCAAAGCCGGCATAAAGACAATCTTTTTGGGCACTTTGTAGTCGGCCAGCTTGTCGCGAACAAACTGCAGGAGAGCTGATGCGTCCAGGGTTTGACCTTCCATCGCCGCAACAAATGCCACCGGGTGTTCACCCTTGCGCGCATCCGGAACGCCAATGACCGCCGCTTCTTTCACGCCGGGAAACTGGTAAATGACGTCCTCGATTTCGCGCGGATAAACATTCGTGCCATTGACCAACAGCATGTCCTTCTTGCGGTCGGTAATGTAGAAATAGCCGTCGGCATCGCGATAACCGATATCGCCGGTCAGCAACCAGCCGTTGCGGAAGGCCTTGGCGGTTTCCTCCGGATTGTTCCAATAGCCGAGCATCACGTTGCCGCCACGCACGCAAAGCTCGCCAATCTCCCCCACCCCGAGGATTTTTCCCGCATCGTCCTGAGCGCTGAGTTCTACGTTGGGAATCGGCGGTCCAATCGAACCGGGCTTGCGCACGCCGTGAATCGGATTTTTTGCCACCACCGGGCTGGCCTCGCTCAGGCCATAGCCTTCGAGCAGCGGGATGCCGAATTTCGCCTCAAAATCCCTCAGCACCTGCACCGGCAACGGCGCCGAACCGCTGATGCAAATACGGAACGGCAGCTTGATCGGTGCCGGCGAACTGGCCAGCGCCCGGTAAAACGGCGGGATGGCCGGCAATATCGTCGCCTGCCGCGCGCACATTTCCTGCAAAATCTGCCGCGGCTGACCCAGTGATTTGACGAGGACCAGCGAGCCACCCACAATCAGCGGCAGGAAAATCCCCACCGTCAGCATGTAACTGTGAAACAGCGGAAGCACCACGGCCATGCGGTCGTAATCCACCGTTTCCAGAATGATGCGGCAGCTTTCGACGTTGTGCAGCAGATTGCCGTGCGACAGCATCGCGCCCTTGGGCCGGCCCGTGGTGCCGGACGTGTAGATGATCACCGCCAAGTCCTTTTCCGAACACGAGGATGGGAACTGGAGAATGGAAGGTGGCTTGAGCACGGCAAACTCCTCGGCCTGTAAAACTCTTAGCGATGGTCTGGCCGCAACCAGTGCCGGCTGATGGATCGCCAATTCATCATCGGTGATGAGCACGTCAATGCCGCCGTCCTGCAACATGTAATTGACCTCGTCCGGTTTGAGGAAATTATTGATGGGCACAAGCACCGCGCCCGCGCCCAGAATGCCAAAAACCGCCGGGATGAATTCCGGACGGTTTTTGAGCCAGAGCGCAACGCGGTCACCGGGCTGGACGCCGAATTTGCCGGCCAGTTCCGCCGCCACGGCGCACGACTGTGCGAACAGCGTGGCATAAGTGAATTCACTGTCACCCCAATACAGGGCGATTTTATCCCGTCGTTTTTCCACCGAAGCGGCGAATGCAGTGGCTAGATTCATGGGCACCTGACTTTACGCAAAAGGCTCACCTTGCCGCAAGGGATGAAACCAAGCCTCATTCACATTCATTAAATTTCTTTTGGCCATCGTTCAATTTGTCTAGCCTTGCCGCGTGGCAACCGAACTGCGCAAGAAATCCACCGAATCACCGCGCGTCCTCATTGTGGATGACGACCCGGGCCAGCGCAGCCTGTTGAATTCCTTCCTGCGCAGCCAGAAATTCGAAACCGTCGTCGTGGATTCCGGCCAGCTCGCCCTCGACACGCTGCGCACCGGAAAATTCGACATGATGATCTCCGACGTGCGGATGCCGGGGCTCAGCGGTTTGGAAACCCTCCGGCTGGCGCGGAAGGAACACGCCACCCTGCCCGTCCTGCTGGTCACCGCGTTCACCGACGTCCGCGACGCCGTGGCCGCCATGCGCGACGGCGCGGTCAATTACCTGCCCAAGCCGATTGATCTGGACGAACTGCTGGCGTCCGTCCGCCAGGCCATCGGCATCACCGAATCCGCCCCGGCGCAATTCAGCCAGGAGCAGCCGCTGCCGGATTACGTGGTCGCCCGCAGCCCGCTCATGCAGGCCGTCTTCCGCGACGTCTCGCTCATCGCCCCGTCCGAGACCCGCGTGTTGATCACCGGCGAAAGCGGCGTCGGCAAGGAAATCGTGGCCGACGTCATCCACGCCTGGAGTCCGCGCGCGACCGGCCGGCTGGTCAAGGTCAACTGCGCCGCAATTCCCGAAACGCTGCTGGAAAGCGAATTGTTCGGGCACGAAAAGGGTTCGTTCACCGGCGCGCACGCCCAGCGCATCGGCCGGTTTGAGGAAGCGAACGACGGCACCATTCTGCTGGATGAAATCGCCGAGTTGTCGCCGCCGCTGCAGGCGAAGCTGCTGCGCGTGACACAGGACGGACGTTTCCAGCGCGTCGGCTCCAACCGCGAAGTTCACACCAACGCCCGCATCCTGGCCGCGAGCAACCGCGTGCTGGAGGACGAAGTCAAGGCCGGCCGGTTTCGCGAGGATTTGTTTTATCGCTTGAATGTGGTGGAGCTGAACGTTCCGCCATTGCGCGAGCGCCGCGAAGATATTTTGCCGCTGGCCAGCCGGTTCATTGAGGAATTTACGAAGGGCCGCGCGCGTTTTTCAGACACGGTGTCCGCCGGTCTGGAACGCTATCCCTGGCCGGGCAATGTGCGCGAGTTGCGCAACGCGATGGAACGGGCGGTGCTGCTTTCCCGCAGCGAACTGATCCTGCCGGAACATCTGCCCACGCGCGTGCGCGCGGCCGCGGACAAACCCGCCGCCTCCGAGCCCGGCGACTTGGAGCGGCTGGAGGAAATTGAGCGGCAGGCCATCATGCAGGCCTTGCGCCTGCACAAAGCCAATCGCACTGAAACCGCCAAGGCGCTGGGCATCAGCCGCCGGGCGCTGATTTACAAGCTCCAGCGATTTCGGGAACTGGGCTACAACGTGGACTGAAACGCCAATTGCCCGCGTGTGTAAACTGGACTTCTCCGGTCTGCCAGGAAGTTTTGAAACATCTGCACTGATTTAGCCATAAACAATTCGCGAGCCGGCCGCTTCAATTCTCGCACCATTGATATTCGTAGCCGGCCGGCGGATTGTAAAAACACGGATCATTTTTGTCGGCATTGACGCCGTTCCAGTAAAACTTGATAAAAGCGGCATGGCCATCCACGAAGCCGGTCATGTTCTTCGAATCATTGAGCTGGTTGGGACCCGGATCCGTCAGCGACTGCGGTTGATGCCAGGAATAGGCGAAGCAGCCCGGCTGGTCCACCACCATCAGGTCCTGGACCGTGTTTCGCAGCGAACTGATTTTCCGGCCGGCAATCCCGTGATAAAACTCCCCGGTCTCCTGGTTCGTCACGAGGTTCAACCGGCTGTACCAATAACTCGAGTAATCGGCCCACGGGTCATCATGCATGCTGACCCGCTGCATTGGCGTGTTATGCGTATTGAAGTAATGAAAAGTGTCCGCCGGGCAGGCAAACAGCTTGTCATTCACCGAGGACGGGCCGGCAATGCCATCGTAGCTCATGGTTAATTCCTTGTAAAAACGCCATTGGTACGGCCAAGGCATGCCATTGGTCAGAACGATGCACGGCAACGTATCGTCGTTATCACCGGCATACAGGTGGATGCCCAGACAGATTTGCTTGAGATTGTTGAGGCAGGTCATCCGCTGTGCCCGGGCTTTGGCACCGGACAGGGCCGGCAGCAGCAAGGCGGCGAAAATGGCAATGACGGCAATCACCACCAACAACTCAATCAAGGTGAACGCCCTGGACCTCGATTTCATGGTTCTTATGACATCGCAATGACCGGATCGTTTCAAGTTATTTGGCGAATTGACGCAGTCGTCCGAGCGCCTCGGTCACGCCGTGTGCGACCGGTTATGCCATGGTTTCGCTTCAACCTTCACCAAGCAAGCTGCGGCGGCAGGCGGTATTATTCCATCGAACGGTTTGTGGCACCCGACGGCATCAGGGAATAGCGAACGCAAAACTTTCGCCCCGGTCCGGCCAACAGCCAGCCAGCCAGAATGATCAATGCAATATTTTCCGTCAGTTTGCTACAGATAAAAACTTCTCCGTTGCCGCAACCGCAGTCGAACTTCACCGCGCAAAACGCGATGGCCGTCGCCGATTTGATCGCCAAGGCGCGTCGGAACACCAGAACCGTGAACGGCACCAGCATGAGGATGAGCATCAAAGCCGTTCCCCGCACGGCCACGCCCGCCAGCAGCAGCAATCCGCAAAATACCTCAAACCAAGGCAGGGCGGCGGCAATTGAATTCAACCACAAATGATCCTGCACGATGTCGTATTGCCGTATCAGTTTGAGAAATTCGACCGGGTGCAGCGCCTTGTTCAAGCCCAAATAAAGAAAAGCCGCCCCCAACAACCATCTCGCCAGCACGGCGAAAATGTCTGCAACGCGGCTCAAGGGTATCGGCTTGGTGTTCATTGGTTCGGACGGCGCAGGCTCCCGCTGTTTCGGGCACCGATTTCGACGGGCCATCCGTTGGTGGTCCATTCGGGAATGCCACCGCCGTAAATGAACAGCTCGCTGACCGGGATGCCCACGTCTCTGAGCGTCAGGGCGGCGGACTCGCTGTCATCACAATCGCCGCCATTGCAATACACCACGATCTGCCTCGCCGCCTGACACGCCGGAAGCACATTGGTGAAATATTTTTCCGGATAATAAGGATCAAACTCGTAGGCGCCGGGAATGTGCCCTTCGTGGTAGTGGGCTTCGTCCCGGGCATCAACAAATACAATGTTTCCGATTTTGAACTGTGGATCCTGGAAAAGCTGCTTCACCTGGCCGCCGTCCAACAGTTGCAATCCCTGCTCCTTTAATCGCGCTGTCAGAAGCTGGACCGGGGACAGCACCGGAGAACCCGAGTTGGTCAGGTCACGCGACCAAGCGATGGTCCCGGGCATCGCCACCGGACGATTGATTTGCACTAGAAAATAATTCCGCGCAAGCGTCAGGCCGCGCGGAGAGATCCGGTTGGCGGCAAACGCAAAGGCCGCGCCGGCGAGTGCGACAATCAAGACCTCAAGCCAGAGGTGGCCGGCGGAATGCCGGCAATCGGGGGCCGTGAACTCGGGCAGATGGTCTTTCACTTGCTGCCGACCAGCGTGGGTAATCCGAACGCGAGTAACAACCACTTTTTTGCCTCCTACCCGCTCATAACCTCTGAAAGCGGGATAAACATAAACTGCCACGATAATGGCCATTATAACTTATACATATATGTATACATAATATGCTATACTAATACCAAAAAAAGGGTTGTGATTAACAAGGGATGGGCAGCAAGGATTATCGCTTCTACTAAATTTAGAATGTGAATCAAGAGTTCATGTTTCAGGGTGATACTGCCGGTCCGGTCACAGCGGCCCGGCTGAAGGCGCAACCTTAATCAAGACCAACCAACACGCCATGAATATTTTTGTCGCAGGATTGAGTTATAAAACCGCGCCGGTGGAAGTGCGCGAAAAACTGGCCGTGCGTCCTTCGCTTTTGCCCTGTTACGGCTGCCGCCTGAAACTCAACGCCGGCCTGGAGGAGGTCGTGCTCGTCTCCACCTGCAACCGGGTCGAGGTTTACGGCGCCACGTCAGCCTGGATTCAAGGCAAGGTGTTTCGCATTTTCCAGCAGCTGTGTCCCGATCAGGACGTGACCCCGTATGTATATGTCAAGGAAGGTGCGGCGGCGGTGGAGCACCTATTCTCGGTCGTCAGCGGCCTGGATTCCATGGTGATCGGTGAAACTGAAATCACCGGCCAGATCAAGACCGCCTATCAAACGGCCCAACAGGCCGGGCTGACCGGCCGCGTGCTGAACCGTTGGTTTCAAACCGCATTGCAGGTCGCCAAGGAAGTCCGCACCCATACCGGCATCGGCCGGGGCGCCACTTCCGTCGGCAGCGTTGCCGTGGAGATGGCGGAGAAGGTTTTTGCCGGGAAGCTGTCGGACAAGACCGTGATGATTTTGGGCGCAGGCAAGATGGGCGAGGCCTGCGTCCGCCACCTCGCCAAGGGCGGCACCCGTTCGGTACTGGTGGCCAACCGTTCACTCGAACGCGCGCAGACACTCGCCGCGGAATTCGGCGGACGCGCGCTGCCCTTTGAAGAACGCATGGCGGCATTGATCGAAGCCGACATCGTGGTGAGTTCCACCGGCAGTCCGACCACGGTCCTCCACAAGCATGAAATCGCAGGCATTTTAAAAGCCCGCTCCAACCGGCCGCTGGTTTTGGTGGATATTGCCGTGCCCCGGGACATCGCTCCGGACGTTGAGGAACTCGACAACGTTTACCTTTACAACATTGACCACCTGGAAGCGATTGTCCGCGAGAATTCGAAGATTCGGGAACAGGAACTTTCCAAGTGCAATGAAATCATCGCCCGGCGCGCTGGAGCGTTGATGCTGAAATTGAACCCGCCGCCCGTCGCGCGGCCGGCAGCCGAAGTGGAATTGGTGCCGGGTTGGACCCTGTGCCCGGCAACGGCATGAACAAATCACAATTACAAAATTAAAAATCACACCGACAAACGTAACTCCAGACAAAAATCGAAACTTATGAAAATACACCATCCCCTATCAAAAATGTTCGCCGGCCTTGCGGCCGTGACATTGGCGTTTGTCGGAGCCGCCGGCACCGTCAATGCAGCGGCGACCGCATTGAATGGCCAGCTTACCTTGCGCCCACTCACGCCAACAGAAATTGCAAAATACGGATTGACGAATGCCCAGTTTTCCGCCGGCATTGGCACCATCGCTTTGGGCGAGCCGGTTTATCTTGACGCCATGGTGGCCGCAGCCATTGCGCCTTCAAACATCATTGGCGTAACCTGGTCGCTGCCCAGCACCAACAAGCCGCTGGGTTCGCTGGCGGCCCTGACCAACAGCCCGTTGGGCACCAATGTGCCGCTTTTCAAAACCGGCGACCGGGTCACTGGTGGCGCCAGCGGAATTCCCACACCCTACCTGCAACTGGCAGGTCGGACGTTTTTCCGCCCGGATGCCGTTGGACAATACACCGTCCTGGCGAAGATCACCACGACGGGTGGCCTCGGTGGAACAAACATCGCCCCGGTCACAACGAATCTTACCATCACCATCACGGCGTCCACTTATTATGGCGTGAACACCTGCGCTGCCTGCCATAGCGGCGGCGTCCTGAATGCGCCCAGCATCAATCCTCAATACACGAACACGGCCCATGCCACGTTCTTCACGCGCGCGATTGACGGCCTGGTCAGCAGCCACTACAGCAAGAGCTGCATCGTCTGCCATACTCTTGGTTATGACACCAATTCGTTCGCCATCAACGGCGGCTTTGACGACATTGCGAGCTTATACGGCTGGACCTTCCCGACCGTGTTGACCAACGGAAACTGGGCCTCCATGCCGGCGGCCCTGCAGGACGTGGCCAATATCCAATGCGAAAATTGTCACGGCCCCGGCAGCCAGCATCCCGTTGCGCAAGGCATTGTGGGAAACACCAATTTCATCACCGTCAGCTACGGCGCGGGCGTCTGCTCGCAATGTCATGACGATTTGAACGGACATTATTACAGCGCCGAATGGAACAATTCACTCCATGCATCTTCCGCCCGGGAAACCAGCGCCGCCTGTGTCCGTTGCCATACCGCGCCCGGCTTCATCGGCTGGGCCACGGCTGGCGGCATGAGCGCGCAGAATTTGTATCCCACCAACCTTATTGCCGCGAATGCATATTCCACCAATATTTTGACCACCGCCCCCGACACGACCTACGAGGCCGTCACCTGTCAGGCCTGCCACGACCCGCATAATGCTTCCAATCCGAACCAGTTGCGCCTGGGCTATAATGTCACGCTCTCTGATGGCACTGTGGTCACGAACGCCGGGGCTGGTGGCTTCTGCATGGAATGCCACAACAGCCGGGGCGGTTCTGTCACCAACACATTTGCGAAATATCCTTTGAACCAGCCCAACTGGGCCGGCGGTGTCGGCTTTGGAACACATGACAGCCCGCAGGGCGACATGCTCGAAGGTGTGAATGCCGTGACCTACGGCCAGGTGATTCCCAGCGCGCCCCACATGAACGTGGTGTCCAACACCTGCGTTGGCTGCCACATGCAGACAATTGCTGCCACCGATCCGGCGTTCACCCTCGCCGGCGGCCATACCACCAAGATGAGTTACACCAACAGCCTTGGCGCCAAGATTCCGGTGGCCTACGTCTGCACCCAGTGCCACGGCAACGTTACCAACTTTGACATACCGGTTCCCGATTATGTCGGTTACGGCTACAGCCAGGGCATCCAGACGCAGGTTCAAATTCTGCTCAACCAATTGTCCATGCTCCTCCCCAACTCGACCTATCAGGCGAACCCCGCCAATTATGTTGCGGACGGCCTGGTCAAGACCACGATCCGAACCACCCAGACCAACTGGCCGACGAAATTCCTGCAGGCCGTTTACAACTGGCAGTACGTCGCCAATGACGGCAGCCTGGGCGTTCACAACGGGCCGTTCGCAGTCGGCTTGCTCAAGGCGTCCATCGCCAATCTGACCGGGATCTCCACCACCGGCGGACTGCCGGATTCATGGGAGGTCCAATACTTCGGTTCAAATTTTGCCACGAACCCCGCAGCCAGCCCCTACGCCGTCAACAACAGCGCCGGCGTGCCCAACTGGATGATGTATGCCCTGGGTCTCAATCCGAGCGCCGGGTTCACGGTTGGCGGCAGCGGCACGATCTATTTCAACGGCAAAAACATCGTCAACGGCGCGACCAATACCATCGCCATCTACACGGCGGCGGAAATCGCCTTCAACACGCAGGTGGGCACGACCTACCAGATTCAAGGCATCTCGGCCCTCACCGGCAGTTGGCAGAACATCAGCACCAACATTCCCGGCACCGGCGGGTCCATCAGCTACCTGACCCCGACCCGGAACAACGTGCAAATGTTCTATCGCGTGATGCACACACCGTAATGGTCAGAAACTGAAATCGCTTCAACTCAACCCTCCCCGGCAACGGGGAGGGTTTTTGTTTCAACAGGTGATTGTGAAGCAACCGGGTTTGTCTTCAACCGGCAGAATGGTGTTCATCCCTCTACCAGCCGGGTTCCGTCCTGGCCCTTGCTTTTGCGCGGGCGTGCGCAGTGGATAAAGCCCGGACAGCAGCCAAACATCTCGTGAAAGGCCTGACTGAAAGATATGACGTTTTTCGTGGAAATGAAGCCGTCAACAACCCAATCGAGGCTGCGCGGGATACGTCATCTTGACAAGTGACTGTTTTGGAAATAACTCCGTGAGCGGCTGGAGGGTGAAAGCGAGGTCCAGTTCCAGTCCGCTGCTTTTGGCCAGGTCAAAAGCTGTTCGGACGGCGTTTTTCAGATCGGGTTCCGTGATGGCAACCTGCAGGCTTATCGTTTTGATCACCGCCTTGTTCTTGATGGTGTACTTGGATTCGTAGGCACTGTTTTTGGTGTTCATGGTATCTGTTTTTATGGTTAGTTTGTGTTATACGATTGAATACCATATTACCAAACAAGTAATCTTCGTCTATGGGGTAAACACCCCATACGACAACTGAAGCGTCCCCGGCTTTAATGCAAAGGTAAAAGAGTGAAAAAGGACGATTATTTGCGCCGCCACTGGAAGCCGACTGGCTGACGTGTCGGCTTCTCCCGTGGCCCGAACTGCATTCGAGGAGAACAACCGGTCAGGACTTGGGACTTACTTCGCGGCAGCAGCGGCGGTTTTCATCTGCTGAAAGACGGTGATTTCATCCTGCAACCGGGCGGCGATGGCCTTGATTTTTTCCGCCTGATCCAACTGGACCTGCTGAAGATGTTTCATTGCGGCCTGCTGCTCGGCCTCTGACTGGCCGTTTTGGGTATCGGCAACTTGTTGTTGTGCGGCCTGAATCTGTTTCTCCATCTCGGCTCCGGCCTCGGTGAATTTGTTCACGGCCGCCTCGCGCAACATCGCGATTCCGTCCTCCAGCGACGTGCCGTTCATATCGGGAATCAGGCGGGCGATTTCGTTCGTGGTTTCGGGGGAAACCGGGACGCTGGCTTTGACGTTGGGGGCCGCCGGTGTGGCTGTCACACGGGCAATCGCACGGGCCAGGTCGAACTCCAACGCCGGCTCCCACTCCGGCTGGAGTTGGGACAGGGATTCCTTTTGCCCTCCGCTGGCAACGGCAATTCCCAGAAAACAAGCATCGCCCTTGTCGAGATTGAAGGGATGAATGCCGTCGGCGGTTGCGGCGTCACCGTTTGCTTCCGAGGCTGAATCATTCCGGGTGATCCGGATTTTACCGTCGCTGGCGTCTTGAAATTCGGACAGCAGATGGTCCACCCGACCCGAAAAAGCTTGCAGCGGTTCCGGGGCGCTTCCCGCAGAAAGCACGGAATAAAACCGGATTTCCACCGGCGAATTCAAATGGCGTAAAAGGTCCACGGTCTGGCTGGAAAGTTCCCGGCCCGGCAAAATGAAACCCGCCGCGGGTTTGCCATATTTGAACCAGACACCGGCCAGTGCGGCTCCCAGCAGGAAAACCAACGGCACCAGGATGAAGGGCCGCCAGCGCGAAGCTCTGACCGGCTGCGGATCGGTTGGGCGCAGGACGTTTACGAGGGATGGTTTCATCATTATGCTTTTCTACTTTCGTGTATCTTCGGACATTATTGAGGACTGTCAATTTTAGAAAAAGCCGAAACCGGCCGCCCGGCGGTTTCCGGCCCCCGCTTGCACCAATCAGCTTGGACAATTTTTGACGAATATGGGGCAAGGGAAGGTTGGTTTCCGAATCCGGGCGGGGTATTCTTTTAACGAAGAATATGTTGAATAGAGTTTCATTTGCTGTTCTTTTCATGCTTAAGCATCCCGGACAGCTCAACATCTGCCGCATATCCTGAACGCCTGGATGCGGCTTAATGCAATAACATGAACCGCACGAAAGCAACATCATCCAGACCAAGGCCATTGTTCATCATGGCGATGACGGTCATGTTTTCCATTGCGTTGTCCATCGCCGCCCAGCCGGTTCAACATCTCACAATCACCCAGCCGGGCGGGATGCCAGGCTCGCCGGTCATGGAAGGTATTATTAGTTTGACCAACGGTGTCCAAGTTACCTGGGATGGGCCGCCCGGTTATTATCAGGTTTATCAGAAAAGCAATAACCTGCTGGCTCCGTGGGTGGCGCTGGGCAAGCCCACCAACCTGATCTACAACACCGTCATCCCGAAGCTTTACAGCAATGCTTTCTTCCGGGTCTCCGGTCCGGCACCGGCTTACGTCGGAGCCCAGAGCTGTACCGGGTGTCATACCAGCATTCACAGCACGGTGTTGCTGACTCCTCATGCGGGCGCATTTACCAACGCCCAGTTCGTGGCGGCCGGCGGCCAGACCAACAGCTCCTGCCTGCCCTGCCACACGGTGGGATACGGTTTGCCGACCGGATTTGTCAGCGCTTCTAAAACCCCGTTGCTGGCCGGCGTGCAATGCGAGAATTGCCACGGACCGGCCGCCAATCACGCGGCCAACCCGGATGATCCCACCGTGGTTCCACACGTTGACCTGGCCGCCACCGTTTGCGGCGGCTGCCACAGCGCCAGCCACACCGCCTACACCAATCCGCCGACATTTGAGGAATGGTCGTCCAGCGGTCACGCTGCCGTGGTGCCGGATGCGTTGCAAACCATGAGTTCGTCCACCAATAATATCAGCAGTTGCGGCCGCTGCCATTCCGGTTCCGTCCGGCTCGCCTTGATCAACGGACAAGACCCCATCGCGCTCACGAACGACCTGAACGTCGCCATCACCTGCGCCGTTTGTCACGACCCCCACCAGACCAATTCCAATCCCGTCCAGCTCCGCAACCCCCTCTTCTCGACCAATTATTTTTCCCTGGCCACCACGGACGTGTTTTCCAACAAATACGCCGCCAACACCAACATCAACCTCTGCGGCCAGTGCCACAACGCCCGCGGCGCGGCATGGACGGACACCTCCCGCGCGCCGCACAACTCGCCGCAATATAATTTCCTGCTCGGCTCCATCGGCGAGTTGCTCGGCGGTTCATCCACCTTCAATCCCGGAACGCACGCCGGCCTGCCGGCCTCGGCCATGAATTCATTGTCCGGCACGTTCTACCTGACCAACCAATGCACGGCCTGTCACCTGCAGAACGACAGCAGCGGAGGGCACGACCATTCCTTCACGGTCACCAGCGATACGGTGTGTCTTAACTGTCATGACACCGATCCCGAAATCCTGGAACAGTATTACCTGACCCCGGCCATTTCCAACAATGTGGTTACGTTGATCACCGCGCTGAACCGTTGGGCGGCCCTCGATGCGTCGGCGGCGTTGCAAACCAATGGCGTGGTGGCCTGGGAATACACCACGCCCGGCGGCCTGACCTGGCAGACCAATTCATCGGGTGCCGTAACCGCCTGGACGCTGGCCAATCCGGTGAATTTCACCGGCCCAAACACCGCCGGCCAGGCCTTGATTCCGGACAACATCAAAAGGGTGCGGTTCAACCTGTATCTCGTTTTGAATGACGGCAGCATGGGCGTACACAATCCCTCGCTGGCGATCAATTTGTTAAACGCCGCACAAATCTGGATGGAGCAGCTGTTGCAATGAAAGCATGACGCAAAATTCATTTCCTGATGACCAAGCACCGGCAACTCAAAATCGCATGAAGCTCCTTTCATTCCTCAACCAACTCCGGCACCGGTGCCCGAGGCAGCGCGGCGTGGCCGTGATCGCCATCGTGGGTGTCTTGCTGCTGGCGGTCATTTCCTGCAGCACCGTCAGCAATGAAGCCGTGTTGCTCCCGGAGGTGCCGGGCGCGAAATATATCGGCTCCTCGGAATGCGAACAGTGTCACGAAGAAATTTACCGGAACTTCCAGACGGCCGACCACTCGCGTCTGATTGCCGAAGGGACCAATTCCATCAATGTCGGATGCGAATCCTGCCACGGACCCTGCAGCCTGCACTCGGACTCGGGTGGAGAAACCAAACCGCCGTTCAGCTTCACCGCCGGGCGTCCGGAACCGGCCAGCCTGGACACCCTGGCCGGAGTGCCGCCGGCCCGCGCCACGGAAATGGTCTGTTACCAGTGTCACAACGACGTCCGCGGCCAGTTTCAACTGCCCAGCCATCATCCCGTGCCCGAAGGCCGGATGAGCTGCACGGAATGCCATTCACCGCACAAGGGGAGCATCCGCGCCGGCGGCGGCACGGCCCTGCTCTCCCAGGATGAAAACTGTCTGCAATGCCACCCGGCCCAGCGCGGTCCGTATGTGTTTGAACACGAAGCCATGCAGGAAGGTTGCACCGTCTGCCATACGGCCCATGGCAGCGTCAACCCCAAGATGCTGACCGTGCGCGATGCCAACCTCTGCCTCAAATGTCACTTCCAGCAACAGACCTCGGCCGGAACCATCCTCATCGGCGGCCAGGATCACACCCAACGCCTTCAGGAGGGCACCTGCTGGACCGCCGGCTGCCATGAAGCTGTCCACGGCTCGCGCGTCAGCCCGTCGCTCAGATTCTAAACCGCAACCGGAACGTTGATGAAAACAAAATCTCAATTGAAAAATCAACCGGACCGGAACGCCCGCCGGGCGTGGTATCGCCGGTGCATCGTGGTTGGGGCGATGTTTTTGACCTGCGGCGCCCAAGCCCGGGCCGGCGACACCAACACGCCGGCCCTGTCGCCCGGGGAAATGTTTGAGGGCGGCACAAAATCTTACGACAACTGGGTGGACCTGGGCGTTGGCGATTTGTTCGTCTCGGGCAATCACGCGCAGGCGCAGCAACATTACCAGTTGAGTGACGACCCGTTTGGCGGCATCAGCGATCTGCATCTGCAAAAGGAGGTCGCGAAAAACACGACCCTGTCGCTTGACGGACACTCCTTGTTCGACCAGAACGACTACAAATTCACCCTCGGTCTGCAACGCGATGATTTCGGTTATGTCCGCGTCAACGTCACTGACTTTCGCACCTGGTACAACGGCGCCGGCGGATATTATCCCCCCATCGGCATGCAATATCGCCTTTCAAACGATGATCTGTGGCTGGATCGCGGCGAATTCTCCGTCGTGGCGGGGCTGACTCCGAAGGACCTTCCAAACGTCGTTTTCAAATACACGCACAGCTACCGCGACGGCGACAAGAGCTCAACCATCTGGGGTCCGGTGCATCCGGATCCGCTCAACACGCCGACATTGGTGCGTGGCGTGGTTCCGTCCCTTTACAGCATCAACGAGAAAGTGGACAGCTTCGCGCTGGATGTGACGCATCACATCAAGACCACGGACTTTGGCGCGGGCGTGCGGTACGAAACCGCCAGCCTGGACGACGCGCGCCAGGAAACCTTCTGGCAAAACGAACCCGTCCAGCAGGATGTCACGGACACCCAGGGAAACTCGTACAACATGCTTAACGCGCATGCCTTCAGCGAAACCTGGATCAAAAAAAATCTGTTCTTTTCCACCGGTTATTCGTTTGCCAATCTCAACGACACTTTCTCCGGCAGCCGCATCTACGGGGATGACTTTGGCGTGGCTTACAGTCCCAATCCGCTGAACGGCCTGGGCTATACCAGTCTCAACGGCGGCGCTCACGAGCAGACGCATGTGGGGAACATTAACCTCATGGCCACTCCCGTCAAAAACCTGACCATCGTGCCGTCCCTGCGGGTGGAGTCGGACAACTGGAACGCTAACTCCAGCGGCACCGGGACCGACGGCACCGACACCGCGGCTTTCAGCGGCAATGGCAACGGGGAAGAACTCGACGTGCGGGAACGTCTTGACGTGCGTTACACCGGCGTGACCAACTGGGTGTTTTCCGTTGGCGGCGAATGGACCGAAGGCAGCGGCAATCTGTATCAGACAAACGGCCTCGCGA
>Ga0182030_10008486_pt1 | contig 21248 bp, 18 predicted proteins | sample 812S3MmetaG_FD_121299 | JGI IMG/M metagenome (GOLD analysis project Ga0182030, IMG submission 121299) | Permafrost microbial communities from Stordalen Mire, Sweden - 812S3M metaG (Illumina Assembly) | ecosystem: Environmental > Terrestrial > Soil > Wetlands > Permafrost | place: Sweden...
CCTGGTTAAACGGTACGATTCTTCAGCATGGGGACTCGATACTGTAAGGTAAGAAACAATCCTTCGATAGAGCGACGTCCTCGAGCGGCGTCCATGATTGACGATTGACGGTTCGGCGTGTTGTGGATGGGTGTTGCAAGGAGCGAGCCTCTTGGAGAGATTCACCGGAATACTGGGCATTCTTGCTGTCCTCGCGGCGGCATGGTTGGGGTCGACCAACCGCAGGGCCATTCGCTGGCGCACGGTGGCGTGGGGCCTGGGACTGCAACTGGTGTTCGCCTTCCTGGTGCTGCGCTTCGACTATGGCCAGAAAGCCATGTCCTGGGCAGGCGGGGTGGTCCAGAAAATGCTGGCCGCGACCACTGCTGGAACGAGAATTCTGTTTGGTGAACTCGGACTGCCCAACGCGGGCCGATTTGGCGCGTTGATCACCGACACTGCCCATCCCAATGCAGGATCCATCTTTGCCTTCCAGGTGCTGCCGACGATCATTTTTATCTCGGCCTTTTTTGCCGTGCTCTACCACATCGGGCTGATGCAGATCGTGATTCGCGCCCTGGCGTGGGTGATGCTGAAGACGATGCGCATCTCGGGCGCCGAGAGCATGAACGTGGCAGCTTCAATCTTCATGGGACAGACGGAGGCGCCGCTGACCATCCGGCCATTCCTTTCCGGTGCGACGCGCAGTGAGCTGATGACCATCATGACCAGCGGCATGGCGCATGTGTCAGGCGGGATCATGGCCATGTACATCTCGCAGGGCATCGATGCGTCCCATCTGCTTTCCGCGGTCATCATGACTTCGCCGGGCACCATCCTGATGGCCAAGATGCTGGTGCCGGAGACGGAAGTGCCGGCCACCGAAGGCCGCGTCGTCATGCCCAAGAATGAGGAGCACAAGGAAGAAAACCTGGTTGGTGCGATTGCGCGGGGAACGCTCGACGGCGGCAAGCTGGCCTTTAACGTGGGCATCATGCTGATCAGCTTTCTGGCGCTGGTGGCGCTGCTGGATTCGCTGCTGGGGTGGTTTCATGCGGGACACCTCTGGTTCCCGGGCAGCCTGGGTCAGATTCTGGGATTTGTCTTTGCGCCGGTGGCGTGGCTGATCGGGGTTCCGTGGCATGATGCGGGAGCAATCGGCAACCTGCTGGGGACGCGCATGGCGTTGAATGAAGTCATCGCGTATATCGCGCTGGGGGCGCAGAAGGCCACGCTTGCGCCGCGGTCGTTCACCATCGCTACGTTTGCGCTGTGCGGCTTTGCCAATTTGGGGTCGGTGGGGATGCAGATCGGCGGAATTGGCGCGCTGGTTCCGGAGCGGCGCAATGACCTGGCCAAGCTGGGTATCCGGGCGATGCTGGCTGGGACGATGGCGAATTTGATTTCAGCGTCAATTGCGGGAATGTTTCTGGGCTGACTGCCACGGTGTTCTGTTGGACATAGATAGAAGCGCGGCGTTGGGCTATTCTGACAGCGCCTGAACCTATCGGACCTGCGCAGAGGATTTCCGGCCCGGGCACATACTTTTTGAATACCAGGAATCCGACCCATGCAAATTACCCGCACAGCTTTACTGGTCACGCTCTCGTTTACGCCGTATATCGCTTTCCCGTGGCAGGGAGGCGCCCAGAGTAAGGAATTGAAGCCGGCGGCGGCTGCCCAGGCGCAATCGACGGCGGTGCAGCCCGCGATGGCGCCCGCAACGGCAGCGGCCCCAGCTCCGCCGCCGTCGGAACTGATGCAGCCCGCAATCGATACGCTGGAGCTGACGGTCGACGGTTTGAAGCTGGAAAAATGGAAAGGCGGGTCGGTACGCACCGAAGCTGCGGCCAACGTGAGTTCGATTCAGAAGGACTTGCAGGGGACCCTGCCTGGTCTGCTCAAGGATGCGGATGCAGCGCCCATGTCGCTAAGCAGCCTGTTGCCGGTGTATCGCAACGTGGTTGCACTCTATGACGTGCTGCTGCGGGTATACGAGGCGGCGCGAGTTTCGGGGCCGGCCGATCAGGTGGCGGCGCTGCAACAGGCGATGACCAGCCTGGAGAGCGGGCGGCGATCGCTGAGCGACCGCCTGATGGGGACGGCCTCGGCCCAGGAAAAGCAAATTGTCCAGTTGCAGGCGACGCTGCAGGCAAAATCGGCGCCGCCGGTTTGCCCTGTCGTGGCTCCGCCGCCTCCGCCCCCTCCAGCCAAGAAGCCGGCGGTGAAGAAGAAAAAGCCGGCAACAGCGACGACTCCGCAGACGGCGAAACCGGCGGCCGCGGGAACGACGACGGCCAAGCCGACGACGCCGCAATAATCGGGACCATGGTGGACCTCAGCGAGCGCCGAGTTTGCGGCGGAAGCGGTAATACAAAGTAAGGACAGCAACCGAGCCGCAACTGACCAGACTGGCGGCCATACCCAGGATCAACGCGCGGTCATGTTCGAAGACGCCATGCACGATAGCCACGATCTGAAGAATGCTGAACCCTCCGAAGGTGATCAGCGAAATACCTTCGTCGGTCTTCTTGCGCCATACGGCGAGCACCTGGGGAACGAAAAGCAGGGCGTTGCAGAATAGGCCCAGCCCAAAGATGACGGCGACAATCTGTCTCATGCGGTGTGCCTCCTGCGTACGCGATGATTTATCGTCTCATTCGGCGAAGGAAAATCGGGCAAAGGAAAGTCTGTTGCCCTGACCGAACCGGTGCTAGAATCCCGCGTATGTTGACTCGGCCGCTTTCTCGCGCATGGGTGCTTCCGGCAGCGGTTCTGCTGTTCGGGACGGTTTTGCGACTCGGTGGACAGGAACACACCACCCGGCCCGCGTATGACCCAAATCGGCACGACATTGCGGGCGCGCTGCTGCGCGAGGTGCAAGTCGACCAGCGCTGCCGCATTCTTCCCAACGCGGAATATCAGTACGTCGGCAAGAAGAAAGCCCGGCCGGTGAAGGACGCGACGGTTTGCCACCTGGAATCGGTGCTGGACTCGTCACACGCGGAGAAGCGGCTGGTCGCCGGGCAGGTTCAGCGCAGCCAGGTGCAGATTGCCGAGCAGGAATACGTGCTGCAGAACGTCACCGACCAACCGCTGACGTTTGTGGTGGAGCAGACTGTGCCGCGGGACTGGCAGGTGGATTCCGATCCGCGGCCGGTATCGATGGAGGGCTCGACGGCCATCTTCAAGGTGAATGCGGAGCCGGGGCAGATCGTGCGGCTGCATGTCGGCGTGCGGCACGCCAAGAACAAGAAAGCCTGAGCGCTCAGTGCGCAAAAGGAACCACGCCAAGGCTCAGCTTGAGGTCTGGAAACAGCGGCCCGAGAGCGGAGCCAGGCTGCCTGTAGAATGAGCCACAGCACGCCGCATCTCATTCCGAACGGGAAGCCATGACCACCTACGATCAAGCCAACGAAGCCGCTGAGTTTCTCCGCCGCAAATTCGCCGAAGCCGGGCTGGAAAGTGCGCCCCCGCATATCGGGATCGTTCTGGGCTCAGGGCTGGGAGCGGTGGCTGACGCTATCGAGTCTCCCGTCGCGGTGCCGTACGGGAGCATTCCGCATTTCCCGCAGTCGACGGTGGAGGGCCACTCGGGGCGCATGGTGGCCGGCCTGCTGGCGGGCGTGCCTGTGGTCGTGATGCAGGGGCGGGTACATTTCTACGAGGGCTACACGCCGCGGCAGGTGACCTTTCCCATGCGCGTGCTGGGCCGGCTGGGGCTGCACACGGTGATCCTGACCAACGCCGCGGGCGGGATCGCGCCTACCTACTATGTGGGCAAGCTGGTGTTGCTGTCGGATCACATCAACTTCCTGGGTTTCAATCCGCTGGTGGGTGCCAATGAAGCCCGGTTCGGCGACGGGATTCGCTCCGGGCTGCGCTTCTTCGACATGACCGAGGCGTATTCAAAGGCGCTGCGCATGCTGGCGCAGGAAGCGGCCTTCGAAGAAGGATTCACGCTGGATGAGGGTGTGTACCTGGCGACTTCGGGACCCAGCTTCGAGACGCCGGCGGAGATTCGCGCCTTTCGCACCCTGGGCGCCGACCTGGTGGGCATGTCCACGGTGCCGGAGACCATCGTGGCGCGGCATATGGGCATGCGGGTGCTGGGAATTTCCTGCGTGACCAATCTCGCGTCCGGAATCAGTCCCACGCAGTTGAGTCATGAAGAGGTCTTTGAAACCGGAAGCCGGGTACAGCACCAGCTTGCTGCCCTGCTGAAGCGGCTGGCGCCGGCGATTGCCGAGGCGAACAAGCCTGATGACCAAGATCGAGAATCGGCGGAGAGTACGCCGCGATGACGGAATCTTCTGAAGGCGGGCGGCTTCCCTTCCCTCCCTTGATGGTTGCCGTGGCCGGCGCTTCCGGTTCGGGCAAATCCACATTGGCGGCGGAGCTGGCGCGGACGCTCGGTGGCCTTCATTTCTCGCTCGACAATTATTATCGCGACTTGAGCCACCTGGCGATGGAGAAGCGCAGACAGCAGAACTTCGACGACCCGGCCATGATGGAAATTGGGCTGCTGGCAGAGCATATTGCCGCACTCGCGCAGGCGCGAACCATCGTGCGGCCGCTTTACGATTTCGCAACATACACTCGGATTCCAGATGAGACGGAGATAGTGCGGCCAGTGGCGCTGGTGATCGTCGAGGGACTTTTCAGTACCTATTTTCCTGAATTGCGGAATTTCTACCAGTTGAGCGTGTTTGTCGATACGCCCGACGATGTGTGTTTTGACCGGCGGCTCAGGCGCGATGTCGTGGAGCGCGGGAGAGATCCGGAATCAGTGCAGCGGCAATATGACGCGACCGTTCGGCCCTGCGGACTGGCATTTGTACGGCCGTTGATCGACTTCGCCGACCTGGTCGTGGAAGGAACGGATGCGCTGGATTTCAAGGTCGAGCAGGTGATCAGCGCGATGCGCAAGCGCGGACTGATGCATCGCTTCGGGCTGAGCGATCGGTCCGAGCGGGAAGAAGACTGGAAGAATGGTGCCGAAGCGGGCGGCGAGTATCGGTGTTGATTCCTGCTCTGGTTCTAGTCACCAAAAATTGATGGGCCTGGACAGCAACTTTCCTGCCTGGTTCGTACTCTGAGACAGTATGCAGGCTTTCCTCCAATCTCAGCGTGTGCAACTTGCCCAGGAACGAGTGCTGGAATGGCTCAAGTGCGGCATGGCGCCGCGGCAACTGGCATTCACGCTGGCGCTGGGATTTGCCATCGGCTGCATTCCGCTGCTGGGTGTCACGACGGCGATCTGCGCGCTGGCAGCCCTGACGCTGCGGCTGAACATGCCGGCGATCCAGGCGGCGAACTGGCTGGCCATGCCGTTGCAGATCGTGTTGTTGATTCCCTTCCTTCGCCTCGGGCAATGGATGTTTCCGGGATCGGCGATCTCGTTTGAACGAACCGCGTTGCTGGCGCGGCTGCAGGCGTCGCCATTGCAATCCCTGATACAGATGGGCGGACTTTTCGGTCACGCAACCGTGGCGTGGATGGTCGCGGCGGCTCCGGCACTGCTGCTGATGACGCTGCTGCTGACTCCCTTGATGAGCCGGGTCGCGAAGCTGGCCGCGCAGGCGGAATAATTCTCTAATAGCGATCTTGAACCGGTTTTGCGCTCTCCTGCCACGCCGTATAGATGAGGTCGCGCAGTTCGCTGGCGCCGGAGGCGAGGCGCTGGGCCGTAAATTCGCGCGATTCTGGAGTGCCTGCCTTTTCGAAGGCTCCCTGCTTGTCGAAGGCATAGACAGCGTCGATCTGGGTCGCCGAGTTGCGCAGGTAGGCCACGTAGCTGTCGAATATGTCGCCGGAGATAGCCTTGGGTGCGGACATCTTCGGCTGCACCTCGGCTTGCTTGATGTTGGCCGCGACAAAAGGCCCTTCAAATCGCCAGTGAATGCCGTGCTCCGCGCTGAATCCGTGGGGATTGTCTTTGGCGGTCCAGCCGTCGTAATTGATGGTGGTGTGGAGCGGCTGGGAACCGTCGCCAACGTAATGACCCAACCATCCGGCGTAGAAGATGGCCGCCTGTTCGACGGCGCGGGTGTCTTCGTGAGCCGCGGAAAGCTTGCGGTATTCGCGCAGGGCGGCTTTGAGGCGCTGCCAGACTTCGAGCGTTTCCCAGGGCTGAAGGCCTACTTTCTCGGGACGCTGGCCGTGGGCGAAAACGCTGGCTTCAAAGTCGAAGCGATTATGCGGAAGCGGGCCAAGAGCGTCGGCCGGTTCTAGATCGAGGAAGTGCTCCGGGGCCTGCGCGGTGCTGAGTTCCTGCTCAGCATGAGACCGCCAGCGATCGGGTTCGGGACCCAGATATTCGATCTCGCTGACGGCTGATTCCGATCGAAGGAAGGCCGGAGCGTCCGATGGCAAGGTCAAAGCAGCGAGGCGATTGATCATGCGGTGGCCTTCCGGGCCCCAGGAAAAAGCCGGAAGTGGAGCGAGCAGGCTGAGGATGAGAACGAACGCGGCGAAGCGGCAAACGAGCGAGGGTCGCATGGGCAAAGTATAGCTGGAGCGGTTTTTTGAGACGAAAAACACGAATTTTGAAGTATTTACAGGGTCTGCGCACGATTGATGTGTAAAGTTTCCGACTTTTTTGGAACAATTAGCTTGCGTAAGTTACCACGGTGTACTACGGTAACACTAAAGTTGTAGACATCTTAGCGGCTATCCTATTCACTGGAGTTGTGGTGGGTTGTGGAAAGCCGACTGCTCAAAGACGGACGCCCTACATTGAAGAGCGCAAATACGAAGGCTGTGCTGATCCTCACCGGCTGTCTGACGGTGTACCTGGTACTGGGCGCGATTGTGCGCATGTTCTGGGGGTCTGGGGTCGACAACCTCATCTTTGGCGCGGTGGCTGCCGGACTTCTTCCACTGTTGTTTTTCGTTCTGTTTCGGCCGGTTGAAGCGGAGCCGTCCAAAGGCAACAACGGGCCGCTGGCAGAATCGCTGCTGCACTCGACCAGTCCCATGGTGCTGGCGACAAGCATGGATGGCTCCTTTACCTATCTGAATCCTTCGGCGGAACGAATTCTGGGCCTGAGGTCGGCAGCGATCATCAACAAGGCGCAGATGACGGAGATTTTCGCACCCGGCGAGTTGGAGCGCATTGGTCAGTGGCTGCGCAAACTGCACCCCAACGGTGGCGGAGGGCCAGCGGCGGTGGCCGACCCGATGCGCGACTGCATCAACTATGTTCTGCAGTTCCCTCCGAGCCAGTTGCGCGGCATAGATCTGCAATTGCGCCGCAACGACGGCAGCACGTTTCCGGCGACACTGTACCTGTCGGCCATTCGCGATGCGCAGGGGAAGCCGTCGGGCATTTTGGCGGTTGCGCTGGATCAGACCCTGAGCCATCGCCAGGAGCGGGCGCTGCGCGAGTCGCGGGAGCGCTACCGCGATCTGTTCGAGAATGCGAACGAAATGATTGCGACCCTCAATCCGGGCGGCCAGTTTGTGTACGTCAACCCGGTGTGGAAGTCGTGCTTTGGCCTGGGAGAAGAGGCATTCAGCAAGCTCGAGAGCCTGGAAATGCTGTTCAGCGAAGACTGCCGCGCCGAGGTAGGACGGCTGTTCCGGGCGGCGCTGGAAGGCGAGAGCGTGGAGCATGCTCCGGTGCGGACGCACACGCTGGACGGGCGGGTACTGGACCTGGAGTTGAGCCTCAGCCGGCGGCAGAAGATTGGCAATCCGCTGGCCATTCGTTGTCTGCTGCGCGATATCACGCCGCAAAAGCAGCGCGAGCGGCGTCTGGCGCTGCAACTGGTGGTGAGCCAGATCGTTGGACAAAGCACCTCGCCGGAAGTGGCGGCCATGCGCATCCTCGAGTCCGTCTGCCTGTCGCAGGGATGGGATGCCGCGTTGTTATGGCTATTGCAGGAGAACGAAGAACACCTGCGGTTTTATTCAGCGTGGGGCGCTCCAGGAAAGAAGAGCGAAGCGCTGATCCAGGAAAGCATGGGCCTGACCATTGAGCGCGGACCTGACCTGCCGGGGCGAGCCTGGGTGCTAGGCAAGTCGGTCTGGATCGAGGATCTGTCCGCGGTTCCCTCCTCGACGCGTGTGCAGGCTGCGCGGCGGCACGGGCTGGTGACGGGATGGGCGGTTCCGGTGACGGTCGGCAACCGGCTGATTGCGATTCTGGAGTTCTACTGCCATCAAAAACAGCGCGAAGAGCGCGAAACCATGGCCACGCTGGAAACCGTTTCCGCATCGCTGGGGCAGATGCTGGCGCGGTCGCGGGAACAGGATCGCGTGGAGGAGCTGCATCGTACGCAGCAGATCCTGCTCGACACAATTGAAGACGGTATCTGCGCGGCGGACAAGAACGGCTCGGCCAGTCTGGTGAATCCGGCGGCAGGACGGCTGCTGTCAGGCGCGCCCGAACTGCTCGTCGGCATCTCGGTGCATAGCCTGTTGCACGGCAATGCTCCGGGAGGCAGCCGTTGCGGTGAGGATTGCGCACTGCTGCGGGCGTTGAATCGGAATACCTCAGCCTCCGCGGAAACGACCGTGTATCGCCGCGATGGCAGTTCGTTCCCCGCTGAATTTTCCTTGACGCCGATCCTGGAACAGGGGCGCGTGGCTGGATCGGTATTGAGCTTCCGCGACATCAGCCAGCGGTTTGCGCTGGATCGCATGAAGGACGAATTTGTCTCGACGGTGAGCCACGAGTTGAGAACGCCGCTGACGTCGATTCGCGGCGCATTGGGGCTGCTGTCGGCGGGCATCCTGGGCCAGGTGAGCGACAAGGCGGCCAACCTGCTGCGTATCGCGCTGTCAAATTCGGATCGGCTGGTGCGGCTGATCAACGACATTCTGGATCTCGAACGCATTCAGAGCGGCCGCGAGCCTCTGACGTTCAGGCCCGTCTCGCTGGGCGAGATCGTGCGTCAGGCCATGGACGGCATGCAGCCGGTTGCCGATGCGGCGGGCGTTCAGCTCATTCATGATGCCAATGAAGTGAATATTTCGGCCGACCCGGATCGATTGCTGCAGGTGATTACCAACCTGCTTTCAAATGCCGTGAAATTCTCACCGGAGGGCGCTTCGGTAGCCGTGACGCTGCGCGAGGGGTCGAACGGCGTGATCATTTCTGTGATCGACCAGGGGCGAGGAATTCCGGCGGACAAGCTGGATACGATTTTCGATCGCTTCCAGCAGGTGGATGCTTCCGATTCGCGGCAAAAGGGAGGCAGCGGGCTGGGGCTGGCCATCTGCCGGACTATCGTCACGCAGCATAACGGCCGTATCTGGGCGGAGCGCAATGCCGTGCTGGGCTCGACCTTCCGGGTGCTGCTGCCGTTGCATCCGAATCTCGTCACCACGCCGACCGCTACGCCGCTGATTGAGCCGGATCGCGGGCGCATCCTGCTGGCGGACGCACACCTGACGACTCGGCCCATGGTGGCCAACCAACTGCGAAGACAGGGCTATTCGGTGGTCGAAACGGGCACCGTGGATGAGACTCTGGCGGCGCTGGCAACTGCTTCCACGTCCGGCGGCCCGGGACACGACAATAACACGCGCATCGAGGCTATCCTGGTTGATATTTCACTGGATGGTCTGAATGGGTGGGAGATTCTGCCCCGCCTGCGCATGGAGCCGGCAGCGATTGGCGTACCCATTGTGCTGCTGAGCGTGGATCATCCCAATCCCGCGCTGCCTTTGCCTACGGGCGCAGATGGTTGGGTTTCGCAGCCCACCAACGACGAAAACCTGCTCAGCGAACTGGCGCGGGTGCTGTCGAGCCCCGGAGAGCAGGCGCGCATTCTCGTCGTGGAAGACGACGTTGACCTGGCGCGCGTGATTGGAGCGGTCTTCGCCAAGGACGGCATCGACGTGATGCTCGCTCATACCCGGCAATCCGCGCTGGACGCCTGCTTTACTTTCAGGCCGCAACTGATCGTGCTTGACCTTTCTCTGCCGGATGGAGACGGATTCAATGTGGTCGATTGGCTTCGCCAGCATGAGGAGCTGGCGCATCTTCCCCTGGTTGTGTACTCAGCGCGGGAGATTGCTCCAGCGGAACGGTCCCAGCTCCAACTGGGCCCCACTCACTTTCTGACCAAGGCCAAGGTGCAGCCGCAGCAGTTGGAGTCGCTGGTCTTGACGATGCTGCGCCGTTCGCGTCAGATGGAAGAATCACTCTGCCTCGTTAGCCCATCGGATGAACAACTTCCCGGCTCCGCCGCGGATTGAGGCGTTTTAGAATTTCAGGAGTTCCCCCTTGTCTCGCCGAATTTTGATCATTGATGATGAAGACGATATCCGACAGGTCGCCGCGTTAAGCCTAGAAACCGTCGCCGGATGGGATGTGATTGTTGCCAGCTCCGGAGCGCAGGGGTTGCTGCGCGCCGCCGAGCATCAACCCGACGCAATCCTGCTGGACGTAATGATGCCCGGCATGGACGGTCCGACGACCTTTCGCGAGCTGCGCAAGAATCCCGCAACCGCGAAAATTCCAGTCCTGCTGCTGACCGCCAAGGTGCAGGGGCCAGACCAGCGGCGCTTTGCCGACCTGGGCGTTGAAGCGGTGCTGCTGAAGCCATTCGATCCGTTAACGCTGGCAGCCCAGATGGAACGCGTTCTGGGCTGGAGCTGATTGCGGGATCGTGCGAGAAGCGGACTGACCATGGCCACACCAAACGGAACCGTTCCGCAATCGATGTCTGAGGCGCTCGACCAGATGTGGTCGCGCTTTCTTTCCGAGATCGGCAAGCGGCTGAGTGTGCTGGACGCCGCGGTTGCGGCTCTCGGCGAAGGCCGACGATCGCCTGAGATACAGGAAGCGGCTCACCAGGCGGCACATAAGCTGGCTGGAATTCTGGGCACATTTGGCCTTCCAGACGGCACTGAACTAGCTCGTCAAGCCGAGCATCTGCTGGAGAAGGACGTTCCGGCAGATGCTGTCGCCGACCTGGCTGCGTGGGTCGCCGAGCTGCGGCGGCTGGTCGAGGGCCGGACTGTACGACGGTAGACCGCCTGCGATCGAAATTCCGGGAATGCGTGAAAATCCTTGCCCTGCTTCTCGAACCTTCCTTTTGGGGGCGCCCTGGCAGCAGGTACACTCAAACCTGGTGACGCCGAAAGCCCCATCCACGCCGCAGCTTGGCTTCCGTTTTGAAGCTGCTCCAGAAGTAACCTGCGATGAGCCCGCAAAGTCGTCGCGACGTGCGCAAAGCAGGCGCACCTGGCTGGTGCATCAGCTGGTCTCCGAGGCGCGCGAACTGGTCGAGCAGGAGTTGGGCGATGTGTGGGTGGAAGGCGAGATTTCCAACTGCCGGCCTGCGTCGTCGGGACATTTGTACTTCACGCTAAAAGATGCGGAGGCGCAGTTGCCGGTGGTGCTGTTTCGGCGCCAGGCCCTGCTGCTGCGATTTCGTCCTGAGGACGGCTTGCATGTCCGGGTACGCGGCAAGGTCAGCGTCTACGAGCAACGCGGACAACTGCAACTGGTCGCGGAGACGATGGAGCCGGTGGGCGCGGGCAGCCTGCAACTTGCCTTTGAGCAACTGCGCGACAAGCTGCGAGCCGCGGGTTTGTTCGAACAGGAGCGGAAACGGCCATTGCCGGCGTTTCCTCGAACCGTGGCCATTGTGACGTCACCCACGGGCGCGGTCATTCGCGATTTTCTGAATATCGTGAACCGAAGGCACTCTGGGCTGAGCGTGGTGCTGGTGCCTGTCGCGGTACAGGGCGATGCCGCGGCGGTTGAGATCGAGTTCGCGATTCGCAGAATCAACGAGGATGTGGCGGCCATGCATGCCGACGTGATCGTGCTCGCGCGAGGAGGCGGCTCGCTGGAAGATATGACAGCTTTCAACTCTGAACGCGTGGCGCGGGCCATCGCTGCTTCGCGCCTGCCGGTCGTGTCGGCGGTGGGTCACGAGACGGACTTTACCATCGCCGACTTTGTTGCGGACCTGCGGGTGCCCACGCCGTCCGCAGCCGCGGAATTGATCACGGAAGCGCAGCACAAGATTGCTGAGAGCATCGCCGAGTTGGGCAACCGCCTGGTACGCGCGACACGCTTTCAGCTTTTGCAGGCGCGGCAGCGATACGGACGCATTGCCGTGGCACGGATGGAGCAGCGCACGGTGACTGGCCTGCATCGGCATGAGCAGCGGCTCGATGACATGAGCTTTCGGCTGGAAAGCGCGATTGCCGATATGCTGCGGCGGCGCGGCAAACAGACACGGGAGCTGGCCGCGGCTGTGTTGCGTCATGATCCGCGGCAACAACTGAGCGGGGCGCGCGCTTCACTGGCTTCCTCGCAGACGCGGATTCATCATGGGCTGGAGCGCAGAATTCTGGCGGAGCGACACGAGATTGGTTCGCTGGAGACGCGCTTGTATCGCGCCGCATCGGTGCAGTTAGCCAATCGCAAGGCGGCCCATATCCGGATCGAAGGTCAGTTGCGTTCGCTGTCGCCGCTCGCTGTGTTACAGCGCGGCTATGCGTTGGTGCTCGATGAAAGCGGTGCGGTGATTCGGTCAGCGGGACAACTTACCGCTGGACAGCGTGTCAGTACTCGTCTGGATGATGGCAGCTTTTCGAGCCAGGTAGAAGAGATTCATTCGACGAATCTGAAGACGAAGAAGAAGGACAAGAAAAAGGGTACATGAGACAGCTTTTTGGTACAGATGGCATACGCGGAATTGCAGGGACTGCACCCCTCGATAACACGACCGTGTATGCGGTGGGACTGGCGCTGGCACATCAACTTCGTCCGGGCGCGCTCGCTTCCGGCACCTTGACTCCGCGGGTGATCGTGGGCCGCGATACGCGTGAATCAAGCCCGTGGATCACCAACATGCTGGCCGCTGGATTGACCGCAGGCGGCGCGGAAGTGGAGAGCGCCGGCATCGTGCCCACCCCGGCGATCGCGCATCTCGCGCACACTCACGGCTTTCATGCCGGCGTGGTCATTTCCGCGAGCCATAATCCGTGGGAGGACAACGGCATCAAGCTGTTTGGTCCGGACGGGAAGAAGCTGCCTGACCAGGTGGAACTGGCCATTGAAGAAGTAATTTTCAAACATGCCTTGACGACGACGCCACCGGAGCAAGTGCCGGCGGTGGAAGACCAGGCGCATTATGCCGATGAATACATCGAGTTTCTGCTGGGGGCGGTTCCGGGGATCAGGCTCGATGGACATCGGATCGTGGTGGATTGTGCCAATGGCGCGGCCGCGGCGATTGCGCCAAAGCTATTCGCGAAGCTGGGCGGCGATGTGGTGCTGCTGAACGTAACTCCGGATGGGCACAACATCAACGACCATTGCGGGGCGCTGCATCCGAAGACGGTGGCGGCGGAAGTAGTCGCGCACCAGGCAGAAATGGGCATCACGCTGGACGGCGATGCGGACCGCTGCATGCTGGCCGGCGCGCACAACAATGTCATCAATGGCGATGCAATCTTGCTCGTCGCTGCGCGAGACCTCGCGAGTCGCGGTCTTCTGACGGGCCAGGTTGTGGTCGCCACCACCATGTCCAACATGGGGCTCGAAGCGGCGTTGAAGCGATCGGGCATTCGCATGATGCGCGCCGCGGTGGGCGATCGTTATGTGCTGGAGTTGATGCAGAAGGAGCGAGCCGCGCTGGGCGGAGAACAGTCCGGGCACATTCTGTTCCCTCACCTGGCGACAACCGGCGACGGTTTGCTGACTTCGCTTGTAGTGCTCGATCTGATCGCGCGGACAGGCAAGACCATCGAGGACCTGACTGCCGATTTGAAGGTGTTTCCTCAAGTAATTGTGAATGTGAAGGTGCGTGAGAAGAAGCCGCTCGAAGACATCCCTTCTGTTGCGGAGCGGATTCATCAAGCGGAAGCGGCTCTGTCCGACTCAGGACGCGTGGTGATTCGTTATTCAGGGACAGAAGCGCTGGCGCGGGTGATGATCGAGGCGGAGAGTCAAGAGCTGATGCGCGAGCACGCCGATGCGATTGCGGATGCGATTCGGGCGGAGTTGGGAGCTTAGAGCGGATCCACAGTACATGTAGCCGTTTCTAGCTGTGATTGAAGGTGGCTTCCCACCCTCGGGATACAACAACTGTGGAATCGCTTTAGCTTTGAGCTATGCGATGTCGACTCTACTTTCGATGACTGCATAAATCGACGATAAAAAGATTCTTTTTTTCTAACTATCCACAACCTTTCCAGACTGCCGGGTTCAAGTGAATATCGGATGCGCCTGCATCCTGTTCTCGTATCTTTTCTGCCGGAAACCCATCCTGATGGGAACGCATGTGTTGTCTGAAGCTTCTTGTTACAGGAAGCCACGGTAAATCATGCGCCCGAATAACCTGCTCCGGCGGCAGATACATGAAAGTAACTCCCGGCTAAGCCGGCACACGTAACATTCAGGAGAAAACCGATGAATCGCTTGTTGACCAAACTAGCTCTGGCTGCGGTAGCCGTCCTTGCTCTCACCACCTGCATCACAACAGCAAAGGCACAAGGCATTTACACGGTACAAGGCGGTCGTACAACGGTAACTCTGTCGAAGGGGTTCTTGGCCGACCTTACCACTCTCAACATCGCGCCCACAGCAGCTTACGGGTCGCAAATCTATCTGAACCAGGTATTCTTTCCAATCACTGCGGGAGAGATCAACCTGGGCAATGCCGAAGGACAAATCCTGCATTCGGGTGGAATCTTTCTGATCTCCGCGACCAAGGAAGTCCGGCTGCAAAGCTTCATTCTTACGACCACTGGAGAGCAGCCTTATATCACAGCTATCGTGGTCGCCAACGGCAAACTCGTGGGCCGCATCAATCTCTTCGATGTGGAGCTACCCAGCACATTGACGCTGCCGCTAGATCCGCATTCCGGAGACTTCTTCCTGTCAGGGCTCAAGCTGACCCTTGATCCGGCAGGCGCGGCTGCGCTCAACGATGCATTCGGCGTGAAGACGTTTGTGGATAGCTCCTATGTTGGATATGCGCTGTCGCTGGGCTTTGTACCTCTGTCGGCGGACGGCAAATAACCGGCAGGCGGGGAGGGTCACGGAGAGTGATCGTCCCTGCCTGTCTTGTCTTACTTCACATCGCGCCAATTATCGCCGAAAGCCAGATCGGCCACGATGGGAACGTGTAACTCCACGACATTTTCCATTGCTTCTTTCACCATGGTGGTGATGACTTCGGTCTCATCTTCGGGAACTTCGAAAAGCAGTTCGTCGTGAACCTGCAGAACCATTCTTGTGCGCAGTTTTTCTCCGGACAGCTCGCGATCTATCTTGATCATGGCCAACTTGATGAGGTCGGCGGCGGTGCCTTGCAGCGGGGTGTTGACGGCAGTACGTTCGGCGAATCCACGCTGGTTGGCGTTGCGGCTTTCAATGTCGGGGATGGGACGCATGCGGCCGAAGAGTGTGCGCACGCTGCCAGTCTGACGCGTCTCAGCGATGGTCTTGTCGATGAAGGCACGCACACCTTTGTAGCGTTCGAAATATCGCTCGATATAAACCTTGGCTTCGGCTTGCGGAATGCCTAGTTGCGCTGCCAGACCAAAGGCAGAAATGCCGTAGACGATGCCGAAGTTGACTGCTTTGGCGCGGGCGCGAACATGCTTGTCCATGTTCTCTTGCGGCACGCCAAAGACTTCGCTGGCGGTGAGGGTGTGGATATCGAGATCGTGCTGATAGGCATCGATGAGCAGAGGATCCTGGCTGAAGTGAGCCATGAGGCGAAGCTCGATCTGCGAGTAGTCGGCAGAGAGCAAGCGGAAGCCTGGAGCAGCAACGAACGCCGCCCGGATTTCGCGGCCAAGTTCTGTTCGTATGGGAATGTTCTGCAGGTTGGGATTGACGGAACTGAGTCGCCCGGTCGCCGTGGCCGCGGCATTGAACGTCGTATGTACGCGCGACTCGCGATCGACCAGCAAGGGCAGAGCGTCGACGTAATTGGATTTCAATTTAGCGAGGTGGCGAAACTCAATGACCAGGCTGGCGACTTCATGTTCCTCGGCGAGATTTTCGAGCACGTCCTGGGCGGTAGAGATTTTTTTACCCTTGCCATAGATCAGCGGCTTGGGCAGTCCCATGTGGTTGAAGAGCACTTCTCCTAATTGTTTCGGAGAATTTACGTTGAAGCGGCGGCCGGAAAGGTCGTAGATCTTTTCGCTGACGCGGGTGATCTCCGAACCAAAGCGCGTGGAAAGCTCATCGAGGGCGCCGAGGTTGACGCGAACGCCTGCCTGTTCCATGCGAAACAGGACAGGGACAAGCGGCAGGTCGATGGTTTCGTAGACGGACGTGACAGCGTGTTCCTCGACTTGCTTGCGGAGCGTGGGCAACATGGTTTGAATGGCATGGGCAGCGCCGGCAAGCGAGGTGGGCACGCCCTGGCCGCTGCGAGCAACCACATCGATGAGAGTCTGGGCGGCGTTGGTGGGGTTCACCGCATACGAGAGAAGCATGGTATCGGCTATAGGGCCGCGCAGCGCCACGCCGAGCGCAGCGAAGCGATGCAGAGCAGCCTTCGAGTCGTGGGCGATCTTGGAGACGGCGGGGTCTTCAAGCAGGGCCTTGAACTGGGCATCCAGGGGAAGGCGCAAGGCAAGTTCCGATTCCCCCTCCACCTTGACGGACACGCCCAGATACTCGACGGGTGCGGTAACTTCTGTGGACACAGGGATGGTCGTCGCATCGATCATGCCGGAAAGATCGAACGAGCCTTGCGCCGGCGGCAATGCATCTTCTTCCGCGGCTTCTTCGCTTGCGGCCGACGCTGGAGCGGCTTTTGCATCTTTCTCCAGAGCGAAGGCAAAGCCATGTGTGCGGGCCGCAGCGAAGAAGGCGGCGACTTGGCTCTCGCTGGGATCATCGATCAACTCGGCAGTAGGTTTCTGCGCGCCGGGAGCCAGTTCGCGCAACAGCGAGGTGAATTCAAGCTCGGTGAAAAGTTCGCGCGCAGCTTCGAGATCGGGGTCGGTGGTCTGCATGCGCTCGAGGTCGAGTTCGAGCGGGACATGCTGGTCGATGGTGACCAGCTCTTTCGAAAGCAGGACAGTGTCGCGGTTCTGCTGCAGGGATTCGCGGTAGGTCTTGCGCTTGATTTCGTCGGCATGATCGAGAGTGGCTTCGACGCTGCCGTATTGCTGGATCAGCTCAACCGAGCCTTTGTCGCCGATGCCGGGAGCGCCGGGGATGTTGTCGATGGAGTCGCCGCGCAGGGCCATGACGTCGATCACTTGCTCAGGTGGGACGCCGAAGACTTCAACGACCTTGGAGGGCGTGAGGATGAGATTATCCTTCTGCGGGTTGAGCACGCTGACGTGGTTCGACACCAGCTGCATCATGTCCTTGTCGCCGGAAACGATGAAGACTTCGTGGCCCTGTTCGCAGGCCTGGCGGGCGAGGGTGCCGATGACATCGTCGGCCTCAAAACCTACGGCTTCGAGGATGGGAATGTGCAGGACTTCCAGGGCGCGGCGGATGTAGGGCACCTGACGAACGAGGTCTTCAGGCATCGCGGTGCGGGTGGCCTTATAACCCTCGTAGGTGGTTTCGACAAAGGCTTGCTCTTTCGAAGACCAGCGGCGTAATGCACCGATCTCGCGAGCCTTTTCATCGCGGAAGACAGCCCCGCTGACATCAAATACAGCCGCGAAGTAGTGGGGGGCAAAGTCCTTGCGCAGCTTGGTGATCATATTGACGAAGACGTAAATGGCGGCGGTGGGCAGGCCGGAGCGCGTCGACATGGGCCGCGAGCGCTGCATGGCGTGGTAGGCGCGGAAGATGAACGACATGGTGTCGAGCAGGAAGACAGGCTGGAGGGCGGATTTCGCGGATTCGGACGGCGTTGCTTGAACAGGCATCGTCTGCGAGTTTAGCAGCGGGAGAAGGCTGAGCGCGACCCTCCCACATCTCTCCACCAAAGGCGTGGGGAGATATGGGGCATCCAGGTGTCTGCTGGGGACGGTTAGGCGAGGAACATGCAATCACCATAGCTGAAGAAACGGTATTTCTGTTGAACGGCGTGGGCGTAGGCGGCGAGCACGCGCTCGCGGCCGGCGAAAGCGCTGACCAGCATGAGTAGGCTTGATTGCGGCAGGTGGAAGTTGGTGAGCAGGGCGTTGACGAGGTGGAACTCGAAGCCCGGGGAAATGAAGATGCTGGTTTCGCCGCTGTGGGGTTTGAGCGGAGCGTCGCCAGCTTGCAGGGCGCAGTGTTCCAGGGTGCGGACCGTTGTGGTACCGACGGCGACGACACGGAGGCCTTCGGCTTTCGTGCGATTGAGAGCGTCGGCGGTTCCGGGTGGAAGCGTGTAGCGTTCGCTGTGAAGGCGGATGTCGGCGACGTTTTCGACGCGCAGCGGAGCGAAAGTGCCGAGGCCGACGTGCAGCGTTACCTTGGCGATTTCGACGCCGCGGGCGGTGATGGCTTCGAGGATGGCCGGCGTGAAGTGCAGGCCAGCGGTGGGGGCGGCGACGGAACCGCGGTGGGTGTTGTAAACGGTCTGGTAGCGTTCGCGGTCGGTCTCCGCGTCGTCGCGGTGAATGTAGGGCGGCAGGGGCATGTGGCCAATGGCGTCGACCAGAGCGAAGAAATCCGGCACAGGAGAGAAGCGGAGAGTTCGCTCGCCGAATTCGCCGTGGGCGATGACCTCGGCCCAGAGCACCGTCTGGCCGGTAGTCGTATCGAATTCGAGCCAGTCGCCGGCACGCACTTTCTTCCCCGGACGCACCAGCGCGGCCCAGTTTCCGTCCGCGTCGGCATGCGTGAGAAGAACTTCAATCAAGCCAGTCGGCTCCTGCTTCCCGCGAGACGTGGCTCGGCGAGCGTAAAGACGGGCGGGGATGACACGGCTGTCGTTGAGGACCAGCAGATCGCCGGGGTTTAACAATGAGGGCAGGTCGGCAAACGTTTTGTCTTCGAGAGATAGAACGGCGCCCTCAGGGGCTAAAGCCATTGCTTGCTGCGAACCTATGTACGGACTAAAGTCCGTACCCTTCATGACCAGCATGCGGCTGGCGCCACGCTCCGCGGGCGGTTGCTGGGCGATCAGCTCTTCGGGCAGATGGAAGTCAAAGTCGGAGACGCGGAGGCCGCTCATCGGGTCGCTCATGGCACCGCCTCGCCCCCGAACTTTCCGAAATGCTCCAACGATCGCCGGCGAGCGCGTTCCAGGGCGGCATCGACCTCCTCACGTTTCGACTTCAGGACATCTGGCGCGGCATCTTCAGGAACCGTCGTCCACGGTCCCCAACTCACCGCGATGCGGGTGAACGGCCTGGGGATCTGAAAGCGGTCCCAGGATTTCGCCACCCATGCGGACTTCGGTTCGAGGTGGAAAGCGCCGATGGGGGCTCCAGTCACCTGCGCCAGTTTCACGGGACCGAGCTTGGATTTATAGATGGGACCGCGGGGGCCGTCGGCGGTGAAGATGGCTGGCGTGCCTTGATCGAGCACGCGGCGCAGGCCGAGCATGCCTTCCTGGCCTCCGCGCGAACTGGAGCCGCGCACGGCACGATAGCCGAAGCATTCGAGCGTGCGGGTAATCAGTTCGCCGTCGAAGCTCTGGCTGATCAGGATGGTGGCGTGGGTGCTGCGGTAATAGAAGGCGCAAGCCAGCACGCATTGATGCCAGAAGCAGTATATTTCGCGGCCGGGGGTGAATCCATGGAAGGCGGGCGTGACGCCGGGCTCGGCGAGGACTTCAAAGCGCCAGGTGCGGCCGACGACTTCCAAAAGCATCCAAACGAGGCGCGGCACGATGGCCAGCGTCAGGCGCTGGGTCCAGGTGAAGCGGCTGGCGGGGGATTGGGTCACTAGCTCGATTGTAGCGAGGAAGAGGTGGTGGCTGGATAGACCGGGCCTTCAGCCCTTGAGTCGCTAGATGATACCCAGCCCGTTGGGCTGGGCTGGGATGACGACGCGCCTTTGGCGCTTTTCAGGGACTTAACTCGAGGGAAAATGCACGAGACCACGTCTCTCTGCATCCACACTTCACACTCACACTTCCGTTCAGCTGTAGCGCAGCCAGCGCATCAGCTCGGGCAGCGTGGCGCGTTTGCCGTACATGAGGATGCCGACTCGATAGAGTTTGGACGAGAACCACAGCAGGGCCAGGATGCTCAGAATCATCAGCACGATGGAGAGGAGGATCTGCCACAGGGGCGGAGTCTCCGAGCCCATGCGCAGGAACATGATGATGGGTGTGCAGGGAGGGAAGAGCGAGGCCAGGATGGACCAGATGGAGTTGGAATCGTTGGTGATCAACAGGATCAGCGAAAAGCTGAGCCATACGGGAACTGCCGCCAGCGGCGTGAACATCTGCAGCTCCTGTTCGGTCTCGCAGGTCGAAGCGAGGCCGGCGAAAAGCGAGCTATAGAGAAAGTATCCGAGGATGAAGTAGACCGGAAACAGGATGGTCTCCGCCCAGGTGAAGTGTATGGCGAAGTTCCCGGTCAGTTGCGCGGCGGCAACCGGCGTGGCGAGGATGATCGCGGCCGCCACGACCCAGATGAGAATCTGCGTCAGTCCCACGGCGCCTACACCAATCAGCTTGCCGGCCAGCAGGTCGCCTGGCTTGGCGATCGAAAGCATGACTTCAAAGATGCGCGACGTCTTTTCCTGGATGATGGAGCGCGCCACGTTGAGGCCGTAGATGATGGTCGTCATGCTGAGAAGGATGGCCATCACATAGCCTTTGTAGAACGAAGCGATGGCATTGCTCTTGACGATGGCGCCATTCTTCTTGACCTGGAAGGTCTGGATATCGACGCCCTTGACCAGCGAATCCGAGTCGGCTTGCGAAGTGCCAAAGCGCGCCAGGCGCTCCTGAACCAGGCCATCGTTGACAGCGGATTCAAACCGGCTGTTGCTCATGAAGTCGCCGGCGGAGGTGGTGGTGTAAGTGACGGCCGGCGGAGCTCCACCTGCAGGCGTCTCGATGACCAGCATGCCGTTCAGCGTTTTCTCGCGCACCTGCTGCAGCAGGGCGGCGCGCTCCTCCGCGGACGCGGAGGGAGCCACGTCGACGGTCATGGTGTTGCCCTTCCTGTCGAGCAGGCGGCCTCTCACCTTTTCGGCAAGCAACCGATTCTCAGAAGCAATGACGATATGCTTGCCGGAACCGAAACTCAGCGTTGTCAGGTAGCCGATGGCAATCAGGATAATGAAGATGAAGGGAAGCAGAATGGTGCTGAGCAGGAAGGCCCGGCCGCGAATCTGCTCCTTGTACTCGCGCTTGGCGACGAGGATCATGTTACGCATCGGCCTTGCCTCCCACGGTCTGGATGAAGATCTCTTC
>Ga0182030_10008488_pt1 | contig 21245 bp, 16 predicted proteins | sample 812S3MmetaG_FD_121299 | JGI IMG/M metagenome (GOLD analysis project Ga0182030, IMG submission 121299) | Permafrost microbial communities from Stordalen Mire, Sweden - 812S3M metaG (Illumina Assembly) | ecosystem: Environmental > Terrestrial > Soil > Wetlands > Permafrost | place: Sweden...
CAACCTCGTCGAGCGTTTCTTCAACAAGATCAAACACTACCGAGCCGTCGCCACGCGTTATGACAAACGCGCCGACAATTTCATCGCCGGCGTGAAGCTCGCCTCAATCCGAATCTGGATGCGCTTTAATGAGTCGATGACCTAGTGCTTGCCATAGTCCAAGGCGAAGCCTTTCCGCTGCGCCAGGATATAGGCCTCGAGAGCCTTCAGGCGCGGATCGTCATCGGCGAAAGGCTTGCCGCGAACCGGGTTCTCGATGCACCAGTTGATCATGTCGCGAAGCAACGCGACGCGGCCTAATTGAACCTGGAATTTCGGATAGGTCTCGGGATGCGTGTTCGAGGCGTCCGGGTGGCACATGTCGCAGGAGATGGCGTCGGTGCCGCCGAGCGCTTTGGCGTCATGAAAAATGCGCTTGCCTTCCGCCACCAACTTGTCGGTCGAGTCCTGCCAGATCTGCTTGTCGCGCTCGGTATAGGCGCCATAGGTCTGGAACTGGCCCGCGGCGGGAGGGACGGCCGCGGCGCCCGATGGCGGCCCGCCCGCGCCCTCGGCGGCGGCGACTTGCCATTCGCTATCTGGATGCTTGCGCCGCCATTCCTGCATAAGCGCGTCGGCGACCTTCTGCGCCTGCTCGCGCGTCATGGGCTCGCCCGGCTTGACGCCTTGAACCTCGATCGACGTTTCGCCGTCGCAAAGCCCCACCACCAGGTCGCCATTTTGCGACGGCGGCAGAGCGTGACGCGGTAGATCGTCAGCGAGGGCGGGGCCGGCGGCGCCGAGGCAGAACGCGAGGGCGACAGTGTAGGATAGGCGCATACCATCGTCTCCCTTAGAGCGCTTCCTAATCGCGTGGGCTCACGTGACCGGAAAAGAATCGCTCAAATCCAAAGAGTGGCGCATGTGCGCGTCGAAAGAGTCGATCAACTTTTTCAAGGACATGCTCTAGAAACTGGCGAGCGTCGTCGCCGGCGGATGATCTTTGGCGCCGTTCGAAACCAGATAGCCGGAGCGGATAGTGACCGGATTGCGATTCCACAGGCTGTAGACTTTGTCGACCATTCCAGACGTCAGCACGCTGAGCTGGCCGTCGCCGCATCCGTCGAAGGCGTTGAACGGATCGGCGCGGTTCATCTGGACGGTGAGCTTCGGCAATCCCTCGGGCGCGTAGGGCCATGGCCATGCCGTCGAGAGCAGGCCGTAGAAATTGATGTTGCCGATGCGGTTGAGGAGCATTTGATGGGTGTGGCCGTGGATCACCGTCACATTGTCGAAACCGGCGAGAATGGCCTGAACGTCGTCGGCGTCGTCAGTCCAGAAATTCCAGTTCCGGTAATATTTGTAGAGCGGCGAATGGGAGAAGACGACGATCGGCGTCTTCCTGTCGATTTTCGCGAGGTCATTCTTCAGCCATTGGCGCCCTTCCGGACCGACCTCGAAGCGCGACTGAACGCCATTGTCGAGCCCCGCGACGGTTTGCATCCGCTCGGCCGGAGTCATGCCGCGCGCGGTCCAGAAATCCTTCTCCTGGACGCTCATCAGAGTTACGAAATGCACGCCCTTGTGGTCGAAGGAATATTGAGGCGCGCCGAACAAGGCGCGCCAATGCTCGCCCATGTCGAAGAACCAGTCGTGCTCGCCGACCATGATCTTCAAGGGCGCCTTCAGCTCCTTCAGGATCTCGGCGCCGAGATCGAGCTCTTCCTTCCGGCCGAGCTGGGCCAAGTCGCCCCCGAAGAGCACAAAATCAGGCTGCGGGTCGATCGCATTGACGTCCTCCACCGCCTTCAGGGCGGAGCGGACGAAGCGATCGTTCACATTGCGCGTGTAAAGATGAGAGTCGGAAACATAGGCGAAGGTGAAGCCGGGCGTTCCAGCCTCCTGGGCTGCCGCTATCTCGACCAGCTGGAAGCTCTGCGGCGTGATCAGCCCTTTTGCGGCGGCGATGCCTGCCGAGGCGCCGGCGACGGTGAGAAAGCCCCGTCGGGACAGCGCGCCAAGCCGTGCGAGATCGCCGAAGAAGGACGCACGTTCCTCGTAATGCTTGGTCTCGATGCTCTTATGCGCGCCCGCCATGGCTTGTCTCCTAAAAGGCCCCGATCGTCGCCGGATTGCGCAGATCCGGATTGGTACCTATGTCGCCGAGGTCGCCCTTCCTGCCTTCGGCGACATCGGTCTCGCGCTGCGTCCGATTCGTCTTGAGCGATGTCTGCCGGGCCAGCTCCGTCTTGTTAAAATCGGCGAACCGGTCATCGGTGAGCGTGAAGAGGAAGGCGACCATGTCGTCGATTTCCGCTTCGCTGAGCCCCAGGCGCTGCATGCCCCCGTCGAGGAATGGATTGGGGACGCCGCCTTTGTTGTAATGGTCCATCACGTCCCACAGACTCGCGAGCGAGCCGTCGTGCATATAGGGCGCGGTGACGCCGATATTGCGCAAGGTCTCGCTTTTGAATGCGCCGATGTCGGCCTGGTTCTTGGTCACCAGAAACCGGCCGAGCTCGGAATAGTTGGTTTGCAAAGCAAGTTCGTCGATTTGCTTCGTGTCGCCGGTTTTCAAGATGGCGAGGGCTTTGTGCGCGAGCTCGGCGAAATTCTGCTTATGGGCGGCGATGCCGATATTGTGGAATTTCTGATCCGAGAAAAGCGGCGTGACGGAATTGACTGCATGGCAGGCGCTGCAGCGTCCTTTGCCCTGGAACAGCTCCCAGCCGTGTTTGGCGGAATCGCTGATCGCCTGCTGATCTCCCGCCAAGAAGCGGTCGAAAGGCGAATTGCCGGAATATTGCATCCGCTCGAACGCCGCGATGGCGGAGGCGATTTCGTCATAGGTGCCGGTGTTGCCGTAGATCGCGTTGAGCGCCTGAGCATATTCGGGGATCTTGCGCACTTTCGCGACGACGTCCTCCGGGTCCTTCTGGCCCATTTCCACCGGATTAAGGATTGGAAGCTTGGCCTGGTCCTCGAGCGTGGCCGAGCGGCCATCCCAAAATTGCGTGGCCTGAAACATCGCGTTAAGGACGGTCGGCGCGTTGCGCTGTCCGTGCTGTCCCTTGACGCCGGCTGAGGTCGCGCTGTCGCCGCGGTGATCGGTAAATCCCTTGGCCGGATCGTGGCAGGTTTCGCAGGCGACGGAATCGTCGACCGAAAGCCGCTTGTCCTTGAACAATTTTTCGCCGAGAGCGACCAGCTCCGGCGTCGGTTCTCGGTTGCGCGGCACAGCGATCGCGTAGAGTTGCGGCGACACGCCGAGCGGCAAAGCGGGCTTTGACTGGGTGTGGTTTTCGGCGGCTTTCAGCTCTAGCGGCGGGGGGCTTGGGGAAAAGTTGATCGTCACCGCGAGAACGCCGATCACGGCCGCTGCGACCGCGAAGACGGCGATCAACATCCCGCGCGAAGTCAGCATCATCGCCTCCCCAGCTTCCTATGCGCCAACATACTAGCTTTTACGATCGCGCAACGCCACAACCATTATATTTTTGTTTGGCGTCAGGCTCGGCGCGTGCGCATCGAATATTTTTTGGCGGATGCGAAGAATAGCGATTTCGCCGCGTTGGCTCGCATCCCAATCAAGGCGATCCGCCGAACGCGGAACGCCACAAACGAGCCTATGCGCGAAATCGCTTCAGCGAATCCCCCCGTTGGCCTTCTTAAGCTAGATAACTCCAGCTGGCGGGAGATAGTTCCTTGAGCTATAGCGTCGCTCGATGAAGGGGCCGTGACGGACGCATCCAATCGCTGCGTCGCGTCGTCATCCTTGCGGACGACGCTCGAAGCGACGTTTTCACGCTTCGCGCCATGCGCAGCCGGAAGTTCGTGCGTCATGAAAACGTGTGAGTTTTCATCAGGCTCTCCTTCACTTAGACGGAGATGTAGATGTGGATTCACACAGGTCCCGCGGATTGCGTCGTCTCTCCGCCGTGACGGCGTTTGCCCTGTTCAAATCCAATCGGCGGCGGAGAATGTCCATCGCCTTCCCGCTTTCGAAACGAATGGAGCGTTGAGCATGACCGAGGACCGAACGCACCAAAAATACGACGCCTTGATCTTCCTTTGTCATGGGCTCGCGCCGGTCCGCACCGCCGTCGCCCATCCGTGCGACGAAACATCGCTGCGGGGCGCCGTCGAAGCCGCGAAGGCGCATATCATCGAGCCGATCCTGGTTGGTCCAAAGGCGAAAATCAACGCGCTCGCGGCGGCCTTGGGCCTGGACATTTCGAAATTTCAGCTGATCGACGCGCCGCATAGCCACGCGGCGGCCGCCAAGGCCGTCGAACTCGTTCGCGCCGGCGAAGCAGACGCGCTCATGAAAGGGAGCCTGCATACAGATGAATTGATGGCCGAGGTGGTGCGCAAGGAGACCGGGCTCAGGACTGAGCGGCGCATCAGCCATGTTTTCATCATGGATGTTCCGACCTATCATAAACCTTTGTTCGTGACCGACGCCGCGGTGAATATCTTTCCCACTCTCGACGACAAGGCCGACATTGTTCAAAATGCGATCGATCTCGCGATTGCGCTTCGCATCGAGGAGCCGAAGGTTGCGATCCTGTCGGCGGCGGAAACGGTCAACTCCAAAATTCCTTCCACCCTCGACGCGGCGGCGCTCTGCAAAATGGCCGACCGCGGCCAGATCACCGGCGGAATTCTTGATGGCCCGCTTGCGTTCGACAACGCGATCAGCCCCGCGGCCGCCAAGACGAAAAATATCAAGTCCTTGGTCGCGGGCGACGCCGACATTCTTCTCGTCCCCGACCTCGAGGCCGGCAATATGCTCGCCAAGGTTTTGATCTTCCTCGCCAATGCGGATACGGCCGGGATCGTGCTCGGGGCCCGGGCGCCGGTTATCTTGACAAGCAGGGCCGACAGTCTGCGCGCGCGGATGGCGAGCTGCGCGGTTGCGGCTCTCTACGCGCACGCCAAGCGGGTCGCCGCCGCGCATTCAGCCAAGCTCGCGCTCGCCGACGCGGCTGGATGAATCCAGCGCGCCGGTGAAAGCTCTATGTGAGCCGGCGATCGCGCCATCCTGCATGCTCCCGACTGTCCTCTGGCAATGGCTAACGAAGCCAAGCCGCGAGGCGTTTTTTCATGCAGTCAACGGCGCGCTCGCGATGCAGCGCAGCGAGAGCGCGCGCCAATCATTTTCTTCTCAGGCGCGGATTTGGTGCTAGAATTTTTGTCGAGGTCAAGGAGGAATGCGCGGGCTGCGCAACGCTGATCGGCGGCTGCAGCTTTAGCGCGGAAGACCGAACGACAATCCTAAACCTGCCAAGGGAGGGAAAAATGGTCGACAAGATCCTAGCCGACATCGCCCACCAGATCGCCATCCGGCCCCATTACGACAATTTCATCGGCGGGAATTGGGTCCCAGCCGTAAAGGGCCTGACATTCGAGAATATTTCGCCGATCGACGGCCATGTCATTTGCACCGTCGCGCGCTCGAGCGCCGAAGACGTCGAACTGGCGCTCGACGCCGCGCATGCCGCGCGCGAAGCCTGGGGACGCACATCGCCCGCCGACCGCGCGCTCATGTTGCTGCGCATCGCCGATCGCATGGAGCAGAAGCTCGATACGCTGGCGCTGGTCGAGACGATCGACAATGGCAAGCCCATTCGCGAGACCAAGGCCGCCGACCTTCCTTTGGCGGTGGATCATTTCCGCTATTTCGCCGGATGCCTGCGGGCGCAAGAGGGAAGCCTCAGCGAAATCGACCATGACACGGTGGCCTATCATTTCCACGAGCCGCTCGGCGTCGTGGCGCAGATCATCCCGTGGAATTTTCCGCTGCTGATGGCGGTATGGAAGCTCGCCCCTGCGCTCGCCGCCGGTAATTGCGTCATCCTGAAGCCCGCCGAACAGACCCCCATGAGCATCATGGTGCTGGTCGACATGATCGGCGACCTGCTGCCGCCCGGCGTCCTCAATGTGATCAACGGATTTGGCGTCGAGGCGGGCAAGCCGCTCGCGCAAAGTAAGCGGGTCGCCAAGGTCGCCTTCACCGGCGAGACGACGACGGGCCGGCTCATCATGCAATACGCCTCCGACAACATCATCCCGGTGACTCTGGAGCTCGGCGGTAAATCGCCCAATATCTTCTTCGAGGATGTCGCGGCGCAGGACGACGATTTCTTCGACAAGGCGCTCGAAGGCTTTGCGATGTTCGCCCTGAACCAGGGCGAGGTTTGCACCTGCCCCTCGCGCGCTCTTGTGCATGAGAAGATCTACGACCGCTTCATGGAGCGGGCCGTCGCGCGAGTGAAGGCCATCAAGCAGGGCAACCCGCTCGATCCGGCGACCATGGTGGGCGCGCAAGCCTCCAATGATCAGCTCGAAAAAATCCTGTCCTATCTCGACATCGGTCGGCAGGAAGGCGCGAAGGTTTTGACCGGCGGCGCGCGGGCGGATGTCGGGCCAGATCTCGCGGGCGGCTTCTATGTTCAGCCGACGATCCTCGAAGGCCATAATAAGATGAGGATCTTCCAGGAGGAGATTTTCGGGCCGGTCCTTTCCGTGGCCAAGTTCAAGGACGATGAAGAAGCGCTGGCGATCGCCAACGACACGCTCTATGGGCTCGGCGCCGGCGTCTGGACTCGCGATGGAACGCGGGCCTATCGCTTCGGCCGCGCGATTCAGGCCGGCCGCGTGTGGGTCAATTGCTATCACCTCTATCCGGCGCATGCGGCTTTTGGCGGCTACAAGCAATCCGGAATCGGCCGCGAAAACCACAAGATGATGCTCGACCATTATCAGCAGACCAAGAACATGCTGGTCAGCTACAGCCCCAAAGCGCTCGGATTCTTTTGAAGATGACCTTCGATCGAAGGCGGCTCTTTGTGGACCGCTGAAACTGCAATCGGGCGGGCGCCCCGGCGGCGCCCGCCCGATGTAATTTCCAAACAGGAGATTGTGTCCGATGGTCGAGCGCGTCATTGCGACCGAGAAAGCCTCAGAGCTTATAGGCCGCCTCAAGGAGACGCACGGGCCGTTGCTGTTTCATCAATCGGGCGGCTGCTGCGACGGCAGCTCGCCAATGTGTTTTCCGCTGGCCGAATTTCGCACCGGCCCGAGCGACGTTCTTCTCGGCGAGATCGCCGGCTGTCCGGTTTATATTGGCGCGGCGCAATTCGAACTCTGGTCGCATACGCAACTCATCATCGACGTCGTCGCCGGCCGCGGGGCGGGCTTCTCGGTCGAGGCGCCCGAAGGCGTGCGGTTTCTGACGCGCAGCCGCGTCTTCAACGAAGCTGAGCTTGCGTGTCTTCGCAGCGGCGCCCCGCCACGCGTGGCCTGACAGTGCACGCCCCGCGTGGCTTGTACAGTGAAAGTCATGGCGTTTATCTCGCGTCGCGTTTCGCCTGCGCGACCTTCGCGCGCTGACTGATCGCGCCGGCCTTCGCTGGATTGCGCGGCGCGCGCGCCGGGGCCTTGCCTTTCGCGCGGAAGCCGTCATTTGGCGTGCGGCCGGAGGCGGGGCGGGCCGCGTTTCCCTCATTCGCGCGGCGAAGCTCAAGCGCGCGCTTGGCGCCGCTGATCAAAGCCTCGCGAGCAGCCTTTGCTTCGCGGCGCGCAGCCTCTTTGTTCAGCCGCCGCACAGCGGCGGCGAGCAAATCTCTCTTCATTCGCGTGCCGCTGTCGTCGGTCGCCGCGCGGGCCGCCCGAGGGGCGGCTTTGCCGCGCAACTCCCGGCGCTGGCGCGCGGCGATTTGCTGGCTGCGGTCGCGGCGCTCACGCACAAGCTTGCGCAGCTCGGCGAGATCCTTGTCGGATAAGGACCCCACAGCCGGATGATGCGTGTTTTCGACAAGGGCTGCTTCTTCCGCGCTGAGCAGTTGGCGTTCGCTCCGGAGGCTGCGAGCCATGGCGTCATCCCTTCTTGATCGAGTGAACCGTCCCTCAAGCGTCTGTTATGTCGCGCCTCGCGGGTAAGGGACAAGTATGGGGAGCCGAAATTGACGGAACGTCGCTATCCCGGCGTTAGGATTCGGGAAAGATTCGCCTATTAGTTGAAGTTTGGGCTACAGATTTCAATGAGCGTGTATGTTCTGCCTTCGCGTTTCCTTATGCCGCATCTATATGGGCGCGGGCCTTTTCTTCGCCTCGCTCGCCGGATGCCTCGCCGAACAGGCGCCGGCCATTCATTATGCGCCGACGGAAAATCTCGAACGCATCGATGTCGCGCTGATCGATCAGGCGCATAACCGCATCGACTTTGCCGCCTATGTCCTCACTGATTGGCCTGTGATGGAGGCTCTCGCGCGCGCCGCCGACCGCGGCGTCCGGGTCCGCATCTATATGGACAGCGGCCGCCTCGGCGAGCGCAACCCCACGCCGCCTTTCGTGGACCTCGTCGCAGATCCGGGGGTCGAAATCCGATTCAAGCGGCCAGGCGCGCCTTTGATGCATCTCAAGAGCTATCAGGTCGACGGCCGATTGGTGCGGACGGGCGCCGCCAATTTTTCGGCCTCAGGCTTGAAGCGACAGGACAATGATCTCATCATCATCGAGAGCCCGGCGGCGGCTGCGGCCTTCGCGCGGCATTTCGAGGCGATCTTTGCGCAGAGTGACTCCTTGCCGCCTGAAAGGGGGCAGCGCGGGCGCTGAACCATCTGGGGGCGCCGAAGGTCTGCTTTCTCCGCGCCGATTTCGTTCTCCGATAGATGGAATACGACCGCGGCGGGTGGGATGATTAAAATCGCCCTGATTTCTCCACGCGAAAATCAAGGTGAACAATGGGCGCCGCGCGCCTCAGAAAGGGTCATATAGGCTGACGCATCTCGTGCGCTGAGCACGAAATGCACGAATTGCATGCGAGCAAGCGCAGCGCGACGAAACCCTATAAAACCAAAGGGATTTAGCCTGCCTGACGTTCTCATGCGCGACAATTCGTTAAATTTTCAAACGTTTTGTGCATGGCCAATTGCGGCTATGGCGATAATCAGCGATACTCCACAACTAACAATAGCGAACAGGTGCAACATACAAGGCGACAGGGATAATGTGAAATTCCAACGTTATTAGCGAATAAAGTGTATCAGAAAGCCTGTTTGGTATGGACGCTCTCGCGCTTTAGGTCTAAATGAGACAAATTATTGCACAATTTAGGCGTTTAAATGCCGGTAATTTACAAATAAAAACTGTTAATTAATAAATTGTAACATTGTGTTAATATTCAATTAATCACTGTCAAAATACAACTCAAAATACAACACGGCATTTAGCCATATCGGCGCATTTGTCCCCTTAGCTTTTTGGATTGCAGTGAAATGAAAAACTCGTCCGCACTCAAAGAAAACGACACGCACATAGACATTATCGGCGTCGCCGAGCGCCTTTTCCAAGAGGTCGGCTTTCAAAAGACGACGGTCGCGGACATTGCGCGCGAGTTGCGAATGTCGCCGGCCAATGTTTATCGATTCTTCTCAGCCAAGGCCGAGATCAACGCAGCTGTCTGCCGCCGGATTTTCGGCGAGATTGAAGCCGCGGCCGAAAAAGTTGCAAGATCTTCGGGTCCGTCCAGCAAGACTCTGCGGAGTTTAATTGCGTCCATCGAGGACCTCAACGCGCGCCGTTTCCTGTCCGATCGGAAGTTGCACGAATTATTCGAGACGGCCCACAATGAAAATTGGCCGATCACCAGCGAGCACTATGAAAAGATGGACCAAATTCTGGCGCAAATCATCAGGCAGGGCATGGCGGCCGGCGAGTTTCGGGCCGGCGACGCAGAACTCGCGGCGATCCTCGTCCGCAGCGCCTGTATGCGCTACTGTCATCCGCGCTTGATGGTGGAATGTGCGCAAGACCCTGAGCCAACCACCGATCAAATGATCGATTTTTGTCTCGCCGCGCTGGCGTAAGGGCCTGATTTGTCCTGATTGAGGGCGCGGGCGCAGCCCGCCCTCGTTTGGCGACGCCGTGCTTTTAGGTTCACTATGTCAACGGAGCGGCCGTTCGCGCCGTGAGAGGCGCTGGGCGTGTAGCCGCGATCGGGCGGTTGGCGCCTGGAGCATTTTTCGAAAAATGCTCCAGGTCTTTTTTATCGTATTTTCTTCACTCTACCGCGCGCGATAGGTTTTCTGCGTTTGGATGCGATGCAGGGCGGCGACGAGCGCGTCTATGTCTTCATAGGTGTTGTAGAGCGCGAGCGACGGACGCACGGTCGCTTCGAGCCCGAAACGGCGCAGGATCGGCTGCGCGCAATGATGCCCGGCGCGCACTGCTATGCCTTCCCGATCGAGCGCCGCCCCGACGTCCTCGGCGCGGCAGCCGTCGAGCACGAAGGAGATCACCCCTGCCTTTTCCTTGGCCGTCCCGATGATGGTGAGGCCGGGCACGCCGAGAAGCCCCTGCGTCGCATAGCCGAGCAGCTCATGCTCATAGGCCGCGATATTTCCCATCCCGATCCGGTCGAGATAGTCGATCGCCGCGCCGAGCCCGACCGCGTCGGCTATATTGCCGGTGCCGGCCTCGAAGCGCCCTGGCGGCGGCTGATAGATGGTCTTCTCGAAGGTGACGTCGGCGATCATATTGCCGCCGCCCTGCCAGGGCGGCATGGCCGCCAGCACTTCCGGTTTGCCGTAAAGAACGCCGATCCCGGTCGGGCCGAAAACCTTGTGGCCGGAAAAGACATAGAAGTCGCAGTCGAGCGCCTGGACGTTGACAGGCATATGCGAGACCGCCTGCGCGCCGTCGACGAGCACGCAGGCGCCGTGACGATGCGCGATCGCGACCATCTCCTGCGCCGGCGTCACCGTGCCGAGCGCATTCGAAACCTGCGGAAGAGAGACGATCCGCGTCTGCGGCCCGAGCAGCTTGGCATATTCGTCGAGCAGCACTTGGCCGCTGTCATCGACCGGGGCGACGCGCAAGACGGCGCCCGTTTCGGCGCAAAGCATCTGCCAGGGCACGATATTGGCGTGGTGCTCGAGCCAGGTGATGACGATCTCGTCGCCTTCGCGAACATTGCGGCGGCCCCAGGCCTGCGAAACGAGATTGATCGCCTCGGTCGCTCCGCGCGCGAAGACAATGTCGTTCGACGAACCCGCGCCGAGGAAGCGGCGGACCTTTTCGCGCGCCGCCTCATAGGCGTCGGTGGAGCGCGCGGCGAGCGCATGAGCCGCGCGGTGGATATTTGAATTCTCGGTCTCGTAGAAATAGGAAATCCGGTCGATCACCGCCTGCGGCTTCTGCGTCGTTGCGGCGTTGTCGAGCCAGATCAGCGGCTTGCCATGGACCTGCTGGCGCAGGATCGGAAAGTCCTGCTTGATCGAATAGGCGTCGAAGGCGCGCGTTCCCGAAAGCAGCTCGGGCGCGAGCAAAGGCCGAAGCTCAGGCGCCACAGGCGCGAGTTGCGGCGGCGTCGCCCCGTTCACTGCGGGCGCGGCGGCGGCTTGCGCTTCATTGAGAAAATACAAAGATTCGCCGGCGCTCGCCGGGCGGGTCAAGGGCGTGGATTCATGGGAAAATCCGGCGGGAGCCAAGGCCGGTCCGAGCGCGCCCGATTCGGCGAGGCCCTGCGGGCGCAGTTCCGTCTCGGTCGGGAAATTTGCGGGAAACACCGGGCTTTGTTCGATCGAAGGCGCGGGGGCGGCGGGCGCGCCGAATAGGAGGCTTTGGCTTGGCGGCTGCGGGATGAAGGATGCGCCGGGCGCCTCCGCCCCAGGCCAGGCCGCGGACCCAAGGGAGGCCGAAGCGGGCGGGGCCGGCGGCGCCGAGAGTCCGGCTTCGTTGAGGAAATAAAGAGAATCGCTCCGGCCTCCAGGATAAGTGGATGGGACGGAGCCGTGCGAAAATCCTGCGGGAGAAAACCCCGATGGCGATGTGGTCGGCGCGAGCGAGATCAGGGGCCCAAGACTTTGCGGCAGGGCGCGAAGATCCGCCTCGCTCAAAAAGCCTTGCGGAGATCCCTGGCCTTTTTCCGGCGAAGGGCTCGCAAAACCCGCGACCGGAGGCGGCGCGGCGGCGGCGCCTGCGGGGAAGCCAGTGACGCCGGTGGCGAGGCCGGAGGCGGGAATATGCTGCGTTGGCGCCCGTGCGGCCTCGGTGGGGCGGCCGGGTAATTCGGTGACGAAGGGAACCGACTGAACGCCGGGCGCGCTTGTCGCCGGCGCGGCGGCGGCGGCTCCGACGGCGCCTGGCAAGGATGTCGGCGGGGACGGCGGACGCTCCAGCGCGGCGCCGAAATTCGCCAAGGCTTGCGGATCGACGGTTTGTCCGGGCGCGGCGTTGAGAAAGGCGTTCGCCAAATGCGCGATCAACCCGGGATCGATGACTGAAGGCGCTTGGCCCCCCCATTGGGGGGCCGGCGGGGTTGCAACCGGCGCTGTGGCGGCTGCGTGGCGTGGATCAGGGATATTCATAATAGTGACCAATCTCCACATTCTCGAGCACGCCGACCGCATCCTCGGTGAGAATCGCGGAGGAGCAATAGAGCGAGATTAGATAGGAGGCGATCGCCTTGCGGTTGATTCCCATGAAGCGAACCGAAAGGCTAGGCGTCACTTCGCCCGGCACGCCGGGTTGGAAGAGTCCGACGACGCCTTGTTTCTTCTCGCCCGTGCGCATGAGCAGGATGGTGGTCTTGCCGGTCCCGTTGCCGGAATCCGTGATCTTGAGCTTGTCGCTCGGGACGAGCGGAATCCCGCGCCAGGTCAGGAACGGCGTGCCAAACAGGTTGATGGTTGGCGGCGGAACGCCGCGCTGCGTGCATTCGCGGCCGAAAGCGGCGATGGCGCGCGGATGCGCGAGGAAAAAGGCCGGCTCTTTCCAAACTTTGGAGATTAATTCGTCGAAATCGTCGGGCGTTGGCGGACCCCGGCGCGTGCTGATTCTCATCCAGGGCGCGGTATTGGTGAGAATGCCGTAATCCGCGTTGTAGATGAGCTCGCTTTCCTGGCGCTCCTTGACCTTTTCGATGAGCAGACGCAGCTGCTCCTGGATCTGGTCATAGGGCTGATTGTAGAGGTCCGAGACGCGGGTCTGAACGTCGAGCACCGTGGTCACCGCGTTCAGGAAATATTCGCGCGGCGCGGGATCATAGTCGACAAAGGTTTCCGGCAGGTCTGCGTCCCGCTCCCAGCTCGGGCTGCATTGGACGTCGCCCAAGCCTTCTCTTTCCTTGACCCGGTTCAGCCGGTAGATGCCGGCTTCGACCGGCACCCAAGGCAAGAAGGAGATCAGCCAGCGCGGCGTGATCGCCAGCATTTGCGCCCGAGTCTTCGTCGCATTGGCAAGTTGCCGGGCGGCGGGCTCGCCTAATGTCATGCGAGCTTCGACTTCATCAGGCATTTCAACACCTCCTTATCTCGATTCAGGCTCCAAAATCGATTCCTGTCTTCAAGCTAAAGGCCGTGTAACATTGAACTAGGAGAAAATCCTTCTTTTTTCGGTTTATTGTAGAATATACCAGTAAATCTATAAGGCCAATTGGGCTTTGCTATAAAGCGCTAAAATCTATTTTTGTTATATACTTTATCGTTGTTGGCCGCTTTTGGCTTCGCGAGCTTCGCCTCAAGCGCAGGCTGCTCGGCCCTCGCGAGAGACGGAGAGATCCTCTCATAGGCGCAAATAGAGGTAAGTGGATTGCTCTGCGTCAGGCCGCATTGATGCTGGAGCGGAGACCGCGCGGGCGCAGTTGCGCCGTCGCGAGCTTCACGGTCCTGTCGCACGCCGCGAACGCGCTGGCGCGGTCCGGCTATGGACCGCGCCGCTTCAAACGTGTCGCCGCCGACGCCGCGCTCCGCCGTCCGTTATTGAAAAGCGACGTTCAAGATCTCGTAGCTTTTGCCGCCGCCGGGCGTGTTGACTTCGACAGAGTCGCCGATTTTCTTGCCGATCAAGGCGCGGGCGGTCGGCGAGGTGATCGAGACCCGTCCCGCCTTCACATCGGCCTCGCTTTCGCCGACGATCTGATAGGTTTTCTTTTCTTCGGTGTCTTCGTCGACCAGCGTTACTGTGGCGCCGAACATGATTGTGGTTCCGGAGAGCTTCGACACGTCGATGACTTCGGCGCGGGACAATTTATCCTCGAGCTCGGCGATGCGGCCTTCATTAAGGGACTGGGCTTCCTTGGCGGCATGGTATTCCGCATTCTCGGACAAGTCGCCGTGCGATCGCGCCTCCGCAATCGCCTGGATGATGCGGGGCCGCTCGACTTGCTGGCGCCGCTTCAACTCCTCTTCGAGAGCGCTATGGCCGGCCGCTGTCATGGGGAACTTGTCCATGCTGATTCTCTTTCACGTCTTCGTTCGTCTTGACTATCGAAATAAACGACCACCCCGGCGCAATTTCTGGTCGCGTCCGGCTCGTCGGCTTCGCTTGGCCTAGGTCGACGCGCCGGGCTGGTCGAAAAAGCGTCCCATCGCGTCAAAGGCGCCAAAACTGGCTCCATGGAATATGAGACACCTTCATGAAACCCACTGCAAGTGGTCTGGTTTCACAAAGGCGCCCACGCGGATGCCGATATGACGCCTTTGCCGCTCTATTTTCGTCAGATCGGACCACAGGCGGCGAAATAGTCCTGAAGCGCGCGGACTTCCAGATCCCCGGCCAAGTAGGCCTTGATGCCCTCGCTCGCGGCGATCGCCCCGGCTAGAGTGGTATAGTAGGGAACCTTATGCAAGAGCGCGGCGCGGCGCAGCGATCGCGAATCTGCTAAGGCTTGGGCCCCTTCAGTCGTGTTCAGCACAAGCTGGATCCCGCCGTTCTTGATCGCGTCGACGACATGCGGGCGGCCTTCGGACACTTTGTTGATCCTCTGGGCTTGGACGCCTTCGGATTCGAGATAGCGCGAAGTTCCTCCGGTGGCGTGGATCCTGAAGCCTAGGCCCGAGAGCAATTTCACCGTTTCGAGCACGCGCGGCTTGTCGGCGTCGCGCACCGACACAAAGACTGCGCCCTTCGTCGGCACTTTGGTGCCGCCGCCGAGCTGACTCTTGGCGAAGGCGACCGCGAAGGAGCGGTCGAGGCCGATGACCTCCCCTGTCGAGCGCATTTCCGGGCCAAGCACAGTATCGACGCCTGGAAAACGTGCGAAAGGAAACACCGATTCTTTCACGCCGACGTGATCGCCGCGCATCGGCTGTAACTCGAAGTCGCGCAGTTTTTCGCCCGCCATGATCCGCGCCGCAATCTTGGCGATCGGCGCGCCGATGACCTTGGCGACGAAAGGCACAGTCCGCGCCGCGCGCGGATTGACTTCGAGCACATAGATCTCGCCGTCCTTCAGCGCATATTGCACGTTCATGAGCCCGCCGACGCGCAGCGCCAGGGCGAGCTCGCGGGTCTGGCTTTCAAGCGCCGCGATCTTTTCGGGCGTCAGCGAGCGCGCCGGCAGCGAACAGGCGCTGTCGCCGGAATGAATCCCAGCCTCCTCGATATGCTCCATGATGCCGCAGATGAAGACGTCCTCGCCGTCGCAAAGCGCGTCGACGTCGATTTCAACGGCGTCCGTTAGATAGCGGTCGAACAGCAAAGGATTCTTGCCGAGGACAGTATTGATCTGCCCGGTCTTGTCGTTCGGATAGCGCGCCTTGACCTCGGAGGGAACGAGGCCCGGAAGGGTGCCAAGCAGGTAATCGTCGAACGTCGCCCCGTCGCGGATGATCGCCATCGCCCGGCCGCCGAGAACATAGGAGGGACGCACGACGAGAGGCAGGCCGAGCTCCGCCGCGACGATGCGCGATTGCTCGACCGAATAGGCGATCCCGTTCAAAGGCTGCTTCAGGCCGATTCTGTCCAGGAGCCGTTTGAAACGGTCGCGATCCTCGGCGAGATCAATCGAGTCGACGGAGGTGCCGAGGATCGGGATTCCCGCCTGCTCGAGCGCATGGGCGAGCTTCAGGGGCGTCTGGCCGCCAAACTGGACAATCGCGCCTTTGAGCGTCCCGGCGCTATTTTCCTTGGCGAGGATTTCGAGCACGTCCTCGGGCGTCAGCGGCTCGAAATAGAGCCGGTCGGAGGTGTCGTAATCGGTCGAGACCGTCTCCGGATTGCAGTTGATCATGATGGTTTCGAAGCCCGCCTCGCGCAAGGCGAAGCAGGCGTGGCAGCAGCAATAGTCGAATTCGATGCCTTGCCCGATCCGGTTCGGGCCGCCGCCCAAAATTACGATCTTCTCGCGCGCGGAGGGGCGCGCCTCGCAGGCTGGCGCCCCGGCGAAAGGCGGCGCATAGGTGGAGTACATATAGGCGGTGGGCGAGGCGAATTCCGCCGCGCATGTGTCGATCCGCTTGTATACGGGATGCACGTCGAGCCGCTTGCGCAACGCGGTCACTTCGGCTCGTGGCGCGCGCGCGAGCGACGCCAGCCGCGGGTCGGAAAAGCCCGCGGCCTTCAGCAGCCGAAGATTGGCTGCGTCATCCGGCAGGCCGTGGGCGCGAACCTTCGCTTCGAGGTCGAGGATTTCCCCCAGACGCTCGATGAACCAAAGGTCGATCCTGCAAGCCTCATGGATCTCCTCCGGCGTCATGCCATTCCGCAGCGCCTGCGCGACGACCAGGAGACGATCAGGGGTCGGACGTCCCAAAGCGGCGCGCAGGACATTCTTGTCGTCGCCGAGGCCGAGGCCTTCAATCTCGATCTCGTCGAGACCGTCGAGCCCGGTGTCGAGCGAGCGAAGCGCCTTCTGCAAGCTTTCGGCGAAAGTCCGGCCGATCGCCATGGTCTCGCCGACCGATTTCATGGCGGTGGTGAGAATCTGCTCGGCGCCGGGGAATTTTTCGAAGGCGAAGCGCGGAATCTTGGTCACGACATAGTCGATCGTCGGCTCGAACGAAGCCGGCGTCGCGCCGCCCGTGATGTCATTGGCGATCTCGTCCAATGTGTAGCCGACCGCGAGCTTCGCCGCGACCTTGGCGATCGGGAAGCCGGTCGCCTTCGAGGCCAGCGCCGAGGAGCGCGAGACTCTCGGGTTCATTTCGATGACGATCATGCGGCCGTCGGCCGGGTTGACCGCGAATTGCACATTGGAGCCGCCGGTCTCGACGCCGATCTCGCGCAACACCGCCAGGGAAGCGTCGCGCATGATCTGATATTCTTTGTCGGTCAAGGTGAGGGCAGGGGCCACTGTGATCGAATCGCCAGTGTGGACGCCCATCGGATCGATGTTTTCGATCGAGCAGACGATGATGCAATTGTCCGCCTTGTCGCGGACGACCTCCATCTCGAATTCCTTCCAGCCGAGCACGCTCTCCTCGACCAGGACCTCGCTCGTCGGCGAGGCGTCGATCCCGCGTTCGATGATGTCGATGAATTCGGTCTTGTTGTAGGCTATGCCGCCGCCGGTGCCGCCCATGGTGAAGGACGGCCTGATGATCGCCGGCAGGCCAATGTCGTCGAGGATAGACAGCGCCTGGCTCAAGGTCTTGATCTGGTGCGAGCGCGGCGTCGAAAGGCCAATTCGCGTCATCGCCTCGCGGAAAAGCTCGCGGTCTTCCGCCTTGTCGATCGCCTCGGCGCTGGCCCCGATCATCTCGACGTCGAATTTGTCCAACACGCCCATTTTCTTGAGCGAGAGCGCGCAATTCAAAGCCGTCTGGCCGCCCATGGTTGGCAAAAGCGCGAAGCCGCCCGGCCGCGCGTAGCGCTCCTTGGCGATGATCTTGGCGACGATCTCCGGCGTGATCGGCTCGACATAGGTGCGGTCGGCCATATCCGGGTCGGTCATGATCGTCGCCGGATTGGAGTTGACGAGGACGATGCGATAGCCTTCCTCGCGCAGCGCCTTGCAAGCCTGGGTCCCGGAATAATCGAATTCGCAAGCCTGGCCGATGATGATCGGCCCGGCGCCGATGATAAGAATGGTCTCTATGTCGGTCCGCTTGGGCATTTAGTCTCTTTCCCCGTCGCGGCGGGCGTTGGGCAATTTCGGCGCGCAAAAAAAAGCCGCGCCAGAGCAGGGCCTCGCTCAAATTCAAAGACTTGGAGCATGTCCTGATCGAAAAAGGCGGGCAATTTCTTCGGGACATGCTCTGGCTGCCAAAGCGCGTCCTTGCATCAAAGTTTCGAAACAGGGTCGGTTCGCGTTTCGGGCAACTCCCTGGAGCGTTTCTCATTCGCCTGGAAGGCGCTCTTGGCTTCAGGCTTTGCTTAGGCTTTACTTTCGCCCGCCGCCCGAGCGGGCGTTGAGCATGATTGATGGAAGTCGCGAATGCTCTAGACGAGAATCGCGCGGTTGTGAACCCGGCCATTATTTTGGAGCGCTTCGCCTGAAATTGCGGAGTTCGTTGGGCCAGGCAAGGGACGGGCGCGTCGGGTCGACCGCGCTTCTACGCCTCAATTCGGTTGGGCGGGCCTTGGCCAGGTGAAATCATCCGACCGGCCGGGCTTGGGATCGAGCGCTTGTCCCTTTTGCAGGCTTTGATCGATGCGAACCCGCGCCTTGTCGGTTGGCGTTCGCGGCGTTTCCATGCGCGTGGCGAGCGCCCCGCCGGGGGCGAGAACCGGCCCGGTCAAAGGCAGGATCGGGCCGGCGATGGGTTTGACGGGAGGCGCCGGAGCTGGCTCGGCCGCGGGTTCGCCCGGGGTTTCGCCGGCGGGCTCGCTCTGCGGGGGCGCCGCGTCGCCCGGCGGCGGCAGGTTCGCGATCTCGGGATTGGCCTGCGGCAAGACTTCCTCGAGATTTCGACGGATTTCCGGCTCGACGAAATGCGCCAGCTTGCGCGCGCCGGCCTTGGTGAAATGGATGCCGTCGGACGCGCGGAGGCGCACGATCTGGCCGTTGAGATCCGGTCCATTGGCGCTGTACTGGCCTGAATCGTCGGCGAAAGCCTCCCAGATGTCGACAAAGGTCGCGCCGGCCTTGGCGGCGTTTTCGCGATAGAATTCGTTGAAGGCGGAGGCGTCAGCGGAGAGCCGCTCGCTTTTCAACACGGGCAGGCCGACCCAAACGAGCGGGATCTTCTTGTCGCGAAACATCGCTGCGATTGTTTCGATCCGGCGCTCATAGGCCTCCTCCCATTGGGGCGAGCGCGGCTCGTAGCTGCCGTTGGCGTCGCGCAAGGCTTGTCTGTCATTGCTGCCGATCATCATCACCGCGAAATCGATTTTTTCTCCGCTTGCGAGCAGGTCTTGCGCGGCCTTCGTCCAATCATAGAAGTCGTCACGGACCAAGCCGCTATTTTCTTTCGCCTTGCGCAGGATCGCGACCTCTGGCTGGTCGACGAAGGCTTCGCTCAACCCTTGCGCCAGCATTTGCGCGAGGCTATCGCCGAGAACGGCGACGAAATAAGCCGGCGCGACCGCGGGTTTTTCGGCCTGCTTGTCTTCAGCTTTGTCGTCGGCTCTCTCGGTTGCTCGGAAATTTGGCTTCGGCCGCGCCGAATAATGCTTGGGCGCGGCGCGATGAATTTCCGGCCGGGGTCGGATCGACTTCATCACGTGGCTTGGAGGCGCATTGGGCTGGAACAAATGCGTGAACCAGGCAAAGGGATCGGCCTGCGCGAGCGCCGGCGATCCGCTGGCGAGGCTCAGCAGAATGGCCATGGCGGCCATCCGCAGCAGAGGCCGCCGCCAAGGGCCTTTCCAGGCAGCGCGCCGTCGCGGCTGCGCCAGGTTTTTCGCTCCGACCTTTCTCATCATCCGAACCAATATAAACGCTGATTGCTGCCGACGCATCCCCCGACCAATGGCGAGGGCGGAACTCCGCCAATTTGCGCGAGCCAGCTGGACGCGGCGGCAAGCGGCGGCGCGGGCGGCCGCCCTTTCTGGCTTGCAGCTTATCGGATAACCTATGGGCTATGTTAGAGGGCGCAATAGTCTTTTGAAGATCTCCGCCGTCAAGGTCCATATAGCGGTGAAATCACGCGAAGCTTTGTTTTTCCCCGTTCAGAACATGAGACAATAGCCCATCGGGGTCTTTTCTCCAGCTTGAGAGCTGAACCTTATGAATGAACAGATTGCCGCGATCCTCGCCCGCATTCGCTATCTTGAGGACGAGCTGGGAAAGGAAGTCGAAAAGGAGCGTATGTGCTATGGCCCAACTCTCAAGAAAAATGTCGCCGAATTCCAACAGGGTGTTCTCGTGCAACACCGCCGTCTCAGGATGGGCCTGATCCAGTTTTTCAGGGAAACTCCGACGCTCAATTTATTGACGTCGCCAGTTATTTATTCGTTATTGGGGCCGCTGGCCTTGCTAGACATTTGGGTCACCATTTACCAGCACATCTGCTTCCGCGCATACGGCATCCCCCGCGTCACGCGGTCAGAATATGTCGTCATTGACCGGCATCGTCTAAGCTATTTGAATTTGATCGAGGCGATCAACTGCGCATTTTGCGGCTACGCGAATGGCGTCATTTCCTATGCGCGCGAAATCGCCGGCCGAACCGAGCAGCATTGGTGCCCTATAAAGCACGCGCTCCGCATCCGCGATCCTCATGCGCGCTATTTGAAATTTATGGAATATGGCGACGCCGAAGGCTATCGCTCCAAGCTTGAGGAATATCGAAAGAACGTCGACTAGACATTGGCGTTTGAGATCGTGTAGCGCCGAGCGGATTTCACCAAGGCCTTGACGCCGGACCGATGATGAAACGACCGCTTTCGATTCCGCGCGTTAGAATGGCGCTTGCTTTGCTGCTCATAGCTGCGCCCAAGCCTGTCTGGGCGGAAACCGCATCGCGATTCTTGCTCGATTGTCCCGTCCGATCGAAGCCAATGGCGAGATTGGAGCTCTTGTTCGGCGCGAGCTTCAAGGGCGGCAAGGTCGGTCCGCGCAATTTCGCGCGTTTCATCGAGAAGGAGGTTACGCCGCGTTTCCCGGATGGCCTGAGCGTGTTTGAGGGCCATGGCCAATGGCGCGCCGAGTCGGGGGAACTGATCCGCGAGCCTTCGCGCCTGCTGCTGATCTGGTACGAGCCCGATTCGGCGTCTGACGCCAAGATCGAAGCAATTCGCACGGCCTATAAAAAGCAGTTCAAACAGCAATCGGTGATGCGCGTCGATGGGTCGTCATGCGTTTCCTTTTGAAATTTCGGCGGCACGCTCGGCGCGCGTCGGGCGATCGAGCGGATCTTGGAAACCCCGTCGCTTGAAAACTCACTCGGCGGTCTGGCTCTTGGAAGGCGTTTCAAAGCGTCGGCCCGCGCGCTTGCCCGAGGCTGCGGTTGCTTGACACAAATGCGCCTCATGCCTATATCGCGAGCGCCTCGGCGCACTTCGTTTGAGTTATACTGGGGCGGAGTAGCTCAGCCGGCTAGAGCAGAGGAATCATAATCCTTGTGTCGGGGGTTCGAGTCCCTCCTCCGCTACCA
>Ga0182030_10008489_pt1 | contig 21245 bp, 20 predicted proteins | sample 812S3MmetaG_FD_121299 | JGI IMG/M metagenome (GOLD analysis project Ga0182030, IMG submission 121299) | Permafrost microbial communities from Stordalen Mire, Sweden - 812S3M metaG (Illumina Assembly) | ecosystem: Environmental > Terrestrial > Soil > Wetlands > Permafrost | place: Sweden...
CTGCGTGATTCCGCTGGGCACCGGGCTTGGCGCCGTACTCGGCGCCTCGGTAGGCAGCGGCGACTGGCGGTTGTTGTTCGCGATCGGCGTGCTGCCGGCGCTGATGGTCCTGCTGGTGCGGCTCTGGGTGCCGGAATCGCCGCGCTGGCTGTGCCGCCAGGGCCGCTACGAGGAAGCGCGGGAGTCACTGGCCTGGGCGCTGGAGATCGAGCCATCGGCGCTGCCACTGCCGACAGCCGCCGACGCCGGCCCGATCATCAAGGCCAATTGGCTCGATCTCTTCAAATATCCGCGCAGCCTGCTGGTCTCCTGGCTCGGCAACGCCGGCGCGCAGACCGGCGTCTATGGCATCACGCTCTGGGTGCCGTCGCTGTTCGTGCTGCTGCTCAAGGTGACGCCGCAGGAAGCCGCCAAGATGATGATCCTGCTGACGGTGTTCGGCTTCGTGGGCCGCCTCTCCTTCGCCTTCTTCTCGGAACTGATGGGCCGGCGCAACGCCGGCGGCCTGCTCGGTTTTGGCGCGGGTATCCTGACCATCGTGTCGGGTTCCTATTACGATGCGACGCTGTTCGGCGTGTCGGCGTTTTGGCTGCTGCTCGCGGTAACCTATTTCTTCGCCGATGGCGGCTTTGCCATCGTCGGACCCTATGCGGCGGAAGTCTGGCCGTCGCATCTGCGAACCTCGGGCATGGGCTCGGCCTACGGCTTCGGGGGCATCGGCAAGATCATCGGTCCGGTTGGCCTTGCCCTGATTGTCGGCTCCGGCAACTACCTCAAGCCGGACGTGCCACTGCCGGAGATACCGCTGGCTTTCATCTATCTCGGTTGCTGGTTTTTGATGGCCGGGGTGGTGTATTATTTCTTCGGGCTGGAAACCCGGGGCAAATCGATCGAGCAGATCGACCGGGAACTGGCTGTCACCGCCTGATCCACAAGATCGCCTCGTTGATTTCGAAACCCTCGAGGCCTTCGGGATAAACGCCGACACCGACTTGACCTTCGTCTAAGGAGAATGCCCCATGCCACTCGGCGGACTGCAACATTACACCATCGAACCCCAGGACCTGGAGCGCACCAGGGAGTTTTATTGCGACGTGCTGGGGCTGGAGAACGGCGATCGTCCGCCGCTCGACTTCCCGGGCTACTGGCTTTATTCCGGCGGCGTCGCCACCGTGCATCTGATGGGTACCCGCCAGCCCCGCGAAGGCATCGTGGTGCGCGGCACCGAGAAGAAGTACGAAGACACCGGTCGGCTCGACCATATTGCGTTCGCCGCCACCGATGCTGAAGGCGTGCGCCAGCGCCTGCAATCCAAGAACGTGAAATTCCGCGAGAGCATCGTGCCGCGGACCGGCGATACGCAGTTCTTCCTCTACGATCCCGACGGGGTCGGCGTGGAGCTGAATTTCCCCAAAACCTGAAGGCTGCATCGTTCCGCTCGGGCTTGGCCTGTTGGTCACGGCCAAGCCCGGGCGGAAGCCCATCGGGGGACGCTTCTAGTCGAGCCCCCGCTCATGGCTCAAGCGCACCATCTCCTCGATGAAGATCGCCTTCTGCTTGTCGTCGAGGCTGCCGAACAGCGGCTCGGCGGCATCGGCGACATTGCGCTGATCCACCGCGCGATCGTCGAGAAACTGCGCTTCGTTGCGCATCTGCTCAATGATGTCGTCGGGCGGGTCACGCTTGGCGCGGGCAATTCGCAAGTTGAGCCGGTCGGCGCCATTATGGCCGAGATAGTGCATCGCACTGTTGAACGCGGCCCAGTTCTTTTCCTGCTCGGGCGTGAGTTTCAATTCGGCCTTGATCCGCTCGATGTTGGCATCGCTGTTGGCCACGATCTGCTCGGCGGTCAATTGCGGCTCACCCTGCTGGGTAAGCACCGCCTCCCTGGCTTCCTTGCCGGCTTTGGCGCCCTTGGCGGTTTTCGCGGAACCGGATTGCTTGCTGCCCTCGGCGGCGGGCGCCTGCCCGTTTTTCCCGACGCCAAGCACGCCGGTGAACACGCCGACGACACCGCCGATCGCGCCTCCCAGCACGCCTCCGACCGGACCGGCCGCCTTGTTGCCGGCTTGCGCGCCCTGCTGCACGCCTTTGACCAGCCCTTGCGCATCCACCGCTGAAGGGACGCCGAGAAGCGTCACCACGACTGCCCCAACCGCCAGGCGCCATCTTGTCTGCGCCAGCGCCGTCGGTATCGGGTTGGTCATGCCTTCGTCTCCTTGATCGATTTCACCATGCCGGCGATGAGCGGAAATCCGCATCGCCCGTGCGCCGACACTAGCGTTTTCGCAAGCGGCAAGTCCACCGCCACGCCGGTTCCGGCCCGATCAGGAAATTCTTCGACGCCTGAGCGCGTCAGGAGTCAGCGGCCAGAGATCACGGCGGCCCGCTTCGATTGGCAGTGGACCTCAACAATATGCACCTGCTAAACGAGGCCACCGGCGCCGTCATTCGACCGCCGCACGACAAGACGAGTCGAGCGGCTGGGCAAGGGAATCGGCAAGGAAACGGCAAGGAAGCGGCAAGGAAGCGGAATGGCGACCAACAAGAAGAAGATTTTCGTAACCGAATCGATGTCGCAAAAAGGCAGGGCGTTGCTGACGGGGCGGGACGACATCGAAGTCGTGGAATTTCCCAACATGATTTCCGCAGGAGATTTCGAGGCCATGCTCAAGCAGCAGGCGCCGGTGCATGGTGTGGCGCTCGGCGCAACCCGGTTCGGCGAGCCGGAGCTCGAGGCGTCGAAGGACATGAAGGTGGTGACCCGGATCGGCGTCGGCTACGACGCCGTCGATGTTGCGGCCTTGAGCCGCCGCAAGATCCCGCTGATGGTGGCGGGCACCGCCAATTCCCCCTCCGTCGCCGAACAGGCGCTGTTCATGATGCTGACGCTGGCCAAGCGCGCGAGCGAGATGCACGCTCTGGTCAAGGACGGCAAATGGCATACCAGGCTCGGGCTGCTGCCCTACGACCTGTTCGGCAAGACCGTGCTGATCATAGGCTTCGGCCGCATCGGCACGCGGACCGCCAAACGCTGCCTGGCCATGGAAATGAACGTTCTGGTCTACGATCCCTACAAGTCCGCCGCCGAGATCACGGCGGCCGGCTGCGAGCCGGTCGCGGACCTCGATGCGGCGCTGCCGCGGGCCGATTTTGTCAGCATCCACTGTCCGAAAACGCCCGAAACGGTCGGGATGTTCAATGCGGCGCGGCTGCAGCGGATGAAGGCGACGGCCTATCTGATCAACACCGCGCGCGGCGGCATTGTCGAGGAACGGGCGCTGTACGACGCGCTGGTGTCCGGCAAGCTCGCCGGCGCCGGCCTCGATGTTTTCGAGCAGGAGCCGCCGCCATCGGGCCATTCCCTGTTCGACCTCCCCAATGTCATCATGGCCCCGCACGTCGCCGGCGTCACCCGCGAAGCCGTCGACCGCATGAGCGAGCAGACCGCGCGCAATCTTCTGAGCGCGCTCGACGGCGAGCCGATCCGTCAGAACGTCATCAATCAGGACGTGCTGAGCTGATCGAAGGTCGCTTCCGGCATCGCGTCCAATTGCAACATCACGGGGTTCGAGATGGCCTTCAGGGAATATGGCAGCTATGACGGGGTCGGCCTCGCCGGCCTGGTCCGCAAAAAAGAGATCAACGCCGGCGAATTGCTCGACGAGGCGATCGCCCGCACCGCGAGGCTCGATCCGCAGATCAATGCCGTGGTGGTGAAACACGAGGACTATGCCCGACGGCAGATCGATTCCGGGCTTCCCGATGGTCCCTTCACCGGCGTGCCATTTCTGCTGAAAGACCTCGACAATCTTCAGGGCACGCGAACCACGTCCGGCGCCAGCGTCTACCGGGACAATGTCGCCGATCATAGCGGCACCCTCGCCCAGCGTTTTCTCGATACCGGGGTTACGATCTTCGGAAAGACCTCCAGTCCGGAGTTCGGGCTGTTGCCGACCACCGAGTCCCGCCTGTTCGGTCCGACCCGAAATCCGTGGAATCTGGCGCACTCGTCCGGAGGCTCGTCCGGCGGCGCGGCCGCCGCGGTGGCTGCGCGAATTATTCCGGTCGCGCATGCCAGCGACGGCGGCGGTTCGATACGGATTCCGGCCTCGGCATCCGGCGTGTTCGGATTGAAACCGACCCGCGCGCGCAATCCGCTCGGTCCCGATCGCGGCGAGGGCTGGGGCGGATTTTCCTGTGGCCATGTCGTGAGCATCAGCGTGCGCGACAGCGCGGCGATGCTGGACGCGGTCCACGGCCCCGAGGCATCGAGCCCCTATGTTGCGCCGCCGCCGGAACGGCCGTTCACCGAGGAAGTCGGCCGCGATCCCGGCCGGTTGCGCATCGCCTTTACCGATTGCTCACCCTATGGCGACGCCATCGACCCCGAGATCGCCGCCGCGGTTCGGGAAATCGCCGCCCTGCTGAGCCGGCTCGGCCATGACGTCGAGCAGCGGGCCCCTGAGCTCGCCGCCGATCCGGCCGCGGTGATGGCGACCATTGTCGGCGCCAACACCGCGCTCAGCGTGCGGCAGGCCGAAGCGCGGTTTGGCCGCGCGATGACCATCAGTGATTTCGAACGCTTGACGCTGGCGAGCGCGTACAATGCGGAAAAAACCACGGCCACCGACTATGTCGCCGCCCAGCTTGCGGCGTTCCAGATTTCGCGCGGCCTGGCGACGTTCATGCAAGGCTGCGACGTGTTGCTGTGTCCGACGCTCTGTTCGCCGCCGCTGCGCATCGGCGAGCTCGATTCGATGTCGGAAGATCTGTCGCATATAGCCCCGATCCTGCGGCGCTACATGCCTGCAACCGCCATGTTCAACATGTCCGGCCAGCCCGCGATGTCGGTTCCGCTGGCGTGGAATGCTGCCGGATTGCCGCTCGGCATGATGTTCGCGTCCCGCTTCGGCGACGAGGCGACGCTGTTTCGCCTGGCCGCCCAGCTCGAAATCGAGCGCCCCTGGAAGGACAAATTGCCGCCGGTTTGCGCGTGAACCGACAAAACTCAGCCGCATTCCGGAGCGATCAAGGAGGGCCGCGCCAGCAGCGAAGCCGCCCTGTCGACGTCGTCATATCCGGAGGCTGAGATCTTGAGCCAAAGCGACCCTACCGATCATGCGCTGGCGGCGATTGCCAGCATCCTTGATCAGCCGGAAAGCCATCGCGACCCGGTCGAGGCCAGGCCGCCCAGCCCCGAGCCGGTGGCAGCCGAAGGCTACTCGAAGGTCGGTCCCGGCCCGATGGCGGCGATCCGGTTCAAATGGACGGTGCGCCGCGGGGACGATGGCCATTATTATGTCGATGAGACGATCGGCGAAAATTCCATCCCGGTGGTCAGCGAACCGCTGAGCAGGGATGCCGCGATCAGGCTGGTCGACGATCGCGAAAGCGAGGCGCGGCGGCGATTTGATCAGCTGAAAAGCGAGATGACCGGACGCGATGCTTTCTCCGACTTCGTCCGCAAGGACGGCGGCGAAATGTAGCGCGCTTTACTCCGCCGAGGCGCGATCCGGCGTTGGCCGGAAAATCCCTTTTTGGCGGGTTCGACGCCAGCCTTGGCCGCCGCGCGGGGGAGCAGACCGGATAGATTCCGCAGTAGCGGCACGAACACGCCGAGCGACGCCTGATGCAGTGAGATGGTCACGATTTGGATCATCGGTGGCTGGGTCGGCGTCGGTTTGAAACCACACGGCGTCACGCTAGGCTGTGATCGAATCCATCCGCGGGGAAGATGCGATATGTTGCGAATGTCGGTCGCGCTGGCTGCATTGTTCCTGATGGCGGCCTCGGCGCATGCCCAACAGGCCTCCCGGCTCGACGACATCGTCAAACGCGGCACCTTGCGCGTCGGCATGACCGGCGACTATTTGCCGTTTACCTATCTCGACAAGGCGACCTCGAACTTCCGCGGCTTTGACGTCGACATGGCCGAAGCGCTGGGCAAGGCGCTCGGCGTCAAGGTCGAGTATGTCCAGACCGCATGGCCGCGGCTGATGAAGGATTTCGAGGCCGACGATTTCGACATCGCGATGGGCGGCGTGTCGATCACGCTCGACCGCCAGAAAAAGGGCTTGTTCTCCACCCCGGTCATGCGCGAAGGCAAGACTCCGATCGCGCGCTGCGCCGACAAGGGCAAATACGAAACCATCGCCGAGATCGACCAGCCGGGCACGCGCGTCATCGTCAATCCCGGCGGCACCAACGAACGGTTTGCCCGGGCCAACATCAAGAGCGCCGAGATCAAGACCTACAATGACAATGTCACGATCTTCGACGAGATCGCCAAGGGCAATGCCGACGTGATGATGACGGATGCATCGGAGACGCGCTACCAGCAGAAGCTTCATGCCGGCGTGCTCTGCGCCGTGCATCCGGATCGACCGTTCGATTTTGCCGAAAAGGCCTACTGGCTGCAGCGCGATCCCGCGCTCAAGGGGTTCGTCGACCAGTGGCTGCACATTGCCCGCGAGGACGGCAGCTTTGCGAAGATCTATGCCGCCTGGTTCGAATGATCTGCCGGTGAACCACCGCTGCTTGCGCAAATTGACCGCCGGCGCCGACCTTGATTAGACTGCCGGCGGCACGCTTTGAACCAAAGTCGATTGACGACGACTCATAGCATGAAAGTGATGTAGATCACGTTACAGTAAATCACCAGAGCGTATGGTCCGGACTGAGTTTGCACTGCTCGGGAGGTCATGATGAAAAGGCTTTTGGCGATCGCTGCTTTGCTGCTGGCGAGTTCCGCGGCGCAGGCCCAGTACACCTTCGATTACGGTGGACGGACCATTCGCATCGATCCGGATCGCGGAACGGTTTCGATCCCCGGCGTCTACGACAATAGCGGAAGGCGAAGCAAACGCTCGCATAATGACCAGGACAGCGAGCATTCGCGCAAAGCTGCGCCACAGCAAGCCAAGGTCGATCCGCAGGCGCCCGGCGCCGGTGCGGCGCCGACCGACCCGGCGGCTGCGCCCACGTCCGCTTCGCCCGAGCCTTCGACCGCCACGGCGAACGTGGCGCCGGCGGATCCCCCGTCTTCAACCGCGCCCGCGGCCGGCGCGCCCGCGCCGCAGTTGCAGCAGGATGCGGCTCCCGCCGCCGGTCCGGCGCCGGCAGCCGTGATGGCCACCGCTCCCGCCGCACCGGTTCGTCAACCACCGGCTCCCCCGCCTGCGACCGTGCCGTCAGCCATGACACCGCTCGGCGTGTGGCTGACGGAAGAGAAAGAGGGCAAGGTCAGAATCGAACAATGCGGCGCCAATCTCTGCGGCTATGCCGTCGACGCCAAATCGAACCAGAACGGCGAACAGGTGCTGATCAACATGAAGCCGAGCAAGGACGCCAAATGGAGTGGCCGCATTCTCGATCCCAACACCGGCAGCACCTACGATTCCACGATCGCATTGAAGGGCTCGGACACCCTGCGCGTCCAGGGCTGCGCCTTCGGCGGCATGTTCTGCGGCGGCCAAACCTGGAGCCGGCTGAACTAAGCCGATTTTCGGTCGATACAGTCCGATGTGCCGAGTCCGGCCGCTGACCGGGCAATTGCTTTGACGAACGCCGCCGTCGCACCGCCTACGCTTCGCACAGCGGCGCGGCGCTGATCGGCGTCGTCGTCGCCGATGCGCCTGCCGAACAAAATGCGGCTCTGGCGCTGCACAATATCCAATATGCCACACCTGATATCCCGTGTCGGGAAATATTCGGCATCGAGATGGATAGCTTCCCGATTTTGTTTTCGTATTGACGCCTTCCCGTTTCGGGAAGATTGTTCAATGCAGCGCCGGAAAAAAAGGCGCACAGGGAGTTCATTGGGAGGGTACGCATGAAAGGTATCGCGCTGGCCGCTAGCCTTGCGATTCTCGCGCCGTTCGGCGCGAGTGCTCAGACGTCCGATCAACTGGTCAAGGGTGCGACCGATACGTCGAACGTCCTCAATTACGGCATGGGCTACAATCTGCAGCGGTTCAGCCCGCTCACGCAGATCAACAAGGACAACGCCAAAAATCTCGTTCCGGTTTGGAACTACAGTTTGGCCGATGATCGAAGCGAAGAGTCGCAGCCGCTGGTCTACCAGGGCGTCATCTATGTCACCAGCAACAGCGCGACGATGGCGGTCGACGTCAAGACCGGCAAGCAGATCTGGAAGACCAAGGTCGAATATCCGCCGGAGACGCCGCGCATCGTCTGTTGCGGCATCATCAATCGCGGTGCCGCCATCCTCGACGGCAAGCTGTTCCGCACCACACTCGACGCCAATGTCATCGCGCTCGACGCCAAGACCGGCAAGGAACTCTGGCGCCAGAAGGCGGCCGACATCAAGGAGGGCTACTCGATGACGGTGGCCCCGCTGGTCGCCGATGGCGTCGTGCTGACCGGCATCTCGGGGGCGGAATTCGGCACCCGCGGCTTCATCGACGGCTGGGAGCCGGAGACCGGCAAGCATCTGTGGCGCACCTACACGATCCCCACCCCGGACGAGCCCGGCGGCGATACCTGGAAGGGCGACACCTGGAAACTGGGCGGTGGATCGACCTGGATCACCGGCTCTTACGACCCCGAGCTGAACACGGTTTATTGGGGTGTCGGCAACCCCGGGCCGTTCAACGCCGCGGTGCGTCCCGGCGACAACCTTTACACCTGCGCGGTACTGGCGCTGGAGCCCAAGACCGGCAAGATCAAATGGCACTATCAGTTCTCGCCGAACAACCCGTTCGACTATGATTCCGTGGCCGAGATGGTGCTTGCCGATCTCAATGTCGAGGGCAAGCCGACCAAGGTCCTGATGGACGCCAATCGCAACGGCTTCTTCTATGTGCTCGACCGGACCAACGGCAAACTGCTCGCGGCCAATCCCTATGTGAAGGTGAACTGGGCTTCCGGCATCGACATGAAGACGGGCCGTCCGATCGAGACGGATGTCGTCAAGGACGCCCGCGAAGGCAAGAAGGTGGTGGTGTATCCGTCCATTCTCGGCGGCAAGAACTGGGAGCCGATGTCGTTCAATCCGCAGACCGGCCTCGCCTATGCCAATACGCTTGCTTTCGGCGGCCACTACAAGACGGAGCCGGCCACTTATAAGGCCGGCGAGTGGTATGTCGGCATGGACCTGACCGACGTGTGGGATTGGCCGGAGGGGCCGCGCGGCCATCTCAGCGCCATCGATCCCCTGACCGGCAAGACCAAGTGGGAGGCGCCGAGCGATATCCCGCGCTTCTCCGGCGTGCTGTCGACCGCCGGCGGGGTCGTATTCTCCGGCCAGCTCACCGGCGAGTTCGAAGCGTTCGACGCGGACAGTGGCAAGAAACTGTGGCAGTTCCAGACCGGCTCCGGCATCGAAGGGCAGCCCGTGACGTGGCAGCAGGACGGTGTCCAGTATGTCGCCGTCAACAGCGGCTACGGCGGCGTCTATTCGCTGTTCTCCGGCGATGAACGCCTCGCCAAGGTGCCGACCGGCGGCTCGTTGTGGGTCTTCGCGGTAAAACCCCAATAAGCGTCTGGCGTGTGCACATGGAATCCTTGAGACTCGCGGCGGCGGCTTTTGCCGCCGCCGCTGTGATCGCAACCGTGGTGACGGCGATGCCCTCCGCCACGGCGCAACAAAATGCCGGCGTCGATCCGGAACAGGTCGGCCAGGGCAAGGCGATCTTTGCCCAGCGATGCTCGCACTGCCACGGTCCCAACATGGTCAATGCCGGCACCATCGTGCCCGACCTGCGCAAATTTCCCGACGACAGAGAGCGCTTCGTCACCACGGTGAAATCGGGCAAGAACGGCAGGATGCCGCCATGGGGCGACCTCCTCAACGACGATCAGATCGGCGATCTGTGGGCCTACATTTCGAGCCAGAGGAAACTATGAGCGACTGGCTGAAACCGTTCGCCGCGCTGGTTGCATTGACGGCGATCTCGGCAACGCCTGCGGCCGGCGCCGGCGACGTGCTGAAAATCTGTCTCGACGAGGATCTGCCGCCGCTTTCGCTGCACCATAAGGGCGCGCCCGACAGCGGCTTCGATGTCGCGCTGGCGCAAGCGGTCGCAACGCAACTCGGCCGGCCGCTCAAGATCCAATGGTTCGGCAGCAAGCTCGACGAGGATTCCAGTCCGGCGCTCGAAACCAATGCCCTGCTCTCGGACGGCCGCTGCTCCCTGGTCGGCGGCTACGCCTTGACCACGGATTCCCTGGTCGTGCCGGGCGTCAAGACCGCCAAGCTGCCCGATTTCGAGGGCGCCACCGGTCCCGATCACCGGCGCCGCGTACCGCTCGGCGTGCTCGCGCCGAGCCGGCCCTATCTGTATTCGCCGCTGACCATCGTGCTCGGTCCCAAGGCGCGCGGCCGTCAGATTGCCGGGGTCGGCGATCTCAAAGGGCTGCGCATCGGCATCGAAAGCGGCACCCTGGCCGACGCCATCCTGATGACCTTCGGCGACGGCCGCCTGATCGATGACATCACCCATCTGGTGCCGGGCCGGGACGACCTGCTCGGCACGCTGGAGCGCGGCGAGTTCGACGCGACGCTGCTCGATCTGCGCCGGTTCGATGCCTACCGCGCCGCCCATCCGGATACCCGGCTTGCCGGCTCCGGATATTTTTATCCGATCGGCGCCAACCGCGGCTTTGTCGGCCTCGCCGACGACCCGGCGCTGCTCGATGCCGTCAACAAGACGCTCGCCGATTTGCAGGCCGCGGGGACCATGGCCAGCCTCGGTCAGGCGGCCGGCCTCACCTATCTGCCGCCGCGGGAACCTGCGATCCTCGGTAATGTCTGGCAGAAGGTGCTGCAGAAATAGACTGCCGCCTGCTGCGATCAGCCCGCGGGCCTGGTCGCAAACCAGATCACATGGTGCGCGCCGCTGCGTTTGGTGGTGGCCCTTACGGCAACTTCCCTGACCTCGAAGCCGGCGGCGCCAAGCCGCTTGGTAAACGGCGGATTCGGTCCCGACGACCAGACCGCGAGGACGCCGTTCGGCCGCAGCGCGCGGCGGATGGCATTCAAACCCTTGAGATCGTAGAGCGCATCATTGGCCTTGCGGATCAGGCCCTCCGGGCCGTTGTCGACATCGAGCAGGATCGCGTCGAACGTGCCGGGATGAGACTGAATCACGTCGACGACGTCGGCCTGGCGAATGCTGGCGCGCGGATCCACGAGGCTTGCTCCAAACAGATCCGCCATCGGTCCCTCCGCCCAGGCGATCACGGCAGGCACAAGCTCGGCCACCATGATCCGCGCCTCACGACCCAGCACCGCGAGCGCGGCGCGAAGGGTGAATCCCATGCCAAGCCCGCCGATCAATAGATGCGGGCGCTCGACGGCTTCGATGCGCTTGCAAGCCAGCGTGGCAAGCGCCTCCTCGGAGCCGCTGAGCCGGCTGTTCATCAGCTCGTTCTGGCCGAGCATCATCGAGAATTCGGCGCCCCGTCGCATCAGACGAAGTTCAACCTCCGCGCCAGGCACCCGCGCGCTATCGATCTGGACCCATGGAATCATGCGATGCTTCTACGCTGTTTTGACCCCGTCGTGCAGGCGGCGCGTTTCGCCCGCACCCGGCCATGACCTAACGGGATCGTCCTGAATGCAGGCGCAACAGCCGATGTGACACCCATCACATTGTTTGGCGCGCGCTTGTGTGAACCTGCCGGCATCCAACCACGGGGGTACGTCATGGGATATTTTTTGGGATATTTCAGCAAGCCAGTCATTGCCGCGCGTCTTCTGTTGCTCGTGGGCATGTCAATCGCCACACCCGCCGCGGCCGCGAGCTTTGACGGCGAATGGAATGTCGTGATTGCCTCGGCCAGCAGCGCCTGCGGCGGCGCCAGTGTCTCGATCGGGATCAACAATGGCCAGGTCGCATCGACCAATGCCATGGTGACGGCGTCGGGCCGGGTCGCGGACGCCGGCACCATCAGCGTGACCCTGGTCAGCGGCATCAAGCGAGCCACGGGCTCGGGTCACCTCACCGCCACATCGGGATCTGGCACCTGGCGCGGCGCGCTATGCTCGGGGACGTGGACCGCGCAGCGCATCTAGTTGCGAAGGTGTGAGCAACCGGCGCGGCTATCGGATCACCGTATTCGAACTCGGAATATGCCCCGCGCATGAGCGCAACGCGTGAAGGCGAGTTCCGTGCTACTGACCGACGGCTGCGGAATATTCCGCATCCGTCACCTGCTCCATCCAGGTCGCATGACTTCCGTTCAGCGATTCCTGCATCGCGATGTGGGTCATGGAAGTGGTCGGGGAGCCGCCATGCCAATGCTTTTCGCCCGGCGGAATCCAGACCACATCGCCGGGCCGGATTTCACGCATCGGCCCGCCCTTGGTCTGAACCCGGCCCACCCCCGAGATCACGTAGAGCGTCTGGCCAAGCGGATGCGAATGCCAGGCCGTCCGCGCGCCAGGCTCGAAGGATACGCGATTCACCACGAGTCGCGCCCGGGCTTCGGCGACAATGATCGGATCCTGCAGCACCGTGCCGGTGAAATTCTCTTTGGGCGCCCGGCGTGTCGGGCGCGAACCCGCGCGATGAATATCCATGAAATGTTTCCTTCCGTTGTTGTTCGAGATCGCTCGTGAGGAGAAGGCGCTGTCCTCGCAACCCATTTGCGCCGTCCGGTGCGTGGTCCCAAATCATCAGGTTATTTTTTAAAGGCGGCGTAGCGCGCCTTGGTCTCGGCATTCATCGGATAGAGGCCCGGCAGCGCCGCGCCGCCATTGACCTGTTCGACGATCCAGGCCTCCATGCGCTCCTGCTCGGCGCCTTCGGCCAGAATCAGGTCGACAAACGCCTTGGGAATCACCACCGCGCCGTCCTGATCGGCGACGATGACGTCGTCCGGAAATATCGCAACACCGCCGCAACCGATCGGCTCGCCCCAGCCGACAAAAGTCAGCCCAGCGACGGAAGGCGGCGCCGCGTAGCCGTCGCACCACACCGGCATCCCGGTGCCGAGCACGCCTTCGAGATCACGCACCACGCCATCGGTGACCAGCGCGGCGACGCCGCGCTTGACCATCCGGGCGCACAGGATGTCGCCGAAAATGCCGGCGTCGGTGATGCCCATGGCATCGACCACGGCGATGCAGCCTTCGGGCATGGCTTCGATCGCGGTCCGGGTCGATATCGGCGACGACCATGATTCCGGCGTCGCCAGATCCTCCCGCGCCGGCACGAAACGCAGCGTAAAGGCCGGCCCCACCAGCCGCTGCTGTCCCGGCCGCAAGGGTCGCGAGCCCCGCAGCCAAACGTTTCGCAGGCCCTTTTTGAGCAGAACCGTGGTGATGGTGGCGGTGGACACGCGCGAGAGGATCGCGATCGTTTCGGGGGTCAGGGACATCGACAGGCGGCTCCGGGTGGGGGTGGGATCGGCGGGCGCATCTTGCGGCGCGCCGATATCACGTCAAGTGGCGTCACTCATTCCCGCCCGAAGCGGCGGCATCGGGCGGTCCCCATAACCGAGCCTTATCGCCGCGATGCTGATTAATTTATTGAACTTGCGGGCTGATTTTTGTGATGCGAATTCCACTTCGATGCAAAACAGGCTACAGCTTGAGTTCCGCTGACGAGTTTTCCCAAGACCATGGCCGCGTCGCTTTCCCCGCCCCGTCTTCTGCCGAGTGGCGACAGCGCCATCACGGTGGAGTTCAGCCGCCAGATCGATGATGCGGCCAACCAGCGGGTGCTGGCGCTTGATCGCACTTTGGCGCAGACGCCGATACCGGGCGTCGCCGAGACGGTGCCGACTTACCGATCTCTCTTGGTGCATTATGATCCGGTGCTGATCGGCTTCGACGCTTTGAGCGAAAGGCTGGCCGCGCTGGCGCAACTTCCGGTGCCGCCGGTCGTCAAGACCAGGCGCTGGCGCATTCCCGTGGTGTATGGCGGCGAGCATGGCATCGATCTCGAGGACGTCGCCAGGTCGCTGAAGACGACGCCCGACGATATCGTGGCGCGGCACGTCGCCGGCGATTACCGCGTCGCCATGATCGGATTTACTCCGGGATGGTCCTATCTCAGCGGCCTCGCGGATTCGCTGCAGATGCCGCGGCGGCAGAACCCCCGCCTGCTGACGCCGGCCGGCACGATTTCCATCGGCGGGGTGCAGACGGGGATACAATGTCTCGCCGGTCCGAGCGGCTGGCATCTGCTCGGGCGGACCGCGGTCCGGACCTACCAGCTGCACCGCGATCCGATCTTCCTGCTGGAACCCGGCGACAGCGTGACGTTTTCCGCGGTCGATGCCAAGACCTTCGCGGAACAGGATCGCGCCGCCGAACGCGGCGAGATCGTCGCCGAATTGATGGCCTCATGAGCAAACTCGTCATATCGGCGATTGGGCCTGCGAGTTCGGTGCAGGACGGCGGCCGCTACGGCGCCCAGCGCTACGGCCTGACACCGAGCGGCGCGATGGACCGGCTGGCACTTGCCGCCGCCAATTGTCTGGTCGCAAACGGCCCCTTCGACGCCGCCATCGAAATCGGCCCGTTCGGTGCGACCTTCACGGCGCGCGACGGCCCGGTCCGGGTCGCGCTCACGGGAGCGACGCGTAGCGCCGACATCGCCGGACGCGCTGCCGCGTTCGACACGTCGATGACGCTGGCGGAGGGCGAGAGCCTGACGCTCGGCTTTGCCCGCGGCGGTTGCTTCAGTTACCTCGCCATCGAGGGCGGCATTCGGGGCGAGCCGATGTTCGGCAGCCTGGCCGTCAACGCACGCGCCGGGCTCGGCAGTCCCTATCCGCGTCCGCTGCAGGCCGGCGACGAATTGCAGACGGCCGCAGCCTGCGGCGCCACCGAGCGACGGATCGATCTTCCGGCCGCCGCGGCCGCGCCGATCCGGGTGGTGATGGGTCCGCAGGACGACGAATTCGGCGACGCCACAAAGCTTTTTCTGGACGGCGAATGGAAGATATCGGCGACCAGCGACCGCATGGGTTATCGGCTTGAAGGTCCTGTCATCCGCCATCTGCACGGCCACAATATCGTTTCCGACGGTACCGTGAACGGCAGCATCCAGGTGCCCGGCAACGGCCAGCCCATCGTGCTGATGCCCGACCGCGGCACCAGCGGCGGCTATCCCAAGATCGCCACCGTGGTGACCGCCGATCTCGGGCGGTTCGCGCAGATTCCCGCCGGCCGCGGTTTCCGCTTCAGGGCAATCGGCATGGCCGAAGCCCAGGCCGAGGTGCGGAAGTTCTCGCAAATGCTGCGCACCCTGCCCGACCGGCTGCGCGACATCGAGAATTTTGATCTCAACCTCGAGGCGCTGCAACATGCTAATCTCGCCGGCGCCGCCGTCAGCGCCGTCGATGCCGGAACCTGGCAAATTGCGGCGCCGGCCGACGCGCTGACGCAAGACGAACTGTCGCAAGACTGAAGATCCCTCCTGCAAGCGGACACGACATCATGACCATCGATCTCAATTGCGATCTCGGCGAAGGATTTGGCGCGTGGGAAATGGGCAACGACGCCGCCATGATCGAGCTTGCCACCTCCGTCAACATCGCCTGCGGCTTCCATGCCGGCGATTCCGACATCATGCGCCAGACGGTGGAACTGGCCAAGGCGCGCGGCGTCAGCATCGGCGCGCATCCCGGCTACCGCGACCTGCACGGTTTTGGGCGGCGGCCGTTTCCCGGCATGAAGGCGAGCGAGATCGAAAACCTGGTCGCCTACCAGATCGGCGCGTTGCAGGCGATCGCGACCATGGCCGGCCACAAGGTCACGCATGTCAAGGCGCATGGCGCGCTGTCGAACGTCGCTTGCGAGGACGACGCGACCGCGCGGGCGATTGCGTCGGCCATCAAGGCGGTCGACCGCGATCTGATTTTTGTGGTGCTCGCCAATTCGCGGCTGGTGCAGGCCGGCGAGGCCGCCAATCTGCCGATGGTGCACGAGGTGTTCGCCGACCGCGCCTATGAGGATGACGGCTCTCTGGTGTCGCGCCGCAAGCCCGGCGCGGTGCTGCACGATGCCGCCGAAATCGCCCAGCGCGTGGTGCGGATGGTGCAGGACGGCGCGGTGGTTTCGGTCACGGGCAAGGTGATAAAAATGCGCACCGACACCGTGTGCGTCCACGGCGACACCCCCGGCGCGGTCGATATCGCCCGCGGCGTCCGGCAGGCGCTGAAGGATGCCGGGATCGAGGTAGCGCCCTTCAAGGTAGCGTAGCCCGGATGGAGCGAACGAAATCCGGGGAAAATGCAGGCCCGAACACGACATGTCCCGGATTGCGCTTCGCTCCATCCGGGCTACGGGCTCATCGTCGGAGGTGGGGCAATTCTCTTTGCCCGCGCAAAACAGTTCAGAACGGATGAACCGACAGCGTGCCGAACACCACCGCGGCTATGACCGCGAACGCGCCGTACAGTGCCGCGGTATGAAAGCCCCGTGAGGTTCGACCTGACAGCGAACGCGCGTAAAGATGCAGACGGGCCTCCGCCGATAGCTCGCGCATGGTCGATCTCCAACGTCGCATAGCCCATATTGGAAACCCGATTCCCGCAGGATGCAAGACGATCGCAGAAATAACGACATCGACGCTTCCACCGACTCCGACCGCAGTTGAATATTCTCCGCAACGGATTCGAACGAGAATTTTATTCGTTCCAATTTGACGTTTTGTGGAACCGGTTCCCCTCGCGTCAATATACGTCCTGCTGGAACCGTCCCTTCTTCTTGAGTTCCGCGACGAATTTGACCGCTTCGTCGGTGGAACGGGCGCCGAACTGCGCCACGATGTCGACCAGCGCGCGTTCGACATCCTTGGCCATTCGTTTGGCATCGCCGCAGACATAGATGTTGGCGCCCTCGGCCAGCCAGGTCCACAATTCACGGCCGACCTCGCGCATGCGGTCCTGCACGTAGAATTTCTTGTCGCCGTCACGCGACCATGCCAGCGACATCCGCGTCAGCAGACCCGAGGTCTTCATGGCGTTGAGTTCATCGGCATAGAAGAAATCACAGCTCGAGCGCTGATGGCCGAAGAACAGCCAGTTCTTGCCGGGTGCGCCGCTCGCCCGGCGGTCGAGCAGGAACGCGCGGAACGGCGCGATCCCGGTGCCGGGGCCGATCATGATGATCGGTGTCGCCGGATCCTGCGGCAGCGCAAAGCCGTGGGCCTTCTGCACATAGACCTTGACCTGATCGCCGGGATTGATGCGCTCGGCCAGGAAGGTCGAGGCCAGACCGAGCCGCCGGCGTTTGCCCACCACGTAGCGCACGCAGTCCACCGTCAGCGACAGTCTGCCGGGCGTTGCGTTGTGCGACGACGAGATCGAATAGAGCCGCGGCTGCAGCGGCTCCAGCGCTTCGACAAAGGCTTCAGGATGCGGGCGCACGCCGGAGAATTTTTGCAGCGCCGCCATCACGTCGAGGGTCGTGGCGTCGCCATCGGGATCCTCGCCCTGTGCCAGCGCGCGCGCCTTCTCCCGCTGCGCCCCGCCTGATATGAACGAGAACAGTTCGAACAGCGTATCGGGTGCCGGCGCCAGCGAAACATCGTCGACCAATACCTCGCGCAGGGTCTTGCCGTTCACTTCGGTGGTATGCGATGCGCCGAGCAGGGCGATGATCTGGTCGACATGACCAAGATCGTTGCGGGCGAAGATGCCGAAGGAGTCACCGACAACATAGTCGAGGCCGGAACCGCTGAGGTCGAAATCGATGTGCCAGGTTTCCTTTTCCGATCCGGCCTTGTTCAAAAGGCGGCGCGCCACGAAGGTCGCCGGCGCCGGATTGTCGCGCGAGCGCCCCTGCTCCGCGGTGACGGCCGGCGCCGGCACGACGGCGGCAGCTGCGGTCGCCGACGTCGCCGCCGGCGACTTTTCCAGTTCCTCGTGCAGCGCCTTCAGCATCCGCGCGGTTTCCTTGCCGCCGGGCACGCAGAGATTCAACCGCGCTTCGGCCTTGCCGGCGATCGCCTCGGAATAGTCGTTGCAGTTATAGCCGCACTGGCCGCAATCCTGCTGCGCCATCGCCGCCATCATGCGCCGGCGAAGCGGACGGCCTTCGGCGAGCTTCATGCGGTCGGCGATCGGCATGGTCTGGTCGTGCCAGGGCGCTCCGTCGTCGTCGCCATCGCCGGCCGGCTGCTGCAGCAGTGCCGCACCGTGCTCAGCCGGCAGCGGCGCCGGCCCGTCGGTCGACAAAAGTCCGGCGAAAAAGCCATTCAGCCAGGAGCGTTGCGCCTCCGAAAACGGCGCGCTGGAGGGAATGATTTCCGTTTTCGGTGGCGGCGTCATCTGGTTCATGTGGACACCTCGGCATCGGCGAGCTGGCGCAGCGTTTCACCGTCGTGACGGCGCGCAAAGTTCAGGAATGTCTCGTCGGACGACGACCGGTTCGACAGATATGCCTTCAGCAGCTTCTCGACCGTTTTCGGCGCATCCTCGGCCTTGAGGTCGCGGTAGACTTCCTGCCCAATATCGGCGTTGGGCCCGAAGCCGCCGCCGGCGAACAAATGATAGCCTTCGACGGTGTCGTCCTCGCTTGCCCCCGGCACCTTGGCGGCAATCAGGCCGATATCGCTGATGTAGTGCTGGGCGCAGGAATGGTGGCAGCCCGTGACATGGATATTGACCGGGGTTTCGATATCGACCCGCGGTTCGCACCAGTCGCCGATTTCGGCGGCGTGGCGCTTGGTGTCCGAGGCCGCGAATTTGCAGCCGGCATTGCCGGTGCAGGCAATCAGTCCGGCGCGGATTTGCGAGGCCTTGACCGCAAGGCCGATGGCTTCGATGGCGGCAACGGCCAATCCGACATTCTCGTCGCGCACGCCCGATAGCAGCAGATTCTGCCAGACCGTCAGCCTGACATCGCCGTCGCCGAGATCACTCGCGATCTTGGCGAGGCCCCGCATCTGTTCGCAGGTTACCTTGCCGAGCGGCAGAGAGACGCCGATCCAGTTCAGGCCGGCCTGCTTCTGCCTGTGCACGCCGATATGCGCCATGCGGTCAAAGGCCGGGCGCGGTGCCACGGCTTCCGGCGGCAGACGGGTCAAAGCGTGGCCGAGCTTTTCCTCGACCAGGTCAAGGAATTTCTCCATGCCGATGCCGTCGATGACATATTTCAACCGCGCCTTGAGCCGGTTGGTGCGGTCGCCCAGATCGATGAACACCCGCACGATGGCGTCGGCCACTTTGGTGGCGTCGGACGGCCTGACGACGATGCCGGTCTGTTTGGCAAAATCCTTGTGGCCGGTAATGCCGCCGATCCCGAGGCGAAACCAGATGCCGGGCTCGGCATCGAACCCGTCTTTGACTTCGACGGCCGCGAAAGCAATGTCGTTGGTGTCTTCGAGCACGGCAATCCTGCCGGCGCCGTCGAAGGCGACATTGAATTTGCGCGGCAGTCCCGTCAGCGAGCGGTCGTTGAGGATGTGGTAGTGCCATTCGCGGGCGTAGTCGCGGGTGTCGAGCAGTTCCTGCGGATCGATCCCGGCCGTCGGCGTGCCGGTGACGTTGCGGATGTTGTCGGCGCCGGAGCCGCGCGAACACAGGCCGAGATCCTGAATGCCTTCGATCAGCGCCACGGTATGCTTCGGTGGAATTTCACGGACCTGCAGATTGGCGCGGGTGGTGACATGGCAGAACGGACCACACAGCCGCTCGGCGAGATCGGCCATTCCCGAAAACTGCCAGTGCTTGAGGATGCCGTTCGGAATTCTCAGGCGGCACATGTAGGAGTCCTGGGCCGGCGCGACATAGAACAGGCCGTAATAGCGCCAGCGGAAATTGTCCGCAGGTGACGGCGGCGCGTCGGCGAGCGCCTGCTGCTTCAGTCGCGGATAGGCATCGAACGGATGCTGCTCGCGCTTGTACTTCTCCTGATCGGCCAGCTTTTTTCCGCCGGCGATGACCTTGTCCTGCGCCCTGACATGCGCAGCCTCCGGTCCGGAAGGTTCGGCGCTGCGCTTGGCTGCAGCCGTGCCACCGAGGCCGCGCCCGACCCGGCTGATCTGCAGGCCGGTGGCAAAACCTTCGAGGTAGCGTTTCTGCTCGTCGGTAAAGTCGACGGGTAAAGTTTCGATTTTCATGATGCGCGACGAAGCTCCTGCGGCCACGATCGGTGGCTTCAACGGGATACGGAATGTGACCGCGGGGAAACCGGTTCGGCGAGCGAGCGCCGGATTCAATTTCGGTAAGCGGTCCGACCAGCCTCGTTGCTGCGGAAATCCATCTTGGACAGGCCAGCGGACGTCAATGACGGCTGGACCGCACTGCAACATTCAAGTTGCGTGCCATCCCCGCCTTAAAAAATATCGCATAAATTCAATATGTTATGAAGACGTTCGGGAACCGACCTGCCGCCCTTGCCTACGATTTCACACAAGTCGCCTAAAAATTGGCCTGGCGAGAAAAATGCCTGCCATTCCGCCAGTATCAAGGTTTTCGGTGTCGGATGTCGAATGCCGCCAGATGCCCGGCGATATCATCGGGGTCGAATGGCGGGCCGGCGAAAGCGCCGACCGGGCCTGGCGCAGCGGCGAACTCGCCTTGTCGCCCCAGTGCCGCGTCATAGAGATCGGGCCGGAACACCGCTTTCGCGGTCCTGATCGCCTCCGGGCCGATCGCAGCTTGCCCCCACCGCACCATCTGCGCATAGAGCCAGGCCGCCTGCGCCGGCTCCGGGCGTGACGCGCCCTCCCGCCCGACCAGCAGATAGCGATCGCTCTCGCGGATGGTACCGTCAGGGGAAATCTTGAGCCGGCCGTCGAGCGTTCGCAGGATGATTTCCGCATCGACGCCAATGTGCTGCGGCTGCGCCAGAATGCCCGCCGCCTCGGCGCGATTGCCGGGATCCTCGATGAATTCGGCGGCACGGAACGCGGCACGGATCAGTGCGGCAACCACTTGCGGGTTCTTTTCCGACCAGCCCTGCCTGACGGCGAGAACTTTTTCCGCCGCGCGCACCAGAATGTCAGAGACGAAATGCAGGATCAGGCCAACGCCGAGGTCGACCGCGATCGAATTCCAGGGCGCGCCGACGCAGAATCCATCGATCTGGCCGTTGACTATGCTGTCCACCATGTAGGGCGGCGGCAGCACCACCAGACGAACGTCCTCGTCGGGATCCACGCCGCCGGCGGCCATCCAGAAACGCAGCTGATAATTGTGGGTCGAAAACGGAAAGGTCATGCCGAAGGTCAGCGGTTCCTCTCCGCGCCGACGCCGCGCGGCGACCACGCGCGCCAGCGCCAGCGCCGTCGCCATCGGGTCGAACGGATCGCCCTCGA
>Ga0182030_10008490_pt1 | contig 21244 bp, 18 predicted proteins | sample 812S3MmetaG_FD_121299 | JGI IMG/M metagenome (GOLD analysis project Ga0182030, IMG submission 121299) | Permafrost microbial communities from Stordalen Mire, Sweden - 812S3M metaG (Illumina Assembly) | ecosystem: Environmental > Terrestrial > Soil > Wetlands > Permafrost | place: Sweden...
ATCGGAGCGGCAGTCGTGACAATCGTCTCGGTCTTGCTGCTGTCGGCCTGCGGTGCCTCCTCGACGGGAACGGACTCGACCCCGTCGACCCCATCGACGACGACTGATCTCCAGCTGGCCAAGCCGGTTGGTCAGCAGGTCGGCTGCTCCACTGCGACAGCGAGCGCTCCTGGTCTCCATGGCGTCAACACCCATTCCGCCGTCAATCTTCTGATGCCGTTCGGTGTCGCCTTCAGCTCTGACGGCAGTCGTGCATTCGTGGCCGTCCTCACGAATCAAGGAGTTGGACAGCCATCGATCGGCCCTGGGCATGCTGACGGAGCGATCGGTGAGTACGAGGCGACACCAGCGGGGCTCACTTCCGAGCGGTTGGGCACCATCGGGAGCCAAGAGCCCCTGGGCCTGTCACTGACGCCAGATGGCCGGTACCTCGTGGCCGCCGAGGGGTCCGGCGCAGCAGTACTTTCGGTCGCTCGGATCGAGAATACGAAGGTTCCGTCATCACAGTGGGCCGTCGGAACGTTCTCCAGCCGGGGACAGGGAGCCATCGAAGCAGCGGTCTCGGCTGACGGTCGCTTCGTCTTCGTCAGTCTGGAGGACAGCAACGAACTGGCCGTGTTCAATCTGGGTCGGGCCGCGAGGCTGGGATTCGGTCGCTCGGATCTGGTCGGTTACGTCCCCATGGGAGTCGCACCCGTCGGAATGGCCATCTCTGCGGACGGTCGGTACCTGTTCGCCACCTCCGAGGCAGACTCGCCCACGAGCACCGAGGGGACGTTGACGACCATTGACCTCCGACGGGCGGAGGAGGATCCCTCCCGGTCAGTGGTCTCGACGGTCTGGGCGGGGTGCAATCCTGTCCGGGTCGTGGCCTCGCCGTCCTCGGCGTTCGTCACAGCGAGGGCCAGTGACGAACTGCTCGACTTCGACGCGAGTGACCTGCTCGCGAACCCTTCCGCAGCCCTGCAATCCCAAGCACAGGTTGGTGAGGCACCCGTCGGACTCGCTCTCGTGGATGGCGGCCACCTCGTCGTCGTTGCCGATTCGAACCGATTTCTGCAGGGCGACGTGTCCTCGAATCTGGCCGTCGTCTCGGTACGACCAGGCGGAGACCTTCAACCCCTCGGCTATCTGCCAACCGGCGGCTTTCCGAGGGACATGGTCGTGAGCCCGAATGGGAAGGAGCTTCTGGTCAGCGACTACGACACGGGCTCGGTCGAGGAGGTCGAGCTCGGGACATTGCCGTGATGGCCGTCGTCAAGCGAAAGGCATCCACGATCGACGGGCTGGACCGCAGGGAGGCATTGGTGGGGCGTCCCCGATTCACCGGGTGGAGGCTCGTGATTCCGTAGGACATGGGGGATAGCCTGCCCAAATGGCGAAGACGAAGATCGTGAACTTTGTAGTGGTGGGTGACGCGACCCGGGCCCGGGCAACCGCCGGGCAGGCTCTCGAGGCTCGGAAGTTCAAAGTCAACTGGTCTGACGACGGGAATGCCGTTGCCGAACGTGGGAACAAGGTCGCCAATGCATTGGCTGGAGCTGTGGCTCAGTACATGAAGGTGCTGGTCTCGCTCCACAGTGGAGACGAGCCGGGTCACACGGTCATCCGAATCGAGAAGGGTTCGTCGGTAGCCATGGGCGGTGCAATCGGTGTTTCCCGTACGACAAAGAATATTCTCACCTTGCGGGACGAGTTGGCTGGAACGTTCCAGGCTGCCGGTGTGCTCGTGAGTGTCACCGAGACCTGATCCCGGAGTGGGCGAAGGCGGACGAGCGGGACGCTGTCGCCACCGTTTCCCTGGCGCCTCCGAGCGATGAGTCCCGGCACGCTCATGTCCTCGACGGACTTCCCCTGATCGCCGGGAACGGATCGGTTGCCGACCCGTGGTCGCCCGCTGCCGGCAAGCCAGTGGCTACGACAAGCCGAGCCGCCCGGAGAGTGAGGAGAGGTAGTCGATATGAGCCTCGACCGAGTCCAGACCGAGGCCCATGGTGACGACCGACACGTGCGTCCCGCCAGCACTGCGCCACGCCTCGATCTCCCTTGCGAGCTGATCCATGTCGCCGCCGCTCAGCGCGACATAGTCGCCGCCGAACTCGTCAACTGACCTCCCGGCACGTGTGACTCGTTCACGCAGCCTGGTCCAGACCTCCGTCGTCCCGATGCCGCCACCGAAGAAGACGAAGCCGTCAGCGAGCCGGGCGGCTCGATCGAATGCCTTCTCGCCAGATCCGCCGAGCCAGATCGGAATCGAGCTTGCGGGCTTGGGCATGAGTGCCGCTCGATCGATCCGGTCAAAGCGCCCCGAAAAGTCCACGACGGGTTCTGTGAACAGGCGACGAAGCAACTCGATCTGCTCCTCCTGCCGGGCGCCGCGGGTATGGAAGTCCTCCCCGAGGGCCTCGTACTCGACATGGTTCCAGCCGATACCGACACCGAGTCGCAGCCGACCCCCGGACAAGAGGTCAACATCGGCAGCCTGCCGTGCCACGAGGGCAGTTTGGCGCTGCGGAAGGACCAGGATTCCGGTGGTGAATCGGATCCGGTCGGTGATGCCAGCCAGGTACGCGAACATCACAAACGGGTCATGGAACGGATCGTGCTCGTCGTAGGGGCCGGATAGTGGAGGAGACCGATCGGCATGAACGGCTCCGAGTACGTGTTCGTAGGCCAGAAGATGGTCGAAGCCCAGGTCCTCGGCCGCCCTGGCGAACCGACCGACTGCGGCGGGATCACCGTGAAGCTCGAACTGGGGATATGCGACGCCGATCTCCACGAGCCTCAGCTTTTCACGGACGAATCACTCGTGCCCCCCCGATGACGCCGGGAGTGGGTCACCGACCGGCACATCGAGGCCAGGCCTCCCTCGGCTGTGGGGCGCACGGCAGGTGGAACTTCCCGAGCCCTGGGTGGAGGCCCGCGCACCGATCCTTCCTCGGGCGCCTCCGAGCCATCCCTCGACCGGGTCCCTACCAGTCCGCAGCTCGCAGGGATTATCGTTGGAGCGGGTCGTTACTGGCGTCTGGGTGGAGCACCACCGGGGACCGACCCGCCGGCAGCCTGCCGGATGGAGCCGTGCGCCTGGGCGAAGACTCGATGTCGTCCGAAGGAGCGCGTGGTGCCCGATCCAGCCGTAGAGAGTGCCTATCGATCGGCGTTGGAGGTGATCTCCGCCGCCGAGCCAGATGTGGCGGCGGCCATCGTCGGTGAACTGGAGTCCCAACGGCGACAACTGAAGCTCGTCGCTTCGGAGAACTACGCCTCACCGGCCGTGCTGCTGGCCATGGGCAACTGGCTGTCGGACAAGTATGCCGAGGGTATTCCGGGTCACCGCTTCTATGCCGGATGCGAGATGGTTGACCGGATCGAGACGTTGGCTACCGACCACGCCACAGCTCTGTTCGGTGCCGATCACGCCTATGTCCAGCCCCATTCGGGGATCGATGCCAACCTGGTCGCCTACTGGGCCATCCTCGCCCACCGGGTCGAGCAGCCGTTTCTCCACGCCTCAGGGGCGGGTCACGTGAACGACCTCGACTCCGATGGCTGGGATCGTCTGCGCAACGAACTGCACTCCCAGCGCATGATGGGCATGGCGCTCGACGCCGGTGGGCATCTCACCCATGGGTTCCGACCCAACATCTCCGGGAAGATGTTCGATCAGGCGAGTTACGGGGTCGATCCCGGTTCCGGACTCCTCGACTACGCCGCCATCGCCGCCCAGGTGAGAGAGTTCCGTCCGCTGGTGCTCGTGGCGGGGTACTCGGCCTACCCCCGGAATCCCAATTTCGCCACATTGGCGGAGATCGCCCATGACGTCGGGGCAACCTTCATGGTCGACATGGCCCACTTCGCGGGGCTGGTGGCCGGGAACGTGCTGGTCGATGACCTCGATCCGGTGCCCCACGCCGACGTCGTGACCTCCACCACCCACAAGTCACTGCGCGGACCGCGGGGTGGACTGGTGCTCTGCACCGAGGAATACGCACCCTTCGTAGACAAAGGATGCCCGATGGTCCTCGGCGGCCCGCTGCCTCACGTGATGGCGGCCAAAGCCGTCGCCTTGTCGGAAGCTCGTCAGCCCTCGTTCGCTGCCTATGCCGTCCAGGTCGTAGAGAATGCACGTGCTCTGGCGGACGGTCTCATGCGGCGGGGTGCACGGCTCGTCACCGGGGGGACTGACAACCATCTGGTGCTCTTGGACGTGGCCTCCAGCTTCGGACTCACCGGTCGCCAAGGCGAGGCCGCCCTGCTCGATGCCGGGGTGGTCACCAATCGCAACTCATTGCCCGGTGACACCAACGGCGCCTGGTACACCTCGGGTATTCGACTGGGCACCCCGGCGCTGACCACGCTGGGATTTAGGCCGGACGAGATCGACGAGGTCGCCGACGTCATAGTGACTGCCCTCAGCGCCACGATACCGACGTCATCCACAGCCAAAGCGAAGTACGAGATCGATCCCCGCATCGCCCAAGCCTGCCAAGACCGGTGTTTCAACCTGCTCGATCGCCACCGCCTCTATGCGGACATCGATCTGTAGCTCGTCTGCTCCGAGGGTACGGACCATGCAGTGAGATTCCCGAACCAAGAAGGCGTTGCCGCACGAGAAACGGAACCGCCCCGGACGCATCGGCTGGGGGGAACGCCCACCCTCGGGATCGCGACGCGGTCAGGGCCCGGGCCGGTCGATCTCCAGAGAGGTGTGGCGGGACAGCACGTCGAAGTCGCTGTCGGCGTGCAGCAGCGGGGTGCCGTTTCGAATGGCGATACTGGCGATGAGGCAGTCGAGCATCTTGCGAACGGTCTCCCCGTTCCGCCGACATGATCGGTAGAGCGCAGCCGCCTCTTCGTAGTCGGTGGGTTCCGTGGTGACCAGGGTGCCTCGGGCGAGCAGACGGCGAAGATCGGTCAAATGGCGCTCGTCTCGCGCCCCGGCGAGCACCTCCATCCGGACGGGCTCGCAGGCCACGAAGCCCTCGGCCAGGAGATCGTCGACCCGCTGGCAGACGGGGCTGGCGGTGTCGCGGAGGAACTCCACCCAGCCAGAGGTGTCAATCAGGATCAAGGTACGCGATCGGAGCGCAAGATGTCGAGGTCACCCTCCCATCCCGATCCCCGCAGTGCTCGGGCCCTGTCGAGGTCGAGAGGTTCGGCAGCCACAGTCCGCAGTGCGAAATTCACCGCGTCGCGCTTGGTGGCCAGGTGGTAGCGATCCATCACGATCTGGCATGCGTCGTCGTCCAGGTCCACGTTGGTGCGTGCCATACACCTAGCATACACCAACCCGTTCGAGATCGATCCGGCTGGCCCCGAGCGCCCGGTGAGGCCCGCCGACCAACTCAGCTATGCAGCCACCGACAACCGGGTACTGTTCACTCCTCCGGCTGGTCGACCGACCCCAGCGCCGCCAGCGCCTCGCCGGTGAGCCGGTACCCGGTCCATTCGTCCATCGGCACCGCCCCGATGGACTCGTAGAAGCGGATGGCGGATGCGTTCCAGTCGAGCACCGACCACTCGATGCGTGCGTAGCCGTGGGCGTGGGCCTCGTCGACCAGCGCGCCCATGAGGGCGCGACCGACGCCGCGGCCCCGGGCCTCGGGACGGACGTAGAAGTCCTCCAGGTAGATGCCGAGCTTCCCGGTCCAGGTGGAGAAGTTGCGGAAGTAGATGGTCATGCCGAGGACGCTCCCGTCGTCGTCGGCCACGTTGGCGAATACGACCGGTACGTCGGCGAACAGCGACGCGGCCAGCTGGTCCTCGTCCACCTCCACGGCGTCGGGCTCGCGCTCGTAGGCCGCCAGGTCGTGGATCATCTCCACCAGGACCGGTACGTCGGCGCGTCCGGCCGCCCGCACGATCACGGGATCAGGAGCACCCGGCCGAAGGCCTGGCGGCTCTCGATGTAGGCATGGGCCTCGCCGGCCTGCTCGAGCGGGTAGCGGCGGTCGACGACCACCCGGAGCCGCCCGGCGGCGATGTCGTCGAGGTGGCGGGCGATCATGCCGTGGGCCCGGGTGCCGAGGAAGAGCTCGGCCCCGAGGAAGTAGCCCACCAGCGTCTGGTTGTTGCCCCGCATCGTCGAGATGTCGAGCTTCGACGGTGTCTCCCGGCCGGCGTCGCCGAAGGTGACGCAGCGGCCCCGGTAGGCCAGGCACTGCAGGCTGCGCTGGAGGTTGGACCCGCCCACCGAGTCGACGATGACGTCTGCGCCGCGCCCGTCGGTCAGGTCGCGGACCGCCTCGGCGAAGTCGGTGGCCGTGTAGTCGATGCCGTGGTCGAGTCCGAGATCGGCGAGGCGGGCGATACGCTCGTCGCTGGATGCGGTGGCCAGCACCCGGGCACCGGACCGCTTGGCCAGCTGGATGGCGGCGATCCCGACCCCGCTGGCCCCGGCGTGGATCAGGGCGGTCTCGCCCGCCTGCAGCCGTCCGAACTCGAACAGGCAGTCGTCGGCCGTGCCGAACGGCACGGGTACGCACGCCGCGTCCTCGGTCGACACCCCGTCCGGGATCGGCCAGCAGAAGGCCCGTCCGGTCGCCCGGAGTCCGGCGTGGGAGCCCTCCGTGCCGACGGTCACCACCCGGTCGCCAGGGGACAGGTCGTCGACCAGGTCGCCGACCTCGCGCACGACACCGGCGCACTGGTAGCCCACGATGTGGGGGACCTGGGCCAGGTCCCCGCCGAGGCGGTTCAGGGTGTCGCCCCCCTCGATGCTGATCGCCTCCACGGTGATGAGCACGTCGCCCGGGCCGCACGTCGGGTCGGGCACGTCCTCGTAGCGGAACACGTCCGGGCCGCCCGTCTCGTAGTACACCGCAGCCTTCATGGTCCTCCCTCGTCGCGTCGTCCCGCCCACCCTAGGCATCGGCGGGCGGGGAGGGTGCAGGTGCGGGTTCGGTCAAGTTGGCGGGGGGCGCTGCCGATAGTCGCAGCAGATGGCCATCCCCTCCTCCACCGATCTCCTGCACGACGGGACGTCCACGCCGGTCGCCACCCTGGGCGCGGACCGGCTGGCGCTGGGCGTCGCCCTGCAGGCCCGGGCCCGGACGATCGCCACGGAGGTGGCGGCGCCCTTCCCGGCGCACATCCGGGACGAGGTGTTCGAGTCGGCCCGCCTGGCGGCCGAACTCGTGGGTCGGTGGGTCGCCACGGGCGAGAAGGGGACGGACGAGGAGCATCGCGTCCACACCCGACGGGCGCAGAAGGCCATGCTGGTCCAGTCGGACCTGGCCACCGCCGTGCGCGGCTACCTGTCCTGGCGCGACCTGTGCAGTGCCGCCCTGGTCGAGGAGGCCGAGCGCCTGGGGATCGGGGACGCCACCGTCAACGTGGCCCGGACGTTCGTCCAGCTCAGTTGCGACGGCGGTGTGGTGCGCACCGTGCGGGCCTTCGACGAGAGCTGGCAGCTGCTGCAGGAACGCCTGCGCCTCCAGCAGCAGGACCTGTCCCACCAGGTGCTGCACGACGACCTCACCGGCCTGGCGAACCGGATGCTGCTGACCGACCGCCTGCGTCGCGCGGCCTCGCGTGGTGACCGGCACGGCACCGGGTCGATGCTCCTCTTCCTCGACCTCGACAACTTCAAGGCCATCAACGACCGCTTCGGGCACTCGGCGGGAGACGCGCTCCTCACCGAGGTGGCGGGCCGGCTGCTCGAACTGGTGCGGGCCACCGACACCGTGGCCCGCCTGGGCGGCGACGAGTTCGTGGTGCTCGCCGAGGACCTGGAGGACCCCGACGAGGCGGCGCGGAGCCTGGCCGAGCGGATCCACCAGACGATGTGCGTGCCGGTGTCGGTGGGGGAGCGCGAGCTGCACACCTCCGTCAGCATCGGCATCACCGCGGTCACCGGCGGCACCGAGCCCGACGACTGCCTGGCCCAGGCCGACGCCGCCATGTACCGGGCCAAGCGGGACGGCCCGGCCCGGTTCGCCGTCTACGACGCCCAGATCGGCGCGGAGCACCAACGGGAGGCCCAACTGGCCGACGACCTCCGGGTGGCCCACGGCCGAGGCGAGCTGAGCCTCGACTACCAGCCGCTCTTCCGCCTGAGCGACGGTGTGCCCTCCGGGATCGTGGGGATGGAGGCCCTGCTGCGCTGGGACCATCCCGAGCTGGGCTCGGTGGCGCCGGACGAGTTCGTGCCCCTGCTGGAGCACAGCCGCCAGATCGTGCCCGTCGGCCGCTGGGTGCTCGAGGAAGCCGCCCACCAGTGCGTGTCGTGGCAGCGGCGGGGGTGGCCCGACCTGTCCATGTCGGTCAACGTGTCGGCCCGCCAGCTCCACGACCCCGGCCTCTACGACGACGTGCGCGAGGCGCTCGAGCGGTCGGGACTGACCCCCGGGCACCTGGTCCTGGAGGTGTCCGAGTCGGTCCTGGTGGTCGACGTGGTGCGCATCGGGGCCGCCATGCAGTCGCTGCGCGACCTCGGCGTCCACATGGCTCTCGACGACTTCGGCACCGGACACTCGTCACTCCACTACCTCCAGGGACTCCCCATCGACCGGCTGAAGGTCGACCGGCGGTTCGTGGCCGACCTGGACGCCCCGGGGACGACCGGGACGGTGATGCACACGGTCGTCGACCTGGCCCACCGGCTGGGGATCACCGTCGTGGCCGAAGGGGTCGAGACGCCGTCCGAGCTGCGCGCCGTCTGCGCCATCGGGTGCGACGAGGCCCAGGGCAACCTGCTGAGCCGCCCGGCCCCGGCCCACCTGCTGGACGTCTCCCTGGTCGACGGGGTCCGCCCGTCCGGGTGACGCCGCCGGCGGCCGGTCAGCGGTTGAGCCGACCGAAGGTGCGGCGCTGGGCCTTGTAGAGCGTGGGGAACTCGGCGAACAGCTGGTCGTAGACGGCGCGGTCCGCCGGGTCCGGATGGTGGGTGGCGGCCACCGGCACGAGGCCCCGGATCTCGTCGGGGGTGACCGCACCGAGGCTGAGTCCGGCGATGAGGGCCGCCCCGCGCAGGTTGGCCAGCAGGGGGTCGGCGACCTGCTCGACGGAGCGGCCCAGCACGCTGGCGTAGATCGAGCACCACAGGGCCGACGAGGCACCGCCACCGATGGCCCGGAACGTGCCGAGCGGCCGGCCGACGAACCGCTCGACGCCCTCGGCCAGCCAGCGGGAGTTGAGGGCCACCCCCTCGAGGACGGCGCGCGCCAGGTCCGCCCGGGTCGTCCGCAGCGACAGGTTGTGGAAGCCGGCCCGGGCCGCCCGGTCGTCGACCGGCGAGCGCTCGCCGGCCAGCCACGGTGTGAACAGCACCCGGCCGCTGCCCGCCGGTGCGGTGGCCGCCAGTGCCGTCAGCTCGTCGTAGGTCGGGGGCAGCCCGGTCGACGGGTCCAGGCCCAGGACGTCCCGGAACCACTCCAGGGCCCGGCCGCCCGACTCCTGGTTGTTCGCCACCAGGCGGAGGCCGGGGAGGATGCCCGGCACGGTGGCCATCTGGCGGACGGCGTCGGTCTTCTTCTTCGGGAACGGGCAGCTGACCCAGCTGGTGGTGGACACGGCCACGTGGGGCTGCATGCCGAGGACGGCGCCCGATCCGACGCAGGCCGAGTGCAGGTCGGGGGTCCCGGCCACGACGACCACGCCGTCGGGCAGGCCGAGATCGGCGGCGACGAGGGGCAGGACGGTCCCGACCACCGTGCCCGTCGCCCGCAGCGGTGGCAGCTTGCCCACCGGCACGCCGCTCGCCCGGATCAGGACGGGGTCGTAGGCCAGGACGTCCGGGCGCCGGTTGTCGGTCAACCACGCCCCGGCCATCGACGCCGGGGTGGCGGCGGCCACGCCCGTGAAGCGCATCGACAGGTAGTCGACCGGCTCGAGGTACCAGCGGGCGGCCCGGGCCACGTCGGGCTCGTCTCGCTCGAGATGGAGGATGTGCCCGATCGGGTCGGCACCCGACGTCGAGGGCGCGCCACCGCTGTGACGGATCCACCGCAGCGCGGCGACGGGCGCGTAGCCGGCCACCGGTCCGGCGATGACCCCGCGGGAGTGGGGGGCGCCCCGGGTGTCGGACCACAGCTGGCAGGGCCCGACCGGCACGCCGTCGGGGCCGACCGGCACGGTGCTGGCCCACTGCCCGGTGCACGACACCGCGACCACCCGGCCCGGGTCGATCACCCCCGACCCGAGGGCGCGTCGGGCGGAGGCGGTGATGAGGTCCCACCACCGGTCGGCGTCCTGGGTGGCGCCGCCGTCGGCGCTGTGCACCGTCGACACCGCCAGGTGCTCGGTCCAGGCGATGGTGCCGGTCAACGACACCAGGCCGACCTTGGGGCCGCCGGTGCCCTGGTCGACGGCCAGGACCCACGCGTCCCCGCGCCCGCCCGGGGTCGCCGTGGTCACCGCCGGCCGGTGCTGCGCCCCGCCGTGACCGCCCGCGGGTCAGGCATCGGCCGGCAGTTCCTGTTGGGCGTCCATCATCTGGCCCATCATCAACCGGATGAACTCGTCGGCCTCGTCGGTCATGCCGCCGGCCACACCGCCGTAGACGGCGCCCGACGCCGGGGCGTCGGCGGCGTGCCCGGTGGCGTAGGCCACGGCGTCGGCCAGGTCCGCGGCGAACGCCTCGGCCACGCCCGGCGCGGTCTGGGGACGGGTGACGGCCATGTGCAGGGCGTTCGGGTACTGCTGTCCGTTGAGCCGCCAGCCGCGGGTCCGCAGGAAGTCGTTGACGTGGTAGATGTCGAACTCGTCGGAGGTGAAGCTGAACAGGAACGACGGGTCGCCGAGGATGCGCAGCTGGGGGTGGCTCCGGACCGACGACTGCATGGCGGCCGACGTGGCGAAGATCTGCTCGGCGTAGCCGCGGTAGCCGGCGCGGCCGAGCTGGACCATCGAGGCCCAGGTGGCCGCCAGCAGTCCGCCCGAACGGGACCCGTCCATCCCGGGTGAGCAGTACTTGCCGCCGGACCACGACGTGTTGAAGAAGTACTGCGCGTTGCGCAGCTGCCGGTCACGGAAGGTGAGGACCGAGGTCCCCTTCAGGGCGTAGCCGTACTTGTGGGTGTCCGCCGAGATGGACGTGACCCCCGGCACGCGGAAGTCGAACAGCGGGATGTCGTAGCCGAGCTCCTGGCCGAACGGCAGGATCCAGCCGCCCAGGCAGCCGTCCACGTGCAGTCCGATCCCCCGCTCGAGGGCGATGTCCGACAGCGCCCCGATCGGGTCGACGGTGCCGTACCCGTAGTTGCAGGCCGAGCCGACGAGGGCGATCGTCTGGTCGTCGACGGCGCCGGCCACCCAGTCGGTGTCGACCCGGGTGGTGACCGGGTCGACAGGGGCCGACCGCAGCTCGATGCCGAACAGGTGGCAGGCCTTGTCGAAGGCCGGGTGGGCCGTCTCGGGCTTGATCACGTTCGGGCGGGTGACGCCCCGGACGGACGAGGCATGGTCGCGGTAGGCGAGCACGGCGTGGCAGATGCTCCCGGTGCCCCCCGACGAGACGAGTCCGACCGGATCGGACCCCTCGACGGCCTCGGCGTGGAGCAGGTCGAGGGTCATGGCGATGATCTCGGACTCGAACCGGGTGGCGCTCGGGCACATGTCGCGCTGCAGCACGTTGACGTGGGAGAACAGCGAGAACGCCTCGTTGAGGAAGTCGTAGTGGTCGTGGTCGCCGCAGTACATCGTGCCCGAGCACTTGCCCGTCTCCCACGTGGCGTCCTCGTCGGCGGCCATCGACCGGAGGATCCCGAGGACCTCGTCACGGGGCAGACCGTGCTCGGGCAGGGTGTGGTGGACCGGGACGCGGTCGGCGTAGGGGACGGGGCTCATCGGGCGACTCCTCGTGGACGTGGTGGCGGTCTCGCCGGTTCCCGCACGGTACAGCGTCGCCAGGGGTGCCAGCGCGGCGGCGGGTCGGGCGCCGGCGCGGTCCCGGGCACCCTGACTTCTCAAGTGACCAGGAAGTTCTGTCGATGATCCGGGAGTGGACTGGCTCTCGGCTGCGGACTCCGTGCGGAAGGGGCCCGACGGCTCCCTGAGCCGCGTGGTCAGCGGCCGGGTCGCGTCCCTGGCCTTCATCCTGGCGTCCCTGCTGGCCATGGTGTCCGAGCTCGTCGTGCCGGGGATGTACTCCCGGGCGGCGGTCGCCGTCATCGGGTCCTCGGCCCTGCTCGCCGGCGTGGCCTCGTGGTGGATCCCCTGGGACCGGCTGCCCCGCACGACGGTCCTGTGGATGGTGCCCGCCGGCCTGCTGGCCGTCGACGTCGGCTTCGTCTTCGGCGACCGGAGCGGCTTCAACTTCTCGGTCACCTTCGTCCTCGTCTTCGTGCTGATCGGGCTCACCCAGCCACGCGGGACCTCGCTCCGGATGGTCCCGGTCCTGGTGGTCGCCTACGTGGTGCCCTTCGTGGCCGTCGGCGGACCCCTGGGGTCGACCGGTCTGGGTTCGGCCCTCTACGTGGTGCCGGTCTGCGTGGCCCTGGGCGAGCTCATCGCCTGGGGCATGGGCCGCCTGGCCGAGGCCAACGACGAGGTCGCCGAGGGCGAGGCGAGCGTCCGCCAGCTGTTCGACGCGGCCCCCATCGGCATCGCCAAGCTCGGCGTGGACGGGCGGTTCCTCGAGGTGAACCGGGCCTACGGCGACATCCTCGGCTACGACCCCGCCGACATCGTGGGGACGACCGCGCAGATGTTCACCCACCCGGACGACCGGGCCGCCAGCCAGGGATTCATCGCCAAGCTGCTCACCGGTGAGTTGGACCAGTTCAAGTACGAGAAGCGCTACGTGCACGCCGCCGGACACGTGGTGTGGGTGGCGGTCAACGGTTCCGCCGTGCGCGACGCCCAGGGCGAGCCGCTGTTCCTGATCGGCCAGATCGAGGACATCACCGAGCGGCGCAAGCTCAGCGACGAGTTGGCCCTCCACGCCGTCACGGACCCGCTCACCGGCCTGCCCAACCGTGCCCTGTTCATGGAGCGCCTCGAGACCGCCCTGCGCCACACCCGGTCCTCCGGTCGCCAGGTGGCCCTCATGTTCCTCGACCTCGACCGGTTCAAGCTGGTCAACGACGGCATCGGCCACGACGCCGGGGACCGCCTGCTCCGACGGGTGGGTCAGCGGCTCCATGGCGCACTGCGCAACGGCGACGTGCTGGCCCGGTTCGGCGGCGACGAGTTCACCGTGCTCTGCGAGGTGTCCGGGGCGGACGACGTGGAGGCCGTGGTGGCCCGCCTCCGTGAGGCCATGTCCACCCCGGTGGTCGAGCCGGACTTCGAGCAGTTCGTCACGCTGAGCATCGGTGTGGCCCTCTCGCAGTCCGGCGACGCCGCACCGTCCGTGCTGCTGCGGTGCGCCGACATCGCCATGTACCAGGCCAAGACGCTCGGTCCCGGACGGTACGTGATCTACGAGGAGCATGACGAGGGTGACGCCGGCCGCAGCCTCCGGATGTCCAACGAGCTGCACCGGGCGGTCCGGGAGAACCAGTTGGTGCTGCACTACCAGCCCTACATCGACCTGCGGGACATGACGCTGGTGGGCACCGAGGCGCTCGTGCGGTGGCGGCATCCCGACCGCGGCCTGCTGCCGCCGGGGGAGTTCATCGAGCTGGCCGAGGAGTGCGGCCTGATGGTCGACCTCGGCGCCTGGGTGCTGCGTGAGGCCTGTCGTCAGGGTGCCCGGTGGCTGGCCGCCCGGGCCGCCGACGGCGTCGGGGGGGAGGCCCCCTCGATGTCGGTCAACATCTCGCCCCAGCAGCTGTCCGACCCGGGGTTCACCTCCGTCGTGGCCTCGGTCCTGGTCGACACGGGGTTCCCGCCGGACCGCCTCTGGCTCGAGATCACCGAGGGGGCACTCATGCGCGACCCGGCCGCGGCCATCGCCATCCTGCGCTCCCTCCGGGAGCTGGGCGTGCATCTGGCCATCGACGACTTCGGCACCGGGTACTCGTCGCTGAGCTACCTGCAGCGGCTGCCCGTCGAGGCGCTCAAGATCGACCGCAGCTTCGTCGAGCACCTCGACGAGGAGTCCGACGACCGGGCCATCGTGGAGGCGGTGGTGGCGCTGGGCCACGCACTGGGCCTCGGGATCATCGCCGAGGGGATCGAGCGACCGGGCCAGGCGATCGAGCTGGCCAACCTGGGGTCGTACGTGGCCCAGGGCTTCCTGTACGCCAAGCCGGTCGACCCGCTCCTGGTCGGCGACTACCTGCCCGCGACCATCTCGGGGTGGGACGCCGACCACCGGCTCTCCACCGTCTGAGCGCCGGCCGGCGCCGGGCCGGCGTGACCGGGGGCGCTACCGCGGCGCGGGGCCGGAGGCGGCCGGGTCGGCGACGACGGCCTCGAGCAGGTCGGCGACCGTCCCGGGCGCCTCGAGCATCATGTCGTGGCCGCACGGCACGTCGTGGAACTCCCAGCCCGCCCCGAGCGCGACGGCGGCACTGGCCTCCAGGCTGGCGAGCGGCGGGTCCGTGTGGCGCACGTAGACCTTGCGCAGGCGGTCGAGGGCCGTGGGGTCGAACTCGGCCGGCTCGGTGACGCAGCGGAGGGGGAAGTCGCACAGCCGGGGCCCGACGAGGGACCGGAGGCGGTCGTCGGTGACCCCCCACTGGTCGAGGAACCGGTCCGACGCCGGCACGTACCAGCCGTCGCCCGCTCGCGCGGCCAGTTCCCGGTAGCGCGCGCCGACCGCCGGGGGCTCGACGTCGAGCAGGCTCTGGCCCGGTCGGGTCACGAAGGCGCCGAGGTAGACGACCCCCGCCAGGCGGTCCCCCCGCAGGTCGGCGACGGGGCCGGCGAGGGCGCCCGCGTAGCTGTGGAGCACGAGGTGGACGTCGTCGAGGTCCTCGAACCACAGCAGGTCCGTGAGGTCGGCGACGTGGGTGGACAGCCCGACGTCCGGCGTCAGGGAGCGACGCCGCTCGCCCTGGCCGGACAGCGACGGGGTGTGGACGTCGTGGCCGGCGGCCTCGAGCCGTCGTCGGACGTCGCGCCAGCACCAGCCGCCGTGCATGGCGCCGTGCACGAGTACGAAGGTCGCCACGGGGTCCGCCTCCTGGGTGGTGGGCCGACGCCGGAACGGTGTCCGAGCCCATGGGGTCGCGGCGTCAGGGGCGACGGGCGAAGGGCATGACCTGGTTCATGCTCCACTGGTTGAGGGTGTTCAGCTGGACCTGATTGCCGGTCGCCTCGACGATCCTGCCCCCGCCGACGTAGATGGCCGTGTGGTAGACGGTGGTCCAGTCGTCGGGGTTCGTGCCCCAGAACACGAGGTCACCGGCCTCGAGCTGGTCGAACGTGATCTGGGTCCCGGCCGTGTGGTACTGGTCGTCGGCCACCCGGGCGAACGAGATGCCGGCCCCGTGGACCCAGGACGCCAGGGCGAGCCCGGAACAGTCGTAGCCGACGGGACCGTTGCCGCCCCAGATGTAGGGCTTCCCCAGCTGTTGGAAGGCGAACAGCACGGCCTCGTCGCCGGGGGTGAGGGGTTGGAAGAGGATGGCCTGGGGTGCGAGCGTCTGGCCCGTCGCACTGCCGAACGCCTGGGCGGTGCCGTTCTGCTGGATGATCCAGTAGCCGGCGCCACCCGATGCCTCCACGAGCTTCCGGACCGGCTCCCACGCCGTGCCGGACGCCGAGCCGTAGAAGCCGGCGTCGCCGAAGGCGAACACCCCCCCGTCCCGGGCCACCAGCCAGTAGCCGCGGGCGTCATCGGTGCGGGTGATGGCGACGATGGGCTGACGCAGCGCGATGTTGCCGGTCGAGCCGTAGAAGGAGGCATCGCCGAAGGCGAACACCCCACCGTCGCTCGCCACCAGCCAGTAGCCGCGCCCGTCGGGCGTCGAGGTCACGCCGACGATGGGCTGGTTGAGCACGATGTTGCCGGTCGAGCCGTAGAAGCCGGCGTCACCGAAGGAGAACACGCCCCCGTCGGCGGCCACCAGCCAGTAGCCACGGTCGTCGGGGGTCTGGGAGAACCCGACGATGGGCTGGTTCAGCGCGATGTTGCCGGTCGAGCCGAAGAACCCGGCCGAGCCGTAGGCGAACACGCCCCCGTCGGAGGCCACCAGCCAGTAGCCGGTCTGGGCGTGGTCGACGATGGTGGTGACCAGCGGGCGGTACAGCGGTCCGGTGGGCGAGCCGTAGGAAGGCACCCCGTAGGCCTCCAGCGCGCCCGAGGACGTGAAGAGCCAGAAGTTGTCGGACACCCCCGTCAGTGCCGTGTGGCCGGCCGGTGCGGCGGCGACGGCGGGGGAGGCATTGACGGCCACGGGGCCGACACCCAATACGAACAGGGCCGCCGCGGCCACGCCCATCCACCTGTTCAGACTGCTCCGACCGCTGCGCATCGCTCTGCCCCTCCGACGTCGAGTGGCCCCTGGGCCACACTTAGAGTGTTCAGACTACCACCCAGAGTGGTAATCGATCCAGGGCCAACTTCCCGTCCGGCGGGTCGGAACCTCAGCCCACGGTGGCGATGCCTCCGTCGACCGGGATGATCGCCCCCGTCAGGTAGGCGCCGGCCCGCGAGGCCAGGAAAATGGCCACACCGGCCATATCGTCCGGTCGGCCGATCCGCTTGAGCGGGGCGCCCGCGGCGATCTGCTCACCGAAGGCGTCGAGGGTGGCCGCCATCATCTTCGACTCGAACGGTCCCGGGGCCACGGCGTTGACGGTCACGGTCGGGGCCAGGTGCTTGGCCAGGTGGCGGGTGAGCTGGTGCACGGCGGCCTTGGACGACGAGTACGAGTAGGACTCGAGCACCGGGACGTGGATCCCGTCGATCGACCCGATGTTGATCACCCGGGCGGGATCGTCCGGGGCCGAGGCGGCCTGCAACAGGGGCAGAAAGAATTTCGTGGTGTGGAAGACCCCCTGCACGTTGAGGTCGAGCACGCGTCGCCACGATGCCGTGTCGTGCTCGGCGAGCGGGGCGCCCCAGGTGGCACCGGCGTTGTTGACCAGCACGTGGATCCGGTCGCGGTCAACCGCCACGGCCTCCGCGAAGGCACGGGCCCCCTCCTCGGTCGACAGGTCGGCGGCCAGACCGGTGCAGCGTCCGACGGCCGAGAGCTCGGCCACGGTGGCGGCGACGGCGTCCGCCTTGCGGGACGCGATGACGACGTCGGCCCCGGCGGCCACGAAGCCGCCGGCGATCATCCGGCCGATGCCGCGTGAGCCCCCCGTGACCACGACGGTCTTGTCGGCGACGTCGAAGAGGACGTCGGGCGGCGTGGGCGCAGGGGAGTCGGTCATGGGAGGGGACGGTACCCCACGCCGGCGGCCCGGGTATCGTCCGCACCCATGGGAGACCTGACGTGCACCTGGCCCTGACCGACGCACAGCTGGCGCTGCGGGACGAGCTCCGGACCTACTTCGCCGACCTGGCCGCGGCCACCTCCGTCGGCGGTGGGCGGCCGGACTACGTGGCGACGATCAAGCGCATGGGGGACGACGGCTGGCTGGGCATCGGCTGGCCCACCGAGTACGGCGGGCACGGGCGCGGGCCGATCGATCAGATGATCTTCGTCGAGGAGTCGCACTGGGCCGGGGTGCCCCTCCCCCTGCTGACCCTCAACAGCGTCGGCCCCGCCATCATGCAGCTCGGCACCGACGAGCAGCGCGCGCGGTTCCTGCCCGCCATCCTGCGGGGCGAGGTCCACTTCTCGATCGGCTACACCGAATCGGGGGCCGGGACCGACCTGGCGGCCCTGCAGACCCGGGCGGTGCGGGACGGCGACGAGTACGTGATCAACGGCCGGAAGCTCTACACCAGCGCCATCCAGTACGCCGACTACGTGTGGCTGGCCGCCCGGACCGATCCCGACGCGCCGAAGCACAAGGGGCTCTCGGTGTTCATCGTCCCCGTCGACACGCCGGGATTCAGCTGGACCCCGTTGCGCACCGTGGCCGGCGAGTTCACCAGTTCCACCTTCTACGAGGACGTCCGGGTGCCGTCGACCAACCTCGTGGGGGAGGAGAACGGCGGCTGGACCCTCATCACCAACCAGCTCAATTTCGAGCGTGTCGCCATCTGCCCCGTGTCGGGCATCCTCCGCAGCATCTCCGAGGTCCGGGCGTGGGCCCAGCAGACCCGCCTGGCCGACGGGCGACGCGTGATCGACCAGGAGTGGGTCCAGCTGCACCTGGCCCGGTTGTGGGCGCGGGCGGAGTACCTGAAGCTCATCAACTGGAAGGTGGCGTGGGCGGCGGACAAGGGGCTCGACCCGGCCGACGCGTCGGCCACCAAGGTCTACGGGAGCGAGTTCGCACTCGAGGCCTACCGGATCCTCCTGGAGATCGTCGGCCAGGCCGGCTACCTGGCGGAGGGCTCGCCGGGAGCCGTGCTCAACGGCGACCTCGAGTACCGGGCCCGCAGCCAGACGATCTTCACCTTCGGCGGCGGCACCAACGAGATCCAGCGGGACATCATCTCGTGGATCGGGCTCGGACTGCCCCGCGCCAGGCGGTAGCTGTGCTCCGGCCGGTCCGGCCCCGCCCCGGGGGCACCGGCTGGCCCATCTGAGCTGGAGATATCGGCCGATCCGACCTCAAGGTCCAGCCTCGCCCGGCCGAGGAATTCACATGGCGACAATCGAGGCCGTAGGGGCGACGGCAGACGTCAACGGGGTGACGCTCGCATTCGACGACACGGGTGGCGACGGGCCGGTGGTGATGCTCAGCCACGGCTTCCTGATGGACCGGACGATGTTCGACGACCAGGTGGCGGCCCTGCGTCCCGACTACCGCGTCATCACGTGGGACGGTCGTGGCTTCGGCCAGACGGTCTACGACGAGCGGCCCTTCACCTACTGGGACTCCGCCCGTGACTGGCTCGCCCTCATGGAGCACCTGGAGATCGAGCGGGCCGTCCTGGGCGGGATGTCCCAGGGCGGGTTCATCGCCCTGCGGGCCGCCCTCCTGGACCCCGACCGGGTGCGGGGGCTCATCCTGCTCAGCACCCAGGCCGGTCCGGAGGACGCCGACGTGATCCCCGTCTACCAGGACATGATCGACGCCTGGCTCGACGTAGGGCCGACGCAGGAGCAGGCCGAGGTCAGCGCCGAGCTGATCCTGGGCCATCCCGAACTGTCCGCCGTGTGGACCGCCGTGTGGATGGAGCGCCCGCCGGAGGAATTGCGCAATCCCGCCCAGACGTTGGTCCAGCGCGAGGGCATCGAACACCGCCTGGAGGAGATCACCGTGCCCGCGCTCGTGGTCCACGGCACCGCCGACGCCTCGATCTCGATGGACAAGGCCCAGCGGATGGCCGACGGACTGGTGGGCTGTTCCGGCGTGGTGGCGGTCGAGGGGGGCACCCATGCCGCCAACATGACCCACCCCGGTGAGGTCAACGCCGCCATCCTCGACTTCCTCGCCGGTCTGACGGACTGAGGGCCCGACCCCGTCCGACCCGGGGCGGTCCGGCCGGGCCCGGGGTCCACCCGCTCAGCCGGTCGAGGTCGCCGTCGACGACCCCCCGTCGGTGGTGACGGGGGTCAGCGAGGCAGCCGTCGGGAGCGCCAGCCGGATGGACGCGAAGTGCACGGTGCCACCGAGCCGGGGCTGTGCGTACGACACCGTGGTCGCCACCAGCTGCAGCTCGACGTCCGACGACGGCGTCGCCGTGTAGGCCACGATCTCGAGGGGCACGCTGACGACGTGGGTGGAGCCGTCGAGCACCACGGGGACGGGGGTCACCTGGTTGCCGAGCACCAGGCCGGTCGCCTTGTCCACCAACTGGGCGAACACCCGGGTCGGCCGCCCGCCGGCCGGCACCGTGCCGGAGTACGTCAGCACCAGCCGCGGTGCGCCGACGACCACCACCGGCCGGGCGAAGGTGATCGGCACGTCGACGGCGTCCGTGGCCGGCGCCGGGGTGATGGGTGCCACCAGGCTGCCCAGCTCCTGTCCGGCCGGGACCGAGGTCACGGGCCCCGATCCACCGCCCGCCACCAGGGGCAGGCTGCCCGTGCCCGTGGCGGTCACCGGGGTCCCCGGCGCCACGGGATAGGACGGAGCCGAGTAGGTGGTGCCGTTCTGGTCCACGAAGCTGAAGCCCGGTCCGGTGTCGACCGAGGTGTCCCGCTGCACGTAGCGCTTCAGCCAGGCCAGGGTGGCCTGCTCCGCGGCCGCCGTGTTCCCGGCCGGGGTGAGGCAGACCCCGTGCCCGCCGCAGAACCACTGCATGGCGGTGGGCACGCCCGCCGCCCGCAGCACCTCGTAGTTGTCGACCCCCTCCTGGAGGGTGAACAGCGTGTCGACGGTGCCCTGGAGGATGAGGGTCGGGATGCGGACGGAGCCGAGGTACGGCGCCGGCCCGCGAGCGGCGAACCATGCCTCCTGTTCGGCGTCCACGGTGCCGGAGGCCAGACCCGCCCGGGACGCGGCCACCACCTCGGGGGCCACGTGGTCGCTCGACGACAGGTTGGAGAGGATGCCCGACCAGCCGCTCTTGACGATGCCGGACTTGAACAGGCTGGTGGTCAGCGAGTGCCAGGCGATCGTCGGCACGATGGCGTCGACCCGGCAGTCGGTGGCCGCGGTCACGAACTGGATGCCACCGCCGTAGGAGCCCCCGACCATGCCCATCCGGGGATCGCCCGGCCCGTCGAGCTCCACGCCGGGCCGGGTGGCCACCCAGTCGATCAGTGTGCTCACGTCCTTGGCCTCGTAGGCCGGGCTGTCGACCTCGGCCTGGCCCCCGGAGGCGCCGAAGCCACGCGGGTCCCAGGTCAGGACGTTGTAGCCGGCGTGGAACAGGGAGGCGATGGCGTCCGCGCCGAGCAGGCTCTGGCCCGGCGCGTCGCTGGTGTCGGTGTCACCGGCCAGGCTCCACCCGGGCCCCATGAAGATCGTCGGGTGGGTGGCGGAGGTGGCGACGGTCGACGACGCACCCTGGTAGGCGGCGAGCGGGAACCAGTGGGCGCGGATGACCGTGCCGTCGAAGGAGGTGATGTCCCAGTCGGTGGTCGACCCGGGCACCGCGGTGGCCGTCACCGGGGTGGAGGGCGCTCCCCGGTGGCACGTGGCCGCCGTGGTCGTCGCCCCGGCCCGGGTCGTCGACGTGGAGGTCGACGACGAGGAGCAGCCGGCGAGGGTGCCCGCCAGGACCAGGGCCACCAGCACTGACACGACCGTGGCCGTCCGGGCGTGTCGGAGGGAGGGCCGGGCCGGCGGGAACGGGAGGAGGCGCATCGGCGGAGTGTTGCACCGGCCGGGGTGCGGGGCAATCCGGGATCGCGGCCCGGACTTGCCGGTGACGTCCGAGTGCCGGTGGAATGGG
>Ga0182030_10008491_pt1 | contig 21244 bp, 18 predicted proteins | sample 812S3MmetaG_FD_121299 | JGI IMG/M metagenome (GOLD analysis project Ga0182030, IMG submission 121299) | Permafrost microbial communities from Stordalen Mire, Sweden - 812S3M metaG (Illumina Assembly) | ecosystem: Environmental > Terrestrial > Soil > Wetlands > Permafrost | place: Sweden...
AGCGATGAACCGCTCTGGACCGACAAAGACGGCGAACATCAGATAAACCAAGACCAGAAGAACGCCATAAAGGCGATGGTCCAGGCGGCCGCACAGGCCGACTCGGTTCCGCGCCGCATCGAGATTCAGGGCGCATGGATGCTCGAACTGCTCGACCGCGGACTCCAGCGGATGCGCACTACCAGCGGCGGCGGGTGGGAGCCATTCTATGGAAGCCGCACATCGTCTATGGGCATGTATGGCGCGCAGCAGTCGGGCGGCTACTACGATACCAACGTCATCGGCGAGAAGAACGACACGATCACCTCGTTGCTTTCCTGCGAGATCGCCAGCTCTACGTTTTACCCCGAGAAGCCGGGCGACCCCGACGATGAGGTTTACGCACAACAGGCCAACTGCCTGAAGCACTTCTGCGCTGAGGAAAACAACTATGGCGAACTCCAGGCCGAGGTTGGGCGCTATGCGTGTACCGATGAGACGTCTATTGGGTACACGCGGCCTGTGGCTGACGCACAGCGCTGGGGCTATGAGGATCAGGCGCCAGATGTGGTCCCGGAGACAGAGGACGGTGAAGATCCCAATGCCAAGAATGCAGCGCAGTCCAAGCGGCCCAAGATTCGCACCCTCACCAATATTTACGGCAAGCTCTCGCGCAAAGTTCCGCTACTCGCCCGCTCCAAAGCCGAATGGGCTTATGCGATACTGGCGCATGAGATCGATATTTCAATCTCCAAGGCGAAATGCCCGTGGGTGGCGAAGCAGATCACCGCAGGCGACATGGGCATCGCGGAACTGAAGCTCGACCGCCTGGCGCGTCAGTCTGTGCAGATGGCCATGCAATCGCAGTATGCCACCGGCGACAGCCTCATGCGCGACGTGACTGAGACGTATGTCTGGTTCCGGCCGAGCTTCTACATGGACGACTCGTGCCCCAAGGATCAGCGCTCATGGTTCTGGACCAACTTCCCCAAGGGAATGCTGGCGGCCTACGAATCCGGCGTATTGGCCTGGGCGCGCAATGAATCTATGGACGAAGTTCTGACTGAGTTCCACGCGCGCAGCGGGAATGGCCAGAACCGGCGCGCGCTGACTGAGAGCTTTGCTGGGCCACAAATGCGCCTGAATGTGCTGGTAGACCTGCGCGATGAGTTTTGCCGCAAGTCAATTACCCGTGTCGGGCTAGACTCCGCAGTTTGGAATGTGGACAAGGTGCGGTCGTCGAGTGTCCGCGCTGGCGTCTATGAGCCATTCCTGATGCCGGTCGGCCAGCGCCCCGCCGCCGACACCGTTCTACAGATTCCAGGCACCAGCGGCACCTCGGACATTACCGCGTTCATAGACTGGATCAGCGGGCCGCTTGCCGAGCAACTTACCCATGCGCAGCAGTCCATGAGCGGAAGCGGCGACCCGAACGACCCGCAGCAGACGGCCACCGAGTACAACCGCAAGGACAAGAACGCGAAAGCCAGCTTTGGCGAGTGCTGGCGCAATATCCTGCGCGGGTTCGCCAACATCAACACGCAATCCGCCGCGTGGAATGCGCGTGTGCAGCCGGAAAGTGCCAAGTTTGATTCCAATTTCACCGGCCTGGGCCGCGTTACCGCAGAAATCGGCAAGATGAAGACTGGTGCTGGGGTGGCGCGCGCCGACGGCATGAGCGATTCGCCCGAATCCTGGGCCGATCGGCAGGCTGCCTGGGAAAAGGCGATGAGCGACCCTGACCCCGCCATGGCCTCAATCAAGAGCGATCCGCAGAACATGGCGGCCGCCAAACGCTTCATGCCACCAGGGATGGTTCTTCCGGGCGTGGATGCGGTCGAGAAGCAGCAAGCTGAGTTCGATATTCTGCTCAAGACTGCGCCGATGGATAACCCGCAGTTTGTCAAGATTCAGCATCTCGTGCAGCAGGGAACCGCCGCACTCCAGCAAGCGGTGGCAACCGGCCAAGAACCAGACCCGCAACAGGTCCAAGCATTGCAGCAAGGCCAGCAGATGATGCAACAGACACCGCCCATGATCTCGAGCGTGCCGGTACGCGGAGACGGAAGCGAGAACGATGCAGTTGAAGCACTGATTTGCCTGCGCATGATGAACTCAGCGGAAGGGCGGCGCTTAGCATCGAGCAAAGACCCTGACGACCAGGCGCACTTCGCCAACCTGCACATGCACTGGCAGCAGCACCAGGCCAGCGCAGCCAAACTCGCAGCGCAGAATCAGCAGACGATTCAGCCCAAGACCAGCCTCACGGTCGCGGTGGACAAGCTCGACCCGCAGGCGCAGACCTCGACTCTGCAAAAAATGGGCGTTGCTACCACGCCTGAAGCGATTCAAGCGGACCAGCAGCAGCCGCACGAATTGGTTACTAAAGAGAAAGGTGTCGGCCCAACAGGATCAGAGATCGAAAGAACCGTAAGCATCTCAGGAAAATCACTGAAATAGGACGGAGCAAATATGGCAGACGAAGGAATAAGCGCAGTAGCGGAAGTGGTAGAACCTGTCAATGCGGAAGTTAACGCAGGGGAATCAACAGAGTCAACAGGCGCGGACAAAGGCCAGCCAAAGGTCAAAGAGGGCGAGGGTGATCTCCAAGACAATCGCCATCAGCCGGATGCGCTCAAGAAGCACATCGCCGACTTGCGCCGCCGCGCTGATTCGATCACCGATCCTGTCGAGAAGAAGGCGGAACTCGACCGCATCAAGTTCCTGTACGACACCAGCGGCAAGGCGCGTGGATACGAACAGCAGTTCCCGACCGTGCGCGAGGCCCGCGAGGTTCGTGCGCTGCTTGAATCTGTCGGCGGTCGCGAGGGCGTCACGAAGATGCAGGCTACGCTCAGCGAGATTGAGCAGGTTGATCGGGCGCTGGCCGCCGGTGACCCATCCGTGGCTGACCGCATGTGGGATGAAGCGCCGGATGGTATGCCCAAGCTCATGCCCGCGCTGCTTGACAAATTCGCGCAGTCCAAGCCGCAGGAGTACGAGAAGTTCATCGCGCCGCGCTCAATCGGTTATCTCGACCAGGCCGGTTTCCCGCAGGCGTTCGACCGCATGGTGCAGCTCTACGATGCGGGCAAAACTAACGAAGCGCAGGCCGTGCGCAATGAACTGATTCAGTGGGTGAGCGGAAACCGGCAGGCCGCGCAACAACAGAAGCAGGCAGACCCGGAAGTGGAGCGCCTCCGCGCCGAACTGGCCAAGCGCGATAAGGGGCAAGAGACGCAAAAGGTAGACGCTGCCTACAACGACGTCGTGACTCACGCTGGACCGTCCATCGATCGCATCGCCAAGCCGATCATCGGCAAATTTGGGCTTTCCAAGGAAGAGGCTGGCGCATTTCGTCAGGCGGTCTGGGACCATCTCCAGCAGACGCGCAACGCACACGCCGATTACAAGACCATCGCTCCGGCCAAGCAGCGGCAGGGCTACGACAAGTGGACCGATTACGCCAATCGCTGGACTGACGACAATGCTGAGGCATCTATCCGCGCCGTGCTCAAAACTCCGCCGTGGAGCCGCATTGCCAGCAGCAAAACACCTGTGACAGCCGTCACAAAATCGCCAGCGCAGGTTTCCGTGCAGAAGGGAACCGAGCCGTCTCCGAGCGAGATCGATTACAGCGGAAAAGGGCTGGCTGCCGCGCGAAAGGCGGGATTCAAAGACCTGGGCGACATGCTGCTGAGTGGACAAGCGCCATTAAAAGCTGGCGGAATTCGCAAATGGCGGTAGAATGGATTTGCGCGGAACCGTGGGTTCGATTCCCACCCTCGCCCCATGCTTCACCGGCTAAGGCTTGGATAGGCTAGCAAGGTCAGACCGCCGCGCATTTGACAGGATGTGCTAATATTTCACCAGCGATGGAACCGCTTAAGTTATAGTGTATAATGGGGTTGTGGCACTGCAAATGCCATCACTTCACGCTTAGGAGAGCGCCAAATGCCAACCCCACGCTTAGGATACATCTATCTCGTCACCAATGCCATCAATGGCAAGCAATACGTGGGACAAACCTGCATCCCCTTAGAGCGTCGATGGAAACAGCATGTCGATGCGGCGGGCGATGGTAGCAGTTTTGCCATCCACTGCGCTATCAGAAAGCATGGCGTGGCCAATTTTTCTATCGTTGAATTAGCGCGAGTCTCAAGGGAATATATGGATTCAGTAGAAATCCATTGCATTGAATTGTTTGGTACCTTTACTCTCACGGGGCATGGATACAATATGACTCTTGGAGGTGGCGGATCGAAGGGGAAAACGCAGCCTCCTGTCACCGATGAGTGGCGGCGCAAACAGCGTGAAGCGCATCTCGGTGTCAAATTGTCCGAATCGCACCGTGAGAGTATTCGGCGTTCTCATATAGGCCGCGTTTATTCCAAACGCGGCCCAGAGACCGGAAAGAAGATCGCAGATCGGCTGCGGGGCGGTCATCTCTCAGAAGAGACTAAGCGGCGCATGAGCGAAAAGAGAAGCGGGAGGCCGCAAGGACCGCATTCCGAAGAGACGAAGCGAAAAATCAGAGAAGCACGCAAACGCGCATGGGCTAAATGGTGGGAAAAGAAGAATGAAGGGAAAGTTGTGCTATTATCTTAAATCAGAGATGCGACCGAGCAGAGTGGCTCACTAAAAACAACATCTTTGGCCACCGCACCAACACGCGGAACGAAACAACCGAGAGGGACCGCGTAGCTAGACCCCAAATCTAGCGAATCGGAACAAAACCATATACCTCTGGGAATGCAGGACTGCGAAAGCAGAATCTCATTCTTGGAGTGTGTAGTATGCCTACCCTTTCAGAAGCCGCAACAGAATCAATCGAACTGGAGCAGGTAGGGCGCGAAATCGCGATCCTGTGGCCCACGTTCAAGGGACTCTATAACGAGTTCCAGAAGTCCGCGAAGAAAGTCAACATTGCCAATGTGACGCAGGCAGCGGGAAGCACCCGTTCGGCTTGGCGCGAAACCATGATCACGCAGGGTGCTTCGGGTATCAGCGTTGGCACCGGCGACGGTTCCGCGCTCGGCTCCGGCACCGGCTCGCAGACCGCATCGTTTGCCATGGCCCCTATCTGGGCTTTCAATGTCACGCAGTACACACGTCTGGCCGAGCTGGCCACCAACGGCGCAGAGCGCGCGGTCGAATCCTTCACCAAGACCGAAATCAAGCGCAGCATCAAACAGTTCTACAACGGCATTGAAGGCCTGATGAACGGCGACGGTTCCGGCGCGTTCGACCAGATCCCCGCGAACGCCGTCATCACCACCGGCGGCTCCGGCGTCACCACGGCCGTCATCCAGGGCATTCAGTGCGCTGCAGCCTTCGTCGATCAGCAGGTTGTGCAGATCTTCCCGTCTGAAGGCGGAACCTCGCGCGGCAACGCAACCATCAGCTTCGTCAGCGTCGTTGAGCAAAAACTCAATTTCTCGACCGCGCTCCCCGGTGGAACCACGCAGGGTGACTACATCATGGTTGCCGGTTCATCTGGCGCTGTGGGCTCGTCCGTCCTGGGCATTCCCTACTGGAACACCAACGGCAACGTTGGCACCAAGGGCGGATTGACAATGGCGAACTATCCTGATCGCCTATCTACCCCGGTCATCAACCTTGGCGGCTCGCAGATTACTCCCAGCGTGGCGCAGAGGGCCTTTGTGCTGCTTACCCGCGCACTGGGCGATGATGCCGAGGAACTGGACAAGGGCGTCTGGTACGGCAAGCCCGAGCAGGTTGCGACCATTGCCAGCCAGTGGTACTCGACGCTCATCACGCAGAACAGCGAAGGCCGCGACGGTGCGCAGTTTGACCGCGCCCGGCCGGGCGTGGCGAAGGAATTCGGCGACAAGCCGTTCATTTACTCGAACACTGCCAAGGCTGGCCGCGCTGACCTGCTCTTCCCGGAAAACTGGGCGCTGGGCGAACTCTGCCCGGTTGGCCTGTACGACTTCGGCGGCGGCAACACGGTTATGCCGGTGCCGGATACCAGCGGCACCGCGGGCGCGACCTACCTCACCGCCAAGATGTTCGTTTATGAGGTTGGACTTCAAGTTTGTAATAGAATTCCGCGCCACGGTCTTTTCGTAACAAACGCTGGTACAATCCAGATTTAATTGGACTTGTGCTAGTTGTTTGTAGTGTATGATGGAGTCAAGGACGGTGACTCCATGACAATGGCAATGATACCAGTTTGCAGAAAGTGCGGGAATCCAAAAGATTATGTCATCAAGAGCGGAAAACGCGCGGGGAAGTACCACACGTATTGCCGAGCGTGTTTATCGGCTCAAGTTGTTGCGTGGCAGCGAAGTAACCCTGAGCGTAGCCTTGAAAGGCAACGGGCATATTGGCGAGATAATCCAGACCGAAAACTGCGCGCTCAGCTTCGCAGATACGGCGTGGATGAAGTCTGGTACAAAGACAAGCTCGATGCTCAAGGTGGCGTTTGTGAGATTTGCCACCGCAAAGAGGATACTGCGCAATGGGCGCGTCTCAGCGTCGATCACAACCATGAAACTGGTAAGGTTCGGGGTCTTCTCTGCAACACCTGCAATATGCGTCTAGCGGGACTTGAGGCGCATGAATGGCTAGCCTCCGCTATGGCTTACCTAAAAAAGTATCAACCTTGAAAGGACGGTTTCAAGATGGAAGTTCAAGACACGCGCGCAACCAGCGGCCACAAGCCAGAAGCACCCAAAGTCGAGATCAACGGGCCGGTGGCCGGGTTCGTTCCCGCATTCGACCGCGTTTTGATCAAGCGCCTGCCCAAGCCTTCTGAATCGATCAACGGCATCATCCGCCCGGAGATCATGCAGGAGCAGGCTGCTCGAGGCTTTGTCATGGCCGTTGGCGAGAGTGCGCACCCGCTGCCGCCTGTGGGCGCAGTTGCCAGCTTCAGCAAGTTCGCCGAGGAAAAGCACTTCGACGATGAGGGCGCAGACGAATACGCGCTGGTGTGGAACGTGGACATTCGCGGGTGGCACAATGCCTGACGTCGAGCGCAGACGTTGCCCGGAAGCCTTTCAGGAACTGCTGACGAGTCATGTCGGCCTGAACCGCTACGGTACGCCCAACTTCATCATCGCCTGGGGGCAGAGTTTTTTCTACACCGCTGGCGGCATCTGGCCGAAGCCGCACGGTGACGGCTATTTTGGCTACCGCAAACTTCCGCTGTCCAATTCCAGTTTCAGCGGGCGCGGGATGCCCTGCTGGATGATCCTCGAATGGCATCCGCCCGAGGATTATGGCAGCCCGGCGGCCTATTACTATGACAACCGCGACGAGCTGACCGGCTTGCAGACCTTGGGCGAGTACCCGCACCGGGGCCGCTACGAGGTTGCCTACAAGCTCAACTCGCAGGAGTTCCGCGACGGGCAAATGCGCGTTGCAAACTACCATCTCGACGGCTGGATTCTCGATATGCTGATACCTTGCATTCTCGAAGGCCAGAAGATGGACATGAAGCGGCGCTTGCAGTTCTTGCGCGAGGCGGATGAGCGTGAGGAAAAAGAACAGGATCGCAAGATCGACGACGCGATTCATGCTTCAAAGCGCCATCCGCTACCATCGCAGGTCGATGACCGCGTGCGATTGATTCAACGGCAAATGAGCGACATGCTCAAAACTTTCGGGCGCGTTCAGCCCGGATTCAAACAGGGCAGCATCGCTGCTTGAGGAGGACGGCATGTGGATTAGCAGAAAGCTGGCAATTTACCTGAAGACGTGGAAATGGAGCAAACAAGCCCCCAAAGGCGGTCCATTTCTCGGATGGACATCGTGGAGTAACAAGGCTATGAAGGGCACATCTTTTTATCAGTACCCTTCATGGACATTCAACTTTTGGATTGGGCGCAGAATGTTCTGCGTCTCTCGCAACGCAGCTTAGGAAAGGACGGAACCATGGCAACGCAGACAATCATTTCCGAACGTAGCCAGCGCATCACGCATGGCGCTATTCAAGAGGGACCAAGCGCGCAACAGAAATCCATCTACCTTGACCCCGACCAGATGCGCAAGGGCGAGTACACGGTGTACCTGCACTCGATTTCAAAGCGCAGTTTCGAGCAGCCGCACCCGATCTATCGCAACGTGGTCATTCCGGCATGTCCCAAGGACAAGCGCTACATCACCTTCATGCGCATCACGCACCCGGTGCAGATTGCGACGGTTGACCCGGACAACGTGAGCGGGCCGCTGAAGTGGTTCTTTGAGAATGCCAAGCGCGCTGCGCTGTGCGTCTGCAATCCCAGCTACGTCGGAAACGACTTGGCGGCACAGGACAAGGAAATTGCGAACGAGTACCAGATTGCCTCCAGAGAGAGCAATCTTACACAGCAGGGTATTTTTGCCTCGCTGAACGAGGTTCCGACCGAAGAGGAGCTGAAAAAGGCCGAGGGGCGGGTCACGGCCTATTACAAGCGCATCTTTGAGGAAATGAACGGGCTTTTCCGCTCAGACCCAAAGGTGGCGCAGGAGAGGCTTGGAATTGACCATCACCTGGCTGCGGAGATGTTCGCCATTGATGTGGACTGGCACAAGCTCACCACGCCCAAGGTTGAGTGCCCGAACTGTGGCGAGAAAATCAAAGAGGGCATCGCCTTCCATTATTCGAACGGTAACCGCTGTGTGCTTAATTGGAATCGGGCATGGCTCGCCGGAGCGGTGAAGAAAGAAGATGTTCCTGATACTTTCCGCTGGTGGGAAGACGCTGAACCGAAGTCTGCCGGAGTTGAATCCGCAGCAGAGCCGGTGCGGCGCGGTCCCGGTCGTCACGCAGCGGAATAAAGTTCTGGGGCGAGAGAATTCCCGCCGCGTCCGTCCCGCTTTAGGTTTACTCGGACCCCAGATTCAACAGGAGTTGCGCACATGCCGACTGTCGTAGTTGACGTAACTAGCTTTCCGAATGTCCAGACGATCACTAATCTGGTGCGCTCGGACATACGCGATGACATGCAGGGCGCGACAGACACTATCGGCGAGGGTCAGATACTCGTTGACAACCTCGCGACCAGCGTCACCATGGCCAATTTCTTTAACTCGGCCACGCGTGAGGTATGCCGAAAACTGCGGATCGTCGGCGCACCCATGCTCATCGCGGACAACTACATCCTGAAGAACATCCCGCCGATGAATGGGCCGCTAGGCTTCCAGGTGGCTGACCCATCCGTGCAGGTGATGGTCGGCTTCAACGGATACTACGATGGCACACAGTGGCACAATGGCGCGGGGAACTCATGGCAGCTTCCGCAGGGCTGCTATCAGGTGCTGCGCTGCTGGGAGCGGCAGACGGCCAGCCAGAACAACTTCTGCGACATGGGCGAACCCGCGAACGGCCTGGCCGGAGTCTATCAGACCTGCGGCTTTGGCCGCTGGGAGTGGCGCCAGAATATGGTTGTGTTGCCCGGCTCGCTCGATTACCGCGATCTGCGCTTGCGCTACAAGATGATCCTGAACGAGATGTTCGTCGCCAACGCTAATCCGGCTACCACCTACCTGCCCATCATGGGCTGCGAAGAGGCCGTCGCGCGGATCATCGACCGACTGTATGCGGCGCGGCAAGGCGGAGCAGTCTGGGAGATGCGCAAAGCCGAGGCCGACGCCGCGATCTGGGATTTGCTGAACGAGGAAGTGCAGGGCAAGCAGGGCGACAACTACCAGACGCTTGCTTATGGCTCAGAAGCTCCGCCCGTGCTGAATGGCGGATACTGATTGTAAAAGTGGACACATTTTATTCCACTTTTTATTCCACGCACCATCAACCATGAGAGGACGGAAATATGAACCCCTTGGAACAAGCAATCGCAGAGGAAAAAGCAACCTACGAAAAGATGAGAGCGCAGCAAGCCAACTGTGAGCAAGTTGCAGGACTCGGAAATATGTGCTGCGGCAAGCAAGAGACGACTCGCGAACGTCTTCAGCGCAGACTGCGCAATTCCTATGATGAGCATGTTCGCGTGGATCGCGTGCTCGATATTCTTGAGCGTCATCCCGAGTTCGAGGAGTTTCTTGAGGTGCTTCGCTCAGACCTCGTTTAACCCACGGCGCGAGAAGCGCCCTAACCAGTAGCACGCTGCCGAGGAGACAGCATCAACATGGCAAATCAACTTTTTGTAGACCCGTACCCTTTCGGCGGAATTGATTTCACGCAAGCCAGCGAGGTTATCAATGGCTCGATTGTCTTTGCCGGATCATTCGCCGCCACCGGCGAGCCGATCAACTTCGCCAATATGGTCACCGGGATCGGCTACAACGAGAAGAATTTCGTTGGCAACGGTCCCACGCTGAACACTGGCAGCGCGCTCGTTACCGCCTTCTCGGCATCGGCTGGAACCGTCACGGCGACTGCCGCGAATAACTTGCCAGTGGGTGCTAAAATCACCTTCCTTGGAAACACTTCTGTTTTGGGCTTGCTGCTGAACGGAACGACCGCAACAGTGCTCACGGCCAGCGCGACACAGTTCACGTTTGCAAGCTCTGCGACTGGAACGGGAACCAGCGAAGTTGGCCTAGCCGTCAACATCTCGCAGGGGTATGTCTTGCCGAACGTGGCTCCGGCTATAAACCAAACCTCGACTATCACCGCGCTTTCGGCATCTGGCGGCGTTGTCACCGTCACGGCGGCAAACAACTACCTCCCAGGCGCAACGATCACCCAATTTAGTGGATTTACTGCGGGTCTCGGCCTTGCGCTTCAGAACGCTCTGGCGGCCGGTGCAGTCTTTACCGTATTGCAATCGACTGGAACAGCGTTTACGTTCCTCTCTACTGCAACCGGAGCCACGGGGACCGGATATTGCATTGGGTTCAACTGCGCACAGCCTTACCTTGTAGACATTTGGTCTGAGGCTGGAAGCGGCTACCTGTACTCCTATGTGCAGCAGACGGGCGTTGTCTATGTGCAGCAGAGCGCGGCCAGTGGTAATCCTCATGGGAACATCTCCACAGGCGCATACCCTGCAGGCGTGCTTTCCGATGTGGTGAACTTCACGCTGTCCTTCCAGAAAGGCTAACTGATGCCCGGTCAGCCGGTCGTACTTGATTCATTCGGAGGACTTGTCACGACGACGCGCCCGGAGGATTTACCCGAGGGCGCATCGCCGCGCAATAATGACGTTGATTTTATCGTTGGACGCTTTATCCAGCGGGCCGGCCGCAAGAGCGTCTATACGCTTGCGCAGGCGGAATATGGTCCAAGTGGAGGAGCTTCCGCAGAAGATGCGGGTGGCTCTATTTCATGGTCCAACCCATCGAATATCCTGATCAACGATTCATCCTACGCAACTGCCACAGTCCCGGCGGCTGGAGATGAATACTTTTTCGTTTCGTCCGTAGAGATCGAGACGAATGGCTATTATGGACCGTCAGTCACTGCGGGCGTGTCATTCAGCGGTCCCGGAATCGGCGGAGCTACCGGAACTTCCATCATGCATACGGTAGTAGGCGGAGGATTCCATAACTTTCGGATCGTCATTGGCGTGACCATTACAAATCCCGGCTCGTATACGGGGCCGATCACGGTGACATTTACAGGTGGAACTTCTGGAAACGATGCCACTGGAATTGTAGTTGAGGGGGAGGCGTCAGTATCGAACAAATTGAACGTCACGGATTTTTCGCTGGCGATCCCCTCTACCTATCAAGCGAATGGAATCGGCCTTAACGTAAAAGGTTTTGGCGGCTCGACGGCTACGGTATATGCGCAACTCATCAAAGGCGGGGTGCCTGTAGGCAGCATCGAAAGCATTGCGCTTCCCACTACGAATGGATTTGTAGCCCTTGGAGGAATAGCGGATACATGGGGCGCATCGTGGCTTTTCACGGACATTAATTCTCCGAGCTTCGGCGTGTCGTTGTGGGTGGGCGCATCGGTGGCAGAGACAATCTCCCTCGATTACGTAGATATTGTTGTCTACGGAACGCCGCAAAATGCAAACTTCAATGGCATCGGCTCAGCTAACCTGAACCAGACAGACCAGACTACGCTTCCTCTCGATGCAAATGGGCTGACATGGAAAGAGGACGCGAGCAACAATCCGGGGATTCTCTATCTTGAGGCTGGAATTCCAGCCGCCATGGCGGGCAGCTTCCTGAGGGCTATCGACGCCAACGGCGTGGCCTTCATGGTCTATTCTGACCTCGCGCAGGGCACCTCGCAGCCCATGCAGTTCAATGGGTCATGGTGCGACCGTATCACGCAAGTAGGCCCTGGCGTTGCGCCAAACTTCATCCCACAACAGACCTCCACAAATAGCTTCAATGTTTCCACCATCACGCAGCCTGCGCAAATGTCTGACCCTGCCGACCCCGGGCACATTAACACGCTACAGCAGAGCGCGGGACCATCCAGCACGGCACCGGGCAACACGGTGACGGTGTTTTATGCGAATTCGCTGTATTATCCGCAAGACTCCGACCTTGTGGATGCCTACAATTCAGGGAATCCGGTCTATGTTCACGTTTCAGGCACAAGTCTCGCTGCGGCCAACGGAACATTTCTTGTAACAGGAGTCGGTAATGCGATCCCCCCGGGCGGCTCATATTACCGCTGGTATTTCACGTTTCAGGTCGCAAGCACGGCCTATCAGCAGTTTGGCGGCCCTGACGATTCGCCGGGCTACTACCAGCGCACGCTGGCGACGATGATCGTTGCAACGCCCGTCCCTGGATTGACGGTCGGGAACCAAGTCACCATCTCCGGAAACTCGAACAGCAACTACAACGCGCAGTGGACTATCACGCAGGCGCTCAATTCCGGCGCATCGCAGATCACTGCCACTTCAGTTACGGGCGCGGTGGCAACTTACCAGTATTCCTTGCAGAGCGGGCAGCCGCCTGTGGCTGGCGAACTGGTGACGGTGACGAACACCACGAACGCCAACGGTGCGCTGAATGTGACTCAGGCGACAATCGCCTCATCCACGGCCTATGGCGGCACAGTGAACACCTCTGGCGCCGCGGTAACCTGGGTCAGCGGAAACAACTTCTCTTCGCTGACGAACGGCGAAGCGATCACCATCAACAGCGTAGGCTACACGATTTCGACGGTGAACAGCCCGACGAGCATCACGCTGTCGTCGAGCGCAGGAACGCTATCCGGGGCGGTTTACAACGCGGGTACCCTCAACGTGGGCAGCTTTACCGTGCTGGTTCCGATTACCGCGACCTATACATCCACCCCGGAGCCTTCCAACGCCAGCGCAACGACGGCGGGCACGATCTTTACGTTCGATCCAGGGGCGCTGGTAGTTGGCACCTCGACAAACCCGATTTACGGCAGCGGCTACGGTGGATCCTTCATCTTTGTCAGCGCGGCCAGCCAGGTCATTACGTCGGGCGTGAAGCAGGGCAGCGTGTTCTTCATCACCCGCAACGGCGCGGTGACGCGGCCAGCTCCCCCTGTTCAGTTCACTGTGCCAGAGAACTGCGGCGCGATCATTGCGAATCAGGTTCCAATCGGGCCGGAAGACGTTGTGGCGCGCGGAATCACGTTTACAGAAAGCGGACAAAATCAGGTTGCTGGCGCGAACTTCTACTACTACGACACGGCGCAGACCTACTACGTGAACGGCATCAAGTACATGTCTGACGCGCTGATCATCCCGGATAACACAAGCACCAGCGCGACATTCTCATTCTCAGATGCAGTGCTTCTTGCAAGCGACGAGATCGACATACCCGGCAACGATTACTTCAACCTGATCGAGCTGGGCAATCCTGCCTGGATTTTTCAATATGCGAACCGGATACTTTACGGCCTCTGCCAGACGAAGATTCAGAACTTCCTGAACATGAGCTTCGATGGGGGATACCTGCCTACTGGATCTTCGGCGCTTCCAATGCCGACAGGTTGGAGCGCTCCTGCGACCGACACGAACATAGGCCTGGTACAGTCGCTGGACTTTGGCAACGCATTCCGAATCACAAACCCTGGACTTTTGGCATGGACAAATGCGCAGGTTCTCTTCCAGTCCGCCTATCAGGACTATTTGAACGTCAACATTATCCAGCCGAACACACCCTACTCTGTGCGTGTGAAGGCGCGCTCAATCGACGCGGACGGGCAGACGGTCACAATCCAGCTTCCTACCTACGCGAATGGCGCTTTCTCGCCTACGTTCTCAGGGTCAGCGTCATTCACATTCAACCAGGGCAATTACGAGATTCAATCCGCGCCGCTGATTACCGGGAATGGGCTTGCGACGGTTCCGACCGCTCTTCAGCTCGCGCTGGGCGTGAGCGCACTGGCTGTGGGAGCCGGAGTGGAGATCGACCGCATTGAGATTTTCCCCACGAACCGCCCGGTGGATACGACGACAATCTGGACCAGCTATGCGGGCAAGTTTGAGTCGGTGGACATTAACACAGGCCAACTCGGCGTCGGCGCGGACAATGCACAGGCGGCGACTGGCGCATTCGAAATTCTAGAGCAGCTCTACATCGAAAAGTCCAAGTCGCTTTGCGTAACACAGGACTCGCCGAACTATGAGCCGAACAACTGGCAGGTGCGCCAAGCCAGCGACCGGGCCGGTGCGGTAGGCCTGAATGCCTTTGATGAGGGAGAGGAATTTACGCTCTCTGCCAGCCGGAACGGGGTCTACTACTTCGACGGCGGCAAGCCGCAGCCGATTTTGCGCGAACTACAGAACAGCGCGAAGGGCCTCAACCTTTGGGAATCGATCAACTGGGAAGCTGGCGCGACGATCTGGATTCGCAATGACCTAAACAACCGCCGACTAATGATCGGGATTCCCATGATTACGCCGAATCCGTGGTTGCCAAATGCTGCCGCATCAACCCCCATCAGCCCGAATATCATTCTGATGTGCAACTATACCGGCTGCCCGACCGGAGCCGAGATGGCCGACAGCAGCGAAGTCCATGTCACGATGTTTGGCGACCTGAAAGCGCTCGACATGCGGCGCAAGTGGTCCTTGTGGCAGATTCCTTGCCCGGTCGCTGAGTTTGTGCCGCGCAGCGATGGTTTCAGCAATCCGATTTTCCTCTGCAATGGCAACGCCTCGGGCAAGATTTACCAGCTTCTGCCAGGCGCGGCGGATGGCAGCGGCCAGAATGACGACGACGGCGCAGCGATCAACTGGAGCTACACCACTTGCGGTTTCGTCAAGGGGAAGGCTGGGCAGCAGGTCCAAGGCCTCGGCGCGCTCCGCAAGATCGCCTATTATTTCACGGCGACGATGGAAGGGATAGGGCAGGTTGCCGGAAAGCTCTACGCAAACTCGCTAGGGGCGCTTGGGCGCAACACGTTCACGATTCCGCTGCCGTTCACACTCAGCTCCCCGCAGCAGAACGACCAAGAAAGAACGCTGGAATTTGGCGCACAACGTATTTTCGTGGAGTTTTCCTCTATCGGAAGCGGCGGATATGCGGAAATTGGACCTGTCACTCTGGATATGGATGCAGACAAAAATAGTCCACACAGGGGCGTGTCGTCATGAGCACCAGCGCAAAAGGAACGCTTTCCGGTGGAAGGGCTTTAACCAAGTGGATGCAGGATAATCCCACGCAGGGTTCGCTGCTCCAAAAGATCATCACCGCAGTCAACACGCTGGGCGACAACACCGCGTCAAGCGCCGTGGGCCGCAGCGCGCCGCCTCCGCCCATCAATGCGCTGAACGTCAAGGTAGCGGGCGAGTATGCCCATGTGACCATCACGCACACCGGAAACATCCAACAAGGCGTTCACTACTTCGTCGAGGCGGCGAACAATCCGCAGTTCAACGGTGCGCACCCGATCCACTTTGGCACCAGCCGGACGCGTGATCCAATTCACTTGGCGGCAAAAGATGACTCAGGCACGGCGCAGAAGTGGTATTTGCGCGGATATGCGCAGTATCCGGGTTCTGACCCATCCACGCCGGTCAACCATGGCGGCACCGAACCCACCGCGATTACAACCACAGGCGCAACGAACCTCTCGTGGCAGACCTCAACTGGCAGCGGTACAGCATCGAATTCTGGGCAGCAGGCGGCGTGGGGATTTGGTCGTATTCAGCGGAGGCAGAAATCTTGAGCAATAAGGAACTCAATTTGCTATCATCAAATCGGCATCGGACGGATGCTCGCGGGGGTACCGTCTAATGTTTGGAATGCAGGGTTCAATTTCGTCATCTGCGCAGCGAAATGCCGGAACGGCCGGAGACGTGGGCGCAGGATATGGCTCCGGCGCTTCCAACATCAATGCGCAGCTCATGCCCTTCCTCACCCGCGAACTCAATGCCCCGCAGGGATACACCCAACAGCAGACCGGCTCGATGCTCAACCAGGCGGAAGCTGGCGCGGGCGGCGCGACGGCTGGGCTGACCACCGAGGCGAATCTTGCTTCTGCTCGGAACCGCAACAGTGGCGGGTTCTCTGGGGCGCTGGACGAAGCCGCGCGGGACAAAGGAAAGACACTTTCTGGCATATCCAGCGGAATCGCCGCGCAAGATGCCAATCTCCAGCAACAGCACCAGCAAAGCGCGGCAACGGGCCTGAGTAATATGTACGGGCAAGATACCAGCGCGCAACTGAAGGCGATGGGGTTGCAGAACGAGGATTTGAATACGGCGGCATCCACTTACGGACAAGGAAGCTGGGTAAATAACCTTGATACTTTGGCAAAAACTGCCGGAGATATAGGGAAGACTGGCGCAGGGTTTGGAATCCCTGGATTCGGAGGGTTTGGGAAATGAGCACGATTCCTTATTTTCTCCGCAATCCGAACCTTGACGATCAGGCTCAGCAGCCTATGACGATGACCCCCGCTGCGGCCCCGCAGGGGATGGCCGCACAGGTCGTTCAGCACCCCATGCACGCGATGATTGCGCCGATTGTGGGCGCGCCGTTGCGCATGTCTACGATGCGCCCCGCAGAAGATCCCGGCCAGGAACCAGCCGCGATGAGCTCCTCTGATGTGGCGAAGATGGGCGACCAGCTAGCTACTCCTCCATCCATAGCAGCCAAGCCCCCGAATGTACGCACCATGTCGCCGATGGAGCGATATGAAGATCATTTGGCAACAAAGCAGATGGCAGATTACGCCAAAGACGAAAACCCTTACGGATCGGATAATAACCATCCGGGGGTCTTTGGAAAGATTCTGCATGGATTGAGCGTGGCAACTGGTGGGCCGAATCGCCGCCTATTCGCAGAGAACCAACGCGAACAACAGATTGAGGGAACCGAGAAGAATATCGGCCAGCAGGCTTTGCAGGGTGCGCAGGCGGGTCACGCGAATGCGGAAACGCGAGAGTTAGAAGAGGGTAAAGTGCCGCTTGAACAGGCGAAAGCAGGACAAGCGGCTGGCGCAAATGATACCAAATCCGATATTGCCACTCAACACAATCAGACTCTCGAAGATATTGCCTCTATGCATCAGGCCGCGCAGAGAGCTTTTCAGCATGTCGTAGGAACAAGCGGCGGAAAGGATACGTTTGCGAACTATGACCCATCCAAGGGAGTGTTCACAGACCTAGCAGGAAACATACTTACTGACTTCAAGCCCAAAGACAAGGCTATGCAGGGAGCTTATGGTGCCTATGGTCCGATGCGTCTTGCTGGTCAATTGCTCAACTACGCTTCCAACGATAACCCGGCGCTGATTCCTGTTCTGTCTCCGATCATTTCGCACATGATGGCTAGTGCTGGTGGGGGCAATGCCGCACAGATTCAAGATGTGCTCGGAAAAATCCCTGAAGCGCAACCCCAGGATGATCAAGGGCAGGCGATTGGTTTAAGAATGCCCGGAGCGCCTACTGGTGCAACTCGCAGCCGAGGCCAATTCGCCGAGGCTGTTTTGCCGTCGATTGCTGACGCTGAAGCGAAAATCAATCAACTTGGCGATAAGTTGGGGCCAATGTCGGGAAGATTCAGCGAACTGTATACCGGAAAACTCGGAGCTTATGGACCGGAATATAGCGGACTGCAAACAACCCTTCACAATATCGGAACGGCCTGGATGCGACTCCACGCCAATTCCGAAAGTGCACGTCAAGACTTTCTACATGCTTTAAGTAGCGCGAAAGATCCAGCGAACCTGATAGCCAATCTACACTCTATCGATTCGCAGGCTAGGGATTATGTTCAGCAGGGCAAGGGGCGCGGCGGACAAGGATCGGCGCAGAGCGGTGGCAATGCAGGAGTTCCGAAGGGCGCAACGCACACGGTTCCCGGCAGTGACGGGAAAATGCACTACACGGACGGCAAGAACGATTTGGGAGTTGTGAAGTAATGCCGACTCCCGTACAACTCGATTTCAGCAAAGCTCAGCCGATCAGCCAAGGCGGTGGGGGCGTAACGCTTGATTTCAGCAAAGCGCAGCCGATTGCGCAATCAAGTCCCGCGCCGTCCATGACCGCCAATCCGCAGCCAGGATTCTTCGAGAATCTTGGCCATGCGTTCGGCATTGGACAACAGGAATGGCAAGCAGCGCAGCAGCAGATGAAAGATCATCCGATCCAGTCAATGACCGAGGCCGCGCTTGGACCGGGTTATTCGGCAATCAAGGGCCTAGCGGGTGGGTTCATGCGATCAACTGGGGAACTTGGAAGCGCTGTTGACTCTATGCGGCAACATAATGCGCCCGCCGCGGCTCTTCATGCAATCAAGTCTATCCCTATTGTCGGTCCCGCATTGGATAAGATGGCTGATGAAGCGCCCGCAACCACGCCAGGACAGTCGTATATGAGTCAAGTGCGCAGCGCGGCCACCCCAGGCAACGTGGGAACTGCACTGGGCACTGCGGCACAAATTGCGCCTATGGCTCTTGGGGCTGCTGATATGGCCGCCCCAGGTAGAAGTACAATTCCAACTCCGGGATCGTCGATTGTGAAACGCATGATGGACCCGCTCAGGGATTATCGTTCACCTGCTATTTCTACTCAGGAGGCGATTGGGCGCCGCACGACAGATATTCTGCATCCGAATCCCGCCGCCTACCGTGGGGTATCCAGCGCAATCACCGAAAATGCACCATACATCAAGGATTTTGCGCAATCGACAGGAAACAAGCTCGGCACGCCTCTTGATTTTGCCAAGGCTTCAACCGGGGCCGGGCAGGAAGCGAGCAATTTCTTTAAGGAAAACCTTATTGATCCGAACGCTGAACTTCAGACCCCGCATGGAACTATTGGCGAAGTGCATCAGCGTCTAGGCGAGATCAATGATGAATTGCGCCCAGCTTTCCGCACTCGCACAGGCGGTCAGGAACTTACCGCGCTTGAACGGAAAAACCTTGAAGCTGAGCGCGACCAGCTAAACGATACGCTATATGGAACGCTAAGTGAGCGTTCTGGGATACCCGTAGAGAAAATTCAAGCTATCAATCAGCGTGGCGGAGCACTTCAACATGTTGGTGATGAGGCCGACGCGGCACAGGCAATGCGCCGGGCCGGATTCTCGGGTTACACGCCAACCGGCCTACCGATGCCATTCACTGCCCTAGAGCGTGGAATGCGCGTGCTTAACTATGTTCGCGGTGGCCCAGAACGTGTTGCTGGAAAGCAACTGGGGCGCGTGTTCAATCTGGTAGATTCCCCAGCAGAACCCTTGCCGGACCCGCAATCTATCAACAATTACCGACAGATGGTCGAGCAGTCCGACCTGGGAAATATGAGCCGCACGATAGAGAGGCAAAATCAGAATCAAGCGGCCTCGATGGCGAGAAAACCAGCAGGAATGGGGCCAACGCAGCCTCCGCAAGCTGAGACAATGAGCCCAGATCCCCAGTTGCGCACCATGGCCGATTCGCAGGCTTCGCGCCGCGCCAACGTGACGCAGCAACGTGAAGTTCAGCAGGCTGGCAATGAAGCTGAACGCCAACGCCAAGCAGAAAATTACGCAACACGCGGAACGCGCCTTGAGCGTCTCCGCCAGAAACTTAAGGAGCAATAGCCATGCCCACGATGAACACGTCCGCTTTCGCACCGCTTCCAATCGTCGCCCTTCCGGGGTTTCCTACCTACCTCTACGGCTCACTCGCCAACGACACGCAGGACACGCTGCTCCAGGTGACAAACGTCGCGGCGACGGGAGGAACGGCTACCGTGTCGGTATATGTCCGCGCGGGAAGCATCCCTATCGTCGGGAATCTGATCTCGATTGCTGGCACCCAAACCTCCAGCGGTCTGTTCAATGTTTCATCTGCGCCGCTGACCAACGTCACCATCAACGCCACGACCGGTATCGGAACCGTCCAATTCGCGCTGGTTGGTACTGTCGGCAGCGTTGCGGACTCCGGGCAGGCTCTCGTCCCTATCCAAGAGGTTCCAGAGACGCTGGCGGCCAACACGAGCGTGCCGGTCTACGTTCCCTCGCAGGAACCGAACGACATGGGCGAGAAGAGCATCACCACGGCGATCACCTTCCCGACCATGCCCACTACGGCAACGGTGAAGCTCTACTCTGCGATCAACCTGCCGAAGAACCTGCCTGGGTCTGCGGGGTCTGAGTGGACGCTGGTTGGCACGGTGGCGACCGTGGCGGCGAGCGCGCAGACCGTCGGACCGCTGTTCACCGAGGATACGAGCGCAAACACGGCGGCGCTCGCCGGCCGATTCTTCTGCCTGCAAGTTTCGGGCATCACTGGGTCTGGCTCACTCGTGGCAAAGTTGATTTCGTAAGGGAGCGCAAATGTCCACTTTCTATCGGCGCGACGACGATGTGCAGAATGGCCTTGGCGAAGCCATGCCGAATATCGCCGTCGCCTACTACGCGCAGCCAGGCGGCGCGCTGGCCGCGATCTTCGCGGACCCAGCAGGCGCTACGCCTATCGCAAACCCGCAGTATACGAACGGGCTGGGACAGACTGCCGCGTACATGGCGGCTGGAACCTACACGGTCGTCTATTCCGGTGCGCAGATCCAGACACTCACATACCCGGACCAGATCGTTGGCGAAGGAGCATCGGGCGCAAGTGTGCCGCCAATGACTCCGTCCCCCGCTGCGGATGGCACCGTGCGCATTTTCACGCTTCCATCCGCGCCGCCCAATCCCGCCAGCGACCAGTTTTTTGTGGCGGGTTCGCTGGTGAGTTACGGCTTGGCCTACACCGTAAGCGGGACGACAATCACATGGATTGCAGCGGTGCCACCGCAGGTAGGTGACACAATGGAGTATTTTGTCTTATGAGCTTTTCATCGAATCCCTCAACGCAATCTCGTGTCGGCGGTACGTTTGTTGCTTATAACTACGGCCTGTGGTCTCTGCCCGTAAATTCCATGCCGAGCGGGACCGGTTCTATCACCTTCACGGTGTCAAACTCGAC
>Ga0182030_10008492_pt1 | contig 21239 bp, 23 predicted proteins | sample 812S3MmetaG_FD_121299 | JGI IMG/M metagenome (GOLD analysis project Ga0182030, IMG submission 121299) | Permafrost microbial communities from Stordalen Mire, Sweden - 812S3M metaG (Illumina Assembly) | ecosystem: Environmental > Terrestrial > Soil > Wetlands > Permafrost | place: Sweden...
AGCAGAAGAAAGCCGTCAAAGGCACGGTGACGGGGATCGTCGTGACTCCCGTATCCACCTCTCCGCCGGCGACAGCGCCTGCAGTGACCGGGACGAATCCGGCGACCGGCACGCCCGCAACCGCGCACGCGTAGTGACCTCACATCGGACGGCTATGCAGCATATTCCAAGCGACTGATTTCCAATCTGGTCGAATCGAAAAACCAGGGATCAGGGAGCCCAATCCGCGGGACTGGGCTCCCTGCCCCGCTACCGACGTTCCCTATCTTTGAAATGAATCGCATTCTCCAATCCGCTGTTCGGGACGAGCCATCTAGCCATGACCACGCGCCCCACTGCCCCACGACCGCCGCAACACGAGCTCGATCGAATCCTGCGCGCCCAGGACTGGGCGAGCTTGCGAAAGCGACTATTTTGTATCGCATTTGCGGTCACCCAATCGCGCTCCCTATCCGAGGAGCTCGCTGACATGGTGATCGTCGACTGCTGCGATCCATCCGCGAATCCGTGGAATCCAGCTTCCGAGCCGGACCTCGTTCCACATGCTCTGCGACGGCTCCGAGACCGATGGAGTGCCGAACGAAGGAAACTTAGGGTGCGGCAAGACGCTCGCAATATAGCGACCGTGCGTGAACTCGGGCAGCCCCCCGCCACGCCGGACGAGATCTTGAACGATGCCGCAAGCCAAGCGCGGAGCGATCGGGTGATCGCAGCCGCTCGAGAGCGACTTTCGTGCGAGGTCGACAGGAGACTATTGGACATATCGCTCGATGGAGTCCACAAGCCGGCGGAGCAAGCCGCTCGGCTCTCGCTCCCCATTCAAGATGTCCGCCTTGCCCGAATGCGCATCCAATACGCCCTCCGCACCGCGATCGACGAAGAGGAATCTCCATGGACTCACGCAAACGTACGCCCGACCATATCTTAGATAGTCTCGACGACGGCGACATCGACAGCGAGATCGCGCGGGTGGCCGCCATGAGCGCCTCGGACGTGGACCGGGAGATCAGAGCCGCTGGAGTCGATCCCGACACGATAGGGCGGAGAGCAGAGACCGTGGTTGCGAGCGCGATGGCTCGCCGCAATCCGCAGCGCCACGCCAACGTCAGAAAGACCACGCAAAGATGGCTCGCGGTGTCCGCCATGGCCGCTTCAGTGGGACTCATTTCGGTCGCAGTGAAGGGCCCGGCTCTGCTCGGCCCCTTGGCGGGTGGTCGGGATACGACAACCGGGGCAGCCCATTCAAACCGCGAACGCGCGATTCAAGATCGCAAGAACGCCTCGCTCGCCTGCGCGAAGCATCTCATCGCGGAATGCGAGGCGAATCTCGACAAGGCTCGGGCGATCGACCCCACTGGAGAAGATGCGGGGGACGTCAGAGCGCTGCGCGTCTTCATCGCCGAGGCGAATCAGGACAAGGCGCGCAGCTCAGGCGGCGGACATGAATAGATCGGCCTGGCGCCGAAGCGCGAGGCGCAGAGTTCCCGGTTATGGCGTGAAATAGATATTCGAAATGCAGAAGTTGAACGACTCGAGCCCAGCGTCAGCTCCGGCCGAATTGTTCGCCTGCCATTTCATGCCGATGAGCTGCTTCTGATTGATGGCGGTGAACTGCATGCCCCAGGTTTCCTGCTGCAAACTGTCCCAGGTGTACGAGTTTTTCGTCCATTGGCCCGGCGTGAATTCGACGTCACCCCCGAAGTCGTCGTTGCAGGCCGATGCGTCGGCGAGGGCACAGGCTGAATTCGGATCCGCCGCGTGGTCAGCAGTCTGAATATCGGGAACGCCGAAGTGGATACTGTCGGGGAGCGGGGCACCGGCTTCCGCTGGCGCCAGGTAAAAGTCGAAACTGATACCGCTATATTGGCTCGCGTCGAAAGGTGTCGGCGAGGAGAGAGAGCCCGGGGCTGCATCTGCGGGAGGCGGGGCATAGACGAGCGACATGCCAAGCCCCGCGTATTCGAATACGGTCCCGTTCACGCACAGCTCTCCCGTGATCGGTGGCCCGCTCGCATCATCCGAAGCTGCAGGCGAAACGGGAACGTCCGCGAGCTGGCTAGTTCCAGTCATGAGCGAGTTATTGTCATCATACGTATAATACGACCCAGGAGACAGCCCGGCGTCCCTATTGACCACGAGAGAAATCTGAGTGCCCGCATCGGCGCTCATATTATCTACGAGGACGCCCGGACCGGCCGCCTCGACCTGAGCATCCGAGATCGGTGTAGAGGTCGAATCGCCAGCGGAATCCGTGGGATTTCCCACATCGGTCTTGGTCATCGCATCCGAAGACGTGCTGCCGTCGGGGGCGACGGCCGGCGAAGCTGGCGAGCTACTCGAACATCCAGCGGTCGCTGCACACAGGCCCAAAGAAATCGCTATGGCAAGTTGATTCGACGTCATCACGTTACCCCAAGAGGTTGATTGAAACTGCCCGGCTTCCGAGCGCTGCGCCGGCAGGCGAAGGAGCTCTCATCGTCACGCGAACGCTTCCACGAAGTCCCCAAAATGTCCAGAGCCGGCACCGGAGAGAAACTCCAGGCCGGCCCCGTAGAGTCAGCCCGCAACCTACTGCGGACCGATCTCGCGTCGAATTCGTTTTACATCGCGTAGAAGTTGCCGCTCATCGACAAGAGCGTCAGGAGGCCCACAGTCGCGTTGTAGTACGTGTAGCTGTAGCTCGTGCTGCCCGTCTTCACGACGGTATCGAGCGAGGCCCGGTTTTCGCCGTCTAGGACGAACTGCCACGCCGAGCTCGAGAACGAGGCGAAGCTGCTGCTCGACAGCGAGCCCACGCCCGCGCAACCGACGATCGACATCGAATTGGGCTCACCCGTCGTGTCGGCCGTCCCATTCAGGTCATAGACGTCGCGAATGCTGCTTATGCCCTTGGAGGAAGCCTGCGACGAGAAGAACCCGATGAGCTTGTTCAGATACGTCCCCGCTGACGCCGTGCCGTTCCAGCAGTAGTCGAGACCCACGCGCCACGGAACTCGGTGCGCGTCGTACTGGTAGAGACCGTCGGTCGCCGGATTCGCAGATCCGGTATTGCTGCCTACCGCTGTGCAGGTGCCCGAACACCACGCCGGAACGAGATAGTCCGACGAGCTGACGCTTGCGCCCAAAGTATTGAGAACCGTGAGGGTCTTGTCGGCGACCGCAGCCCATCCGTGCGCGGAATCGACCTTGGCGAATTCCCGGTAGTAGGCCGGCGCGAAGTAGGACGGGTTGGTCGGATCGATCGAGCTGTAGTTGCTCCCGCCCTTCGGAAGGTTCGATGCGGTGTCGATGTCGTGGGACCAGATGTCGCTAATCATCGTGGTCGCGTTCGACGCGTAGGATGCGCCCCAGCTCGTCTTGCTCGCTTCGAGATACGCGAACGCGGCGTCTTCGTCAGAGTCGGTCGCGCTTCCGGAGCCTGAGCTGGAGGTACCGTCCAAGGACCAGCGCCAGGTCATGAGCGTGCCGGTCGCACTGTGCGAGAGCCAGTACTTCGACAGTCCGCTGAAGAGCGCGGAGTCACCCATATAGGCCGCTATGAGCATGCCGTAGGCGATGCCTTCCGAAACGACCGAGCCGCTATTGACCTCGGGGCTGACGACGATGTTGCCACCGCCGGATCCCGTATAGGTCTTGACGTAGCGCGCCTTCCAGTTGTTGTACGCCCACAAGATGTATTTCCCGGCCGCAGACTTGCCGCCAAGGAACGTGGGGCGCGTGCAGTGGCTGAAGCCCTTGGCGCCATCGTTGAACGTCGGCATCGTGGCGCCGGGCGGCGTGAGTCCGTTGTCGCCGGTGTAGAAAGAGACGTTGTCGACCCAAAGATCGTATCCGCCCGTCGTCGAGAAGTCGGGATAGTCGGATATCTGAATTCCAAGTCCATGCGCCGGGACGAGCGCGGGAGCTTCACACTTGGTCGTCCCGCAAGTCGAGGGCGCCGGGAAATAGCGAGGAACGAGCATCGAAAACGGGATATAAACCGTCTGCGGCGACGTGGACAAAGCCGTAGTCGTATGAGTCGCTGCCGTGCCGACGCCGTCCATGATATAGCTGCGGTTGTTGTTTTCATCGACCGCGGTATTGGTCGCCGTACCGCCGCCGCCTTGACCCGTAGCGGGCTGGGTTTCCGCTGTCATGATTTCGATATCCATCGCGCCTTGGCTCGAGGCGCCGGCCATGACATCGAACTTGATTCCGTCATAGGCGCTCATATCGTACGCGGTCCGAGTCTCGCTTGCGCCTGTCCCCGTCCCGTTGAACGGAGCCCCAAAGCCGCATCCTGCCCACCCCGTCGTGGAGTTCACCGTGGCGTAGCCGCTCTCCGCGATGTGGAGCGCATACTTGGACGAATCGTTCATGCTGGCGGGAGGAGCGGACGCAGGCAAAGTCCCGTCGGTGTTCTTCGTCGCCGGAGTCGTCGGCGCAGCATTGCTATTGCTGTTGAAGTTCATCCAGGTGCCCTTGCGCCCAGAGACAACATTGTTGATGTCCGAGCCGGATTCGAAGTCCGCAATGGTGTCAGCCGAACCGCCCGAGCTGGTGGTCCCCGATGAGCTGCCAGAACCTGAGGAGCTGCCCGAGCCAGACGAACTGCCGGATCCTGAGGAGCTGCCCGAGCCAGACGAACTGCCGGAACCCGATGAGCTGCCCGAGCCAGACGAACTGCCGGAACCTGAGGAGCTGCCCGAGCCAGACGAACTGCCGGATCCTGAGGAGCCGCCCGAGCCAGACGAACTGCCGGATCCTGAAGAGCTGCCGGAACCTGAAGAACCACCGGAACTCGACGATTTGCCAGAACCCGACGAGCTGCCCGATCCCGACGAGCTGCCGGAACCCGATGAGCTACCCGATCCCGACGAGCTGCCGGAACCTGAAGAGCTGCCCGATCCCGACGAGCTGGTGCTGGCGTCAGGATTGTTGCCGCTATCGTCGCTCGAACTCGAGCAGGCTGAAATGGTCGGCAGCAGCAGGAGAGCTGCGAAAGAACAAGTCGTGGACACTATGCGCCGCATGAAAGATGCCTCCTCGTAGAGAAAGTTCGGACGACTGAGTCGAACGATCGCGTGGCCCCGCTAGGGAATGAAGATAAGCGATCGCGCGAAAGGCAATAGCAGACGAAACCGTGCAATACGACTCCGCTCCGTCGCCATCACCGGGACGGCAGGAGAATCGTCGCGTCACCATGGGAGGCGATGCCCAGCCGCGTCAACCGATTCTTCCCAACGGGGCGTCAGATTTTGAGGGTGGTACGGATTGACATTGCAATCGGATTGAAATTATGTAGCCCGCTCGGACGCTGAGGAGTGCCATTTCGTCGTCCGCGCAGGTACACGCGCTGAACTTGCGTCACTACCGAATTATGCCGACGTCAGCGATCTGGTGTTTGGGCCGCCTCTGAGTCGAGTTACGTCTCGGCGGTTTGATCTGGTAAAGTTACCATCCCACCCCGCCGCGGGGAGAATCATCTATTTCGTAGTCGCCGTGTGGAGGGCGCCCTGGCGATATTGAGCGTGGACGGGACATATCACGAACGTTGACTCGGAATAGAGCGGCGACGGCACCTCCGTTTTCATGTATCCCAAATTGGATATTGCGCGGCAAACCGCTCGCCAAAGCCAACGAAGCGGCTATCTCTTCACGAATGACACAATGGCGAGATTGACATTGCAGCCGCGACGGAAATATGCCACATGATGACGGAACTGCAATTTTCATGGCAAGGGCTCGTAATGAATAGAATATGGCTGGTTTCGCTGACGGCGATGTTTGTGAGCACGGGATGCGTGAGCAGCTTTCCCTCCGATTCCGACGGCGGAGCCGAGCATTCCGCGTCGGCAGAGGGAGGCGGCGATTCGTCGGCACCCGTCGACAGCGCAACCACCGCGACCCCTGACGCTTCGACTGCCAGCGATGCAGCGACAGGTGGAGACGCCGCCACGCACGTCGATTCGGCAGCGAATCCGGGTGACGCCGGTTTGGATGCACAAGCTACCCGAGAAGCCGGGGCAGACGCGTGGGCCGATGCAGTGGCAACGACCAGCGACGCTTCGTCAGAAGCCACAGTCAGCAGCCCGGGCGACTCATCCATCGCCGATGCGACCGACGGAAACGCTAGCGACGCCAAGACGAGTGTGGATGCAGCAGTCGATGCAGCGGAAGCGGGGCCATCCTGCGGTGCTTGTCCGACCGGAGCGACATGCTCCGGGGGAAAATGCGTCTGTGGCGCCAATACCGTGTCTTGCAACGGAACGTGCGAAGCCCCGTCGCCCGCGAATGGCTGCGGTGCGACATCGTGCACGTCATGCCCGACGCTCCCCGGAGGTACACCCTGGTGCAATGGCTCGGCCTGCGCAATTTCCTGTTCGACCACCACGCCCAATCAGTGCACGAGCGCTTGCGTCGACTTTCAGTCGGACTCGAGCAACTGCGGAAAATGCGGCAACGTATGCTCGACCGGAACGAAGTGCTCGGGCGGAGTGTGCGGTTGTTCGTCCAGCAGTGGGCTGACTTGCAATGGAACGTGCGAAAACCCTTCTCCCAGCAATAGCTGTGGTGCGTCGTGCTCGACGGCATGCCCGACATTGCCGGGCGGTACGGCTTCGTGCACCGGAGCGACGTGCTCCATTTCCTGTTTGACCGCTACACCCAACCAGTGCACCAGCGCTTGCGTCAACTTTCAGACAGACTCGAGTAACTGCGGAAAATGCGGCAACGTGTGCCCGACGGGGACGACCTGCTCGCTCGGACAGTGCACTTGCCCCGCCAACACACTCTCCTGCAATGGAACGTGCGAGTCGCCGTCCACAGCCAATAGCTGCGGCACATCGTGCACTGCCGCATGTCCCACGTTACCTGGCGGCACGGCCACGTGCACGGGATCAACGTGCGGGATCTCCTGCGCAGCGGCCACGCCCAACCAGTGCTCAGCCGCTTGCGTAAACCTTCAGACAGACGCAAACAACTGCGGAACCTGCGGGCACAGCTGCATATTCTCGGGTGCCACGTGTAGCGCGGGAGTGTGCCAGCCCGTCGCCTTAGCGACCGGCCAGACCACTCCCAGCTGGCTCGTGAGCAATTCGCAGACCGTCTTTTGGATCGACGAGACGCAGTCACCTCAAATCGCAGCAGCCAACGTCGATGGCACCGTATTCAGCGGTTCTTTGCCCTACGTGAGCGCGTCCGCTGATGAACCTACGTATGGATTCGCCGTATTCGGGACAGGCAGTCAGATGTTCATCGACTGGATTGACTCCGTACCCGGCAACATCAATTCGTACGGGCCCGTCGGCGGCACGGTCCTTCCAAGCACCAACATAATCTATAGTTTTGGCTCGAGTTATGGTGTCAATGGTGTAGTCAGCGACTCGACGAACATGTACTGGGGCGACTCGCTTGGAGTTGATGCAATCAGCGAATCTGGCTCGATGAAGGCCATCACGACGCCTCTGATTCCGACCAAGAGCGGGGTCGAATACATGGCAATCGACTCCGCAAATGCCTATTGGATAGACGCCAACGGAGGGGACGGCACGTTGACGATATCGGGCGCCCCTTTGAAGCAAGGGGCCACCCCGACATTGCTGGTCCCGCTGAGCAGCGTCATCATCTTACCCGTTCCCATCGCAGCGAACCCCGCGGGAGTTTACTTTTTGGGGCAAAGCAACGGAGGGTTCGGGCTCTTCGGTGCCCCGCTCAACACCACAACAACCACTCCAACTCTGCTTTCTGGGTCGGGGACACCTATTGCCCTCGCGACCGACGCGAACGCCCTCTACTGGGTCGATTCGGCTTCGGGGGGCGTATATAGGCGTGCGAATGGGTCGAGCAGTGCAGTCACGAAAGTGGCTACCAGCCAGAGTTTTTCCGCGTACGTCGGCTATGTCTGCAACCTGGTCGTAGACGCCAAGGCCATATACTGGGGAACGAACGACAGCGTCATGGCAGTGGCGAAATCGGCTGGCGAATGACGGACTCGCCGGTGCGTTCACCGGCGCCTACCTCTTCTTCGCCGCGACACCCGCTAAGTGCGTGCGCGTGCGAGCGCCCGCTCGAGACCTTCTAACGCGGCGACATCCGCTATGTCCTGAGGTCGTCCTGCAGCACGCTTGTTTGCAAGGAGCTCTCGCAGGCCGATCACATGCGCCATCACACCGCCGAACGTCGTCTCGAGCCTTCCAGCCCACGCTTGCGCGAAGTCAATCCCCGTTACCTTCGTCAGCACGTCGATACGCCCGGGCTCGACGCCAATGCGCAGACCGACCCCTGGAACGGTCAAATCCTGTTCCGTAAGCCCCATCAGTGGCGCCCCAAACGAGAGAAGCCCTTCGAGCACCTTGGGCGCATTATCACGGCTTGCTTCAACCCAGACGTCGAGGTCTCGGGTCGCCCGCGGGTGCCCGTGGACTCCCACCGCATAGCCGCCGACCACAAGATATTTCGCGTCAGCTTCGGACAATTCGAACAAGAGATCGAGGAAGTCCGGGCTCAGCAAAACCTTCGTGGACGGCAAGGGAATATACCTCTTGGCTGAGCTGCCATACGAATGAGGCGCGCTCGTCGACAGGGACTCGAGTCCAGAAGAGAGCGTCATAGTTCGCCTGGGCTTCGTCCCCTTCTGCGACCAAAGCGACCTCACACGCTGCACGTCTTCGCCGACGAGCGACTGCCTCGGAATCCACAAGCGTAGGATAGCATGTCGGACTAGGGATGACCGGTCGGCTCTGCCGATCTGGTGGCGGAGCGTTCGCGCCAGCGTTCCGAGTGGCGTTCGCCCCAACGAAGCCTCGATACGCAGGCTAGTGCAGCGTCCTAACCGTTGACGCTATCTCGCATGCGCTGCACTAGACTCGAACCCCGTTGAGCGCGCCAAACCCGCCGGGACTCATTCTGTTCGCCGATGACACGGTCGTCTTCGCCGCGAAGCCATCGGGGCTTCTCGTCCACAATTCCGCCTACTCGGGACCCCGTGAGCGCACGTTCGTCGATATCGTGAGAACGGTGGTCGGACAGCGAGTCGCACCGATCCATCGTCTGGACCGCGCGGCGAGCGGAGTCGTCGCATTCGCCCGTCCGCCGAACGCGAGCATGTGGCAGCACGCATTGCAGGACGAGCAGACGGAGAAACACTATGTGGCATTGGTTCGAGGACGGCTCCTCGCACCGGTGTTGGTCGATCATCCCATAACGGACGAAACCGGCGTGAAGCGTGCTGCTAGATCGCTCGTCCTACCGCTTGCGACGTGCGGTGAACCTCGATGTAGCCTCGTACTACTTCAACTCCTTACCGGCCGGCGTCACCAAGCTCGGCGTCATCTCAAGCACCTCGACCATCCCGTGATCGGAGATGCAAATTACGGAAAGGGTCCTCTCAATCGCGAGTTCGCTTCAATCTATGGAGTCAGCAGGCTCGCCTTGCACGCGATCTCGCTCGCCTGCATCCATCCAATCCATGGAACGCGACTTGTCATCCGAGCTCCGCTGCCCGAAGATCTTGTGACCGCGTTCTCGCGCATCTTTTCGGCGGGCCTGCCCGCGCTGCTGACATAATGCACGAATTTGACCTATGTCCCGCCTCGTACCTCTTGCTCGAGGCGGCTGCGGACATCACGGGTCGCGTCGAGAAGTCGCCCGCGCAGCTCGAACCCGCCATCGCCTGTCAGGCGAGATGCGTGGATTTTGATACGAATGGGAGTCGGCGGAGGTGTTTCGAGAGTCCCCCCGATACGGGAACCGGGCGGAGATGGAACGCTCGATGAGAGCGTAATGGCATCTCCGTCGATCGAGACGACGCGAGCTTCCCCTCCGCGAGCCCAGTGAATTCGCCCACTCATCGAGCGCGTTCCCTCATCGCGACGCGCGCGTCTCGCTCCGCATCCTTCACTGCGATGTCCGCACGCTTGTCGAAATTCTTCTTTCCTTTTGCCACTGCGAGCTCGACTTTGACCCGTCCGTCTTTGAAATAGAGCCGCAGCGGGATGGCCGTGAGCCCGCCTCGCGAAAGCGCGGTATCTATCTCGGCGATTTGGTGCGTGTGAAGCAGGAGCTTTCGCGGTCGCCGAGGCTCGTGCGGAAATGTCGCGGCGTGTTCGAGCGGTGCGACAAAGAGCTGCTTCAGCCATGCTTCTCCGCGGTCGACCGAAACGTAGGCATCGGCCACGTCGACCTTGCCATCGCGCATCGATTTAACTTCGCTCCCGACGAGCACGACACCCGCCTCGTATCGGTCGAGAAGCTCGTAGTCAAAATGTGCCCTCCGATTCTTGGCGATCATCGACTCGCGGTCGGCCTTGTCCATGCGCCATACGTTTAGCATCGACTGACAGGCAACCAACCGGTCGCCGCGCGTTGTCGTGCACCGAGTTGCGTCTCGTGATAGGGGCAATTGAACCGCCGTGGAGGATCGCCCCCCGCCTTTCCGCGTTCCTGCCCCCAAGCTCGAGCCCTGGCGCGTGACGCGGAGGGAGCGGGTTGGAGCGTTTCCTATTTTCGAGGTCTCGCGCCTCGAACTCGTCGACGGCGCGGGGCGAGGCCGTGGTGATGCGTATACGCTGACGTGCCGCGACTGGTGCAACGTCGTGGCTGTAACGACCGAGGGCGATATCGTGCTCGTCTGGCAGTTTCGCTTCGGAACGAGCGAGCTTTCCCTGGAGATTCCTGGGGGCCTCATCGAAGCGGGCGAGACGCCGGCGGAAGCGGCTCGCAGAGAGCTTCGGGAGGAAACGGGGTATGAAGCAGCTTCGTTTGAGCCGTTGGCTATCCTCGAGCCGAATCCAGCAGTCCAAGCCAATCGTTGCTTCACGTTTTTGGCGCTGAACGCTAGGGCTACGGGCGTCACCGGGTTCGATCCTCAAGAAGAGCTCGAACCGGCGTTTCTCCCGAGCTCGCGCATCGTTGAGGTGCTCGACGCGGGACAGATCACTCACGCGCTCAGTCGCTGTGCCCTCGAGATCTACGCACGACACACGGCGCTGACGCCATGGCGGACGGTGGAACGCATGTTGGAGGGCCTCGAGTCGTCGCTCGAGGACAAGGTCCTCGGGCTTGCGCGCCGCTTGCGTGAAGGGTTGACCGGCGAGGATATCGCGAACCCCCACGACTTTCCTGAGCTCAGCGATCCTGACTGGCAATATGTGGACGGGCAACTCGCGGGTGTCCGAAGCGTGCTTGCTGCCATTCGCTTTCAGCGCTCTGCCGGAAGGCGGTCGACATGAAGGGAAAGAAAAAGACTGAGGCAGGCCCTTTCGACAAGTTGCGGTCTCTGCGTGACGACCTCGCGCGCCGGGCGAAGCAAGAGTCTGAGGCCGGTGCAAAGCCGAACAAAGCGACGACATCGCCCACGCATTCGCGACCTGCAAGACCTCCCAGCGGAGACGAAGACGAGGCACTGCTGCTCCACCGAATGTTTGCGGGGGTCCGCCCGCTCGACCGCCCCTATGAGCGGGTGACAAGCCAGGACATCGCCCGCTCGGCCTCGGTCGAAAACCTAGCGCAGCGCGGCCACGAGATGGCCGCCGCGGAGGCCGAAGTGGTGCACGAGCATCTGCGCGCACTCGTGGAAGGCAGGTCTCACTTCGAAGTCACCGACGATGGAACGCGCGTCCAAGGGCGAAGGGCGGACGTGTCGAACGACCTCGTTCGGCGTTTGAGGCGTGGCTTGGTGCCGATCGACTCGCGCATCGACCTGCATGGGCTGAGCGTCCCTGAAGCGCGCGCGAAGGTAGAAACGTTTCTTGCCACCATGCGGGCTCGAAACGAGCGATGCGTCCTCATCATTCACGGCAAAGGAACGCACTCCCCCCTCGGAAATGGCGTCCTCCGCGGAGAGGTCACCGCCTGGCTCTCTCAGAGCGCCGCGAGCCAGCATGTCGCTGCCTTCGCGACGGCGGATGACCATGATGGCGGCGCGGGGGCGACCTACGTTCTGCTTCGAAGCTGACCGGAGACGGGGCTCCGCCAGCCGAGACGTGCTAACCCGCATCCTGCGATGACACGGGTCCTAGTCATCGACCCCCACGCGCCGGACGCTGGCGCTGTGAACGAAGCTGCGCGAGTTCTCCGCGGGGGAGGTCTCGTCGCGCTCCCGACCGAGACCGTGTATGGCTTGGCGGCGTGTGCCCTCGACGAATCCGCCGTCGGACGGGTATTTCTCGCGAAGGGGCGACCCTCGAGTCACCCTCTCATCGCACACGTTCTCGGGGAGGAAGATGCCCAGGGTTTGGCTCGCTCCTGGCCAGACCGTGCCCATAGGCTCGCGGCGGCGTTCTGGCCCGGGCCGCTCACGCTGGTGGTCGACCGCGCCAGCGGTGGTCCGATCGCGGTCTCCGGGGGTGGAGACTCGATCGCAGTGCGGGCCCCCGCGCACCCAGTCGCACGCGCGGTGATTCGCGCTCTCGGTCAACCGGTCGCCGCGCCGAGCGCCAATCGGTATCAGGGACTATCGCCAACCACCGCATCACACGTGCTGAGAGAACTCGGAGATAGCGTGGAGCTCGTGCTCGATGCCGGCCCGTGCGAGGCAGGGATCGAGTCGACCGTCGTCGATGTCCGCGGTTCACAGCCATGTCTGCTGCGCCCGGGAGCCATTGATCTTAGAGCTCTACGCGCCGTCATGGCCGACGTGTCGCGCGGCGAGGCGGCGGCTCTCATCCGCGACCAGCTGCGACCTTCTCCGGGGATGCAAGCGCGACATTATTCGCCGCGCGCGATCCTCAGAGTTGCGCGAGACCGCGACAGCGCAGAAGCGCTCGCAGCGTCCCTATCAGCCGAGGGCGAATACGTCGGTCTCCTCGTGCGTGGGCCGCTATCAAAGCCCGCGTCGCCGAGGGTCGAATCGAGGCAGTTAGCCCAAGACCCCAAGGCCTTCGCGCACTCTCTCTTTGCCACACTCCACGACCTCGACGCTCTCGGCGTAAACGCAATCGTCGTCGAAGATGTGCCTGGCGAAGACGAGTGGCTCGCCGTCGCCGACCGGCTCACTCGCGCCGCTTGCCCGAGGTGATTTCATGCGCTTCGCGGGGCGATTCGATCTCCTCTCTAGCCGGATCGAACTCACCGTCCACCACGACTCGCGCCCCAGCGGCCGCTGAGTCAATACGCGGCCGCCCCCCCCCACATTCGCCGATCGGACGATACCGGAGCACTCCGTCTTCCCCGACGTCTATGGCCAGCCTCTCGGGCTCGCGTTTGGCCACGTCTGTCAATATGCGGTCCGCTGCATCCACTGAGATCCCCGCCGCCCGAGCAGCATCCTCCGCAGTAGAGGCTCCACTCTGCGTCGCCCAAGCCATCAGAGCTTCCTCGTTTGCCGTCCGCTGCCGCTGCTCCGCCTCGCGGCCGAGCGAGCGAGAGAGCTGCAGAAATAGCAGCCCCCCGTTAAGTGGGATGAACGCGATCGGAATCGCAAACCTATAAGGAAATGGCCCACCCCAAGAGCCAGCCCACAAGATCAAGGTCGCGCAAAGAAGGAGCAGCACGCCGGCCGCGAGAGCGAGACGGCTCGCGACTCTGGAGCCACGCGTCGACGGCGTGCCAGCTAGGTTGACCGATGGAGCGGACAGAGCCACGCGTGATCCCCCGCAGGCCGTGCAATATGCAGCAAGGCCCCGATAGATGAGCGGGGCATCGGAGCCACAGTGGGGACACATGGGAGCGGGTTTCTCGTTTCCTGGCTAAATTTGAGCTGCCGGTCTAGACTTTTTCGCGCCTGTTCTGCGTAGGGAGTCGTTCGCGCAAATGGTCGAAAAGTCGAAGAAGATCTGGCAGGACGGTGAGTTTGTGGACTGGAAGGACGCTCATGTCCACGCACTCACGTACACGTTACACTATGGCCTCGGCGCATTCGAAGGCATCCGTGCCTACAAGGGGTCCGACGGCGCGACTTACGTATTCCGACTGCGCGAGCACATCGATCGCCTCTATGGCTCCTGCAAGATGTGTCTCATCACTCCGAACGTTCCTCGCGAGAAATTCATAGATGCGTGCGTCGAGACCCTGCGAGTCAACGGGATGTCTGAAGGCTATCTGCGGCCTCTCGTGTACGTCGGCGAAGGCGACATGGGGATTTACGCCCCGAACAACCCAATTCATTCGCTCGTCGCTTGCTGGACGTGGGGCGCATACTTGGGCGACGAGGCGCTTCGCAAGGGCATACGAGCCAAGATCAGCTCCTTTGCGCGACACCACATCAACGTAGGTCTCGTTAAGGCGAAACTCAGCGGCCAATACACGAACAGCGTTCTCGCGAAGCGTGAGGCCAAGCTCGCCGGCTACGACGAGGCCGTCATGCTGGACGTCAACGGATATGTGAGCGAAGGCTCCGGCGAGAATATTTTCATCGTTCACAACGGAGTGCTCCACACTCCCGACCTTTCGTGCTCGATTCTCGAAGGGATAACTCGCGACTCCGTGCTGGTGATTGCGCGCGAGCTAGGAATACCGGTTGTCGAAGGGCGTCTCACGCGCGACCAGCTGTGGCTGGCCGATGAGGTCTTTTTCACAGGTACGGCGGCCGAGGTGACTCCAGTTCGCGAGGTGGATGATCGTGCGATTGGAGATGGCTCCGTCGGACCGATCACCAAGCGAATTCAGAGTCGGTTTTTTGATATCACTCGCGGGGGAGATACGTCCCACGCCGAATGGCTCACGCGCGTGTGAGAGAGCTCGATCGTTGTCGTCGACTGGCTCGCATAGCGTGCCTGGCGATATGCCTGACTTCGTGCGCAGTGTTGCGATCGGAGCCGCGCGGACCCGCTCGGGGTAGAACTCTACCCGTCGCGTTCACTGACGACGAAAAGGCGCTTCTTGCGCGATTCCATTCCAAGCGTTTCGCCTTGTCGCTGCCTCTGCCAGACGGAGCCGCGTGGCGAATTGACGACCACTCGCAACCGGAGCTCGTCGCAACTCACTCGGCGACTCGATCGAAGATCGTCGTGCTGGTCGTGCGTACGGAGGGACTGGTCGGGCGCAACCAGTGCGAGGCGATCGCACGTGAACGCAAGGTCGTTTCCGCCTCCGAAATGACGACGGTAGAAGATGACGACACCGTCACTCAAGAAACGTTCGACACGCGCATTTGGGTCGCTCTCGAGACCGGTGGAAAGCCCTCGGCTCCAATTGTCGGACACGTGATGGCTTTCGGCGGGTTTCTTCGAAAATGCCTCATATTCGACTACTCGACCCAGATCGACGATGCCACAGACGAGGCTATACTTTCCGCCCGACTCGCTTTCGCGCGCACACGCATCGTGGCGGGCTTGTCTCTCGATCCATTCCTGGTGCCACCGCGTGAGGCATCCCAGTCAGACGAGCGATCGCCGTGACAGAGCCCATTGCGAAGCTCACCGGGCTAACTCAGACGCTAAGCGCTGAATATTTTTCGAATTTCCTCGGCCATTTCGGGCTCGGTGGTATTCTTTGCCAGCGCCAGCTCCTTGAGCAGCAGGCTGCGCGCTTGATCGAGAAGCCTTCTCTCTCCGAATGACAGATCCTTGTCGAACTTCAGGCGATTCATGTCCCGGAGAACTTTGGCGATTTCCGTCGGCGAGCCGCTCTTTATCATCTCGGTGTAGACGCGAAACCGTCGGCTCCACGGCTGCACATCGACCGCTACTTCTCGCGCCCGCATCGTGGTGAGAATGTCATCGGCATCCGAGTCCGTCATCACGCTTCGGAGACCCACCTGGGTCGCCGCGGTCACCGGCACCATCACCTTCATCCCGTTGTCCAGGATGCGAAGAATATAGAACTGTCCCGAAGTCCCCGCGATGTCTCGCTGCTCGACTGCCGTGACTTCCCCGACTCCGTGAGAAGGATGGACCGCCTTGTCACCGACCTTGAAGATCGGCGCGGGCCGAAGTGGAAGCGCAGGCACCGTGCTGGGTGGCCCGAGCGGACCACGACGACCGGTGATCCGAGGGTCATACGGAGCGGGTGGCGACGGAGGAGGCACTGGGGCCGACGCCCGAGAGCGCTTTGCGCTCGGCTTCGCCGGGGCTTCCGCGGCGGCTGTCGACCGGGAGGCGGTACTGGCGCGTGCGGCGGATACGGTGCGAGCGGGGCGAGTCATGGGGTTTTATATCAAGGAACGAATGCGGTCCGCTACCATTTATACAGGCACCACGTCAATGAACGTTCACGTAGGATGGCCACAATAGACAGCAAATTCATGTTAGTAGGCCATGATTTCATCGATGGTCGCATCCGCGATCGAATGGAGACCGTGTGCCACAGCATCGGCCTCCAGCGTCACTTCGAGCCGGATTGCGCCATCCCGCAACCATGTGCGCGGTCCGGTGATAGGTCGGTCGACGCCCAGCAGGTGACCGATGGAGTCGGCCGCGAGGATGTCGAAGACTGCTGTCAATCGATCTGCAGCCGCTTCCCCGTCCCGCTCCCACGCGCCGAACACAGCCAGATCAAAGATTAGCTCGGCATCGGGTGTGGGACGAAGAGACGCCGCCACGGCTGTCGCTGCCCCCAAAAGCCCACCAAGGCCCGAGGCGAGCCCTCCGACAAAGGGCCCAGGCGCAAAGGCTCGTATCGGCGCGTCGCCCAACGCAATGGATGCAAAGGACAAAGGCTCGGCATCGAAGGCCGCGCGCGCTCGGCGCAAGCGTCGTCTCGCAAAGAGCGACGCCGCGCGAAGCGCACGACAGCGCCCTCGTTCCCATCCGGCCGCCTGGTCCCCGAACACGACCAGCTCCTCCCCGTGATCGTCCCCGTCTCCGCTCGTCCCCCATACGTGGGTAATGCCTCCCTCCGAGGCTCGACCTACGACCTGGACGGCACGAGACGAAAATGCGGACACGAGATTCTCGCCCCGCACCGGAGCTCGCACCAGAACCATGGAGCTGCCTTCGAATCCTGCCGCCACTGCTTCCTGCGCACGACGAAAATCCATCCCGCCGTGCGTGGCCGCGAATGCCTCGAACCTCTCCGTCGGCAGAAGAATGCTCGTAACGCGATGCATGACCGGATTCGCCCATAGCTCGACTGGACGAGCCAGCACCAGCCAGGCAAGTCCGGCGGACGGGACAAGTCCGACCAGTGGCTCGATGTGCAGCGCAGTCGGCGGTGGCGACGTGGCTTCCCTCAGGGACGTGCCCCGACGAGCGCACGCGCTCACCATGAGCCCGATCGAAAGGCCGAGCATGTCTCTACGGCGAACCCGTCCGACAGGCCCATCACCCCCAACAGGCCTCTCCCGTACCGCAGGAGACATCACGACACGATGCAGATGCGAGCGAACCTGCGGTCCTTGGAACCGACTCGAACGAGATACTCCCGTCCTCGCTCGAGCGGCATTTTCGGATCGATGACGCGGATTCCGTCGACCTCGACACCACCCTGCGCAACTTTGCGGCGAGCATCACTGGTCGAATCCGCGAGGCCAGCCTGTTTGAGGGCCCACGCAAGCTCGATGATCGCCCCGCTCTGCGTGAGCTCGACCCGAGACACATCATCCGGAATCGCGTCCTTCGAGTAGATTTTGTCGAATTCGAGAACCGCATTCTCGGCTTCCGTGACACCGTGATAGCGCTCGACAAGCTCACGAGCGAATAGAGCCTTGATATCCCTTGGATTCCGACCTTGGGATCGCTCTCGCCGCAATGCCGCTATCTCTTCATTCGACCGCGCAGACAGTAGATCGAAAAACCGAAATATGACGTCATCGTCTATCTGCATCAGCTTGCGGAACATCTCGATCGGTCGCTCTTGGATCCCGACCGTATTTCCCGCAGACTTGCTCATCTTCTTGCCAACGACGACTCCATTTTCGAGGCGTGCGTCGGTGCCTTCGAGTATCGGAGTCGTCATCACGATCTGCGGCCTCAGACCATGTTTCCCCATCAGATCGCGACCCACGAGCAAGTTGAACAGCTGATCCGTTCCACCTAGCTCGACGTCACAGTCGAGCGCAACCGAATCGTATCCTTGCAACAAAGGATAGAGAAACTCGTGCTGATAGATCGCGCGACCCTCATCGAATCGCTGCCTAAAGTCCTTCCTCTCTAGCATCCTAGATACGGTGTATTTGGCCATCAACTCGACCATATCGACCGCTGAAAGCTTATCGAGCCATTCGCTGTTTCGGCGAAGCTCCACTCTCGTCGGATCGAGCACTTTATACGCTTGCGCTACATAGGTCTCAGAGGCCTCGCGGACTTGGTCACGAGTGAGCCTTGGCCTGCTTTCGTTTTGGCCGGTTGGATCGCCCACCATGGCAGTAAAGTCGCCCACGACGAATATCGCCGTGTGTCCCAGATCCTGGAAATGTCTCAGCTTTTGCAGCAGGACGGTGTGACCGAGGTGCAGGTCGGGGCGCGTGGGATCAAACCCGGCCTTGATGCGAAGAGGCGTTCCAGTGCGCCTGGACGCCTCGAGGCGCGATTCGAGCTCGCCACGAACGTGAAAATCGACGATGCCTCGCTCGATGAGGGCGAGCTGTTCGCTCACGGGAAGGAAGGAGCTCATACTAACTGACTGATCTTGCGACGACCTGACATCTAATCGTCTTTCCCGCCGGTGATTGGAAACTCGCGGCTTTGATTCACGATCTCCTTGAGCTCCTTGCCGACCTTAAAAAACGGCAACCTCTTCGCAGGTACGTCTACGGGTTGACCGGTGCGCGGATTTCTTCCCGAGTACGGCTTATAAGGCCGCACCGAGAAGCTCCCAAAACCTCGGATTTCGATCCCTTCGTTGCGTTGGAGCGCATCCGTCATCGTGTCGAACACGCAATTGACCACGAGCTCGGCGCGAGCTTTGGTCAGGTCAGTCCGGAGGGCAGCCAGCGCATCTACTAGTTCGCTTTTTGTCATGCTCACTCCGGCCCGCGGTGCGGGCTGCGTTCACCCAAAACATCAATTACACCGGAGACTTGCGGAACGTCAACCCTTCGGTACCAGAGGGATAGGCGCAAGGCGAGATCCCGCCTGAGGATGCGGCTACGCGAAACTGTCGAGGAAACGGGACAGAAGGTCGGCGTATTTCGGTCGAAACCGAGCGAGCCCGGCGTCGACTCGCGCGGAGCGTACCTCCGTACGCGAGCACGATCGACGCCGGGATCGCGAAGGGATCGGCCGAAATACGCTGGCCTTCTCAGCGTCGGCCGAACACCTCTACCTCCGATAACACTACACATTTACCGAGCGACTGCACCCGAACAAACCGCGCCGGACGGGAGTTTACCCGTATGACCCACGGAGGGGATTGATCGAAGTGAGTCGTGCGCCTTGCGACCTCTTCGAAATGCTCGCCGTCCTCCGAGAGCTGCACGACCATCGGAAGGCCTTCGTCAAACCAGCCGTCGCCACGATTGTAAATGCGGATGCTACTTATCCTGTAACTCCGCTCCAGGTCGATCTTTACCCACGCGTGGTTCTCCACCTGGGTGTGAACACCGATGACCGACCCGCTTGTAACTCCGTCCACGAGTCCCACGGTGGTGGGCACGGCCGGAAATATGCTGCTCGCGGTCACGGGCTTATTCAAGGCGAGATTCGGCTCCGAAATAGCCCAATCCACGAAGTGAACGGCGGCGAACAGGACCACGATGCCACTGGCCACGAGGCGACCGACTCGAAGTCCATCCAGGTGCTCGGGCGACCGAAGCTCGAGCGACGCACCGGCTATCGATGCGACGTGGTCGAGCGCCTGCCACGCCGATCGCGCATCGTCGGACGACACGCGATCGAGTGCTAACCGATCGACCGCCGCAAGTAGCCCCTTTACACGCGTCCACTCCGCCGCGTCCGCAAGGGCCTGCATGACCGGCTCGAGCGCGAGACTCGGATCGCTCGCTCCCGAATCCACGACGCCACGTACTATGGCTTGCGCCCCCCCGAACGCCCGAAGCGCATCCACATAAAGTAGCGCGCCCGGAGCAAATCCATCAATCCAATCGAATTCCCGCGCTGCTCGGATTCGCGCAAAGCCCACGCGCCTCAGCTCGGCAGCGGCATCACGCTGCGCCGTGGAGATGGACCTTGCCATTTCCCGCGCATGAGTGAGCCAGAAGAATTCTCTGATGCCTGATACTAGCGCCTCGATAATCACCGGAGGAGGAGGGTATGCGCATCGGAGCGCGAAGGCGAGCACCAGCAGACGTGAGGCCTACATCAACGACCCAGCGCGGCTCTCTGAATTTGGTCGCTCAACCGCGCCAGTTCCTCGAGTAGCTGCCACCGAAGGCCCGTAGCAGCCTCACTGGTCGGCACCGCATGCTCCAACGCATCGACCAGCGAGCGAACAATGGCGGTTTGGGTACGCACTGCTGGATCGGAGTCCCGCTTTTCGGTAAATCCCGATGTTTCAAGCTCCCACAGTGCATGAAAATTGGCTGACATGACTCTCCCCAATTCGACCACCGCCGCAGACATCATTCGCCTGCGTCGGGTCGTTGCAGGAGTAGTACGGACGGGCGAAACCGTATTGAACGCGCGAGCTCGCGAAATGCGCTCTCTGCCGTCACAAAGGCAGGTCACTGTCGTACGCTCGATTACCCACTCAACTTGCGGTCGAAACGACCGTACTGTTTGAGTAGGTTGTGAAGTCGATGAGAACCTGAGGTAACGGAATGGATCGTCGGCGCGCTGCTCGTATCCCGGTGGACATTCCCGCCACCGTCGAGACTCTTGGAAGGGCCTTGGGCGGCGCGTTGATGGAGCCGCAATTCGAGCGCATCTCCGTCCTAGAGCCGTCCATTTCTCGAAAATTCGATGCAATCGTTCGAGACCTGTCGGTAGACGGGGCGCAGTTGACCGCTGCATTTGCACCTCCGCTGCTCACTCATCTGTCGCTCTCCTTCGTCCTCCCAGGATATGGGGTCGCGCTCGCGATGTGCATCGTGCGCTGGAGGAAGGACGCAGGCCCAGAGAACGCTGACGGGCCGCCATCACCAGCTGCTTTTGGCGTGTTGTTCGAGGCCGTGGATCTAGCCGTACGTCGGACTATTTCGGAAATCGTGATCAGCGCGGTCGTCCACGAGACCGCCAGCTAGAAGGCCGGCGTCTTTCGGTCGATCCCTTCGCGATCCCGGCGTCGAGCGTGCTCGCGTACGGGAAGTACGCTCCGCGCGGCTCGCCGCCGGCCTCGCTTGGTTTCGACCGAAATACGCCGACCTTCTGGACTTGTTGGGGCATTTTTACTGGTCCGGCTACTGATTGCTCGGACCTTCTGGACTTGTTGGGGCATTTTTACTGGTCCGGCTACTGATTGCTCGGACCTTCTGGACTTGTTGG
>Ga0182030_10008493_pt1 | contig 21239 bp, 22 predicted proteins | sample 812S3MmetaG_FD_121299 | JGI IMG/M metagenome (GOLD analysis project Ga0182030, IMG submission 121299) | Permafrost microbial communities from Stordalen Mire, Sweden - 812S3M metaG (Illumina Assembly) | ecosystem: Environmental > Terrestrial > Soil > Wetlands > Permafrost | place: Sweden...
GCGAACTTCAGGCTTCCGCAGTCCGCGACCTGGAACGGGTCGGCGACCGGAACTTCGGCGCCTTCCCAGCCGCCGATCGTGCCGCTGACACCCATCGGAGCGCAGCTGGGAGGGCGGCCGCGCGTTCACGCAGCTGCTGCAGGAGAACCCGGTCGTGGCGCACATCGCGTTCGTGGAGGCCTATTCGGTTGGTCCCGCCGCGGTGCAACGGATCGAGGACAGCCACGTCGCGTTCCTGTATTTCCTTGAGGAAGGCGCGGCGGAGCGCGGGCCCGGACAGGCGCCGAGCCGGGTGGCGATGGAAGCTGTGATCGCCGGAATATTCGAGGTGATCTACATGCAGGCGCGCCGGCGCAAGCAGGCGCAGATCGCGGCGATGTTCCCCTACATCGCCCACATCTGGCTGACGCCGTTTTTGGGGGTCAAGGCCTCGGATGTGTTCATCGACCGCAAGATGAAGAGGGCGGCGGTGAAACCGAAGGCCGCCGCGGCGAAACGAGCGGCGCGCAAGCGCTAGGAGCGCGCATCCGTCGCTGCACGGCCATCGAGATACGGCTTGCGTGCCGTTGGGGGCCTCCCCCACCCCCGCCGCTCGGCACGGCGCCGGGCAACTGCGGGGACGCTGCGCGAAATTATTTCTCACGCGGCTTGCCCGGCGGGCACCCAGATCGGTCCGGGCGATCATCGACGGCCTCGGGGCAACGCCCGGCAGCGACTCGGCGCCGGTCGCTTCCCTGCTCTGGAGGCGAACACTCCCAGCTAACCGAGCGTGAACGACTCGGTGCTGATCCGCTCGTGGCGTCCCGCGCCGCTGAGAAGCGTGAGGGTGTAGGTCCCCGCTCGCAGCCGGCGGACAGGAAGCAGGCGCAGGCTCATGCGACCACGGGTTAGACGGGCTGTTCCGGCTGCAAAGACCACACCGTTACGAGAGAGAGTCGCCCGCGCGGCCGAGCCGGCGGCCGTGAACTTGACCGTGCCGGAGATGAGCTTTGTCGTGCAGTGCTGCTTTCCCTTGATCTTCTCGCACGTCAGGAGCTCGACCTTGCCCGCTGGGCCTGCGGGACCCTGCGCACCGGTCGGGCCGGCCGGGCCCTGAGCGCCCGCGCCGCCGGCCGTGCCTTTTTCGCCCGTCGGGCCGGCGGCGCCGGCTTTGCCTCCGCTGCCGGCCGTTCCTTCTTTGCCCGCGGATCCTTCTGTGCCCGTCGCGCCTTCTTTGCCGGCTTTGAGGAACACGGCGGTGACTTCGCTCGCCGCGGTCACGTCCACCGTGCAGGTGGTCGCCGAGACTTTCCTGCAGCCGATCCAGCCGGCGAATTCGTAGCCCGCAGCGACTTTGGCCACCGTCAGGGTCACTTCGCCTTCGAACGTGTGCGTGCATTCTTCGGTCGAGCATTTGATCCCGGCGGGGGTCGAGATGACTTCGCCTTCGCCGGTGATGAACACGGTGAGCGGAGAGAGCGGCGAGGCGAACGTCGTGACGCTGCCCGCCGTGTCGGCCGTCACGCAGAGTGCTGTTGACGCGCACGAGACGCTCGTCAGGTCCGTGCCGAGCGAGAGCTGGTCCTTCCAGGTCGCGCCCCCGTCGGTGGATACGAACACGTTGCCGCTGCTGTCCACCGTGGCGCACACCACGCCTTCGGTGCAGGTGATCGCGGTCAGGTCGTTCGTGCCGTCAACGTCGTGCTTGGCGACCGTCGCTTCGCCGTTGCCGTTGATCGTGAGGTCGAGCACGTTGCCTTTGCCGTCGACGGCGACGCAGGACGTCGTCGATGTGCAGGCGATTCCGCTCAGCGCGGTCGTCCCGTCGACGTCGGTGGATGTCCAGCCCGGTTCTTCCTTGATCTTCGCCGCAGTGTTGGCGACCCAGACGTTTCCAGCGCTGTCGGCGATCGCGCAGAACGACGAGGTCAGGCAATCGACGGCGCTGATCGTGGTCGTCGGCCCCGAGCCGATGGTTTCGAACACCGCAGTCCATTCTTCGGAGGCCGGGTTGGTGCTGTAGCGGATCACGCCTTCCCCCTGGCCGGTGACACACAGAGACGCGGAAGCACAGGAGACGGAAACCACACCAAACGCCGGGCTGAACGCTTCGCCCCAGGTGCCGCCGAGCGAGGTGGCGGAGTACATCTTGCCGCCGCCTTCTGCGGCTTCGCCATCGGCGAGGACGCACAGGGAGGTGGCGGGGCACGCGACGGCCTCACTCGGACCGGCGCCCGCCGGGCCGCTCCACGGTGTCCACGTGGCCGCCGCGGTGGTGTTGATTTCCGTCGAGTAGAGCGCGTCGCCTTTGCTGTCTGTAACCACGCAGTCAGTGCTCTGCGGCACGCACGAGACGGCGTTCAGGCTGTTCGGAGAGTCGATAGCCTGGGTATGGCTCGGAGGTGAGGCGAATGCGCTCGCGCTCCCCAACGCCAGGAACGCCAGTGATGCGCATAGGGATGCGAGCATGGCGACGCCGGGACGACGCGAGACAGCGCTTTTACTCAGCACCAGTAGACCTCCCCGAAGGAGCCCCAACCAGTGGGGCAAGATGGACACCGACAGTTAGAGCCCGCAATGGCGGTAGGGGGCGAGCCACAGCGCGTGCCGCACGCATCGGGCCACCATCAGCCTGCGCCGCGGCAGCGTGGCTGCGGTCAGCTAGATATCCGGAATCGAACAAGGCTCTGCGCAGCCCAAGCAACGCCGTCATAGGGCGAGGAGGCTACCAGAATGCGTGCTCGAGATAAACGCTATCGCGTCATTTCTTGCCGTATGGAGACCGGCCGCGAGCAACGACCCCGCTTGTAGCGCTGTTGGCGAGATCGCGGGCCCTGACGGATCGGGACGCACGCGGCTGTGCGGCGTAAATAAACAACGTGAGAGTGGGCCATTCGCAGGAGATCCTCGGGGCTCGGCGCCTCGATGTCGAGCTCTGCGATGCCGCGCAGGAATGCGCTCTCGGCGCGGGCTCCAGGCGCCTGCCCACGAAGTAGGTCGCCTCCGCGATCGCCGGAGCCGGCACGACGAGGCGCAGATCCTCGCGGGCGAGCGTGTCCATGCAGGCGCGGTGATCGCGGTCGTCGGCGTCAGCGACGGCGTACAGCGGCCCGGCGTCAACCACCGCCAGGGTTTCGCTCGCTGGACCGAGTGCTTCGGGCGCCGGCGGCGGCGCGTGGGCTATTCGGCTGCGGGTACGGGCACCGCTATGAGCTGGAGATCGTCGATGCCCTCGAAGTCCGAGGGGTTGCAGGTGTAAAGGGGCAGGTCGCTCGAGAGCGCCGTGGCGGCGATCATCGCGTCATACGTCCGCGCCGAGGTCTTTCGACCCGCGCGCCGCAGACAGGCCGCGACGCGTCCGAATGCACGAGCCGCGTCGGCATCGAACGCCAGCGCCTGGAAGTCCGCCTCGGCGCGCTGCAGGTGGGCCTGGCGTGCGGCGCGCTCACCCGGGTCGTCGGTCACGAGCGGGCCGACAGAGAGCTCGGCGAGCGTGACGGCCGTTATGAGCGGCTCCGTGGGGAGCACAGCGGGATCCTCCAGATTTCCCAGGAGGATGACGGTGGAGGTGTCGAGAATCCCGCGCGTGGGCCGGGCGGGCGAGCTCACAGACGCGAGTCCAGCAGGGCATCGATATCGGCGCGGAGCGCTGCGGGATCCACGGAGGGCAGCGGACGCCGGAGCTCGAGCAGCGTGGCGGCTGAGAGCGGTGCGCGCGAGAGCGCGCGCAGCTCGGCGACAGCCCTTCCCGCGCGGGTGACGGTGATGTGCTCGCCGCTTGCGGCTCGATCGACGATCTCTCCACCGTGGTTTCGCAGATCCCGAATGCTGACGTCAGCCATGCAGCCATTGTATCACGCGTGATACACGCTTGCGTGGGCGGTTGGCAAGGAGACTCTCCCGAGGATCCCTCCGCTTGAGGCGGGAGGTGGCGAGTGACCGTTGTGGGGTGACCCGGGCGCCGACGGATTCCTCGGCGCAGCGTGACGGCCTCGGATAGGTTCATCGACCGCAAGGTGAAAACCACCACCGCGAAAGGGAGCGGCGCCAAAGCGGCGGTCGGCGGCGCGGGACGCCGCGGCAGGGCCGGCTCCCGGCCATGGCGGTCAACGCTGGAAACGCTCGTCGTCGAGGTGGATGGACGGGAGCTTGGAGGAGGCCGGCGGCTTCGGCGGATCGAGTGCTCCCACGGGCATGTGCTCGGGGCAGAGGATCCGGTACCAGGGCCAGATGCCTGTGGGCTCGACAACGCCCTCCAGGGCGCGAACCGGCGCGCGGCAGATGGTGCAGCGACCTTCATATGGGTTTGGTTTGGCCATCGGTCTGAGCCCCGACGAAGGGGCCTGGAATGTTACGGATCGTCTGCGATGGGAGATGGGATCCGAGGCGGGTTGTTGGCCGCTCGTATGGCAGCGGGCATGGCCCGCGCCGCGGGCGCGGGCGCGGGCGCGGGCGTCGGCATCGACCCGGCGGGCAATCGCGGGCGATTTTTTTGGGTCATTCAGGTTGACGGGCCGGGAGCCACGCGTTGGCGGGTGATCCTGGCCAATGACCGGCAGCGGCGACCGGGTGTGCTGCGAGGGCACGGGCCGCCACCGACAGGCCCGGCGCATTCTGAGGCCGCGGCGCTCGGACCCTCCCAACCCACGGACATGCACCTTGTGCGGGAGGACGATGGCGGGCCGCGTCGGTCAGGCCCTCTCCCCTGCTGCGTGCCCCGACCGAGTGAACGCAGCGCTCGACGATGTGACGATCACGCTCGGCAATGAGGGCGTGACCCTCACGGTCGCCGAGAACGAGGGCAAGCACGTCGGGCACATCCGGATCGGGCGCGCCACGGTCGAATGGCGCGAGGGCAAGACGCGCGCCAAAAACGGGAAGAAGATGCCGCTCACCAAGCTCGTGCAGCTGCTCGAAGAGCACGCCTGACCCCGGCCGAGCGGACACCTCGGCGCGGTGGCGAGCGCATATCTCGAGGCTGACCTGAGCCGAGGCTCCCGCTCGCGGCAGCGAACCGCGAGACTGCCTCGATGACGATCGATCTGACCGTCGCCGTCCTGGCCGACTGGCTGCCGCGCTTCGAGGCGCCGTTTGGCGAGAACGGCTTCACCACGCCCTACCGGGATCGCATGAAGCTCGAGCTAAGGATCTCCGAGAGCGACACGCTCCAGTCGGTCTACGAGCGCGCGATCGACCAATGGCACCCAGTCATCGCGGCGGACAGTCAGGTCCACCCCGAGCGCCTGATCGAAACCGCCTACTGGTGCTGGTTCTACGAACCGCAGGACGAGAACGGACTAGAGGGGCGCTACGAACGAGCCCGTGACCTGATCCTGATCGACGAGCAGGGCCACGCGGTGTGGAACCTCCCGATGTCCGAGATCCCCTACGGGCACATCCTCAGGGCCGGTGATCGAGGCCTGCTGCGCGGCGACCCGCGGCGGCCATACCTGCCGATGCTCTGGCCCCAGGGCGGCGGGGAGCTGCAGTTCGGCTGGGAAGCGATGGTGCTGACCTGGCACGTGCTCGAAGGGCTCCTGGTCGCGCGCGGCGCCATCGCCCTGGGCGCCGAGGGACGCCGGCGGCTGCTCGGCCGGCTGCGCAGACGGAAGGTCGCCGAAGACCACGGCGCACAGCTCGAAGCTCGCGGCGGGGACCCGCACAACGTCGCCAGGACCATCGATCGCACGCCGTGGGAACCCGAAGAGCTGCGGATGGTGATGGGCGTCCCGACGGCGCAGGACGCCGAGGATCTCCTCGCGCTGTTCGGCTACGAGCCGAGCGCGGCAGGGACCTTCGAGATCAGCGACACCGAGGAGGCCAAAATCCTGCGCCTGGCCGAGGAGGACGTCTTCAGGACGTTCAGGAGCGGCGTCACCGACGAGCAGCTCCGCCCTCGGCTCGAACGTCTGCTGGAAACCGGAGAGACGCCTGGATACGAACCTCCCGACGCCTTGGTTGACGAACCACACGAGGATGTCTAACATCTCGATTCGAGATGACTGACACCCCGCAGATTGACGCCAGCCAAGCCCCCACATCCTTTCCGGAACAGGTTCGAACATTTCGGAGTGGAACATGGGCCTGACGAGCTTTAGCGCCACGCTCAGCGCCCGGCTGCTCGACTTCGCCTGGGATGAGTGGGCGCAGATGGGCATCTCGGCGGTACCCGCTCGAAGGAGCCCCTGGGCGCAGGACCCCGAGGCGCTGATCCTCTTCACGCTGCAGGTCGCACGCGCCGACCCCCGGCTGTTCGACGAGCTGCTGGACTGGATGCTCATGAACGAGGGGCACCTGAGCATCAGGCGGCTGCGGGCGGTTTGCGTCGACGACGCCGACCGGGCGCTGCTCGCCGCCACGATCGGCTGGCTGGCGCGCCGCCAACCGCGCGCGCGGCTGAAACCCAGCGGCGGCCTCGCTCCTGCGGAGGGCCTCGAGCCAGTGTTCGCGGGCTCGGTCGCGCTCGGCGAGCCCGACGCGGACTTTGCCGCGGCCGGCCTGCTGCGCTCATACACCGAGCGGTCGGGGAAGTCTGGCCCTCCGGACCTCTCCCTGCCGATCAACTTCGCCTTCCGCCTGCGCGACATCCTCGGCGTCGGCATCCGCTCGGAGGTGGTGCGGGTCCTGCTCGGCACGCACGCGGACCGGGTCACGACCGCGGCGCTGGCAAGGTCCAGCGTGTACGCCAAGCGCAACGTCCACGACGCCCTCACCGATCTCGCGGCCGCCGACGTCCTCTCCGCGGTGACGATCTCAGGCGAACAGCGCTACAGCATCGACCGGGTCCGCTGGGCGGCGCTGCTCGGCCTGGACCCACACGAGCTGCCCGCGCATCACGAGTGGCCGGCACTGCTCGGCGTCCTGCGCACGATCCTGCGCTGGTCGCAGGACCCCGCCCTCCGGGACGCCTCGGACTACCTGGTCGAAAGCAGCGCACGGCAGCTGCTCGAGCGGCTGCGCCCAGAGCTCGCGTTCGCCGGCGTCCCGACCAACCTCCGTGTCAGGGCGCAGGACGCAGCCCCGGCCCTGGAAGCGGTCATCGAGGACATCCTCGCCCCGCTCGAACGCGCTGGCGCGCCACGGGGTTAGCGCGACCGTGCGATCTGCCTGTGCCGCAGGGCGAGGCACCGTCCTTGCAGGTCACCACCGGGCCGGGTCTGACGACAAGCTCCCGCGTGGAGAGCGAGCAACCCGATAACGCGCCGAACGCCACAAACCTGTCCGTCGAAGGTGGGATCGTAAAGCCGTGAGCGGTACTCCGATTCCCGGAAGCGCGCCCAGCCCGCCGAGCATGACGGGGCGAAGCCTCATCCAGTGGGTAGGCGATCACTGCGGCGTCGTGCTCGAGCAGCCCTGCGCCGACGTCGCCGGGTCGATCGCGATGCGCCTGCCCAACGCGGCGCGCAACGCCAAGACCCTGCGCCGGGCGCGTATCGACCTGGGCCTCGGCGTCGCGTTCGACAGCGAGGCGTGGCGCAACCAGTGCCGCCGGGATCATGTGCTGCGCCGCCCAGCGTTCCGCGAGCTCGGCTACGACGTCAGCGACCTGTTTTCGATGGAGCGCCTGAACATCAACAGGCCGCTCACCGCTGCGCAGTGCGGCACCTACGCCGCCGCGCACCTCGACGCGCAGGTGCGCGCGGACCCGACCATTTTTCAGACGCCGGCACACATCTCACCCGGCAGGGTCGCGCTCGAGAACGACATCGCCCTGGCCGAGGCGACGCTCGAGCTGATCGACGCGCGCGGCCTGCGCGAGCCGCGTGACGGCGACCCCCACGGGCGCCCGCGGGCTGTGTTCGCGTCGATCTGCGTGCCGTCGGCGACGCTGACCGGTGCCCGCGTCGCGCAGCTCGTCGACCGCTACGTCCGCCTCGACGTCGACGGGTTCTGGATCTGGGCGGTCGGCTTCACCCCCACCGGTATCCGGGCGGAGCTGATGCTCCGGCTCGTCCTGGCGCTGCAGGAGAACTCCGGTCTCCCAGCCTGCCCGGGCGGGCTCGGACACCTCTGGCAGGCGGCGCTCGCACGCGGCGCGGCAGGCGCGATCGCGGGCCCCGACCGCGGCGCCGTGATCTTCGATCCCGACCAGGAGCCCCCGAAGCCCCGCGACCCCGAGGACGAGGAGGAGCAGGACGGCCGACGGATCCACGTCTACCACGGCGCGATCAAGGGCTGCTTCGCCTTCGACAAGAAAGGCCAAGCCGCCGAGGCGCTGGCGTTCAAGCGCAACCCCTGCGAGTGCGGCCATCACGATCCCGACCAGCCGCCGCGGGGTCGCACGAAGACGATCGCCCACAACCAGACCTGGCGTCTGGCCGACGCCCGCGACGTGTGCGTCGGGGACGCCGCGCAGGCGTCCCGTGTGCTCCAAAGCCGGCTCCCGGCCGCAAACACAGAGCGCGCCGACGTCGGCCTGAAAGAGGGCCTACCCGTCGGCTGGCGTCGCTCCCTTGAGCCGTGGGATCAGGCGCCGGTCGGCTGGGGCGCCGCCAAGGGCCGAGCGGCCTGAGCACCCGACAGGGCGAGCGCCTGCAGCGAAGCCCACTCGCAGATCGTGCGCGCCTGAAGCAGCGCCGCACGCTCCCAGGCGAGCGAGCAGCCGAGATCGCCCTCGAGCAGCCCGGGCAGCGCCTCCCGCTCGATGTGGGCGAGCCGGGCGACGAGCCGTCCCGGCAGCGCGAACGGACCGTGGGCGCTGCGCGAGCCGTCGCGCTCGCGCGCGCCGGCGCTCAGCTGGCGTAGATAGAGGGACGCCGAACCACCGATCGGCCCGGCGGGGCGCGCGTCGCTTGCCAGCGCGTCCAGCTCGGGGACCATCTCGATCCCGGCTCGCGCGAGATCACCGACCGCGATCGACCGCTCGAGCGTGACCGCGAACGCGATCTCCGGGGCGATCCCAGAGGCGCGGGCGTGGTTCACCAGCCCCGTCGCGGCCGGGTGCTCGGGCGGCCACCAGGCCGCGAGCTGATCCCATGGCCGGCCCGGTGCCAGTCGGCGCCTGGCACGGCTTGGCGGGCGCGGCTGGCCGACCGCCGGGCCGAGGCCCGATGCCGGCTCCGGGGGACCGCGGTCGACCAGGCGAAGGTGAGAGACTTGACCGGCCATGCTACGAAACTATTTCGTAAGCCGGACGGACCGATGACACGCGGATCGCAGACACTCTCAGAGCGCGACTGGGTGTTCGGCTCCCGGCCGCGGCGACGGCTGCTGGAGGCGATCCTGACCGGGCGGCAGCCAGAGCAGGGCTGGAGTCGCGGCGCGCTCGCCGATCGCGCCGGCGTCGGCGCCAACGGCGGCGTCGATGAGCACCTCACGGGCCTGCTTCGCCTCGGACTGGTCACCCTCGAGCAACCCAACCCGCAGATCTGGAGGCGGGCCGAGCCACCCCCGAAGCTCGCCAAGAAGCTCGCCGCGGTGCTCCGTGAGCTCGGCGAAACCACCGATCGAGTACCCGCGATGCCGACCCACAGGGCCGACCCCCGCGCGTCGGCGATCGCGCGCCTGCAGGCCGCGGAGCGGGCGATCATGACCGTCGCCGCCGAGATCGAGGAACAGGAGATGACCCGTCTGCGGGCGCTCCTGGCAGAGGCCCTCACGCTGCTCGGCGCATAGGCCGCCGAGCCGTGCCCGGTTACGGTGCGGGAGCACGTGACCGCGATCTCCCGGAACTGCATCGAGGAGTGCTCTGAGCTGGAGGAGAACCTTTTCGCGACTAGAAACGGCAGCTAAAGCGTAAAGCAGCTATGCAGTTCGACCGCTAAGCGGCAATTGGTTACACTTCCCCACATGGCAACCACGCGCAGAACGAAGACGCCCGCCCAGTCCAGGGCCGCTCAAGCTCGCACAGTGAAGGTCCGTGAGGGCTTTTACATCGGGCTGCAGAGCCGTGGGGTGTTCGCGCTCCCCGCCGATCTCCGCCAGCGTCACCGTCTCGATGAGCCCGGCGCGCAGCTGCGCGTCGTCGAGCGTGAGGACGGGGTCATCGAGCTGCATCCACAGCTGGCGATCCCGGCGGAGCAGGCGTGGTTTTGGGATGAGCGCTGGCAGTCGAAGGAGCTAGAGGCGAACGACGACGTCGCCGCCGGGCGCGTGAGCACCCACGGCTCAGGTGAGGAGCTCCTCGGACACCTCGACGGGCTGCGGGAGTCGAGCTGAAGTTCCAGACGACGTCGTCGTTCGATAGCGACGTCAAGGCCTTGGCGGCCGCGCACTTCAAGAAGTTCCGCGGCAAGATCCTCCCGGCGTTTGTGCAGGCAGCCGAACGCGCCGCGGCCGGGGAGGCCAACCCGTGGCCCACCTCGATGCGTGTCAGGAAGATCGAGGGTGCCGAGGGCATCTGGGAGATGACCTGGAGCCGCAACGACCCGGACGGCCGCGCCACCTGGGAATGGATCGCGCTCGACGGTGAGAGCGCGATCCGCTGGCGCCGCGTAGGCACCCACGACATCTTTAAGAAGCCCTGAGGGTGGAGCAGGCCGGTGTCGCGGAGGAGTCCCTGCGGGCGATCGCCCGTCTGATGGCCTCCGAGGCACTGGTCAGCGAACGCGGAATCGAGCGGCTGGTCGAGTTCCAGCTCGGTCGCTCGGTCCGCGGGCGCCGGCGCCTGCGGACCGGCTACCAGGTCCCGGCCGCGTACTCAAACCAGCCGGCACCAGGGCCGTCCCACGTAGAAGGCGAGATCACCGCTTAGCCCGCCCCGCACTGGCAAGAGCCCATGCGGTTTCGTTCTCCCCGGGCCACGCGCTAGCTTGGGCAGATGGACGATTCCTGGTTTGCAGAAACCGACATCAAGGCCCTCGCCAGTACCGACGTGCTCGTCGGCGAAGACGGCCCGTGGCAGGCGAACGCATGCTTGCAGTGGTTGGTCGATCAGGACGTCCAGGCAGAGGGTTACCGGGCGGCAGCCGAGCGGCTCGCCGCCGGAGCGCCGGGCTGGCACGAACAGGACTCCCTGCTCTATCCGATCGTCTACCTCTACCGCCACTACGTCGAGCTGCGGCTGAAGGACCTGATGGCGCTCGACCAGCGCCTCGCGGGAGAACCTCTCGTGATCCCCGAAACCCACGATCTCGTGAACCTGTGGGGGAGCGTGAAGCCCGCCCTGCTGCGCGAAGTCGAGGCCGGAGACCGCGAGCGCAAGCGCGAGATCCGCCAGATCGAGCGTGTGATCAAAGAGCTCGCCGCGCTCGACCCGCGCGGGACCGCGTTCCGCTATCGCACCGACGCCCATGGCGGGCGGCCGCTGCCGGACGGCGCCAGCCGGCTGAACCTGCACCAGTTCGCGAGCACGATGGCCAAGCCCGGGCGAGCGCTCGACGAGATGAGCAACTGGTTCGACATCCTCCTCGAACGCGAGCGCGAGATGGCCAGCGAATTCGGTCCCTGACAGGGTCGTCCGCGAGCGCTTACGGGGTCGCGCAGAGCCAGGCTCAGCGTCTCAGCGGCCTCGGGCACGATGTCGACGGTGCCGTTCGCGGCCAGGGTCGTCAGGGCGGCGGCGAGCCTCGCTCCGGGAAGCCACCGTGTGATCGCTGACGGTCAGATGAGAAAACGACCTGAATAGCGACGCCGTCCAGACGGGCGGCCGGCTAGAGATCAGGCAGGTAGGCGTCGAGCAGGGCGATCGTCAGCTGTTCGCCGCGGTTGGTGAGCTTCGTGAGCATCTCGGGGCGCATCGGCTTGAAGTCGGTGGGGTAGTCCGCGACATCCTCGCGCGGCACCAGATCCGCGGGTGCGACCGGCAGCGAGCGGTCCTGCTGGCCCAGGTAGGGCATGATGAACCCGGTCAGGCGACCAGACGCGCGCAGGTCGTGCAGGCGACCGCGGGCGCCGTCCTGGAGCTTTCGGAAGGTCGTCTCAAACGAGCGCTGCACCCTCGGCAGCCAGCCGTAGGTGACAACCGGATCGAGCAGCCCTCGCCCGGCGTCGCAGGCGACGATGTGGTCGACCGGGAACACGTTGTAGCTGTGCTCGGTGGAGCGTCCCGGCTCCAGGCACGAGGTAGCCAGGTTCTCGAACACGCCACCGTCGGTTAGCTGGACACGCTGCTCCCGCTCCTCGCCGTTGCGCCGCTGCAGGCGCCAGTTGCGATCCAACGAGGGCAGCAGCAACGGGTAGGCCGCCGAGGCGGTGACCGCGGTGGCCAGCTTCACCGCGTTCCGCGGGATCACTCCCAGGCGCCAGCAGCCGCTCTCTCGGCTCCCGAAGCGGAACGCAGAGCCGGTGCGCAGCTCGCAGGCGTTGATAACGACGTCAAGCCCCGGACGCCGCGGCGCGTCGATATTGACCTGACCGCAGACCTCGCGTTCCAGGACGTCCTGGAAGACATCGGTACGGCTGACCCACCGGCGCACCGCAGGGGTGCTCGCGCCGCGTGCGCCGGCCAGGCGGCGCACGCCCCAGCCGACGCGTGAGGCGCTCGCCGCCCCGCCGGCCAGGATCCGTGTCGCTAGCTGTTGGGGCGCTCGCACCGAGAACAGCGAGCGGCGGAGGGTCTGGCGCTGAAGCCCGGTCCTCAGGAGAGCACACACACGTGCGTCGAACTGCTCGAATTCCTCGCTGCCGTAGGCCCACATCGCCGAGATCACCGATCCGCCGGAAACTGAGGAGATCACGCTCGTGCGCTGCAGGACGCCGCGATCGTGCAGCGCCCGCAGACAGCCGAGATGAAACGCGATCGCACGCGAGCCGCCGCCGGAGAGCGCCAGTCCGATGCTCGCCGCCGGTGCGGGGGCCGGGTTCAGCTCGGTCGGCTCGGACACCCATACGGTGCTGTGATCGGTTCGCTCGAGGTCATCGCGCTCGAACGCAAACGCTCCCAGCACGGCCGGCCCCGGCACGATCATGCCGACGATCAGCAGCAGGCTGCGCGCCAACGGCGAGGAGGCGGCGTCGAGCAGCTCGAGCATCCCGTGGAGGTCGGTCGCGCTGAACATCGGATGCTGGGTGGGATGGGTGTGCCACATGCCGAGATACTCGAGCGAGCCGCGGCCGCGCTGTTGCTTCTCCATTCGGTAGCCGGCTACGCCCTCGGTGCCGCACAGGAACTCCTCCGGCGAGCAGCGGCTATCCGGGGGCGGGCCGATCACCTCGTCGACCCACGTAACCCCGCAGGCCGGGTCGTGCTCACCGAACAGCAGCCCTCCGGTCTCGCTCGTTGGACCGAAGATCCGTGCACCGCGGGCGATCCAGCCGTTGATGGCGGCGTCGGCCGCCCTGGCGAGGCGAATCTCTCCGCCAGCTGCGCCCGGCACCCGCTGGGCCGCGGGGAACGACAGACGCGCTTCGCGCAGACCCTGATGGTCGCGCCCGCTCGCGAGGAGATGTGCGACGGCATCGCTGTCGTTGGGCTGGGAGAGCTCGCTCGCGAGCCGCACGAGCATGCTGGCGGCCAGCGCGCCCACCTCCGCGCCGGAGCCGGTGAACGTCGGGTCAGAGCAGCCCGGCTCCGGCTGGAAGGGCCTCGCTCGTGGCGTCTCGGGCCAGAACTCCGACAGGAACCCCTGGAGCTCCTCGCGCCGTGCGCACGCCAGCTTCGACTGGCGGGCCACATCCAGGCCTGCGCCGGAGTAGCCGGCGGGCGCGATCGTGAGCAGCGCATGCTGGGCGGTGTGCCCGACGATCATCGAGGCGACCACGGTGTCCTTCGGGTGGCGTCGGCGCATCAGCTCCAGCTTGCTGGCCACGCCGTGGGAGGCTGTCGCGTCGATCACCATGTCGGCACCGTCGTGCCACTCCTCCCGTTCGAGCGCCGTGCGCATCACGTTGCCGGCGTGCACCTCGACCTCAAGGTCGTCGGGGCGGATCGCCCGCAGGCGTCCGGCGAGGATTTCGGCCTTGCCGTAGCCGATCGCCGCGTCGATGAACGGCTGGCGCACGAGGATGCCCGGGGCGACGGACGCCTTGTCGTACAGGATCAGCCTGCTGACGCCCGCGCGGGCCAGCCACTCCGCGACGGGAGCCCCGAGCGCACCGCAGCCCCAGACGGCGATGGTCTTGCCGTCGAAATGGCGCATCGGAGAGCCGCTGTCGCGTCTGCGGGTGACCTCGGGGCGATCCTCGCGCACGGAGCACCAGTGCAGCTTCGCGTCCTTCGCCCACTCGGTGATGATCTCCTCCACGCGCTGCGCGCTGGCGCGCAGCTGCGGGTCCTCGGCGTCGCTCTGCAGCGTGTGCGCAAGCCCCCAGGCGATCAGCGGCTCCAGGTACCAAGCGGCGAGATGCTGACGTGGCTCGCCCGCGGTGCCGCGCATCGCGGTGCCGAGCACGAAGATAAGCGGCTCGTCCTGCTTGAGCCCGAGCGCGGCGAGCTTCAACATCGTGATCGTGCGCTCGCTCGGGACACCTCGTTCCGCGAGCGCGTCCAGCAACGCGGTGACGGTACGGGGGTACTCGAAGTCAAGCGTGCCGGGCAGCAGGACGGCGGGCGCAGCGCCCTCCAGCCATGAGCTGAGCTGCGGCCTCCAGCCGATCAGATCGATGCGCCTGGCGAAGTGCTTCTCAAGCTCGACCCCGCCGATCCACGGCTCCTGCCCGACGGCGGGGGTGTCGGCGCGCGGGATGATCATCGGCACCTCCGCCAGCGAGGAGACGTAGGCGACGGGCGGATGCATCGGCGCGTCGGCCGGGTCCAGCTCGCCGGCGGCGGCGCTGTTCAGCCAGTCCCAGAGGCGCTGCAGGAACCCGAGCATGCCGTCGCTTGGCTGCCATTCGACGGCTTCGGCGGCGTACAGGCACAGCAGGGTGCCGAACTGGACGTGCGCGGTGCCCGCCCACCGTCGGTGCGCGACCAGCACCGACGGTGGGCCGAATGGGAAGTGCGGATCGATGAAGACCTGGAAGCGCTCGCGCTCGCGCAGGCGCACCCCGCCGTCTCGGTGCTCGACGCCGCGACAGTCGAGCGAGAGCCCGATCAGCAGGCTCTCGCCAGCTCCGGCAGGCTCGCGCACGCTGAGGATCTCGACGGCGCCCGGGTCGAGCCGTTCGATCGCGCGTAGCTGGCGCAGCGCATCGGCGTGCGCCGCTGACAGGCTCACTGGCCCTGGGGCCTCCCGAAGCCGACTGGCTGGGCAGGCGGGCGAGTCGATCCGCGGGCGTCATCGAGAGCCTTCGCGACGCCTGAGCTCGCGGCGGCGGCGGCGACGACGTGCGTGGCGCCAAGCTTGACGCCCTCATCGTCTACGCTGAACACGATCGGCTCGGGCTCCTCGGCGGTCGGGTGCTCGCCGGTGCACAGGAAATTGCCGCTGTCGACGAGTTCGCGGTAGCGGGCCGCGGCTTTGGCGTGCGGCGGGTTATCGCCCGCGCTGTTCGATGCCGGGATCGGCCCGCAGCTGGCAAGGATGTGGGCGTCCTGCAGCGCCGCCTTCTCGATTTCATCGAGCAGGGCCTGCTGCAGCTTGACGTCGCTGTCGCCCTCGCGCTGCCAGTACATGACGGACTTGGAGCAGTGGTGCGGCGCGATCAGCACGTCGAACTCGAGGTCCTCGGCGTCGCTGCGCTCGAAGATGCGGCTGACCGTCGGGTATGCGAGGTCCCCGAGGATCAGCACCTTCAGGTCGTGATCGCCGTCGGTGAGGGTGACCTGGAGGGCGAAGCTCGTGTCGTTGCGATCCTTGTCGCCGTCGTCCTTGAACGGGGCGTGGACGAACGCCCGGAAGGTGCCGTCGTGGTCCTCGCCGTCGATGGCGGTGAACTCGTTCCCCGGAACCGTGACGGCCTTCTCGGGAAGGTTCTTGTAGATCTCGCTGTGCTCCTCCAGGGAGTCGTGGTAGCCGATGATCCGGATGCGGTCGCCGCTTCCGAGCAGCTCGTCGCCCTTGAGCTTCTCGATCCGCCGTTCGGCCTCGTCACGGAATGCCTTGGCGTCGTCGGAGAGGCCGTGCTGGTCCTGGTCCCAAAGGACGCGTGGCGTGAACCACAGGTCACCGATCGTGACTTCCTCGTCCTCGAGGAGCCGCTTGAAGCCGCAGATGTGATCGTCGTCGAGGTGCGTGGCGCCGAACGCCGCCAGGTAGGGCTTGCCGTTGCGTGTCGGGAGGATCGCGACTAGCTCGTCGACGATCGCCATGCGGGGGTCCTCGTCGTCCTCGGCGTCTTTGACGTGGTGCAGGTCGATCTGGACGATCGTGTCCTCGTCGACGACGAAAGTGATGCTGTCGCCGGTGCCGACCGGCCACAGGACGAGGCCGCGCTCGGGGGGTTTGAAGTCGCTGGGCAAGGGGTTCTCCATTCGCTTGGGGTTGGTGGCGGCCCGTGACGGCCGCCGGGGGCCCTACACTGCGCCGCGTGGGCCGGAACGTGCAGCCGGCCCCCACAGCAGTCTGGTATCTACCATACCAATCTGATGGGCGTCCCCTCTCGACATTCATGAGCGACACCGCCGCCTGGGTTGCCGGCGCGATCAAAGATGTCCGCGAACAGCGAGGCTGGTCGCAGGCCGAGCTCGCTCGCAAGCTCAAACGAACACAGACGGCGGTCTCCTACTGGGAGGCCGGAAAGCGCGCACCGGGCGTCGATGATCTGGTCGAGCTCGCGACGGCGCTGGACGTCACCGTCGACGTGTTCTTCCCACCGGAGCGGGTGCGACGCCCGGTGATCGCTGTGCTACGCGCGACGGCTGCGCGCCTCGCCGACAGCGAGCTGGAGGACGCCATCAACGACATGTTGAACCGGGCCGAACTGGCGGAGCTGCCGGAGATGCGGATCGAGGTGTCCGCGAGCACGGCCACGCATGCGGCCAACGAGCTTCTGGAGAAGGCGCGGATGACCAAGCCGCCGGTGGACATCGCGCGTCTTGCCGAGCTCTGCGGGGTGCTGGTGCTGTACGGCGATTTTCCCGACTCGCTGTCGGGGCTCGTGTTCGCGCACGGCGACTCTGCGGTGATCGGGATCAACGAACAGCACTCGCCCAATCGCCGGCGCTTCAGCCTCGGTCACGAGCTGGGTCATTTCCTGCTCGGTCACCATCAGGATGGCCGAGGCTACGAGGACCGCTTCCACATTGACGCGGTGGAGGGCACGGCACCGGGGTATGACTGGCGCGCTGAGCGCAGCGCAAACGACTTCGCCGCGGAGATCCTGATGCCGCGCAAGCTGATCAGCCAAGCGGTCAAGCACACCGAGGAGCCCGCGATGCTCGCCGAGCTGTTTGAGGTCTCAGAGCTTGCGATGGGCTACCGGCTCGTGAACCTCGGGCTGCGCTGAGGGGCCCTACCGGGCTGCCGGCAACCGATCCTTCATCCACCGGCGGGGATCTCACCGCTGGCTAGCCTGAGGGGATGTCCGTCGGGCCTCCTCTCGATCTTGGCGCGGGCCTTATCGCGCTCGGCCCGACACGCCGGCCGTTCGCGGTCGTTGCCGATGCCGATGAACTGGTGCGCGAGGTCAGCCATCGGGCATGGAGCGGTAAGGAGCCCCTGCTGCTTGGTCTCGCTCGGCACGGTATGGCGAGGATCTTCGCGACCGACCGTGTGCGGAAGGAGGTCGAGCGTAACCTGCCCAGGGTTGCGATGTCCCACGCGGACGCGGCTATGCGCGTGTGGTGGGCTGACTACCGGCCCCTGATCCGCTGGGTTTCACTCCCCGATCGGCTCCAGAGCGGCTTTCGCGCCGACGAGCGGGGCCTGCGTGAGCGGATGCTGCTGGTCATGGAGAAGCACAGCGCGGATGCGCCGACGGCGGAGCTGGCGCTCCTGTGCGCCCCGTGCTTTGTGCTCACGGACAACCGCAAGCACCTGCACGTCGCCGGGTTCGGGGACAGAGGAACCCGGACTGCGCTGATCGCCGCGGGCGACGCGACGGAACTCGAACTGAACGGGATCAGGGCGCTCTCGCTGGGGGAGCTGGGAGCCCGCGGCACGTGGGCGGTGACGAGCAGAGCGGCACGGCTGGCCGGCGACTCGCCCATTGCCGCCGCGCTCATGCTGGCCATCCTGGCCGTTTTGGCGATCAAGGCGTATGAGGGGCGTGAGCAGATCAGGGCGGCGGCCTCTCGCGCGGGCGACGCCGCGACAGAACTGATTGAGGAGCTGACGAACAGACATGCGGATCTGGTGGGTGTGTTGGTCCCGTCGCTCGTCGCGCCGCTCGAAGTGCCCACGCTTCAAACGGCCGTGGCGCAGCAGCTGGTTCGCAGCGGAGCAGCCGTGCCGGCGGAGTCCATCGGATGGGCTTGCAGACCACGACTCGAGCGCGAGCGTGTGCTCGAGGGCCTGCGCGACCATCAGGCGTTCGTCTTCTGGCCCGGGCGCGGATGGACGCTGGGGCGCCACGTCGTCGCGCGGAGCGCCGCGGCGGATGAGCCCCAGAGACGCGTGCTACAGACGCACCCCGGGCGAGTCCTTTCGTGAGCGGGCGACGAGGCCGCGTCGCCTACTGACGACCGGGGCACTGCGGGGCGTCGGCCTGATCGCGACCAGAGCGCATGACGCGCTCCTTGGCGCGTCGAGCAGTCGACTATTTCGCTGGGCGGGCGGAGGTCCCTGAGTCCGAGGGTGCCGGGGGCGGCGAGGGAGCCTTTGCGGGTGCGGGGGCCTGCCCTTTGGGGCTCATGCCGCGTGGCTCCTTGGGTGCCATCCCCTTGGCGACGTCGCCGCCGCTCGCCGGACGCCTGCCTGTGTTACCGGAGCTCACGGCCGTCTCCCGTTGGCGCCCTGATTGGTGCCGGGGCGCGCTGAGGTGGCGGAGTCGTTCGGGCGTTTTGGTGGTGCGGGGGCGCCCTGGGCGCGCGGCGAGGGGCTAATCCCTCCGCTCTTGCGGATCGGGTGCGGGGGTGGTGATTTCGCTGGCATGCTCCAGAGGATAGCCGGGCGTCGGGACGCCCGGCCACAGGTACTTCAGCCGCCGCCACCAGCGCTGTAGCGGCTGGCGTGGCGTCCCGTCGTCGTAGAACTCGACCGACACGATCGCATCGCCGCGGACGTAGATCCCCAGCGACCCGTCGACCGCCTCTGCGAACCAGTCCTTCTCATCGAGGGACCAGCGCTGCTCGAGGTACAGGTCGGGGGTCTCGGCGGTGTAGCCGGCGAAGCTCGCTTCACCGAAGCGGCCTGCGATGACACGGCCGTCGCTGAGGGTCGCACGGACAAAGCACGTGCGGTCGCGCAGGAAGAAGTGCTCCCAGCCGGAGGGGGTCGTGTGGGCGAGGTTGACCCCGGCGATCAGCCGGTATCGGTTTCTGAGCCGCGAGCCATCCCACCAGCGGGCGAGCTCCGCGAGGGCGATCGGCACCACCAGCGCCGCACCGGCGAGCGCGAGGTATTCCTCAAAATCGCCGTGGCCGTGCCAGAGGGTGCTGACGTCGCCCGCGTCGGTGCCGAACAGCAGGTACGCACCGAGCCCGAGCACCAGGTAGCTGATGAACGAGTAGTACAGCGCGCTGAGCAGCCGCTCAAACGGAGTGTCGTCGGCCTTGACGACATATGTGCGCTCGCGGTATCTGAGCGCGACGAAGCCCGGCAGCACGAACGCTGCCAGGATCAGCACGGCTGTTCCGGTCGCAGGCGCCATTGGCGATCTTCAGGCCCACAGCCAATGTCGCTGTGACTACACGAGGATATGCCCCTCTTCGGACCTACCGCCTGGCCTGATCGTGCTGTCAGGCCCCAGCTGGCGGGTGAGGATCAGCGCATGTGTGTGGGTCGGGGCTGCGCCGGGCTGGGGCCGCCGCGGCGCTCGCGGCGGCCCCGTTTCCGGATCCGTGTTCCGTCGGGCTTCTCTCAGCCTTCGGATTCTTCTACTGCTCCGCTGTTGGCGATTTCGACGGACCCGTTGAGGACCGCCGTGTTTTTGGTTGACGGGAGGCCTATTTTTTCGTTGAGGATCCCGTCGAGGATGCCCAGCACGCCACAGCCCGTTGCCTTCGGTGCGGTGAACGTGTTGCTGACGAGCGAGACGCCGCTGATGACGACGATGCCGCCTTCTTCCTTGGTGGTTTTGGTGCCCGGTTTGCCCGTCGGGCCACCGGTGGTGGTGCCGGTCGTCAGGTTCAGCGTAATCGGTTCTTTGGTTGAGCCGATGTAGCATTCGCTGCCGAGCAGTGGGTTTTCCAGGTGCACCTTCACCGGCAGGGTGAGAGCTGTGCCGACACCGAGCTGCTCATACGCCGAGTTCAGCACAACGGACTTGGCGGGCACCGCGAGTTCGGTCACGGCGTAAACGCCCGTCAGGCCGTTTTCGAAGATCCCTTCGCACATGACCCGCTCAACGAAGTTGCCGATCTTGTCGCATTCGATCAGGCCCAACAGCCCACCAGGCACTTTCTGCCGTGTGTTCGTCAACGTTTCGCCGCTGAGGTGGTTGCATCGGTGGCTGCGCGGCGCCCCCAGCTCGCCCCGAGGGGCCGTCGCGGCTCGCGCGGCGACGGCCCCCGCTGGAAGCCCGCTCCTTCGTTCGGGTGCTCTCAGCCTTCTGATTCCTCCACCAGTTCGGAGTTGGCGATTTCGACCTTGCCGTTCAGGACCGCAGTGTTCTTACCAGCAGATGAGGGCAGACCGATCTTGCTGTTGATCAGACCGTCGAGCAGACCGAGCAGACCACAGCCGCTGGCTCCCGGTGCCGAGAACGTGTTGCTCACGAGCGAGACGCCGCTGATCACGAGGATGCCGCCTTCTTCCTTCGTGGTTTTGGTGCCCGGTTTACCCGTCGGGCCGCCCGTCGTTGCTCCCGTCGTCAGGTTCAGCGTGATCGGGCTCGCGTTCGAGCCGATGTAGCATTCGCTTCCCAGCAGCGGGTTTTCCAGATGCACCTTCACCGGCAGCGTCAGCGCCGTGCCGACACCGAGCTGCTCATACGCCGTATTCAACACGACCGAGCCCGTGGGCGCTGCGAGTTCGGTCACGGCGTTCACGCCCGTCAAACCGTTTTCGAAGATCGCTTCGCAGGCGATCCGCAGCAGGAAGTTCGAGATCTTGTTGCATTCGACGAGCCCCGCGAGCCCGCCCGGGACTTTCTGGGCGGTCTTCGTGAGCGTTTCGCCGTTCAGGGCGCCCGAGAGGTGTTTGACGAACGGTTCGGATTCTTCGAGCAGCCCGCCCTGAAGGACCTGGGTCTTGACGATCGGGACTTCCTGTTTTCCGAGCTTGATGTAGCCGGATTCGGTCGGTGAGTAGATGCAGCCGTCGACCTGGGTCGCTTTGGTCGGGCACTGGGCGAACACGGCGTAGCCGCCTTTCGGGGCGGCCGCGGCCGGGGAGGCGCCGGCAAGGGCCAGGGCTGGGGTCAGAAGCGCCAGGGCGAGGCCGGTGAGGGCTCGCCGC